>Ga0335077_10011634_pt1 | contig 10994 bp, 8 predicted proteins | sample Lox_Sample_31_FD_207151 | JGI IMG/M metagenome (GOLD analysis project Ga0335077, IMG submission 207151) | Soil microbial communities from Loxahatchee National Wildlife Refuge, Florida, United States - Lox_Sample_3.1 | ecosystem: Environmental > Terrestrial > Soil > Wetlands | place: USA: Florida...
ATTCACATTCAACTTTCGACACTGCCTCATCGCATTGGAGGCATGTGGCTGCTGCTGGCAGCCCTGACCGCTTCGGTATTTTTCATTCGAGACCTCTCCCCTGAAATCAAATGGCCGCTTGCAGGCGTCGGCGCGACCAACTTGCTCCTTATGCTGGGGGATGCATTTTTCTCCGAGACGTTATTGCAGGTGTCGGTTCACGCTGGCTATTTCATTCACTTTTCCGTTTCAATTCTGCTGATGTTTTTGGTCGCAACCGCCTTCCGCTATTTGAAACGCACGAGTCCACGCTGGCGCTTCGCCGTCGTAGCCATGATTGGACTCCTGGTGCTGAACGGAGTGCTGGTCGCGCAGGGCACGTATCTGACCTCACTGCCGCAGAACCGCGAAAGCGCCGAACTCGCACAGTCGCTGCAGGCAGATCCGCCGCAACCGGATGACCTCGTCATCGCCCGTGCCGCAACTGTTGACGACGACTGCGCGTGGGCGCCCCTGATCACAGACTCGCATGTTCTTTTCTGCCGGAATGCTCAGGTCCTTCTCAGCCCTGAACAAAATCGCGGCATTCATCGCCTTCGGCAGGCCCTGAACCTTTACTTCAGTGGGCGGGATGCTGACTGGGTCGAGCACGTCATTCGAGAACCTCATGCTGAAAATGACCTTTTGCGCTTGATGTTCTTGGGTCAGGACACCAGCGACCCGTCCGATCGCGCGGTCGGCATCAAGGAATTAAAGACCGATCTCATCCCTCGGCTGGTCAGCGTGCAACAAAGAGATCCGCAGATGCTCGCATTCTTTTCGCAATACAAACGAATTTTCGTGGTGGACAACTTCACCCACCCAAGCTTCCTTTTGCCACGCTTGTCGTCGTATTTCCAAATCGAAGAGCGAACGAGGACCGGGGATCTTCTCCTGTTGCGGTGTAAGCCGCTGGCACAGTAATCGGATCGAGAGGGACTATCGCCAGCCGGGGTTAGCCCTCGACTGCCGTGTGCGCAATTGCTGAACTTCGTCCGCTGACCAGAGTTCGAGAGAGCGTCAGAATGCTCTCGACATGAGCCGCCCATGAAAATTGCTGTGATCGCCGCAGCCCACTCGCGCTCATGTTCCGCATCCTCTCCGGGGAGAGAGCAACCTGCACGATAGTCTCGGCCAGAATTTCCGGAGAGAACTTCGGAAAATAGGCGGCTGCGTCGCCGCAGATCTCACGATGTACGGCGAGATCGGAAGCGACGACGGGAACTCCGCTCGCCATTGCCTCCACTAGCGGATGGGCGAAAGTTTCGGTGTAGGCGGGCGTGATGTATAAGTCCGTCTGTCCATAAAGCTGATGCAGTAGCTGATAAGGGATCGAACCGAGTTTAATCACCAGTTCCGAAACACCCATTTTCTTGATCAGATTCGCCGCTTCTTTCGGCCGATAGGATCCGGGATTCTCACCCGTGCGCAGGTTGCAAGTGAGAAGAAGTCGGATCGAGCGATTGGGAATGCGATCTCGCAACAGGGGCAGCGATCGGATCAGAGTTTCAAAATTGCGGTAATAGTTGTAATGACTGACGAAGAGAAGCCGCAGACTTCCCTCTGTGGCGCGCAATTTGCGTTCCACTTCCCAGGACAACGGCGTGTTGTCCGCCGTGAAGCTTGCCAAGTCAAAACCGTGATGAATAGCGACAATCGAGCGGCTGGTCCAGCGCTGCAATTCGTCGGCAAAGGCTTGGCTGGGGGCAACGGTTACGTCCGCCCAACCGATGGATCGCTTTGCAAGAATCGCCCTGAAATGCGTGTCGAACCACATCCGGTATTCGCCCCGTCGCCACAGATCGCGGTAGAAGTCGTCGCTGAGGTAAATCGAATTTCGTGACAACAGGATTTGCGGCACCGGCGATTTTCGCAGCGCAAAGTTTCCCGTAGAAAGAAGCACATTGGCGCCGCTATTGCGAATCAGACCTGGTAACTTTGCCTGCTCGTACCAGAACCGCCGCGCGGGAGGAATGTCCAACTGAACGAATTCAATGTTGCCGTACCGGTCAAGCTCATCCTTCACCGCGGGAGTGGTCACGATGGTGACGCGCAGATCCAGCCTGCCTGCCAGTTGCGGGACCAGGTTCCGAATGTAGGTGAGTCCTCCGCCGGCGCTGACCGCCAGGGCATTCACCAGCAAGTGCATCATGGAATCGGCGCTACAGCCGGAAGATTCTGAGGACTGGCTGCAGTGCGCAGAAGCCAGGGATTGCTGTTTTCCGGTGCGGGCAACAGTGACACCTGATCCATGAAGATGAATGCTGTGCACCAGAAGAACACGCACAAATAATAGCCCGGCGCGAACAGCCAATCTTCGAAGCCGGCGTGAGTCAATCCTGCCAGTAAAATCATGGCAAGGGGCACGGCGGCATGGCGCGGATCGTGGGTTTTAAATAACCAAAAGATTGTCTGGAAAATTTTCTTTCCCAACGTGGCCAACAGCAGCACAAACGGAAGCAGACCAACCATGCCCACCCAGGCCGTGATCGCCAGGTAGCTGCTGCCATTCTCGGCGGTGGTTGTGCCGGTGCCGGAGAACTTGCCAAACGGTGTGTTTGCATCCTGTCCGGTATCAGCGGTGCCGAATCCCGTGCCAAACCAGGTGTGCTTTTGAATGCTCTCCACACTGGTTTGCCATGGAGACTTCCGAGACCCGAGCAATCCTTCGGCGGGATCCTTCCCTTTGTAGATCACGCTGGACGTCAGGGAGGAAAGCGTCCGGGAAAACGCTTCGGGCTGGAAAATCGCGGAGGTGGCGGAGAAAACCAGTATGATCGCGAGGCCCTGCGCCAGCATCGCGTAGCGGCGGAGTGCCAAACACAGCAGCGAGCAGACAAGCGTGGCGGCGAGGAGTCCAGCGCGAGCATGGCTGGCAAAGACCAGGTAGAAGGCAACCACGGAGAAGAACATACGCCGGCGACGCGAAAAAGCCTCCTGTGGCAGTAGTGCACCCCAAAACAGAATGGGGACGGCAGCCACTCCCATCACGGCCCCCAACGAATTCGGGTTGCCCATGACTTCCCTGCCGAGAAAATGCATTGCGGCAACTATCCCGACGAAAATTTCCAAACCAGTCAGTAACCCGGCAAAGAAACGATTCTCACGCCCGCCGACGGCAATTCTGGCCCCGGTCGAAGCGTAAAGAAACAACAACAACAAGCTGAGCACTTTCAACAGTGAAAGGACCATGTAGCGGGAGACTGCTGCGGAAACAAGTGCGGCGAGCACGGCGAAAAATGCGAACATGTGAAACGCGTGGAAGCGAAAGCGGTGTTCCTTGAGCACCAGGAGGCTCCCCACCAGCGCCCCGACGCCAAGCACTCCCCACCGCGCCATTGTCCACATTGACATGTAGGGAAGTTCAACTCCCGCCAGCAGAAAGCCGCAAAGCACCAGAGGAAAAAATACTCTGCGGTACATCCAGACGCTTGCGATCATTAATTCCAAAAATAAAAGACCGCTCATGTAGGTTTGGCTGGTGAAGTAGCCCGGCCTTGTGTAGGCGAAATACGTAAGCACAATGGCGCCCAACGTTGCGGCAGCTACCGTCAAGACTTTCGGAATACTTTCAGGCACGAACTTCTCCAGTTTTTGCTAGCATGTGGACGACCCCCTCGGACCACTCCTCCGGGGAATAGTTTTGAATCCGCTTTCTGCTATTCATACTCATGGACGCGCGCAGTTCCGGCTGCATTGCGAGGCTACCGATTCTCTGCGACAACAAATTGACGTCCGTCGGATCCACGAGATAGCCATTCCAGCCTTCCGTTGCCAGATCGGCCGCACATCCGGCCGCCTGGCTCAAAATAACCGGCAGACCGCAGGCCATGGCTTCGTTCACGACCAAGCCCCAGGTATCGGTATACGTGGGAAGAATCAGCGTTTCAGCAAGAGCGTAATAGATCGGCAAGTGTTCCCGCTGCACAAAGCCGGTGAATTTGACTACACCCGGCGAGATCGATTCAGATCGCTCCTCCAAAAGGCTGCGGCACAATCCGTCTCCTACAAAGACCAAGCCCATCTGCTCCCGCAAACCGCTCTCCAGTTTGGCATAAGCCGCTAGTAATTCAAACACTCCCTTTTGACGCACCAGGCGGCCGGAATAAAGCACGTAGCGGTCTGGTAACCCGAATTTGTTGCGCAGTTCCGCCCCACTCTGGCGGGCGCGCGCTGCAGCAGAGCAAAACAAATCATTGTCGACCGCATTGACAGCCGTAAATATGTCAGGTCTCTTAACCCCATGATCCAGTAAATATTGTGCGGCGCTGCGGCCGGGCACGACGAAGCCGCTGCATTCGCGCAAGAAAGCGCGTTTGAGCAACTCCACAAATGAATGTCCGCCGCGCATATCCTGACGATTGCTCTCCGACCATAGAACAAATGGCACGCTATTCGTGCGCGCCCAGAAGAGCGCCTGCCAGGACGCCGGGTAGCTATATCCGCCGCAAAGAACCAAGTCGGGTCCGGCTCGGCGCAGGGCTCGGGTAATCCCGACATTCAACAGAACTTTGCATCCCCGAACTTGCTTTCGCCATGCCGGGAGCACCTCGTAGGAAAATCTGATTTCCTCTTTGTAGACTTTCCACTGCCGGAGTCGGGGATCGGTTTCAGCAAGAAAGATCACGTGTAGGTCGACATTCGGGTCCCTTGCGAGCACATTGAATAGTGGAATGCGATAAGGCGAAATGATCTCAGTGATAATCACCAGGCGGCGCCTCATGCGCACTCCCGGTAAATGCGCGCCAGTCGCTCGGCCTGATGATCGAGCGTGAGGCGGTCGAGGATCGTGTCGTGGGCCGCGATTCCAAGGTTGCGCATCCGGTTCTCATCCCGAAGCAACATTGAGATTGCCAGAGCCAGTTCCCTGTCGTTGTCGGGTCCAACCAGAAATCCGTTTGAGCCGTGCTGGATGATTTCAGCGATGCCCTGTCCGCGGCAGCCGATGACCGGCTTCGCCGTCGCCATGGCTTCGAGGTACACACACCCAAGACCTTCATAGCGGCTGGGCAGAGCAAAGATCGCGCATTGCCGCATTGCATCGGCGACCTGCTGGCGTGGGCGCCGGCCAAGGAAGTTCACTCGATTAACAATATTCAATTCGTTCGCTAAGCCTTTCAGCCTGGAGCGCTCGAGGCCATCGCCGATGATTTCCAACTTGAGGTCTGGGAATTCTGAGGCCAGCGCCGAGAATGCGCGAAGCAGAACATCGTGTCCTTTGATCGGGATCAGATTTCCGACGCTGAGTATCTTTTGCACCCTTAAGCCGGGGACATCCCGCGGCGAAAAGAAATCCGGATCGACTCCGTTATAGACCACAGACGTGCGGCCTTCGCGCGTGCCCTCAAGAACCGCCTCGCGGACGTGCTCACTGATGCAGACCACACGTTTTGCGGAACGGTACACACGGCGCGAAATACGCCGGCACCACTCCCCGGCGCGCCCTGGAACTTGCTGAGTGGAATAGGCGTCCAAGCCATGCACGGACACGATGTAGGGTATTTGAAGCTCGGAGCCAAGCAGCATTGCCGCGTGTCCGCAGGGCAATGGGGCGTGTGCGTGAATCAACTGAATCGGATGCGAACGGTGCAACTCGCGAATGACGGGCACAAGTCGCGCAAAAAGAAATGCCCCTGCAGCCGGAAGGCCCGGGCTTCCCGGCAAAGAAAAGTAGCGAAACCATTGCGTTCTTTGTGCGCTCGATCGCGGATGACTTCTGCGCCGATAGAACGGCTGTACGGCGAAAACAGTATTGGCGATCCCAATCTTCGCCAGGGCATCGAGCGGCTCGGCAATGAAACATCCGGAAGACTCATCCTCCTGGTTCGGATAGAAGGGCGTGAGGGTGAGAACGTGAAGGGGTGTCGGTGGACTGGATTCGAGCATTCTCAGGATCGCTCCTGAACTCGAGGCTTATCGTGCAAGACCCGCTGAAATATTTTCTCCCAATTTCGTGTGACGCTGCTCCAATCATAATTCGCAGCATGGGAAATGGAAGCCGAACTCATCTTCGCTCTTAAACGCGGGTCACGAATCAGGCAATCCAGTTTTTCAGAAAAATCCTGATCATTGTCTGCCAGGAAGCCCGTGATTCCGTCGCGCACGTAATCCGGCCGATAAATCCTGCTGCAAACGACGGGTAGACCGCTGGCCGCAGCTTGCACAAGGACTTGTGGATGGCCTTCTACGATGCTGGGAAAGAAGAAAATATCTGCGGCTCGCATCTCGCTTCCGAGTTGGGCTGGAGACAGATGTCCAAGGAACTCGACATTCCTGCAATTGAGCCTCGCCGCCAGATCGCGGCATTCCTGCTCTTCCTCTCCCGTGCCCGCGATTCGAAAGCGAACTTCCGGATGGCGCGCTGCCTGCTGGACCACACTCGACACTTGCTTGTAAGGACGGAGCGAACCCGCACAGAGCACGGCAATATCGCGACATTGTTCATTGGGCGCCGGCGGAAAGAAATAGCGGCGATCAGCGGCGTCATAAATAACCGCGGATGCCTGAATCCCCATTTTCTCTTTTAGAAGCTCTGCGAGGTAAGTGTTATTCGCGACGACCGCGTCTGCCTCGCGAATATTCCTCTCCCTTGCCGGCGCGTAGGGCTGCAGGTACAGACCGCCCGACACAATGTAGGTGATGAGCCTGGTTCTTAAGTTCAACGCTCGTCGCAGCTTCAGGAATGCGGCATCCAGCGGGCCTTCGCGGGGGAAAAAGTAAATATCCGGAGTGTGCGTCAGCAGATCGAGGATTCCCCTCGCCGTGTTGCCATGTTTCCGCCAACGCAGAAGCCGTGTGTTTGGTCTCGCTGCGATTCGTGGGTCGGGAGCGCCTTCATGCAGCATCGTAACCGCAAACCGGCCGGGATCGAGTCTCGCGATGATCTCCTTGACTGAGAGATTTTGGGCGTTGGTATCGGCTTCGTCGGCGAACGACGGCGTGAAGATTGTGATCATGGGCTGTGCGGGCGTCAGTCGCCGATCAGGAAGCTGCTGCCAGTTTGTGTGCCGGGTTCGTCCATTCTAGTCCAAGATCGCGCAGACGCGCCTGCACGTGTTCCTTCCAATCGCGGTCTCCGTGTGAACGCGAGAGATGCTCGCGCGCAATTTCGAGTAGCCGCCGTCGCACCGCCTTGTGCTCCATGGTTGCGAGTGGCTCTTGCTCACCCGGATCGGTATCCAAATCATAGAGGACATCGGCTTGCGGATCGAAATACAGCATCAGTTTGAAACGCGCCTCGCGCACCGAGAGCACGCGCGGGCCCATGCGATTGAGAGGAGAGAATGGATTCGTGCAACCCGCCACACACTCGGAGATGGCAACACTATCGAACCTCGATCCCTCTTCCAACTGCTGCCAGTAGCTTCTTCCTCGAAATTCTCCCGGAACCGGAACCGATGCCACCTTTAGGATGGTAGGAGCCAGATGCAGCAGGCTGAACGGTGCCTGCGAAACATCGTTCTTAGTTGCGCCCGGAATACGCATAAGCAACGGCACGTGAATTAACTCTTCCATCAACCGTGACGGTGGATGGTATCGTCCGCCGTGATCCATAAATTCTTCGCCGTGGTCAGCGGTCAGCACAAAAATACAGTCATCCCATAAGTTCGCCGCCCGAAGCTTGCGAACCAATTGCCCGAGTTGTTCATCGACCCAGCGAATTCCCGCGTCGTACAAGCGAACGATTTCTTCGCGCCGGCGTGCGAGACGGTTTTGGCCGAGATCAGACCGATTCCAGTAAGAGTTCAAATAGCGCGCCGCGAATGGAGTAACGGGACGATCTCCCATCAAAGCAAGCGCATCTTCTTTTGGATAGTAAGGAGAATGCGGGTCCATCAAATGCAGCCAGGCAAAAAAGGGCGCATCCCCAGCAGACGCAAGCCATTCGCAGGCATGATTGACAATCTCGCCGGCGGCTGGAAAGCGCCGCAGAGCGTCCAAAGAATCCGGCACTGGGGTGACGCGCTGACAATATCGGAAGTAGAGTTCGTCATACACAGGCCCGAAAGGTCCCATGGCAGGACGCATTCTTTGCAGGCTCCGATTCAGGCGGCTCGCCCAGCCTTGCCCGGTTTGTAATTCGACACCCTTTTCCACGAGCGCCGGCTCACTTTCAAGGAAGTCGCGGAATGTATCGAATCCCCGGTCATAGCCGAAGCGCGATGAGATGTAGGGATTCGCCGCGGCAAAAGCCGCGGTTGTGTACCCAGCCTCGCGCAAGACGGATGCCAGCGTGGGTTCGTCGGGGCCGATACCCAAAACGTCCCTTCCCAAGGCAAGCGGATAACGCGAGGCAAGAATCGCCGGAAGGGAGTAATACGTCGGCGCTCCGGCCACAATCGCCGTTGGGATGACAAAACTTTCCGGTGCAAGCGAATCAAGAAACGGCGTCGTCGGACGGCTGTATCCCATGAAACCCACGTGATCAGCACGCAGGCAATCGACCGTAACCAGAATGATGGACTTCCGTTTTTTCATGATCAGAGTTGTCGAGTGTGGGCTCTGGAAAGTTTTTTCCGCGTCACCGTGACGGTTACTTCGCCGCCAAAAGCGCGGTAACTCCCGCGCTTGACCAGATCGTACAAATCTTCATCGCACAGGTAAAGCAGGTCACTGTGTTTTGTTTCCAGTGCGGTGAGGAATTGATCCAGACCTTGCAGCGTTGCGGTGCGGAAGTCTCGCAGCGTGGAATGAAAGTTGATCGCGTGCACGGAAACGATCACCGGAATTCCGCGGCTGAAACAGCGCTCCGCCTTCTCGAGACATTGCTCCACCGAGAATGCAGCATCGACTGCCGGTTCGAACTCCACAGTGCGCGAAAGATGAAGAAGCTGATGACGATCGAAGAGCGGGGGCAGCACCGCCTCGGGGCCATTTTGCGCTACGCGAACCCCGTGCTGCGCCCAGGCGCGATGCGTGTCATCATTGGCGCGATAACCTGGAGCACACGCGGAACGGGGCAAGGCCGAGAAAAGTTTGGCAAATCCGCCAACCGAGTAGCCGACCATCTCTCGCTGCATTTCGGCGGAAAGGAATCGTTTGTCGTTGGGATGCTCCGGATCCCAATACTCGTACCCGACCCACGGCATACGCCAATGAATATACGGCGTCCCCGCTCGCCAGAGCTTGTCGAGCAACTGAGCTCGCTCCCCTCCCGAAGCGCGGTTGCGTTCGACTGCAGGCGTACAAAAATGACTTGTGCCGTGCAGCGCAGGCCGGAACACGCCGTCCGCAATCCCGCTCCGATAAGATTCGAGCAGGTTCGGACGTCTCCATCCTTCCGGGAGCCCTTCTGCCAAGGGCAGAAACTTTAATCGTGCATCTGAATTTGTAATGGCTCCGACAGAATTCAGATTTGCCACGATGAAATTCATGCCCATGACGGGATGCCGGCCGCTGGAATCCCGATGACGCTTCAGAGTCGTGGCAACTGCGTCCAGATCATCAGAGGTCTCAAGAGAATAGAAATCGTACGGTCGCTCGCCCAGTACAATTCCGGCTGCGCGCAACTGCTCAAGGCCTTCTTTGTCGCGGACGCCAACCCTGCCCCAATCGTCGCTCTGAAACAGAACCAGCGGCCGGTCGAAATAGAAACCGTCGATCGGCAGGTGGGATCGAATTCGTTGCCAGAGAGATGGGACTGGATTCATGCGCGGGGAGAGGAGGTCAGCTTTCGTCGCAGGCGCGCCACGATTTCCGAAGTACGAAGGCGATTTGGGCTGATCACATACCGGCTCGCGGGCAGAAAGCTTATAACCTGATCACAGAATCCGCGCTTGAAGAAAGCCGGACCGCTGGTTGCTCCTTCTGTATATCCGCCGAAATCATACTCGCGGCATCCGTGCTTCTTCGCCCACTGGATGGCTCGCCACTGCAGTAAGTGACCAGCACTGAATCGTTCCTCTTTCGAGGTTGCTCCATACAAATACCAGCAGCGGGCGGCAGCCCGTACGATAACAACTCCCCCAACCAGGATGCCTTTGTTTCTCGCCAGCAGTAGCCTTCCGCGGCTCGGCTCATTCAAAAGCCAGCGCAGGATTCGCATCATGTGCGCTCCATCCTCGGCTGTGAATCTCTTGGCCTCCGCCATTTTTTTGTGCAACCGGAGCCAGTTCTGGCAATCAACCTCATCTTGCGCGGCGCCAACCTCGATGTTCAGCCTTTCGCATCGATGAATTTCGTAGCGGGCGACTTTTCGGAAATTCGCGAGCAACTCGTCTGCGGAGGCGCTCAAGTCGAGCCGCAGAGAAGTTCGAACCGGGCCATACATCTTCCATTGGTTCTGTTGCAAAAGCACTTCGGCCGAAGCCTTCAGGTTGCCCGTCCAGTCGGGGACAATGTCCACGTAGGCGCACCCTTTCTGTTTGCCGATTTCTATCAGCCTGGCCAATCCAACTTCCTGAGCGTGAATATCGTCAGAAACAGGCCCACGATTCACAACCAGAGCGCGAATCGGCCGCAGCACGCGACTCGCTGGGAAAGAAATGCCGCAGTGTGCGAACCATCGCAGCTTCCTGCCCGTACGATACAGAGCGTAGGAGGCGCGCTCATCTCCCCACTGCGGAAATTGGAAGGGATGCGACGTGTCCTGACCGTCGAGGAACTCCGTTATCTCTCGCAACACGTTTCCGCGGCACTCGGTGGCCGGAGAGAATTCAAATAGGCCCCCGCATTGCGTGCTGTTAGCGTTCATACAACTGGACGGAACCGGGTTATGCACACTGACGCTCATAAATACCCTAAATCCTTGAGCCTTTGGTCGATCATCAACTGTTCTTTGCGGTCGGCTTGTGCTGCGTCGTCTCGCAGCAACTCAGATAACACAAACGCCAGCATCTCTTCCAGACTTCGAAATCTCTGGGCAAATTTTTTCTCCACGCGGTCGCACAATTCCGCGGGCAGACTGATCGTCCGTGTTTCAGGCAAGGTACATTCCTTTCATCGCCTAAGCCCTCCGCGTATACGGGAGAGCAGTG
>Ga0335077_10011635_pt1 | contig 10993 bp, 8 predicted proteins | sample Lox_Sample_31_FD_207151 | JGI IMG/M metagenome (GOLD analysis project Ga0335077, IMG submission 207151) | Soil microbial communities from Loxahatchee National Wildlife Refuge, Florida, United States - Lox_Sample_3.1 | ecosystem: Environmental > Terrestrial > Soil > Wetlands | place: USA: Florida...
TGTCCGGCGACCCGGCCGACATCGCCGCGACCGACGCGGCCATCCTCGACCTGTTCCCGGCCAACGAGGCCCTGGCCCGGTGGATCAGGATGGCCGAGCGGAAGGTGCACTATCAGGGTCTGCCCGCGCGGATCTGCTGGCTCGGCTACGGGGAGCGGCACCTGGCCGGCCTGCGGTTCAACGAGCTGGTCGCGCGGGGTGAGGTGCAGGCGCCGATCGTGCTCGGCCGTGATCACCTGGACTGCGGCTCGGTCGCCTCGCCCTACCGCGAGACCGAGTCGATGGCCGACGGGTCCGACGCGATCGCGGACTGGCCGTTGCTGAACGCCCTGGTCAACACGGCCTCCGGCGCGTCCTGGGTGAGCATCCACCACGGCGGCGGCGTCGGCATCGGCCGCTCGATCCACGCCGGGCAGGTCTGCGTGGCCGACGGCACCGGCCTGGCCGCGCAGAAGCTGGAGCGGGTGCTGACCAACGACCCGGGCATGGGCGTGATCCGGCATGCCGACGCGGGTTACGACCGCGCGGCCGAAGTCGCCGCCGAGCGCGGCGTCCGGGTGCCGATGGGCCGGCGGTAAGACGACGCCGGTGAGCTTCGCTGAACTGTGGGACTCGCTGCGGCCGCTCGGCCGCGACGCGGTGACCGGCGGCTACCGGCGGTACTCGTATGCCAGAGCGGACCTGGCCTGCCGCGAATGGTTCCGGGACACCGCTCTTTCACGCTCCCTCCGCCCCGAAGCCGACCGCAACGGCAATCTCTGGGCCTGGTGGGAGGGGCCCGGCGGCGGGCCGCCGGGCCCGGTGGGGGCCGCCGACCCGGCTGCGCCCGGGCCCGGGGCCGCGATGGTGACCGGGGCCGCCGGCCCGGCTGCGCCCGGGCCCGGGGCCGCGATGGTGACCGGGGCCGCTGGCCCGGCTGCGCCCGGGCCCGGGGCCGCGATGGTGACCGGGGCCGCCGGCCCGGCTGCGCCCGGGCCCGGGGCCGCTGGCCCGGCGTCCCTCCCGCCCGGCGCCGCCATCGTGACCGGCAGCCACCTGGACTCGGTGCCGGACGGCGGCGCCTACGACGGGCCGCTGGGCGTGGTGTCCGGGTTCGCCGCGATCGACCTGCTCCGGGCGCGGGGGTTCGTTCCGGCGCGGCCGCTCGCCGTGGCCGCGTTCTGCGAGGAGGAGGGCGGCCGGTTCGGCGTGGCCTGCCTGGGCAGCCGGCTGCTGACCGGAGTGATGGACCCGCAGGCCGCCCGCGAGCTGCGGGATGGCCGCGGGGTGAGCCTGGCCGAGGCGATGGCCGGCGCCGGGCTCGACCCGGCACGGCTCGGGCCCGACAACGCGCGCCTGCGCCGCATCGCGGCCTACGTCGAGCTGCACATCGAGCAGGGCAGCGCCCTGGCCGGGCTGGGCGCGGCCGTGGGCATCGCCGAGGGCATCTGGCCGCACGGCCGGTGGCGGCTGGATTTCACCGGCCGGGCCGACCACGCGGGCACCACCCGGCTGGCCGACCGCCGTGACCCGATGCTGCCGTACGCGGCCACGGTGCTCGCGGCGCGGGAGGCCGCGGCCGGGCAGGCCGCGCTGGCCACGTTCGGCAAGGTCACCCCCGAGCCGGGCGCGGCCAACGCGATCTGCTCGCGGGTGCGCGCCTGGCTCGACGCCCGCGCTCCCGGCGAGCCGGCCCTGCACCGACTGGTGGGCCAGGTCGAGGCGGCCGCGCGGGAGGCCGCGGCGGTCCACGGGGTCGAGGTCGGCGTGCACCGGGAGTCGTTCACGCCGCCGGTGGAATTCGACGCCGGGCTGCGGGACCGGCTGGCCAGGGTCCTGGCCGGCCGCGAGATAGCCGCCCCGTCGCTGCCGACCGGTGCCGGGCACGACGCCGGGATCCTGGCCGCCCGGCTGCCCGCGGCGATGCTGTTCGTGCGCAACCCGTCCGGGGTGTCCCACTCGCCCGCCGAGCACGCGGACATGGCCGACTGCGAGGCGGGCGTGGTGGCGCTGGCCGCGGTCCTGGAGGAGCTGGCCGGCCGATGACCCCTTCCGCCGGTCCCCCGGTCCCGCCATCGGGGGCGGCCCGCGCCTGGCACGCCGAGCTGGCCTGGCTGCCCGGCCGCGGCGTCTGCGCCGACGTGCTGATCGAGGCGGCCGGGGACCGGTTCACCGCGATCACCCCCGGTCTGCCCGCGCCGAGCATTCCGGCCGGCCTGCGGGCCGGGCTCACCCGGCTGCCCGGGCTGACCCTGCCGGGCCTGGCCAACGCGCACTCGCATGCGTTCCACCGCGCGCTGCGCGGGGCGACCCAGGCCGGCCTGGGCACATTCTGGACCTGGCGGGACCGGATGTACGAGGTGGCGGCCCGGCTCGACCCGGACAGCTGCCTGGCCCTGGCCCGCGCCGTCTACGCCGAGATGGCGCTGGCCGGCATCACCTGCGTCGGCGAGTTCCACTATCTGCACCACGGCCCGGGTGGCATTCCCTACCAGGACCCGAACGAGATGGGCCGGGCCATGATCGCGGCCGCCGCGCAGGCCGGGATCCGGATCACGCTGCTGGACACCTGCTACCTGTCCGGCGGGCTGAGCCCGGACGGCCGCTTCGAGCCGCTGGCCGGGCCGCAGGCCCGGTTCGGTGACCGGGACGGCGAGGCGTGGGCGGCCCGGGCGGAGAGGCTGGGCGCCGACGAGCACGGCCGGCTCGGGCCGCTCGCGCGGGCCGGGGCGGCGATCCACTCGGTGCGTGCGGTGCCGGCCGCGCAGATGCACCCGGTGATCGCCTGGGCGCATCGCTACGGCGCCCCGCTGCACGCGCACCTGTCCGAGCAGCGGGCGGAGAACGAGGCCAGCCTGGCCGCCTACCGCCGGACCCCGGCCGAGGTCCTCTACGAGGCCGGCGCGCTCGGCCCCCGGGCCACGGTCGTGCACGCCACGCACCTGGTCGGCCGCGACGTCGAACTGCTGGGCGGGAGCCGCAGCTACGCCTGCTTCTGCCCCACGACCGAGGCCGACCTGGCCGACGGGATCGGCCCGGCCCGCGCGCTGGCCACCGCCGGCTGCCCGCTGACCCTCGGCACCGACAGCCAGGCGGTGATCGACATGTTCGAGGAGGCCCGCCGGGTCGAGCTCGGCGAGCGCCTGGCCAGCGGCCAGCGCGGGCACTTCCGGGCCGGCGAGCTGGCCCGGGCGGCTTCCACTGACGGCCACGCCAGCCTCGGCTGGCCCGACGCCGGGGAGATCGCCTCGGGAGCCCTGGCCGACCTGGTGACGGTCGGGCTGGACTCGCCGCGGCTGGCCGGGGCCACCCGGGCGACGGCGCTGGCGTCGGTGGTCTTCGCCGCATCCGCCGCCGACGTGCGCCATGTCGTGGTCGGCGGCGAGGACCTGGTGCGGGACGGGCAGCACCGGCTGGTCGGGGACGTGCCCGCCGCGCTGGCCGCCGCGATCCGGCCGGTGCTCGGATAGCTGCCGGTCATGTCCTCGGGCGGCAACTCGGACAGGATCCGCAGCGCCCCGAGAAACGCCCCCCGGTCCGCGTCCGGCAGCGCCGAGAGGACCCGCTGCTCCCCCGACGGCGCCGGCCGGCTCGACTAAATCGCCGCCCCGGCTGGGAGCATAATCCATCTGGCGTGGCCGACGCCCGTCCGGCTGGTCCAGGCGGCGGCACCGCGCCGGTCACAGTTCCTGTTTCAGGACGGCCGCGAGTTCCGGGATTACCTCGGCCGTGTTGCCCCAGTAGTTGTGGGCCTGCAGCCCGCCTCCCGTGCTGTGGGTGAGGTTATCGACCAGGTGGTCGACGATCGCCACCGGCCGCCGCGTGCCATCCGTACTGACCTTCCAGAACAGCCCTAGCTCCTCGGCGGCCCTGGCCAGCACGGAGTTGCCGAAATGCCAGGTCGCGGGCTGGTCCAGCGGGTCGGCGACCGGGTCCTTGACGTCCCAGAAGTTCAGCCAGCGCCCGACGGACGCGGTCTCGCCAACGTCGCTGCCCCAGGAGAACAAGTCGGCGTACTTGCGCAGCGGGCTGCCCGCGGTCACCAGTGCCCGGACCTGCGACGTCACGTCGCGCGTGCTCTGCTGCAGGGCGTCGTAACTGGCGACTGTGCCCTGGCTGTGCGCGTTCACCACCACGCCGGACACGTCGGGCCGGGCGGCCAGGCGCCGCACGGCTTCCCTGATGAACGCCCGGACACTCTCCCGCAGGTCGTTACGGCAGACGTACGCCACCACATCGTCCTCGAGCGTCAGGACCGTGCCGATCAGGCCGCCGCCGGGCTGGTTGGCGGCCAGTTCCGGATGCAGGAACCGGCGGAGCGAGAACAGATGCGTGACGGAGAGGTCGGTTCGCGGGAGCAGGGACGAGGACGACGACCCGCCGTGATGGTGCAGTGCGGCCCAGGTGTCTCCGCACACGAGCCGGATCGCCCCGGCCACCGAGGCATACTGGCCGAGCAGCAGCCCCGCCTCGGCGACGGTGCCGGTGCCGGTGCCCACCAGCGGGCGGACGTCCTCCAGCGAGGTGTAGACCAGGGCCACGTGCGCGATGGGCTTGTCCGGCTCGGCCAGCGGCATGCCGGTGGCATCGAGTTCGCCGTCCCGCCAGGTCCCAAGCCGGCTCAGGCCCCATTCCCGGTCATGGGTGCCCGGCCGGGCGCTCATGACGTAGACGGGGCCGTTGGTCTCCGGCTCGCGGTTCGGGTCGTTGCCGAGGTCGCTGCCCAGGACCGCACCGAGGTTCTTGTGCAGCCCGTCGGCGTAGCCGGGTTTGCCCGGCTCTGGTGGCTGCTGGAAGCCGATGCCGTGGATCGTTAATATGCACAGTTTCGGCGTTACGGTCATGACGCGCTCCTCGCGGCCGGCCACCCCCTGCTGTCTTGCCAGGACCCGGCCGGGTTGTTTGCCCCCGGTACTGTCGCGTTGCTACATCCTCTCCAGAGGGAACGGGGCTGTCCACTGATACACACAGCCAGTTATCCGCACCGGAGGCGGCCGTGAGCGTCCTGATCACGAACATCGGCGAGCTGGTCACGAACCAGCCGGACGACGGGGCCGCGGGCTACGCGGCCATCGGGGGTGCCGCGCTGGTGATCGACGAGGGCCGGGTGGCCTGGACCGGGCCGGCCGCCCGGGCCCCGGCGGCGGATCAGGCGGTCGACGCCGGCGGCCGGGCCGTGCTGCCCGGGTTCGTCGATTCGCACGCGCACCTGGTGTTCGCCGGCGAGCGCGGGGCCGAGTTCGCCGCCCGGATGGCCGGCCAGCCCTACCGGGCGGGGGGCATCCGCGGCACGGTCGCGGCCACCCGGCGGGCCAGCGACGACCAGCTCCGGGCCAACCTGGGCCGGCTGGCTGCGGAGATGCTGGCCCAGGGAACCACCACGTTCGAGTGCAAGTCCGGCTACGGGCTCACCGTCCCAGACGAGGCGCGCAGCGTCGCGATCGCCGCGGAGTTCACGGTCGAGGTGACCTACCTGGGCGCGCACGTGGTCCCGCCGGAGTTCGCCGGGAACGAGGCCGGCTATGTCGAGCTGGTCTGCGGCCCGATGCTGGACGCGTGCGCGCCGCGCGCGGCCTGGGTCGACGTGTTCTGCGAGCGGGGGGCCTTCGGCCGGGACGAGGCGGCCGCGATCCTGGCCGCCGGCGCGGCGGCGGGCCTGCGGCCGCGCGTGCACGCCAACCAGCTGGGCCCGGGTCCGGGGGTGCAGCTGGCCGTGCAGGCCGGCGCGGCATCCGCCGACCACTGCACCTACACCGACGACGCCGATGTCGACGCGCTCGCCTCATCGCCGACGGTGGCCACCCTGCTGCCCGGCGTAGAGTTCTCCACCCGCAGCCCTTACCCCGACGCACGCAGGCTGCTGGACGCCGGCGCGGTGGTGGCGCTGGCCACCGACTGCAACCCCGGCTCGTGTTTCACCTCCAGCATGCCGCTGTGCATCGCCCTGGCCGTCCGGGAGATGCACATGACCACCCAGGAGGCGGTATGGGCGGCCACCGCGGGCGGAGCCCGGGCGCTGCGCCGCGGCGACGTCGGCCACCTGGGCGTCGGAGCCCGGGCCGACCTCGTCATGATCGACGGGCCTTCGCACGCCTACCTGGCCTACCGGCCCGGCGTGCCGCTGGTGGCGGGGGTGTGGCGGGCCGGGGAGCGGGTCGCGGGGGCCGGCCCGGGATCGTGACCGGCCCGCCCGGCCCGGAATCATCCCCGCGCCCGGGATATCCCCGCCGAACCCCTGCCCGCGACCTCCCCGCCGGGACCTCCCCGCCGGGACCTCCCCGCCGCGATCTCCCCGCCGCGACCAGCGCCACGCCGGGACCCCCTGCCCGGGACCTTCCTGCCGGGACCTCCCCCCGGGACCAGCACCACTCCGGACCTCCCCGCTCGGGACCAAGCCTGAATGTAACTGAATGAGATGTTACGGATACCCTGCGTGCTTGATCGGTGACGCCGCGGGGTAGCGTGCCCGCATGGGCACTCGGAGCGGGGGCGCCCGCGAGCTGACGGTGCAACTCGGGGACGCCGATGAGCTCTTCGCGGCCCGCGGGCCTGACCTGGCGTCCGGCACGCCCCCGCGGCCGCCGGGAATCGACGAGATCCACGACCAGATCCACGACCAGATCGACGCGCGCCAGCGCCCGGCCGCGCTCGCCACGGTCATCGTGTTGCCCGGCACCAAGGTCAGGCCCGGCCTGGCCGGTGACATCGCCCGGGCCGTTGAGCGTCACTGCGAGCTGGGCATCTCCCGGGCCCAGGCCGAGCTCAAGAGCATGCGCCGGGAGGGCATCAGGACGCTGGTGATCGGCCTGTCCCTGTTCATCCTGTTCATCAGCGTCGCCGAGGTCATCGTGCACACCAGCCTGCCCGATCCGGTCCGGAACTTCCTCGGCGCGGACGGGCTGCTGGTCGTCGTGGGCTGGGTCGGCCTGTGGTACCCGATCGAGACCCTGCTCTACACCCCGCGGCCCTACCGCCAGGAGATAGCCGTCCTGCGGGTGATGCGGCAGATGCGGATCGAGGTCCGCGCGGCCGAGGGCCGGCTCAGCCCGCCGGGCCCGCGGGCAGCGACGGGTACCGGCCGCGGAACCTGATCAGCGGCTGGCCGTCCTCGGCCAGGTACGCCACGTCGAGCACCCGGGCGATCACCAGCCGGTGGTCGCCCGCCTCGACCCGCTGGCCGGCTTCGCACTCGACGGCGGCGAGACCGCCGTCAGGGATCAGCGCGCCCGACCACGTACCGCGCTGGTGCGGCACCCCGTCCAGCATCAGCCGCGCGCTCGGCCGGCCGGACGCCGCGAACCGGCCGGCCAGGGCTCGCTGGCCGGCCGCGAGCACGGTGACCGCGAACCGGTCCACCCGGCCGAGCAGATCGGCCGGGTAGGAACCCGCGATCAGCGAGACCAGCACCAGCGGCGGGTCGAAGGACACCGGGCAGAACGCGCTGACGGTGGTGCCGACATCATCGCGGCCGTCGGCCACCGTGACCAGGGTGACCCCGGACGCGAACGCCGCGGCCACGCTGGCGAAGGCCGGGCCGGCCCGGGGCGCGACGGGGCGTTCCGTCACTCAAAAGTCCATGAGCCCGGCAGCATGAGCGGCCCGTACGGCGACAGGCCGGCCTGGGTGGCCAGCCGCCAGACCGGGCCCCAGGTCTCGGCGAGCAGCGCCGCGAGCGGCCCCGCGCCTGCGAGCCGGGCGGCGCTCGTGTCGCCGGAGGCCGACGGGCGCAGCCGGTCCAGCGGCGCGACCCGCGGGTAGATGCGCAGCGGCGCGGAGGCGGGCAGGCCCGCCCGGCGGCGCGCGACCGCCGCCGCCCGGTCCAGGCCGCCCAGCTCGTCCACCAGCCTGTTGGCCAGCGCGTCCGCGCCGGTCCAGACCCGCCCCCGGGCCAGCTCGTGCACCCGGTCGCCCGGCATCCGGCGCCCGGCTGCCACCTTGCCGGTGAAGTCGGCGTAGATGTGATCGAGCCAGCCGTTGACCAGCGCCCACTCGTCTTCGGTGAACGGCCGGGTGGTCTTGAACATCTCCGAGTGAGCGCCCTCGGCGACCGAGTCCGTCGTCACCCCGGCCCGGCCGAGCAGCTGGCTGAGCACCGGCTTGCCGGACAGCACGCCGATGGAGCCGGTCACCGTGCCGGGCTGGGCCACGATCGCGTCCGCGGCCATCGAGATGAAGTAGCCGCCCGAGGCGGCGACGTCACCCATGGAGACCACCACCGGCTTGCCCGCGTTGCGGGCCCTGACCACCTCGCGCCAGATCGTGTCGGAGGCGACGTAGGAGCCGCCCGGGCTGTTGACCCGGAGCACGATCGCCCGCGCTCCCTCGTCGGCCGTGGCCGCCCGCAGTGCCGCCCCGATCGTGTCCGACCCCATCGCGCCGCCCGACAGCGGGCCGCGGCCGCTGCGCCCGCGCCGGATCGGCCCGGTCGCGTAGATCAGGGCGACATGCCGCTGGCGCGGGGCGGGCAGGCTGCGGGCCCGCTCGGCGAGCGCGCGGGCGCGCTGATAACGGGCCAGGTTCTGCAGGATCGCATCCTGGCCGGCGTGCTTGCGGACCCGCGCGTACACCTCGTCCCGGTAGCCCAGCTCGTCGACGAGGCCGGCCTGGCGGGCCTGCTCGGCCAGGAACGGGCCGCGGTCGATCAGCTCCCTGACCGCCTCGGGCGCCAGCCGCCTGCGGTCGGCGATCGCCTCGGTCAGCTGGCCCGTGACCGAGACGGCGACGCGCTCGGTGGCCTCACGAGCCGGGCCGGAGAAGCTGCGCTCGGTCAGCTGCTCGGCCGCGCTCTTGTACTCGTGCCGCTTGGCCACCTGGAAGTCGACGCCGAGCTGGTCCAGGGTTCCGCGCAGGAAATAGCGTTCCATCGCGATCCCGGTCAGCCCGAGGTCGCCGGACGGCTGCAGGTAGATCGTCTCGAACGCGGTGGCCAGGTAGTACGGCACGTTGCCGGCCGAGAACTCGCCGTAGGTCTCCGCCCAGGCCACGGTCAGCTTGCCGGCGTCGCGGAACTGCTCGACCGCGCGCCGGATCTCCTGCACCGTGGCCAGCCCGACGGGCCGCCCGCCGATCTTCGCGACCAGCGCCCGGACCCGCTGGTCGCTACGGGCCCGGCGCAGTCCGTCGATCAGGTCGGCCAGCCGGGTGCGGCGCATCGTGAGCACCGCGGACAGCGGGTCGGCCGGCGGCTCCTCGGCGATCCCCTCGGTGAGGTCAAGCTCCAGGATCAGCGGCGCGGTGCGCTGCCGGCGCAACCGGGCCAGCTGCTCGGCAATCATCGACTCGGGCATGCGCTCAGCCTATGCTCCGGCGGCCCGGCCGCCCGGCCGCGTCCGGGGGTAGGGTCGGCGCGATGGCCAATCGGGACGGGAACGGCTGGACGACCTGCGAGCGGGGCCACCGGCACTGGGGCCGGTACGGAGCGGCCGGGCTGCTCGCCTTCGCTCCCTGCCCGCGCGGCGTGCCCGGCTCCGGGCCGCCGGCACCGGACGCGCCGGTGTGCGTGCTGCTGCAGCGCCGGAGCTGGTGGGGCAACCACGGCGGCCGGTGGGGGCCGCCAGGCGGCGCGCGAGACAGCCACGAGTCGGCCGTGGCGGCCGCACTGCGCGAGGCGGAGGAGGAGTGCGCGCTCCCGGCGGACGCCGTCCGGGCGCTCGGGATCCTCCGCGATGATCATGGCGGCTGGTCGTACCAGACGGTGATCGCGTCGGCGCCACGGACGCTGCGCGTGCGCGCGGTGAGCAGCGAGACCAGCCAGGCCGCCTGGGTTCCGGTCGGTGAGGTGGCGCCGCTGGAACTGCATCCGGGGTTCGCGGCCCAGTGGCCGGTGCTGCGGGAGACGCTGCAGCCGCTGACGATCATCGTCGACGGCGCCAACGTGATGGGCTCGCGGCCCGATGGCTGGTGGCGGGACCGGGCCGGGGCCGCGCGCCGGCTCCGTGACCAGCTGGCCGCGCTGGCGGCCGAGGGGGTGGCGGCGCTGCCCGAGGCGGTGGCCGCGCCCGGCCTGGAGCGGTGGTTCCCCGAGATCGTGCTGGTCGTGGAGGGGGCGGCGAGGGCGGCCGCCGCCAGCCACGCGGCCGGCCCGCCGGCTGGCCCGGCGCCGGCCGGCCGGCAAGACGGCCCGGAAGGCGGCGTGGTGCCGGGCGGCGGGGTGCCGGGCGGCGGGGTGCCGGGCGGCGTGGTGCCGGGCGGCGGGGTGCCGGGCGGCGGGGTGCGGGTTGTGGCCGCCCCGGGCTCGGGCGACGACACGATCGCGGAGCTGGCGGCCGGTGTGGCCGGCCGCCGCCTGGTCGTGACCGCCGACCGGCAGCTGCGGCAGCGGTGCGTGGCGGCCGGGGCGTCGGTGACCGGCCCGGGCTGGCTGCTGGGGCTGCTCTGACCGTGTTTCCGCAGTTCGGTGTACCGTCGGGAGCATGCCTGGCTCGCCCGACGCACGTCAGGCCGTCTCCAGGGCCGAGTCCAGGTCCCGCCGGGACGCGTTCCCGCTCGGCGCGACCGTGACCATGCGCGATCTCGATGGCGCGCTGCACCCGCTGCTGCGGCGGCTGCGCGCCAGCGAGCCGGTCTCCTGGCTGCCGGTCCTGGACGGGTGGCTGGTGACCCGGCGGGACCTGGCGCTGCGCATCCTGCGCGACAGCGCGACGTTCACCGTGGATGACCCGAGGTTCTCCACCGCCCGGGTGATCGGCCCGAGCATGCTGTCGCTGGACGGCTCCGAGCACGCGCGTCACCGTGAGCCGTTCGCCGAGGCCTTCCGGCGGGCGGAGGTGCAGGCCGGGCTGGCCGAGTTCGTGATGGCTGAGGCCGGCCGGCTGGTGTCCGGGTTCGCCGGCACGGGCCGGGCCGAGCTGCGCCGCGGCCTGGCCGGGCCGCTGGCGGTGGCGGTGGTCGCGGAGGTGCTCGGCCTGGGCCAGACTGATCCGCAGGCCGTCCTGTCCTGGTATGACGAGATCGTCGGCGCGGTCTCGGCGCTGGCCGGGGAGTCGGGGCCGCGGGGCACGCATGGCGCCGGGAC
>Ga0335077_10011636_pt1 | contig 10993 bp, 8 predicted proteins | sample Lox_Sample_31_FD_207151 | JGI IMG/M metagenome (GOLD analysis project Ga0335077, IMG submission 207151) | Soil microbial communities from Loxahatchee National Wildlife Refuge, Florida, United States - Lox_Sample_3.1 | ecosystem: Environmental > Terrestrial > Soil > Wetlands | place: USA: Florida...
CCGCGCCGCCAGCGAAGCGCAGATTCACACCCGTTTGGCGGCCGACCCGTGGAGCACCAGCGGCCTTCTGCAGATCGCGCGCATTGTCCCCTGGACCATCCGCCTGGGCAGAATCCCGGGTTGAATACCCGCCACATTGGCGGAGCGGCTCGATGATGCGCCTCTGCTGAGTGGAACTAAGGATTCGGCGCTTTCAGTTCGAACTCGTGGGGCGGTTCGGCGCCCAGCAAATAGCGCACAAAATAATCCCAGCGACGCCGCATCATGTACAACGACTCCGCACCATAGCCGTGGTGCTGATTGGGCAGCAACAGCAAATCGAAGTCCTTGTTGGCCTTGATCAGCGCGTCCACGACGAGCAGCGTGTTGTACGGCGGCACGTTGTCGTCCAGCGTGCCATGCGCCAGCAGCAAATGGCCCTTCAGATTTTTCGCCAGGTTCTGATTGGCCTGACCGTCATAGTTGCTGCTGCCATCGGCATTCTTTGTCAGCAAGCCCTGGTAGCGTTCGCCCCAATCGTCTTCGTATTCGCGATTGTCGTGATTCCCCGATTCGGAAATGCCTACCTTGAAGAAGTCCGGATAGCGGAACATGGCGTCCGCGGTGGCAAAACCGCCACCGGAGTGGCCCCAGATGCCGGCGCGCTCGATATCGATCCATGGAAATCTCTGCGCCAGCTCTTTCATACCCGCAATCTGATCGGGCAGCGTGTTGTCGCCCATGTTTGCGTAATAAAAATCGTGGAATTTCTTCGAGCGCAGCGGATTACCCATGCCTTCGATCTGCACGACGGCGAAGCCCAGTTCCGCCAGCGCCTGGCAATCGCTGCGCGCCGGCGAAAAGCCCCAGTTTCCGCCAATGCTGCCGCCCTGCGGTCCTGGGTAGATATTGTTGATGATCGGATACTTCTTGGAGGTGTCCAGATTCGTGGGCTTGTACAGCAAGCCGTACAAATCCGTCACGCCGTCCCGCGCTTTCACCGTGACGGGCACCGGAGGCTGCCAGCCAGAGGCGAGCAACTTCGAGATGTCCACCTCAACCACGTTGGCCAGCAACTTTCCACTTTCATCGCGCAGCACCGTGGTGTCCGGAACATCCGGTTTGGAATACGAATCCACGAAGTACCGGCCCGAAGGCGATAACGCGATCTGGTGGTTGCCGTCTTCGGGCGTTAGCGCCGTCAGATTTCTCCCGTCCAAGCCGATGCGGTAGAAATGCGCGAAATACGGGTTCTCTCCTTTTTCGCGGCTATCCGCCAGGAAATAGAGCAAGCGTTTTTTTTCATCCACGCGGAGCAACTGCGTGACCACCCAATCGCCCGACGTAATCTGATTCTTGAGCTTGCCGCTGGCCAAATCGTAGAGATACAGATGGCCCCAGTTGTCGCGCTCGGAATACCAGATGAATTCGCTGGAAGCGGGCAAGTACCGCCAATTCGCGTGTCCTTGTCCCGATTCGTATTGCGTAGCCGCCGATTCTTCATAGACGTCACGCACCGCGCCAGTGGCCGCGTCGGCCACGCGCAGCGTCTCGTGCTTGTGATCGCGGGAGGTCGAGACGAACGCCAGATGCGAGCCGTCGGCGCTCCATTCCACGTCCTCCAGGCCGCTCCCGCGGCATTCGATGTCGTCGCAAAGCGTCGAGCGATGCTGATCCGGCGGCATTTGCAGCCGGATTACTTTCGGCCCATCCACGTTGATGATCACGCGTTGAATCGTCGTGACCACCGCGTCGCCGGGCAGCGGATACTTCCACGCCTGCAGCACCGGATGGCCCACTTTGGTTTCCACCACGTACATCTCACCCACGCCGCGTTGGTCCTGCTGGAACGTGGCGATCTTCTTGGAGTCGGGCGACCACAGCAAAACCGGCCGGTCACTGTGAATCCATCCCGCGTTATCCGTCGCGTAACCAAAGTCTTTGACCCCGTCATTCGTGAGCTGGGTCTCCTTTCCGCTGGCCACCTCGCGCACCCACAAGTTGTAATCGCGAATAAAAGCCGCCTTCTTGCCATCTGGCGAAAGCTCTTCTTCGCGATGTTCGGCACCGGATTTCTTCGCTTCCGCTGCGCACTGATACGTTTGCAGGTTGCAGCTCCAGTTCTGGGCCTTCACGGTGAACGAAATGGATTTGTCATCCGCGGAAAACTCGAACGTCGTAAACGGAAGGTGCCCGGCTTTGTAGCTCGTTCCCGAAACCGCCGACAGCGCCTCGGCCAGCTTCGCGTGGTCGAACGTCGGCTGATGCGTTCCATGGGCGGCGTCGAAAAGGACAAACTCAGCGCCGTCTGGGCCCGCGTCGTGGTACCAGAAGCGCTCGCCCGAAATCCATTTGGGGTGCACTTCGTGATAGACAAGCGGCCGCGTATTGAACGCCAGAAACTTTGCCGCGTGCTCGTAGTCCGCCGGCGTGAAGACGCGCCCGGCGCCTGTTTGCTGCGCAAAGGATGGAAGTGCGAGGCAAACCGCACCGATCACAAGCAAAAACATCCGCCACGCCGAAACATTTGCACACACGCGAAGTCGCATCTTGTCCCTCTTCTAGAAATTCTCGGGCATCCCAACAAAACGGGGGAATTTCCCGCCGTACAAAACCCTTCTCACGAATCTAGGTAACTCGGACGCGGTAGCATCGCGCCTGCCAGCCGCAGAGTCAAGGCAAACGCTTTGTGTCTCAGCGCCGCAGCAGGTAGACAACGGGAATTTTGTTTGGGCAGAGTTTCGCGGCTGTGCGAGACTCCCTACACGGAGGGCCTTCCGTGAAGATGCGAAGCAGGGCGTATTGGATTTTTGCAGTTTGTTTGAGCTTGTTAGGACCGACGAACTGCAGGGGACAAGAGGTGGGCAGCCAGCAAGCTGCCACCAGCCGCCACATCCAGCAAGAGCGGTTGTGGAATACGTTGCAAAAGCTGGGCGAGTACGGGAAAAACCCTGACGGTGGCGTCAGCCGCGTGGGCTTCACGGAAGCGGATTTGGCGGGCCGCGCCTACGTGATGGGCTTGCTGCGCGAAGCCGGGCTCGACGTGCGGGTTGATGCCGCGGGAAACATCTTCGGCGGGCGCGCGGGCTCCGCCAATCTGCCGCCTTTGCTTTTCGGCTCGCACATTGATTCTGTGCCGCACGGCGGAAATTACGACGGAGATGTAGGCACGTTGGGAGCCATCGAAGTCGTTCGTGCCCTGAATGAAGCGCATATCACCACGCGGCATCCTCTCGAAGTTGTTGTTTGGACCAACGAAGAAGGGGGGCGCTACTATTCCGGTTTGTTTGGCTCCTCCGCGGCCGCGGGAATTTTGCCGAAGGACATTGCCGAGCGGCGCGACGACAACGGCGAAAAACTCAGCGATTGGCTGGCGAAGATGGGTGGCGACGCGTCGAAAATCGCAAACGCGCGCATCGCTCCAGGCACGGTCTCCGGCTACCTGGAACTGCACATTGAGCAGGGTGCGATTCTGGACGAAGCCAAAGTACCCATCGGCGTCGTCCAAGGCATCGTGGGCATTAGCCAGCGAACCTGTACCGCCGCAGGCTTCGCCAACCACGCCGGAACAACGCCCATGGACCGCCGCCGTGACGCTTTGGCTGCCGCATCCCGCGCGGTGCTGGCCGTGCGCGACGAAGTACGCTCCGAACCGGGACGCCAGGTCGGCACCGTCGGCTGGATGAAAGTCGAGCCCGGCGCTGCCAACGTAATTCCCGGCCGCGTTACGTTCCCCGTCGAACTACGCGACCTGGACCAGCAAAAGGTCGAGCGCATCGCCGCGCGCATTCTTCTGCGTTTCAAGGAAATTGCCCGGCAAGAAAATGTCCAGATTACCTGCACCGAGCCGGACTTCCACGCCCCGGCATTGACCGCTCCGGCGTTCAAGGATGCCATTCGCGCGTCCGCTACCGACGCTGGACTTGCCACGCTCGATTTGCCGAGCGGCGCGGGCCATGATGCGCAGAACGCCGCGCGCTTCACTTCCATCGGCATGATTTTCGTGCCCAGCCGCGGCGGAATCAGCCACTCGCCGCTCGAGTACACGTCTTCCGACGCTGCCGCCAACGGCGCGGAAGTGCTCTACCGCGCGCTGCTCAAGCTGGACGCGCAGCTCGACGCTGAAAATCCGGCGCACTGAAGAATGCCTTAGGATTTGCTTGGGTAAGTCGGGCTAGCGGTCGCGGCCGCCCAGGTCCGTGCGCGTTTTGATGCGCCGGGCTTTCGAGGATTCGCTCTCCTGGCGCTCGTATTCGGCAAGCTCTTCGTCGCTGTAGGAGTAAGAGTCGCGAGAAGCAAACATCGAGGTCGAGCGTGCGCCCTGCTTTTTCTTTTTGCGCAGCGCGCCAAACTCGTGGCGCACCTGGCGGATGGGCCCCTCGATGGCTCGGACTTCGACCAGAAGATCGCTGACTTTCTCCAGAAAATCGTGCAGATGGAACGGCCGGACGACGTACGGCGCGCGCGCCGCCTCCAGGGGGCTGATGAATTGACTTCCGGTCATCTCCGGCACCAGATAGAGCACGCGGACGCGGCCGCCATCGTCATACGAGACACTGCTCAACTCGCGTAGCGTGATGAAAACCGGAGTATCAAGGCCGGTGAGAGCGACGTTGGCAATAACGAGGGACCATTCACCGGATTTCAGCTCGGCAAACAGCAGCTTGGGGTCTTGCACCAGCCGCACCCGCCAGCCTTCCGAGTCGAGGATTTGGCGCAGCGTGCCCTGATTCTGGTCGTCTTCATCCAGAATGAGGATCCCGACCTGGCTTGGCTGGAATGGTGTGGTCGCCATCACAAGAGTATAGCCACCGCCAACCCCCGAGGGACCGGGCCGAAGGTACAGTTGCGACGTATCGGCCAATGGCCCGGTCGTGTGAGCACGAAGAGCCCCCCTATTTTTCGTAAGTGTTGCATCTAAAAGACTTAGTAATTCTGCAAGTCTTTTGGAATGAGCCAGGTACGGGCAGTCGCGTAAGTGTTGCATCTAAAAGGCTTAAGTACGCTGTGGCAGGGCGGTCCCCCCGAGCTGTGTTAAATCCCGTTGGATGGAGTAGGCTTGGTGGAGACCGCCTTCAGGAGAAGGTCCCGTTTTGCCGTATGTCCTTGCGTTAAGACGGGATACAGCGTGTCATTGACGAAGAGAAGCTGTGTGTCCACGACGATTCTCGCCTCCAGGGCATAGGCGTGCTTCGGGTCGATTTTTGCGGGATCGAAGTCCAGCTTGAAGGCGATTGGCGAACGGCGACTCCCGACCGTGGTTTTGAACTCGGCGATGGTCGGCGCCGGCGTGTCGGCGTGGGTCACATCTTGAAGCTGCACGAGCAAGACGGCGTCTTTGGGTAAGGCCTTCCGCGAGTGGAAGGAAACCGTTCCCGTGACCGCTCCCGTCACAGCGCTAGGGGAGGAGCCAACGGGCGGAAAGGCGCTTTGCAGCCGGCAGTCTTTGGCAAGCGTCTTCGGGTTCGCCGAGTCTGACTGATCTTCTAGAGTTCCCGTCTCGCCTTTGCTGTCCGTGACCCACACAATGGACCCATCTGAGTAGTTGCTGCTGTCGGGGACGGCTTTCAAGTTGTAGACCTGCCCGTTCACCATGACCCGCACTGCGTTTGTTTCGATGAGTACGGTTAGTGTCGTACCGCCTGCGCAGCCATAGACGCGGCGAGGCAGAGCGAAGCGAATTGGGGGCCGCGACAGCTGGGCGCCCCCTGGAGGCATGGGCTTTTGTGTGGGCGGCGGTTGCTGCGGAGGCGGGGATTGCGTCGCGGGTGGCTCCTGCGTTTGCGTGTGTATGCCAGCGTAAGGCAACAGCACAGGCGCCGAGGCGGCGAGCAAAACGGCACAGCGACGCACAAAAGGCATCATCAACGAGTATCGTAGCGCGGAATCCTATTCGCCGATAACAAAGTCCCAGCCATCGTGGTATTTCGTCTGGCTGGTGCCGTCCCAAAAGACGCGGTAGATGGTCATGGCGCTGCTCAAGGGGTCGCGCCCCGTGAAGTAGATTTGCAAACCATCGCGAGACCACTCGGCTTGCGAAGAGGTCAAATTCGGCGCGCTGAGAATGACACGGCGCTTCGCGCGGATTTCGTAGAGGAAAAAAGCCGTGCCCGCTTGCGCTTCGTCCTTTCTTGGCGCTTCCTTGCCGTTGGCATCCTTCCCATTTGCGGTAGCTGTGCTGGCAGGCGGCAACGGGGCTGCCAACTCCGCGGAAACAAGCAGCAGATCAGGGTTCAGGGGATGAATGCGAACGGTGTTGGCGCTGGACAGGCCGAATTGGCCTTTGCCGTACAAATCCGCGCTGGAAACGCTCTGCTTCACGCTGCCGTCGTCGCCAATCCAGGAGAGCGTTTGCAAATCGCCCGCCAGAATGGTGTGTGCGTCCACCCAACCGTGCAGCGTAATGACTTCGCCCGGATAGAAGACGGCGGCTTTTTCCGGAGCGTCCACGGGCATGGTCCACAGCTGCCACTTCGACTCCACGTTCTCCAGAAAAGCGATTTGCGAATCGTCTGGAGACCAGAACGGCTCGAACGCGTTGGCGCGGAGCAGTTCTTTCGTCAGGCCGGTCGTGAAATCGTATTCGTTGATGGTGCGCAGCGGAGAAGGCGTTTCGTCGCGTACGAATAGCAGCCGCTTGCCATCGTGCGAAAGGCACAGGTCGTAACCGGCTTTGCCTGGTAAGGTCTTGGCTACCGCGCCGCGCTTCAGGACCATTTTGTCGGTCGTATTGACGTAGGCAACGTAGACGGGGAGCTTGAATTTCGTGACCGTCGGGGGCGGCGGAGGTTTCGGCGTGTCGTCGTCCTCATCGTCGTCATTCAGCTTGTTGTTGATTTTGGGGAAAAGCTCCGCGGCGACGCGGGCGCAGCCCGGCAACGTGCCAATCTGGGCGTGCTCGACGGAAGCGGTAAAAACGAATTTCGGGGTGCCCGGCGCGGAGTCCGTTACCGCAGGGCAGGGCTGCCGCGTTATATGAACCGCCACGGCAGCTCCGGTCTGGGAGTCCTTGGCATTGTACGTCCAGGTATCCGTTGTGCCCTCGCGGACGACGTCCTCGGGCTCCAGCGGGATCGGCGGATACCCGTTGCGGTCCAGCCGCTCCGGGCCTTTCTGCCCGATGCGCAGGCTCCAGGATTGGTCGGAGCCCTGCACCAGAAGAAGGATTGGAAAATGAGTGGATTGCGGGGCAGCCGGAGCCACGGGAGCAGCCGCCGGAGGAGCCTTCTTGGCAGCAGTTGGCGGAGACGGTGCCTGCGCATGGCTCTGCTGCGCCTCTGCCTCTTGGCAGCAAGCGCCAAGTAGACACAGGGACAGCAACATTAGGCCGAGTGCTCGCAGGGACTGGGGCACTTGTCCTCCCAAAGAACCAGCATAACCCGTAGGCTGCCTCGCGACAATTGGGCGAAAGGGCAGGCGGCGGAGGAGTCTCCTAGGGAGAACCGTCCCAGCGGATAGCGAAATAAAAGCGAAATATCTCTTGACAGATAGCGAAACAAAAGCGAATATTGCCGTGCTTCGAGGTGGGCTATGTCTCCAGTTCTTTCCTCCACGGCGCAGGTCTTTGGTATCCGGCGCCGCCACGCTAGACAATCCACGGCAACTCTCTTTCCTGTTAGCCCCTATGCGACAAGCCCAACACCAAGGTCCGGAAACTTGAGGGAGGGCCTCCGCCACCGCGCGGAGCCGTCCGAGGCTTCCGGTTCCGGCGGCAGCACTTTGGGTTACACCACGGCGGATTGCCCCCCGCCGACCTCTTCGGAGGCGGCCTCGCGCGGCTTGCAAAGCGGCGCAAAGGACCGGACCGAGGACGCTGCCGTACCGCTGGTGGGCATAGCCCGTCTCGCCGCATCTTCGCCTTCGGCGGAGAGTAAGAGAAAATCGCTGGAAAGGCCGGAATACTTTTTGCTGCCGGTCAAATCTATTTTGAACCGCTGCGATTCGGCACGCGTGCCGTTCGACTGGACCATCAATCCCTATCGCGGCTGCGAGTTTGGCTGCAAGTACTGCTATGCGCGGTACACCCACGAGTACATGGAATTGGATGGCGGGCAGTTCGAGCGGAAGATTTACGTGAAACAGGATCCAGCGCCGCTGCTGGCCTACGACATGGAGCACAGATATTCCTATGCCTTGCCAGGGCTCGACGGCGCGAAGCCGGAGCACATTGCGATTGGCACGGCCACGGATCCGTATCAGCCGGCGGAGCGGGAGTATGGCGTAACGCGGGCTTGCCTCGAGGAATTGGCCAAGCGCGAAGGGCTGAGCGTCTCCGTGATCACCAAGTCGAATCAGATTGTGCGCGACCTTGATCTGTACAAGAAAATTGCCGAGCGCTCCGAACTGGCGCTGAATATTACGGTCACTACGCTGCGAACGCGGCTCGCGCGCTTGCTGGAGCCGCGCGCGCCACGGCCAGATTTACGCCTAGCGGCCGTGCGCCAATTGCGCGAAGCCGGCTTGAATGTGGGCGTGTCGGTGTCGCCGCTGATTCCGGGAATCACCGACCGCGATGGCGAATTGGAAGGCGTGGCGGAAGCCGCGCATAAGGCGGGAGCGCAATGGTTCTGGTCGGGCGTTTTGTTTCTAATGCCCTCGTCGGCGAAGCAGTTTCTGCCCTTTGTGCGCGAAAAATTCCCGCGCCTGGCGAAGCAGTACGAACAGTGGTACGGCAAAGAAGCTTACGCCCCGGAGGAGTACCGCAAAAAAATCTCCGAGCGCGTCGCGCGCATCAAACAGAAATACGGCTTCGCTTCGCGTCCCGCGGACGAAAGGCGCCGCACCATCGCCTGCGCGCAGCTAAAGCTGGGCTGGGACGCCCCCGCCGTCGCCGCGGAACTGCACCGCATGCGCTCCTGCGCCGCCGGGTAAATAAGAAGAACAATGAACGCATCTTCCCGTCTGAAGGTGCTCGGGGCTATTCAAGCTGAAAGGTCACTCGGACTGAAGCGCGAATGCTGACTTCGCCCGAGGCGACCGCTGACTCTTCCGGTTGAGCTGGCGTGAAGGCGTTGACTGCGTATTGGGCGTTGGACTGCGAATACGGTGACTCGTACTCAGGGGATTCCACGATCTCAAGTGGTTTTCCGATCGTTTGACCAAGTTCCGCCGCCATCGCAACAGCTTTTTCTCGTGCGAGTCGGAGAGCTTTGGCGCGAGCTTCGTCACGATATTTTTTGGGATCGGCGACAACAAACCGAATGCCGTCCACGCGGTTCACGCCTGCCTGCAAGACTTTCGTCATAACAGCTTCATACTTGGATATGTCCGTGAGGTCCAGGACCAGGGTCTGGGAAACTTTGAAGCCGAGGAACTTTGGAATCCGTTCATCCGAATATTCCGGGCCCATGGTGAGCGCGCTGGTTTGGACGTGCTTGGATTCGATCCCTGTCTCCTCTGCGGAAGTAATCAGCTTTTTGACGCGTGCGTCGTTCTGCAATCTAGCAGCAGCTAGATCTTTGTCATGGGATTCGATGCCTAGAACCAAAATTGCTTCATCCGGGGCCACCGTGACTTCGGCCGTGCCTGTGACCGAAATGGTTCTCGGGCGAGGGCCAGCATCCTGAGCGGCGGCGAACCCGGAAGCAGTCAGCAAAACGCCTAGTATGAAAGGCGCACGGATCAGGGTCATTTGCATTACTGCCTCTCAATCAGCAAGTTGAGGCTGCGCCGACTAGCAGCAGTCGTATACAGGTAATAGGTAGAGTAGCTGATTAGCTAAATCTAGAGACGGGAAGCCATGAGGCTGTGCCGCAATCGAAAACGCATGTTTAGGGCACGATGATGCGGGATTCTTCGCGCTTGAGTTCGGGGGCGGCGGGGAATTGGCCGCGTAGAAACTCGATGAAGCGGCGGGCGCGCGGGCGGCCGTTGGTGCGCAACAGGCCCATGCGGTAGACAAAGACGAGCAGAGCGAAAATCTCGGCGTCCTTGATGGGCGGCAGGCCGGGATGTTCGGGCGGCTGCTGCTTCGTTTCGTTCAGGAAGGCAGCGACGGCGGCGTAGAGATCGCGCGGCAGCGGCGCAACGGGCGGTTTTTCGTAAATGATGCCGGAGCGCAGCGTCTTATACGTTTCGGCGAGCGCCTCAAGCGCGGCCAGCACGTCAGGGTCGGTCGCGGCCGGATGTGCGGCGCAGAATTTCGCCGCGGCAAAGGCCATTCCGGAAAGCACATTCTCGTAGGCGTACATGACATCGCGCGGGATCTTGACGTCGAGCAGGGGCGTATCGGCGGGCAAGTCACGCTGGTGCTGATCCTCGTAACGATGCGCGGCGATCAAATACGAGCAGTCCGACGGGCAGTCGATGGAAACTTCGCGCTCCGTGCCGCAGCAGACGGCGCAAATCTTCTCGCCTCTCGCGGGACAAAACCGCGCTTCCTTCCGTTTTTCACAAATCGGGCAGCTCACAGACGCTCCGGTGGACGCTTTGCCAAACGAGCAGGATAGCGCGCAGCCCGCGCAAAAACAAAACGGTTAGAAAACAAAGCTGCGGCGCACCATGGTCTGGTCGCCAGAGTGAATGGGCATGGAGTCGGCGGGACGCGGCCGAAGATTCGCTCCGGGAATGGTGGGAAGGCCACTGGAGCGGTCCACCAGAACGAGAGTCACCGGCGCAACGCCCTGCACGCGGAGCAGCAAGTCAATGCTGTCGCCGGGATTGCAATAGTCGAAGCTCCACGGACCGGTTGCGTCCCAGCGCGCCTCGGAAGGCTTGCCGAGATCGCGGCCATTAGCGGAGGCGCTGAGCACCTGGCCCTGCGCGACGCCGATGTGGATGGTGCGCGCGTGGCGCGGCGAAGTGACGCGCAAGTGAAGCGTGCGCGTGCTGCCGTCGTCGGATTTGTCGAGCAACTCGGCTTGCGGAGGCTGCAGGGCGATCTCCGGAGCTTCGTGCTGGAGAAATTCAATGGGGTACCAAACCGGGAAGAAATCCGTCAGCTTGCCGCGCGTGGGAGCGTTGCCGAGATATTGCGCGGTCCATGGGTCGATTCGTGAAACGGAACTAGTCCACA
>Ga0335077_10011637_pt1 | contig 10993 bp, 8 predicted proteins | sample Lox_Sample_31_FD_207151 | JGI IMG/M metagenome (GOLD analysis project Ga0335077, IMG submission 207151) | Soil microbial communities from Loxahatchee National Wildlife Refuge, Florida, United States - Lox_Sample_3.1 | ecosystem: Environmental > Terrestrial > Soil > Wetlands | place: USA: Florida...
CGCGAATGTGTGTTTGGGCAGCAGCGGGATGACAGCCGGCTCAGGCATGAGCGCGAAGCCCTCACTGGCGACCGAGACCAGCATGGAGGGCTTGTCACTGAAAGTGAAAAGGGCGCCTTCCCGGGCGCCGGACGCCTGTAGCAGCGCCGAGACCATGAAGCGGGCGCGCCGGGGAAAGTCCTCCTGGGCGGCGATCTCGGGGCCGAGATCGGAGAGGGCCTCAACCGTGCGCAGCAGCCGGCGAAAATTGTCTTTCGGTGCAGCCACCAGAGGTGGGAGCCGACACCAGAGCAGAATGAGAGTAACACGCGGGGAATTGAGGAGGAGGCGCAGGTTTGTTAGTTAGTTTGGTGCGCAAGGGGTGTAGGCGGTCAGTCGGTAGAGATGCAGCTTGCGACGTCTCAGTCCTAGCATTTATCTCGCCGTGCCATCCCGAGCGTAGCGAGGGATCTGGGTTTTGCTCGCGCCGGCAACTCCTTGCGGCGCGCAGGAACCGTGATCCCTCGCAGTGCTGGGATGACATTTGATTCTTCACCAGGGAAGAGAAATTACGCTAGAAATGCTCCTTCAGGCCGGCAAATGTCTCAACCACAAGCAGCCGGCGAGGTGCCTTGGGTTTCGCCAGTTCCTCGTGTTCCAGAATCCAGGTGTCGCCGTGCGGGAGGAACACTGCGTTCAAACCGGCCGCCAGGGCCGGATTGATATCCGACTTGGGGCTGTTGCCAAGCATCCAGGTTGTGGATGCGGAGAGACGATGTTTGGCGGCAATGGCGCGATAGATCGCCTCATCCTTCTCCGCAACGATCTCGATTTCGGAGAAATACTCCTGCAGCCCGGAGCGCTCCATTTTCCCCGCCTGCTCGTGGGGCACACCTTTGGTGAGCAGGATCAAGTGATGGCGCTGTGCCAGGTAAGGCAAGGTTTCCGCAACTCCGGGCCGGATTTCGATGGGATGCTCGGCAATCGTGCGAGTGAATCCCAGGATGGTTTCGTGCAGCGCCGGGGTGAGCGGTTCGACGGAGAGGCGCTCAAAGGTTCTGGCCAGAGAGCGTGCAAAACTGGGCAGGCCGTAGCCGTGAGTAATGATGCACTCCCGTTCCACCTCATTGAGCACTTCGCGCACCTGAGCAGGCGTGTATTCGTGGTGATTGAGAAACGAAATAAAGCTGGCGATGGCGCGTTCGAAATAAATGTTGTTTTCCCAAAGCGTGTCATCGGCATCGATGAGTAGCGTTTGTGGGTCGCGGGCATGGGCTGAGCGAAGCATTTACTAACATGATAATTGAGAAACTGCAGGTGATCCCGCGCCGGCCACGGATGTTTGTGTGCGATTTCAGGCCTGGGCGTCACTTCGCAGGATGCTAGAAACCCGCAGCCAGCCGCGGGAAGTAATCCGGAGAATACAAGCCCTGCTAGAATCTGAAATCGATGAAGATTCACAGTTGTTTAATGATCGCCACACTCTTCATGGTCCCTCTCGGTTCAAGTCAGGAAAAGGAAGCTCCCGTCCCAGTCGGCGCTGTGCCCGCCAATCTGCATGTCGTGGCCGATCTGGATCAGCGGCTGGCAAAGTTCCGCCGCGTGCAGATGCCATTTCATTCTGCCGGATTGACGGTACACGAACGAAAGATGGTCCAGAAACTGGTGGATGCGTCGCAATACCTGGACGACATTTTCTGGCGGCAAAGTGATCCCGAGGCGCTAAGCCTCTATCAGTCGCTGGCGGGAAACACCGATGCGAAAGAGATGCAACTCCGCCGCTACCTGGAGATCAACGCATCGCGCTTCGATCTGATCGACGAGAACAAACCATTCGTGGGCACCGTACCCATGCCGCCCGGCCGCGGCTTCTATCCGCAGGGCCTGACGCGCGAGGAGATCGAACGGTACGTGAAGGAGCATCCCGAGAAGCGGGCGGAGATTTATAGCCCCCATACCATCGTGCGCCGGCATGGCGACGAACTCGAAGGCGTGCCTTACCACGTGGCCTACCGGTCGTTCCTCGAGTCGGCGGCACGGGATCTACGCGAGGCTGCGGAACTCAGCCCCGACGCCGCGTTCGCGAACTTCCTGCGCTTACGAGCCGATGCGCTGCTCAGCGACGACTACTTCAAGAGCGACCTGGCATGGTTGGATTTAAAGGACCCGAAATTCGACGTGATCTTCGCTCCCTATGAAACCTACACCGACGACCTGCTCGGGGTGAAAACCTCGTATGGCAGCGCCGTGCTGGTGCGCAACGAGGAAGAGAGCAAGAAGCTGGCCATGTTCCAGAAGTATGTTCCTGACATTCAGGACGCATTGCCGCTGGCCCCCGAGGACCGGCCCTCCAAAAAGGGCCTGCAGACTCCCATGGAAGTGATGGACGCGCCTTACCGCGGCGGAGATCTGCTTCACGGCTACCAGGCAGTGGCCGACAATTTGCCGAATGATCCACGCATCCATGAGCAGAAAGGAAGCAAGAAGATTTTCTTCAAGAATTTCATGGATGCGCGTGTGAACTACGTGATTCTGCCGCTCTCGAAATACCTTATGCGTCCCGAACAGGCGGCCAAGGCCTCGGGCGAGGGATATCTGCTGTGGACAGTCATGCACGAGATCGCCCACGGACTGGGCCCGGCGTTCGCGCGAAAGAACGGCAAGAAGGTGGATATCCGCGAAGCGATCGGCCCGGCGTTCTCAGGGTTGGAAGAGGCCAAGGCCGACGTGGTGGGTATGTACGGCTTGCATTGGCTCGTGGAGCACGGGGCCTTGCCCAGGGAGAATCTGGAGGAATATTACGCCTCTTACCTCGCTGGAATTTTTCGCACGGTGCGCTTCGGCATCGGAGAGGCGCACGGCCAGGCTGAGATGATGGAATTCAATTACCTCATCGAACACGGCGCTGTGAAGCGGGAAGCTTCAGGAAAATATGCGGTGGATTACTCCCGCATGCCAGGGGCTATCTCGGGCCTGGCCAAGGAGTTGCTGGAGATCGAAGCTACCGGCAACCGCGAGCGCGCGGAAACGTGGTTCAGGAAATACGAGGTGATGCCAGGAGAACTGCAAGCCGCGATGAAGGCAGCCTCCAACGTGCCGGTGGATGTCGACCCGGTGTTTTCGTTCAAAGAGCGCGTGGAATAGCAAATCTCTGCGCCGGGACCACGCTGGCGAAATTTCTAGCTCCCGCCACGAAACGTTCCTGTGCAGATTGTTGCATTCAGGCTTGCGTCCCGCTGCAAGCTCTATCCGAGTGCAAATCTTTTCATACTATCCCGCAACAACAAAGGCGTGTACACTTGCCTCCCTTTTTGAAGTCATAAGGAATTCGCGATCAACGCAGTACACGTTGCATCCAGCACGCTGAATTTCCAACAGGAGACAGCTATGAACCCAGGGTCTAGCCTCGTGGCCCCGCCGTTCCCGGCCAGGCATCCAAGAAATCCGCTGCAATTGCTCCGCTCAGCAAGCCTCGTCATGTTGTTTCTCTTCGCCATGGGGTTGACGGCCTCGGCGCAAACCTGGGAGACGCTGCTCAACCCGCCGCCCGTGCCCGAAATCGTCGACCCCGTTTATAACTATGATCTCGGGCCCGGCGGCGCAGCCAGCCCTATGCTGCTCACAGACGGCAGCGTGATCGTGCAGAACCAGAACCTCTATTTCGCCAGCGGACAGGTCTTCAAGCTGACGCCCGATATCAACGGCAGTTATGTCAACGGAACCTGGTCACAGCTGGCGTCGATGCCCTATGTTTCTGCGGCTGGCGCTCAAGCTGTACTGGCGGATGGGCGCGTAATCATGGAGGGCGGCGAATACAGCGGCTATGAAGAATACTTTACGCTGACTAACCAGGGAGCGATTTATGACCCGGTGGCGGACGCTTGGACCCTAGTTCCACCGCCGCCGTTCTTCGTAGATTTGTACCCGCCGCGCGCCCTATTTGCGCCCAATCCGATCGGCGACTCCGCCAGCGTGGTGCTGCCCGATGGAACCTTCATGCTGGGCGACAAGATGAGCCGGCAGGCCGCGGTGTTAAATCTTAAGAAGCTGACCTGGAAAGAAGTCGGCACCAGCACCAAGGCTGACCTGAATGACGAAGAGGGCTGGACCCTGCTGCCGAACGGCCAGGTGCTAACGGTGGATTGCTACACCGACTACAACTTCGGACTGGTTCCCACGTATCCGACGAATCCAACCAATTCGGAAATCTACAACCCCAAGAAGGCCAAGTGGTCCAGCGCCGGCAGCACCATTAACACGTTGACCGACCCGTATCTTTTCGAAACCGGTCCCGGGGTGTTGCGGCCTGACGGTACAGTCTTCGCAGTTGGCAGCCAGGGGTACACCTCGATTTACAACACCAACAAACAGAAATGGAAAGCAGGTCCCAGGTTCCCAATCAGCCCGGACGGCGCGCAGTATACGGCACAGGATGCTCCCGGCGCCCTGTTGCCCAACGGAAATGTGCTGGTTGCCGTCAGCGGAGGGCCGCCTCCGACGATCTATGACTACTCGACGCCACCGGTGGCTTTCTTCGAGTTCGACGGGAAAAATCTCATTTCCGCGCCGACAATTCCGAACGCCTCCAACCTGACGTCTTATAACATCAGCCTGCTCGTTCTCCCGACCGGGCAAGTGCTTGAAACCAGTAACACCAACGATATCGAGATCTATACCCCTGCCAGTCTCAAGCCGGATAACTCCTGGCGGCCGATCATCGTATCGGCGCCCAGCACTGTGAAAGCCGGCCACTCGTACACCTTGTCCGGAATTCGATTGAACGGCATGTCGCAGGCCACAATGTTCGGAGACGAGCTTCAGAACGCGACTAACTATCCCCTGGTGCGCATCACCAATCTCGCTACCAAGCACGTGTTTTACAGCCGCACGCATGACCACAGCACGATGGCGGTGGCCTCGAATGACAAGGCATCCACTCACTTCGACGTGCCCTTAGATCAGGAGAGCGGTCCGAGTAAGCTGGAGGTTGTCGCGAATGGGATCGCCTCGGCTCCGTGGATCGTCAACGTGAAATAAAAGCGGTTCGGACACCCAGATAAAAAGCCCATCCCTTGGGCTGGACAAGGGATGGGCCACCCGCTCGACGAGCAGTTAGACTCCGGCCAGCACCCCTCCCTTTTCTTCGGCGACGACTTCATCGATGTTCAGGGCCAGGCCCTTGGCCACGCCTGATCCGTAGGCAGGATCAGCCCTGTAGAAGTGCTTTACCTGCAGTCGCTGAATGCGCTGGGGCGCGTTGGAGAGGCTGGCGACGATGTTTTCGATCAGCCGCTGCTTCGCGCCGGCGTCCATCAGGCGGAACAGAGCACCTGGCTGGGTGTAGTAGTCGCCGTCGGTGCGGTGATTGTGGCGCTCCACCGTGCCGCTTACCTGCTTCGGCCGCTCACGGTAGGCGGCGTCTTCCACCGGCCCGCCGAAGCTGTTGGGCTCGTAGTTGGGAGCCTTGCCGCCGTTGCTGTCAAAGCGCGTCATGCCGTCGCGATGATAGCTGTGCACGGGGCACTGCGGCTTGTTCACCGGCAGGCCGTCGTAATTCACACCCAGGCGGTAGCGGTGGGCGTCCGGGTAGGAAATCAGGCGCGCCTGCAGCATCTTATCCGGCGAGTAGCCCATGCCGGGCACGATGTTGCGCGGCTCGAATGCCGCCTGTTCGACCTCCGCGAAGTAATTGTCGGGATTGCGGTCCAGAACCATTTCCGCCACTTCGATGAGCGGGTAATCCGCGTGCGGCCAGACTTTCGTGAGGTCGAACGGATTGATATGGTAAGTCTCGGCTTCTTTCTCCGGCATGATCTGCACGCTGACCTTCCAGCGTGGGAAGTCGCCTTTGGCGATGGCGTGGAAGAGGTCGCGCTGCGCGTAGTCGGGATCTTTGCCGGCAAGCTCAATCGCCTGTGGACGCGTGAGGTTCTTGATGCCCTGCTTGGTCTTGAAGTGCCACTTCACGTAGAACAGTTCATTCTTGGCGTTGACAAGGCTGAAGGTGTGGCTACTGAAGCCGTCCATGTGGCGATAGCCGTCGGGCGTGCCGCGGTCGGAGAACAGAATCGTCACCTGGTGCAGAGACTCGGGCGAAAGCGACCAGAAATCCCACATCATGGTCGGAGACTTTAAATTAGTTTCCGGATCGCGCTTCTGGGTATGAATGAAATCGCCGAACTTCAGGGGATCGCGAATGAAGAACACGGGCGTGTTGTTGCCGGTCATGTCCCAGTTGCCTTCTTCGGTGTAGAACTTCACGGCAAACCCGCGGGGATCGCGTTCGGTATCGGCCGAGCCCTTCTCGCCGCCAACGGTCGAAAAGCGGATGAAGCAGGGCGTCTTCTTTCCCTTCTGGCTGAAGAGCTTCGCTGTCGTGTACTTGGTGATTTCGCTGCTGGTGCACTCCAGGTAGCCGTGCGCGCCTGAGCCTTTTGCATGAACCACGCGCTCCGGAATTCGCTCGCGGTTGAAGTGCGCCATCTTTTCGAACAGCAGAAAATCTTCAAACACTACCGGGCCACGCGGGCCCACGGTCAATGAGTTCTGGTTGTCGCCCACCGGACGCCCCGCGTCCGAAGTCATAGTCTTCCTGTCCTTCTCTTGCGCCATGCTTTCTCCTTTATGGGGATGCTGTTCGACTATAACGGAGGAAAGAACCATGCGTCTAAGACGTTGATCTTATCCGTTCCATAGTCGTGCGCTATGGTTTGGATTCGAAGTGCTTCGGCGTCCGTGCAGGGTTCTGGAAAGCGATTGCTCGCTCTAGCGAAGCCCGTCCTCGCCTTTGATCTGGTCTTTGGTCAGGCCTCCTACGCGCGGAATTGGGCGCCCGCTATCGGTTACCGCGACAGCCACCATGATTTCGTTGGCACGAGGAGCGTCATTGAGGCGCACTTCCATGCCGTCGAAGTGGCTACGGACGAACGCGGCGTCTTTGTGGCCGAGCGGGATGTCGAGAGCGACGCCCAGGCCTCCGCGCTTTTTTGAAGAGGGAATCAGGGCTGCGCCTTTGCCGAGAAACTTTCGCACGGGAGCGCCAAGCTTTGGATGCAGGACAGCGGCGGCATGCTCGAGTTCTCCATTCTCGCCCACAGCGGCGGCTTTGCCGTAGCTCTCGACCTTTTCCGGCGCGATACCGAGCGCCGCGACCGCTCGTTGGGTTAGGAGCGCGCCTAGTTCTTCTCCGATCGTAATGAGTTCGGAGAGGTCTTCGACGTACTTCCCGGCGTATGGGTTTTCGATGACCGCAACGGCGGCAGCACGGCGGGTCGGAGGGTTGACTTCGCGGCCCATCTCCGTGCGGGTTTCTTCCAGGAAGGTAGCGAGCTTGCGGATTTTGCTAGTCATTCTTGCGTCTCTTTGGTCGAAGGTCTGTTTGCAGAGCACCGGGTTGAATTCCCAGGTATTCTAGCTTTCAAATCACCTAATGAACTGTCATTCCTAGCATCGATGTCTGGCGCGAGGAATCTGCATGGTCTCGATTCCGGCGAGAGCGGATTCCTCGCTTCGCTCGGAATGACAGATTAATAGACTGGCCAATTTGATTGCCGATCCAACACCCCTCATCGCAGACCGTCTTCGCCTTTGATTTCGGTGGCCTTTAGTCCACCCACGCGAGCGTGGATGCGCGGGCCTGTGGTCATGACCAATGCAAGGAGAATCTCGTCGGCTCGGGGAGCGTCCGCGAGACCGACTTCCATGGCGTCGAAGTGGCTGCGCACATAGGAGGCATTGGTGTGAGTGATGGGCACATCCAAGCGCGCCCCCGGAGGACCGACCTTTTTTGTGGAAGCCACGATGGCTTTTGCTCCGCCCAGTATTTCGCGCATGGCATAGCCGCCCGGGACGTGCCAGAGCGCGCCATGCTCGAGTTCGCCCGCAGAACCTACGATGGCGCCTTTGCCGTAGCCTTCGACGGCTTTGGGGTTGCCGCCCAGCGCGGCCACTAACTGCTTGGCCATTTCCAGGCCCAGGGGCTTCAGGTCGTCCATGAAGGCGGCGATTTCCTCTACGTAGACTCCGGCGAAGGGATTGTGGATTACCGCCAGGGCCGCAGCCCGGCGCAGCGGCATGGAGCCTGGCGGTCCACCTTCGTGGAAGATTTCTTCCACCGTGAGAAGTCTTTTGCGGAGTTCGACTTTATGCATAGGCGACGCTCGATTCCCTATGCGGGGCGGGTAGAGTTGAGCGGTCTGCCATCACGATGCGAGTTGTGCCTTGCAGATGGAGCGCGGCGGCGTGGAGGAGTCCCTGGGCGCACAGATGCTCGGCGCACTCGGCGCCATGGGACAGGGCTTGGGCGATTTCTGAATTTGTTAGGCCAGCTACTTTCGTCGTTACCAGAATTTCGCCCAGATCGGTGTCGGGGCTGAGTTCACGCGCTGAGGTGCGCTGGATAGCCGTATGGCCGGGCAGATCCACGGCGTTGGCGACGATGGTGACGGCCGCGTCGGCTGTCGCGGCACTGTTTGCAAGCACCGTTACCGCGTCGGCGATACCGCGGGAAAAGCTGCGGCCACGCCAGCCGCTGGTGGCGATGCCGCGCACGGGCTGCGACGACTCGAGTTTCATGGTGCCGAAAAGCGATGGACGGTCAGGGCGGTCGATCATGGCGATGGTAAAGGATTCTCCGGGAGAGAGGTGCAGGGCGATATCACCGCCGTCGTTCACATAGGCACGGGAGAGAATAGCGGCGTTGGTCATGGCGTTCAAGAGTTCCTCGGCGACGGCGCCCGCAACCGCGGCCATAGGGGTGATGAACTGTTCGCCAGCGAAGGGGATGACGGCTGCAAACATGCGCCGGGCAATGATGCCTCTGGGCCCCCTGCTGCCGGGCCGGGTTTGAGTCCGTAATAACGGGAGTTCGGCGCAGAGTTCGTCGAGAACGGTCAGGAATCGGTCGGCGGCGGCGTCATAGGCGGCACGGACTTCGCTTTCCGAGATCGCGTAGGCTTCGAGCACGATATCGATGGGACCGTCGTGGAGGTGGAGGCGGCGGCCATCGGGAAGCAACCGGACTTGCGCTCGGGTATTCATGACGGCCGTGTCTTGCCTCGGCTGGCCGGCTTTGTTTTCGGGTTCGACCGACTCCGGGCCGAATCTGCCTTCCTGCGGCCGTTTGCAGCGGCCGGTCGGCGGGCGGCAGGCTTCCCTGCTTCAAATGGCCAAGGATTTCCGGGTCGGGCCGACACGTGCCGCCGGGTTTCGTCATTGAGCAGCGACGCAAGCGGGCGGACGTGGTCCATGTAACCTCCCAGCGCCTCATAGTCCGCGAGCTTGAGGGTGAACTCAATCGGGGCTACCAGGGCCGGAGTTGGAACGTAACCGAAGGCGTTCTCCGGCATGCGAGTAACATCCACCATGAGTGTGATGCCGCCGCCCGGCCACACGTAGACCGGCGCGCCGCCGCAGGTGACGCGGGTGAGCGCGTCGCGGACCGAGTGGGTAAGCTTGACAGGATTTTCGGTTACGCCGGCGCGCAGTGAACCACCCGCGCCGCCCATGAACAAGACGGTGCACAGTGCCGGCTCGCAGTTCTCCTTGATTCGTTCCACCGAAACCTGCAGCGCGTCGGGAAGAGCTTTCTCTACCGGCAGCAGAGCCTCATCGAGTTCATAGTAAGCATAGTGCTCGCCGGTCGTGCTCACCATCAGCAGTCGCAGGCCGGGCCAGGCTTTTTTCGCATTGAAGGGCGCCAGGATTGACAGCGGATCGGTGATGTTGGTGCCACCCCAGTCCGTTCCCGGCTCGGCGACGCGGAAATAGCGGCCAGGCGTAGAACGGCGGCCTTTCATCTTTATGCCGGTCTCGGGGATGCCCAGCATTTTGCCGGCTTGATGCTCGGAAAGCACGCCGGTAATGTGATCGTCCACCACCACAACATCGTCGATTTTTCCAAACCATTGCTTGGCGAACATGCCGATGGTAGCCGAGCCGCAGCCCACTCGCATGCGCTCTTCCTGCACGCCGTTCACAACCGGCGGCTTGCCCGCCTGCACGATCACCGTGGCGCCTTCGTCGATGACCAATTCCGCAGGCTTGCCGTTGCAAAGATCGAGCAACGTCTCGCAGGTGACGTTGCCTTCGTTGCGGGTGCCCCCGGTGAGGTGGCGCACGCCGCCAAGAGAGAGCATCTGCGAGCCGTATTCGCTGGTGGTCACATGTCCCACGGGCTCGCCTTTCGCTCGAACCACATTTTGTTCCGGGCCCAGAAAGCGGTCGGTGTCGATCTTCAGCTTTACTCCGCAATAGCTGAAGATGCCCTCGGTCACTACCGTCACCATGTCGGCGCCTTCGACCTTCGAAGAAATAATGAATGGAGCAGGTTTGTAGTCGGGATAGGTTGTGCCCGCGCCGATGGCGGTAATAAAAGTTTCCGGCCCGCTGACGATATTGCCGTCCCAGTCGCGGTCGCGCTCGAGAAACGGGACGACCGAGTCGCCCCGCGAAACGGCACGGTCAAGCACGACGTGAGGATCGATGCGAACCAGATTGCCGTCATGATTGGCATAGCGGTCGCAAGCGCCGGTGCGGCCGGGCCTGATGTAACAAAGTACCGGACACGCGTCACAGCGGATGGCGTCGTCAGGCATTCGAGCCCCGGGCACGTTTGGCTCAGGCACGGGACGCTCCGGAATTCTCACGGGAGTTCAGCGCGAGGATGGCTTCGCGGATGCGATCCGGCGTAGCGGGAACGCGGCGCATGCGCACGCCTGTGGCGTGATGAATGGCGTTCAGAATCGCCGGGGCCGTGGGAATCACCGCTTGCTCGCCAATCCCCTTTGCGCCGAATGGGCCAATCGGCGAGGGGTCTTCGATGAGGATCGATTCCACCGGCGGCACGTCACCGGCAGAGGGGATCAAATAGTCATGCAGATTTTCGCCCCTGCCGGGTATGAATTCCTCCATCAGCGCCATGCCGATACCTTGGGCCACCCCGCCTTCGATCTGGCCTTCGATGAGCGTGGGATTGATGGCGCGGCCCACGTCGTGCGCGGCGGTAACCTTCACC
>Ga0335077_10011638_pt1 | contig 10993 bp, 5 predicted proteins | sample Lox_Sample_31_FD_207151 | JGI IMG/M metagenome (GOLD analysis project Ga0335077, IMG submission 207151) | Soil microbial communities from Loxahatchee National Wildlife Refuge, Florida, United States - Lox_Sample_3.1 | ecosystem: Environmental > Terrestrial > Soil > Wetlands | place: USA: Florida...
CATGCTGGCCATTCTGAATCCAGAGCTGGCGCGCCGGGCCCCGGGGCGCACCGCCACCACTTCCCTGATCCTCGCGCTGGGCGGATTCAGCCTGCTGCTGGGTGCGGCCGTTCCAGTGCCCCGGGCCCAGCCGGCCGAGTCGCGACAGGTCGGCGCCGAGCCACCCGCCTCCGGCTACCACGGTCTCCTCCCGGAACCGATCGCCACGCCATCGCATCCCCTGGCGCCGCAGCCGACACCCGCGCCGGGGCGAGTCGAGGCTCCCGCCCAGGCATCAAGGACAACCTCGGCCCCGACGGTCCACCGGACGCGCACCGTCGAGTCAAATCCCAAGGTCGGTGAGACCGATCAGCCGGTCGGCGATCGCCTGACGGCGCTGGTGCACGCACTCCGCGCCGACTCCAGCCCGGCGGTACGGCGTACCGCCGCATGGGGGTTGGCCCGGTATGCCCAGAATGACACCGCCGAGTCGGCTCTCGCGGACGCGCTCGCGGGCGATCGAGAAGCATCGGTGCGGGAGATGGCGGCGTGGGCGCTGGCGGATGCGCGGAGTGGCCACGCGGGGGAAGCGGCGCTCAAGCGCGCGCTGCGTGAGGACCGGAGCCCGGCGGTGCGTCACACGGCCGCCTGGGCCATCGGCCAGGTGGGTGACCCGGATGCCGTCGGCCTCCTGATTCCCTTGCTCACCGATTCGGCCACCGAGGTGCGCAGCGTGGCGGCGTGGGCCATCGGCCAATGCGGACCGAAGCAGGCGCCGGCGGCGCTGGTGGCCGCGCTGGGTGACGCGAGTCCCCAGGTTCGACTGCTCGCGGCATGGGCGCTGTATACAATCGAGGATCCGGCGACTGCCCCGGCCATCGAGACAGCCTTTCAAAAAGAGAGCAATCGAGAGGTGCAACTCGGCCTGTTGCGCGCGCTGGGCGCGATGGGCGACGAGGCCGTCCCGACGCTGGAAAAGCTGGTGACTTCGCCCGATTCGGAGGTGCGGCGGGTCGCGGTGACCGCGCTCGCCGGAGGGAACGCTTCGGGGCCATGGCCCTGGCCGTGGCCCGAGCCGAGGCCGCAGCCGTAAGAGGCTGAACACGGGCGCTCCGGGAAACGAAACCGGAGCGCCCTGACTTTCGTCCCAAGTGCTGAAAATTCAGCAGACCGATTCCTCGGGAGACCGACCATGATTCGCTGGACCCTCGTCGCCCTCGCCGGGCTTTCCCTCGGAGCGCCGCCACTGGTGGCGCCCGACTCGGCCCCGGTCGCGCCAGCGGCCGACTCCACCTCGGGTCAGCTCCATGCCCTGATCGACGCGGCACACGGGGCTTCGCCACTCGTCTGCGGCCTCGCGGCGCGAAACATCGGCAATGGGTGGGGCTGGGGCGGTGACGCTCCGGTAACCCCGTTGCCGCGAATCGAACGGGTCCGGAGCCATGAGCACCGTGCGCCGCTCAGCAACCCGGACGTGGCCTTCCTGGCGGGGAACCTCGATGCCAGTGACCCATGCGTTCAGGAGATTGCGGTCCGGATGCTGGCTCAGGAAGAGACCGAGCAGGCAGTGAGGGCGCTCACGGATCGGCTGACGGCGACGGATTCGTCGACCCGGCTGGCGGCCGCGCTGGGCCTGGGCCTGATGCAGCCGCCGAGCGCGGTGGAACCATTGCTCCGCGCAATCCAGGACCGGGCAGGATCGGTCCGCGCCAACGCCGTATGGGCCCTGGGAAGAATCGGCGATGGGCGCGCCGTGCGACCGGCCACCGCGCGCCTTGGTGATCAGGACGATCTGGTGCGGGAGGCGGCCGCCGGAGCCCTCGGGCATCTCGACTCCGCCAGCGCCATTCCCGCGTTGACCCGGCTCCTGGCTCACGACCCGGTGGCGAGGGTGCGGCGGGTGGCGGCGTGGGCGTTGGCGGAGCTGGACGCGAAGTCGGCTCGCGATGCGCTCACGGCGGCACTGTCAGGCGACGGCAATGCCATTGTGCGGGAGATGTGCGCGTGGGCCATCGGGGAACTGGGCGACGGGCAGGCGCCGGCGGCGCTCATCAAGGCCGCGGCGGATGACGGGGACGAGCAGGTGCGCGAAACGGCGGTCTGGGCCCTTGGTGAGATCGGAGACGCGGCCGCCGCTGACCAGCTCGGGAAGGTTCTCCGCGCCGACCGCAGTGTCCGCGTCCGGCGGACGGCGGCCTGGACACTTGGGCAGCTCGACCTCCGTAGTGCGCCTGACGGGCTGTTGGACGCCTTGGGAGACTCGGATCGCGAGCTGAGGCTCACCGCCGCCTGGACGTTGTCGCAGATCGGCGACGTCCGGGCCCTCCCGCAGCTCCGCGCCGCGCTGGCCAAGGAGAGCGATGCGGGGGCCCGGAAGGCGGAGATCCGGGCGCTGATTCACTCCGGAGAACGGACCGAGCGCCTGACCGAACTCCTTGACTCGCAGGACCCGGCGGTGCGAGAGGCCGCCATCCGCGGGATCGCCAGGCACGGCGGCGTGGACCCGTGGCCCTGGCCCCAGCCACGGCCGCGGCCCTTTCCGTGAGCCCCCGATCGTCGGCGAGGGCTCGGGTGACCACTGGTGATGATCAGCCTGAGAGCGTGGACGTGATCGAACCCGCGGAGACCCTCTCGCGGCGCGGCCGCCCCAACCCTTCGGCCCCGTCCGGTGTCAAACGGTCACACAGCTACCGGACGCCTCTGGAATGACCGCGGGTCTTGGCCTTCTTCTGATGGTCATGCAGGGGCAGTCCCTGTCGGGCCTGTCGCTCGGACCGGGAACTCCCGCCGCGGTGCCCGCGGGAGCGACCGCGGTCCAGGCGGTCTTCGCGGTGGCGCCGCCGGTGCTCGATGGCAGGGACGACGACCCGGTCTGGGCCAGGGCACCGGTCATTCGCGACTTCCGGGTGGTTCGCCCCTCGGAGGGTGCTCCGCCCTCGCTTCCCACCGAGGCGCGGGTGGCCTACGACGCGCGAAACCTCTACGTCTTCGTGCGCGCCTTCGACCCGCACCCGGACAGCATCGTGCGGCTTCTCTCCCGGCGCGACGTGCAGACCGCATCCGACCAGATCATCGTCATGATCGACTCCTACCACGATCGGCGGAACGGCTACGAGTTCGCCGTGAACCCCGCCGGCGTGAAGTCCGACTATGCCATCTACAACGACGGGAACGAGGACGTGGCCTGGGACGCGGTCTGGGACGTGGCCACGCAGATCGACTCCCTTGGGTGGACCGCGGAATACCGTATCCCGCTCTCCCAGCTCCGGTACTCCCAATCGCACGGCGTGAACTTCGGCTTTGCCGTGTGGCGCAACATCCAGCGCTACACCGAGCAGGTGAGCTGGCCGTTGATCCGGATGTCGAAGGCCGGCTTCGTCTCCCAGTTCGGAGAGGTAGACGGGCTCAACCAGCTGGGAGCGCCACGCCGCACCGAGCTGATGCCGTACGTCCTGACCAAGAACGTCAACCAGCTCACCTCGACCGGGTTCGCCCGCCAGCAGGACGTCACGGTGGGTGGCGACTTGAAGGTGGGGATCGCGTCCAACCTCACCCTCAACGCGACGCTCAACCCAGACTTCGGACAGGTCGAGGCCGATCCCTCAGTGCTCAACCTCTCGGCCTTCGAGACCTTCTTCCAGGAGCGCCGGCCCTTCTTCGTGGAGGGACGGGGGCTCTTCGAATTCGACGTCGACTGCAGCGCGGTCAACTGCAATGGCGAAGGACTGTTCTATTCGCGGCGGATCGGGCGGGCGCCCGAGTTGGCTGGCGTCTATGAGGACTCGACGGCCGCCCAGGCCACCACGATCCTCGGCGCCGCCAAGCTCACCGGGCGCACCTCGGGCGGCCTCTCCCTCGGCGTGCTCGACGCCGTCACCAATCGGGTGAGCGGCACCAACGGCATCACCCTCGAGCCCACGACCAACTACGCGGTCGTCAGGGCGTCGCAGGACCTCGACCGGGGCCAGGGCAACATCGGCGTGATCTTCACCGGGGTGAACCGCTCCCTCGACCAGTGGAGTGATTCCCTGCTCCACCGCGAGGCGTACGCCGGCGCCTTCGATTTCCGCCACCGCTTCTTCGACAGCCGATACGAGGTCAGCGCCGCGCTCGATCTCAGCACGGTGCGCGGCAGCCGCCAGGCCATCGCCCAGACCGAGCTCGACCCGGTGCATCTCTACCAGCGGCCCGACGGCCCGCTGGTGTTCGATTCCACCCGCACCTCCCTGGGCGGCGACGCCGAGGAGATTCACTTCGGGAAGGTGGCGGGGGCGGTGACCAACTGGGAGACGAGCTACCTCCGGCGGTCGCCCGGTTTCGAGATCAACGACCTCGGCTTCCTGCTGCAGGCCGACCAGCAGAGCTGGAACAACTGGTTCGGGCTCCGGTTCAACCACCCCAACCGGCTCTACCAGCGAGCCAACTGGAACTTCAACTGGTGGCAGTACTGGAGCGCCGCCGGCTTGCCAACCGAGCGGGCCGCGAATACCAACCTGCACATGCAGCTCAACAACCGGTGGTGGATCAACGCCGGCGCGACCCTGGGCCAGCTCGGCGCCACCTACTGCGACCGCTGCGCCCGCGGCGGGCCGGCGGTCCGCCAGGGCGCCTATCTCTCGCCGTGGGCGTACCTCGAGGGGGATGACCGGAAACCGCTGGTCCCGATGCTCTCGGCCAACTTCTTCCAGACCGACGGCGGGAGGACCCGGAACCTGACGCTCGCGCCCGAGCTCGACCTCAAGGTCTCTACCCGGTTCACCACCTCCCTCAACGTGAGCTATACGACCAATCGCGCCGCGGCGCAGTGGTTCGGCAACTTCACCGACAGCAGCACCGGCCAGCAGCACTATACTTTCGCCCACCTCGATCAACGGACCCTGGCCCTTACCTGGCGGCTCGATTTCACCTTCTCCCGCACAGCCTCGCTCCAGATCTACGCCCAGCCCTTCATCTCCAAGGGCACCTACAGCGACATCCGCGAGCTGGCGGACCCGCATGCCGCGAGTTTCGACGCGCGCTACCAGCCCTACGCCGACACTTCGGTGACAAACCACCCGGGCGGGTTCGACTTCATGCAGTTCCGCTCGAATGTCGTGTTCCGCTGGGAGTACCGGCGGGGATCCACGCTGTACCTGGTCTGGAGCCAGGGGCGCCAGAACAGCCTCACGGCGGAGGGAACGGACACCTTCTGGGGCGATCTCAACAACCTCTTCGCCCAGCGCCCGGACAACACCTTCCTGCTCAAGGTCTCCTACTGGCTCAACCGGTAAGGCCCGGCCGGCGCGACCGGCCGCCGCGTCCTCCCTGATTGATCGATGGCTGGTCCGCAGGCGCGACGACGGGAGAACCATCCGGCCGCTCGACACGTTGGGCTGGGTGAACGCCCGCGCCACCGGCGCCAGGACCGGTTAGCTCGTCTCATGCCACAGGAGCCCGCGACATGCCTCCCGCACCCCTCGCCCGGACCGCGAATCTGATCAGCTGGGCCTGCCAGGTCGCCGCGGCGGCCATTCTGGGGCAGACCCTGTTCTTCAAGTTCACGGGCGCACCCGAAGCCAGGTACATCTTCACCACCTTGGGAGTCGAGCCATGGGGCCGCATCGGCACCGGCGTGCTGGAACTCATCGCGGTGGTACTGCTGCTCATGCCGAGGACCGCAGCGCTCGGCGCCCTCCTCGCCGTGGGGCTGATGGCGGGAGCCATCCTGAGTCACCTGACCCGGCTGGGAATCGAGGTGCAGGGAGATCACGGGCTCCTCTTCACGCTCGCTCTGATCGTGCTGGTTTGCGGGTTGGTGGTCCTGACCCTGCGTCGCCGTCAGCTCCGGCTGGTCGGGGACTGGCTTTCGGGGACGAATGGTTAGAAACACGACAAGCACTAAATCACCGTAAGGCACTGACATATAATGGTTTGACGCCCTTGGCACAGGGGCATTGGCCGGCGCATTTGGTCGCACCGGGCGCAAGCCGCTACGCACTTGGGGGACACCACATTATTATCTATCCCCGGCAGGTTCCCCTATCCCTCTTGAGGAAGAAGAGTATGCGACTCACCCGTCTCAGCTTGGCCGCGCTCCTGGTGTTGTTCCTTGCTGCCCCGGTCGTTGCGCAGCAGCAGCCGGCATCGAAGCCGGCCGCCACCGACAGCACCAAGGGCATGAAGTCCGGCAAGCACACTACCAAGACCAAGCACAAGACCAAGCATCACGGCAAGGCCGGCGCCGACTCGACCGGCAAGCACAGCTGAGACCGTGTAGACCAGCGAGCCCCCGGAGCGGCACCAGCCGCTCCGGGGGCTTGTTGTTTCGAGCATTACGATCATTCTGTTAGGCACCCCGACGCTGCCGGGCCCGCGCCATCGATGGCGTCGTCGCACTGTCGGCACAGTGCCGCCGTTCAACGCAGCGGACGAGAGCGCAACGCCAAGTCCCTGACGACGGCGTGACGAGTCGGTGTATCTTCGTCAGGCATCCGGCGACAACCGCTGCCTTACTGCCCGACCCGCCACGCGATCGAGGGAGAGATCCATGCACCGGCGCCGCTCGGCACTGGACCGTCACCACAGGGTTGCGGCGCGGCACGGCATGTTCCCGCGCCCGGACCAGCCCGCTGTCCGGACGGGCCGGTGAAGAAGCAGGTCGCTCTGGCGCTTCTCGCCATCGCCTGCAGTCCCACCTCCACCGAGCCGTTTGCCGGCACCCAAGGCCCGCCCGCCTTCGCGACACTGGTCGCCGTGCGGGTCGTACTCTCTCCTGACACCACGACGGTCCTCCGCCAAGGCTCACAGCAGTACTCCGTCCTTGTGACCTACAGTGACAGCTCGACCAGCACCAGCCCGAGCGCGGTCACCTGGAAGGTCCCGACCGGATTCAGCGTCAACAACGGGCTGGTGACCGCCGGGACCTCGACGGGCACCAAACAGATCATTGCGCGGATACCCAAGGGGCCCGCCGATACCGCCATCATGATCGTGGTGCGGACGCTGCCGAAGCCGACGGTGACCTTCACGAGCAGCAAGACGAAGCTCGTGCTGGGGGACAGCGCCACGCTCTCGTGGACCACCACAAACGACACGCTCTGCACAGCGAGCGGGGGCTGGGCCGGATCCGAGCCCGTGAACGGATCGGCGGTGGTGAAGCCAACCGTAACGACGGCCTATACCCTCACCTGCACCGGAAAGGGCGGCAGCACCGCCAAATCGGTGACCGACACGGTGACCTATCCGGCGCCGACGCTGACCCTGACCAGCAGCAAGACGAGCTTCCTGGCGGGCGACAGCGCGACGCTTACCTGGAGCAGCGCCAACGACACCCTCTGCACCGCCAGCGGCGGCTGGACCGGGAGCAAGGCCCTGAACGGATCGGCGATCGTCAAGCCCACCACCACGACCACCTATGCACTCACCTGCTCGGGGCTGGGCGGCTCGCTCGCAAAGTCGGTGACCGATACGGTCAGCCAACCCGCCGGGCCGACCCTCACCTTCACCAGCAGCAAGACGACCCTGGTCTTCGGCGACAGCGCGACCCTCACCTGGATCAGTGCCAACGACACTCTGTGCACGCCAAGCGGCGGCTGGAGCGGGAGCAAAGCCCTGAGCGGATCTCAGGTGGTCAAGCCCACGACTACGACCACCTACACCCTGACCTGCGGCGGAGCCGGGGGCAGTATTACAAGGTCCGTGACCGACACGGTGACGTACCCAGCGCCCACGCTCAGCTTCGCCAGCAGCAAGACGAACTTCGTTATCGGCGACAGCGCGACCCTCACCTGGACCAGCGCCAACGACACCCTGTGCACGCCAAGCGGCGGATGGACCGGCCCCGAACCGCTCAGCGGCTCCTACGTCGCGAAGCCGTCGACGACGACCACCTACACCCTGACCTGCTCAGGCCTGGGAGGCAGCATCGTCAAGTCGGTGACCGATACCGTGACCAACGGTCCGCCGCCGACTCTGAACTTCGGGAGCAGCAAGTCGACTTTCCTCCTCGGCGACAGCGCGACGCTCACGTGGACCAGCACCAATGACACGCTCTGCACGGCGAGCGGTGGATGGGCTGGCCCCGAGCCCCTCAACGGCTCGTGGGTGGTGAAGCCGACGGCGACGACGACCTACGCTCTCACCTGCGCCGGACTCGGTGGCTCGATCGCCAGGTCGCTCATCGACACAGTGACCGTGCCGCCGCCACCAACCCTGAGCTTCGCGAGCAGCAAGACCAGTTTCCTCGTGGGCGACAGCGCGACCCTGACCTGGACCAGTGCCAACGACACCCTCTGCACCGCCAGCGGCGGATGGAGCGGCGCGGAGCCGCTCACCGGTTCCTGGGTGGTGAAGCCGTCCGCGACGACGACCTACACCCTCACCTGCGGAGGCCAGGGCGGGAGCATCACTAGGTCGGTGACGGACACCGTCACCACGGCGCTCCCCCCCACGCTCAGCCTCACGAGCAGCAAGACTTCGCTCGCGCCTGGCGACAGCAGTACGCTCACCTGGACCAGCGCCAACGACACACTCTGCACGGCCAGTGGCGGCTGGAGCGGGACCCAGGCGCTGAGCGGCTCGCTGGTAGTGAAGCCGACCGCGACGACCACCTACACTCTGGCCTGCGGCGGAGCCGGCGGCAGCATTGCCCGGTCGGTCACCGACACGGTGAGCCCTCCACCGACACTGACCTTCCAGAGCAGCAAGTCCACACTGGTGCAGGGAGACACGGCGACCCTCAGCTGGACCAGCACCAACGATTCCCTCTGCACGGCCAGCGGCGGCTGGTCCGGCACGGAACCGCTCAACGGTTCCGTGGTCGTCTCGCCGGCCGCGACGACCACGTACATTTTGACCTGCGCGGGGCGCGGTGGAGTCATCGCCCGGTCCGTCACGGACACGGTCACGAGCCCGCCGCCACCACCGCCTCCGCCACCCCCGCCGCCAAACGGCGGCTACACCTATCCGTTGATCGCGAGCGGCCATAAGCTGGTGGACCAGACCGGCCGGCCATTCCTGTTCGTGGGCGACGCCGCATGGTCGCTGATCGCGCAGCTCACCGATCAGGACGCGGAGACCTACTTCGCCACCCGCCAGAGCCAGGGGTTCACGGTGTCGATGATCAACGTCATCGAGCATCGGTTCAGCAACAGCCCCCCGGCCAACGTCTACGGCCAGAAGCCGTTCACCGGCGCGAACTTCACGACGCCAAATGACGCCTACTTCCAGCACATGGATGCCGTGGTGCAGTCCGCGGCCAGCCACGGCATCGTAGTCATGCTCGATGCCCTGTACCTGGGTGACAGCTGCGGCAGCGAGGGCTGGGCCTCAGAAGTGAGCGCCGCCAGCGCGGCCGACCTGCAGGCGTGGGGGGTCTATCTGGGCACCCGCTACCGGAACGCGCCGAACATCATCTGGCAGATCGGCGGTGACGTCGATCCGGGCCGGTGCGGGGCCACGGCGAAGCTGACCGCGCTCGTCAACGGCATCCTCAGCGTTGACCCGAGCCATCCCTTCATCACACACAATAACGCCGAGGAGACGGTCTCGGCCGCCTGGGGCAGCGCGTCCTGGATCAACATCAACGGGGTCTACACCTACAGCTCGACCCTCTACAGCAACGTCGTATCCGCGGTGGCGGCCTCGCCGGTCCGCCCGGTCATCCTGCAGGAGACCAAGTACGAGAACGAGACCGAATGGAACGTGACCCAGCCACAGCTCCGAGCGCAGATCTACTGGACGCTGCTCTCGGGCGGGATCGGAAACGTCTTCGGCGATTGCCCCGTCTGGAACTTCGACACGCCGCAGCATGGCGGCTACTGCCCACAGACCGGCTGGAAGACCTATATCCTGTCGCAGGGCGCGGTGAACATGCAGATGGCCGCGAAGCTCATGAACGCGCGCAACTGGCCGCTCCTGGTGCCCGACGCCGGCCACACCGTGCTCACAGCGGGATATGGGAGCGGAGCGTCGCTCGCCGTGGCCGCGGCGGCGAGTGACGGGTCCTCGATTATCGCCTACCTCCCCTCCTCGCAGACGGTGACGGTCAACTCCTCGTCGCTCGCCGGCTCGACCGTCGCCGTCCGGTGGTATAATCCGGCTACGGGGGTCTGGACGACCGTCGGGGACTACCCCAAGGGTTCGCTCAGTCTCACGCCACCGGCGTCGGGCGATTGGGTCCTGGTTGTGGACTCCGATCAGTTCGGCCTGTCCACTCCGTAGGGCCCCCCCGCGGGGCGCGTCGACTCGCGCGCGCCCCGTCAGCGTTCCTCGCGAGCGATACCTCATGCGCGCCATGCTGCTGGAGCGGCCCGGAAGGCCGCTCCGTGAGGCTTCCCTTCAAAGACCCGACCCCGGACCCGGGCAGGTGCTGCTCGAGGTGAAAGCCTGTGGGGTCTGCCGGACCGACCTTCACGTGGCCGACGGGGACCTTCCCGACCCGACCCTTCCGCTCGCTCTCGGTCACGAGATCGTCGGACGGGTGGTCGCCACCGGACCCGGCGCGAGTCGCTTTGCGGCCGGTGACCGGATCGGGGTGCCGTGGCTCGGATGGACCTGCGGTGCGTGCACCTATTGCCGGACGGGCCGCGAGAATCTGTGCGACCGCGCCCGCTTCACCGGCTATCAGCTTCAAGGCGGGTACGCAGAGTGCGCGGTGGCGGATGAACGGTTCTGCCTGCCGATTCCGACGTCCTTCGGCGACGTCGAGGCAGCTCCACTCCTCTGCGCCGGGCTCATCGGCTATCGCGCCCTGGTGGCCGCGGGCCCCGGGTCGCCGCTGGGCCTCTACGGCTTCGGGGCGGCCGCGCACCTGGTGCTCCAGCTGGCGCGTCATCAGGGACGCCGGGTCTTCGCCTTCACCCGCCCGGGCGACGAGGCGGCTCAGAGCTTTGCCAGAAGCCTCGGCGCGGAGTGGGCCGGCCCGTCCGACCAGAAACCGCCGGAGCCCCTCGAGGCGGCCATTCTCTTCGCCCCGGTGGGTGCGCTCGTCCCCCTCGCCCTCCAAGCGGTGGCGAAGGGTGGGACCGTGGTCTGC
>Ga0335077_10011639_pt1 | contig 10993 bp, 5 predicted proteins | sample Lox_Sample_31_FD_207151 | JGI IMG/M metagenome (GOLD analysis project Ga0335077, IMG submission 207151) | Soil microbial communities from Loxahatchee National Wildlife Refuge, Florida, United States - Lox_Sample_3.1 | ecosystem: Environmental > Terrestrial > Soil > Wetlands | place: USA: Florida...
CCGCTCCAGCCCGCGCAGGCAGTCCGCCTGCACGGCGACGGGCACCGACGCCAGGTCCGCCGACACCAGCCAGCCCAGACCGGCCAGCACCATCGCGACTGCCTCGTCCGCAGACTCAGGACCGCCGCCGGCACTCGGCCCGGCAGCAGGGCCAGGCGGAGGCGGGGGAGCCGACGGGGGCGGGGTAGCGGAGACGAGGGGAACAGGCCAGGCCGGGGCATCAGCCGGATCCGGGGGAATGGGCGTCGTCATGGCTGATCACCTCCTCAACCGCAGGCCGCGTACAGGACACGAATCAGGGTCGGAGGGCCAGCCGGCCGGGACACACAGCCCCCGCGAGGGAGCTCACCGCAGCGGCATCCGCTGCCCTAACGTCGTTCTGCGCGACTGTCCCGGAGGCGCACACTCTCTAGAACGTATGTTCGTATACTATCAGCTGGCACCGACAACGGCAAGGACTAACGCTTCACGCGCCGCTGGCACGCCGCCGATGACGCGTCAGCAGAACCGGTTGTGCCTGATCACGTTGCGGCGGCCGAAGTTAGCGACCCGCCGGCCGGAGTTCGGCAGGCACTGGCGGACGTGGTTCAGGCCGATCAGGTCGCCGACCACGCGGTTGCCGAAGGTGCTGGGCAGCAGCGTGATGCCGTTGCCGGTGTTGCCGCTGATCAGGTTGGCCGGGTGGCGGCGGATCAGGCTTCCGACGGAGTTGTGGTAGGCAGAGCCGCCGATCAGCACGCCGCCCCGGCCGTTGCCGAGCGCCGACAGGCCGCCGATCGTGGTGCCGATGAACGTCTGGAAGACGCGGTTATCGTGGGCTGTCCCTGTGATCGCTAGGCCGTAGCCCACGTTGCCGGAGAACGTGTTCTGCAGGATGACCGAGCGGAGCCGGCCGCCGACGGTGTTGCCGTGCGCGTTGCCGTCGATCAGCACGCCGTCACGGCCGTTCGGCAGCAGCGCGTTGCCCTTGGTGGTGAGGCCGGCGATGTCGGGGTCGATCGTCACGCCCCGCGCGTTCCCGCCTATCTCGATGCCGTTGCCGCGGTTCCCCGAGAACACGTTGGTGCGCGCCAGGTTGTCTCCTCCGGTGGAGGTGATCAGCAGGCCGTCCCGTCCGTTCGGCGCGGCGCCCTTGAACGCCTGCAGGCCGCCGAAGGTGTTGAAGGTCACGAAGCCGCGGGCGCGCCCGGTCACCGCGATGCCGTTCAGGCGGTTAGCCGCGGACACGTTGCCGAGCGGGATCACCCCGCCGACCTGGGTATTCGCGGACGTCCCCGTGACCGCGATGCCGTTGCGGGCGTTGCCGAGCAGGGTGGTGTTGTTCGCTCCGTCGCCGAAAAAGTTGCCCTGGACCACCGAGCCGTTGGAGTCGTGGATCAGCAGCCCGTCGCCGCCGTTGGCGCTGACCACGTTGTAGTAGACGAACGGGTTGTTCACGAACTTGCAGCCCGCCAGCGTGTTACGTCCGGCGTGGTCGATCACGACCCCGCTGCCGTGGTTGCCCAGCGGGCCGTCGCCGTCGGCGGTGGTCCCGATGAAGTTGCCGTTCAGCATGTTGCGCGCTGAGCCGTTCGCGATCCGCACGCCGGCCCTGGCGTTGCCCGAGATCAGGTTGCCGAGCGGCGGCACGACGAAGACCGGGGTCTGAGTGCCCTTGTCGCCGGTCGGGTTGTTGGCCTGGCCGGTCGCCGCGTCCACGAAGAGGGTCCCGCCGATCTCGTTGCCATCGGCCCGCCTGACCAGCCTGAGCCCGTCGCCGTGGTTGGATATGGCCGCGCTGCCCTGGGGGTTGGTGCCGATCCGGTTGGCGGCGAGCGTGTTGCCCGACGAGCCGTTGAGCACGATCCCGCTGGCCCCGTTGGCCGAGATCACGTTCGCGACCACGCCGGAGTCGCCGGATGTGTTCAGGCCGATCGTGTTCCTGCCGGAGGTCGGCGCGACGTACAGGCCAGCGCCGCGGTTGCCGGCCGGGCGTCCGGCCAGGTTGAGGCCGATGTAGTCGTCGTTCAGCGTGATCGAACCCGACCGGAGCGTGACCCCGTCCCCGGACGCGCGGTCGACGGCGAGGCCGAGCAGCTGGGAACCCGCCGAGCCCGCGGCGAACGCCAGGCCGGGGTGGCCCGCGCAGTCGATCGCGACGACGGGCGCACCGCCCGCGGTGTAACCCGGTGCCGAGGTGCCATCGATCACGACCCTGGCCGATACCGGCGGAAGCGCGGCGGCGAGCCTGATGACGCCGCGGACGGCGAAGTCCACGAGGGTGAGCCTGCCACCCGGCCGGAGGTTGGCCGCGGTGATCGCGGCCCGCAGCGACCCCGGTCCCGCGCTGTGCAGGTTGCGGACGAGGACCACCGGTAGCGGGCCGCGCTCGACCGACGAGCTCGCCGGGCCTGCCGGACCCGCGAGGCCAGCCTCGGCGATTCGGGGTACCGCGAGTACAAGCACGATTACAGTCAGTGCCGGTATCAGCGTGCGCGCCCAACGAGCCATGTCGGCCTGCTCCCCCCGTAGCGTGCGGACGCGTGGAAGTATCCGCTGCTCGCGGGGGGAGTGCCAGTACCGAGGGGCCGAGCCGCCGCTCGTGTCGCCCGGCACGGCGGCCCTGGGACGCGGCCCTGGGACGCGGCGCTGGGAGCGGCGCGGGTTAGGCCGCGACCCTGCTCAGACTCCGGCCGGCAGGCCGCGCATCGCCTCCTCGATCGCCGCCTCGGACAGCTCGAGGTCGGTCATTGCCCCGGACAGGTAGTCGCCGTACGCCTGCAGGTCGAGCAGGCCATGGCCGCACAGTGCCGTGAGGATGACCTTCTCCTCGCCGGTCTCCTTGCAGCGCAGCGCCTCCTCGATGCAGGCGGCGACGGCGTGCGTCGGCTCGGGCGCCGGCACGATGCCCTCCGTCCTGGCGAACCGCAGGCCGGCCGCGAAGCACTCCGACTGCGGCTTGGCGACCGCTTCGATGAGGCCGAGCTCGTAAATGTGCGACAGCAAAGGCGACATTCCGTGATAACGCAATCCCCCCGCGTGAATCGGGTCAGGAATGAACTCGTGGCCCAGGGTGTGCATTTTCAGAAGCGGGGTGAATCCCGCCGTGTCGCCGAAGTCGTACGCGTACGTGCCGCGGGTGAACGACGGGCAGGCGGCCGGCTCGACCGCGCGGATCACCGGGTTGATCCGGCCGGCCATCTTCTCCCTCAGGAACGGGAAAATCAGGCCGCCGAAGTTGGACCCGCCGCCGGTGCAGCCCACGATCACGTCCGGGGTGTCCCCGGCCTCGGCGAGCTGCTTGATGGCCTCCTCGCCGATGATCGTCTGGTGCATCAGCACGTGGTTGAGCACGCTGCCGAGCGAGTACCTGGTGTCGGCATGGCTGCCGGCCACCTCGACGGCCTCGCTGATCGCGATGCCGAGGCTGCCGGTGGAGTCCGGGTGCGCGGCCAGCACCGCGCGGCCCGCGCTGGTGACGTCGGACGGGCTCGGGTGCACCTTGGCGCCGTAGGTTTCCATCAGCAGCTTGCGGTACGGCTTCTGGTCGAAGGACGACCTGACCATCCAGACCTCGAGGTCGATGCCGAAGAGCGCGCAAGCGAATGCCAGCGAGCTGCCCCACTGGCCGGCGCCGGTCTCGGTGGTGAGCTTCTTCACGCCCTCGGCTGCGTTGTAGTAGGCCTGCGGCACGGCGGTGTTGGGCTTGTGCGACCCGGCCGGGCTCACGCCCTCGTACTTGTAGTAGATCCGCGCCGGGGTGCCCAGGTTCTCCTCAAGACGCCTGGCCCGGTACAGCGGGGTCGGCCGCCACAGCCGGTAGACGTCAAGTACCGGCTCGGGGATCGCGATGTGCCGGTCGCCGGAGACCTCCTGCATGATCAGTGCGGTGGGGAATAGCGGGCTGAGGTCGTCAGGGCCGACCGGCTGGTGGGTGCCTGGGTGCAGCGGCGGCGGTGGCGGGGCCGGCAGGTCGGGGATGATGTTGTACCACTGCTGCGGCATCTCCGACTCTTGCAGGACGTACTTGACCTGATTCGACATGATTGCCTCCTGAGCGGTCGGGCCGCGAGATCGTGGCATGCAGGTGGCACCAACGCTAGTGCACGCCGTCAGGACGCGGCAGATTGTGGCTGAACGTCCGTGCCGTGGCCCGGGCCGCCGCATTTCAGGCCCGGTTTGTGGTGCGGCGTCCGCCCTGTTCCGGAAGGCCATAGTGGGCTAGCTCGCCATAGCTGGCCGGACCTGCGTGACCTGCGGGGGATCGGTTGCGGTAGGTCCGACTGCGTGAAATCGTAAGACGGTTAACTCGTGACGGTCGGCTACCCTGCATGGGTCGGCCAGCCAGACTGACCTTGGCTGGTGGGGCGCCGCCCGAAGCCGGTGATCATTTCCGGTGACCTCGATTCGGGTCTCGCGCGGGGCCGCGAGCTAACCGGAGCGGAGGTTGTGGGGTCTTGTCGGTGCGGGCGGTCTTGTCGTGGTACGCGACCTGCTCGGCGTCCCGGCGGGCTGGCTAGTCATGGCCGGGGGACGCCGAGGCCGGCGCAAGCCTGGGCAGGACGAGCCCGCCGATCGCCGTCAGACCGAACAGTCCGAGCCCGATCCTGCGAGCGGCGACGTCGATGCCGACCAGTGGCTGTCACCGTTCCGGATCGGCCGGCCGGTCACTCCCGTTATCTCGGGCCGCGGCGAGCCGGAGCGCCCGCCGCAGGTGCTGACCGAGTCGGTACAGCAGGTCTGGCATGACCCGCCGCCCGAGCCCGGCTGGGACGAGCGCGAGGTCAGGCAGGTGTGGCTGGAGGATGCTGGCCCGCCGGACCACCGGCCAGGTCCTGCGGGCTACGGTCCCGGTCCGGCCCAGTACGGTACCGGTCCGACCAGCTACGATCCGTCTGGCTACGAACCGGCTGGCTACGATCCTGGCCCGCAGCAGTACGGCCCTGGCCCGCAGCAGTACGGCCCTGGCCCGCAGCAGTACGGCCCTGGCCCGCAGCAGTACGGCCCTGAGCCGTCAGCTCCCAGGACGCCTGAGCTGCTCGAACCGCTGCCGCCATCGGCCCGGTTGCAACCGCCGGCCGGACCGCCTGACCGCCGCCAGCCGCCGCGGTCGGGTCAGCGGCCAGCCGGAGGCTACCCGCTCCAGCCGCCGGAACGCTATCCGCCGGGCACTGACGGTCCGCAGTTGGCCGGGCGTCCAGGTGAACTGCCGGACGCGCCAAGGCCGGGCCGCGGCTACGGTCCGCCAGCGGGCTGGCGTCCCAGTCAGCAGCTCGACGGGCCGCACGCCAGGGCCGGTTACTATGAGCCGCCTCGGGATGCGCCTCCCGGGCAGCGTGGCCGGCGCGATGAACGGGATGCCCGCGGCGCGCCCGGCCCGCCTGCTGGCCACGACCCCGCTGGTTACGGCTCGGGTAGTCCCGGGCCGGCTGGTTACGGCCCCGCTGGTTACGGCCCGGTCGGTCCCGGCCCAGTCGGTCCCGGCCCGGTCGGTGGTCATGGCTCGCCAGGCGGTTACGGTCCCACTGACGGTTACGGTCCCACTGATGGTTACGGTCCTGCTGAGGGATACGGTCCCGCTGACGGCTATTGGCCCGGGATGCCCGAGCCCGGCCGGTACGAGCGCGTGGACGGGCCGGGCCGTGGGTCCGGCGGCCATGGACGTCACGACTATGAGCAGCCGGGACGCGACCGCTCCCCGGTCGGCGGGCCTGGCTATGCACCGGCCGGTTACGGCCCCGGCGAGCCGTACGAGCCGCGGCCCGAGTCACGTCCAGGCGGCCCTGGCGCCCAGGGGGAACAGCGCGCGCTTCGAGACCCCGATGCGTCGGCCTACGGTCGCGCGCCCGGGGAGTTCGGCCTGGCCGGAGACCTCGGCCAGCCTGGTGGGTATGGCCCGGCGGGTTATCGCCACGCCCCCAGGGAGTATGGCCCGCCCGGTGGCTACGGGCCGCCCGGCGGTTATGACCCGCCCCAGGCCTACGGCCAACCCCAGGGCTACGGCCAGCCGCAGGGCTACGGTCAGTCCCAGGGCTACGGCCAACCCCGAGGCTACGGCCAGCCGCAGGGCTACGGTCGGTCCCAGGGCTACGGCCCGCCCATGCGTGCTCGCAACAGCACGCCAGCGGATAACGGCCCTGCCGGGAACTACGGCGGTGAGGGCTTGCCCGCCGACGGTTTCCCCCCTGAGCCCGCACTGCGTACGCGGCGCGGCGACTTCAGGCCGAACCACTCGGACGGCTACGGGCCTGCGGGCGTCGGCCAGGGCGAGGGCTACCAGCGCTCGGATGGATGGAACGGCGAGCCGGATTGGCAGGCACAGCCACAGGGGCTCGTCGGCGGCCCGCCGATCGCCGATCCGATCTGGCGCGGCCCCGGTCGGCACGGCCCGAATGGGCCGGCCGATCGTCCGCTGCCCGGGCCACCGCCTGGCCTCGGGCCCGGCTACCAACCGCCGCGTCAGGGGCAACGCGCGCCGTCCGGGGCTCAGCCCGTTCAAGGCCAGCCGCTCCGGCCGTACCCAGGTCGGCGGTACCAGGGCGTGCCAGTCGAAGACCCGTGGTACCAGGACCGCCGGCACGCGGCTCCGCCGCCGAACCAGCCCCGCCCCAGGCCGGCCGCACCGGTGCCCGGATACGGCCCAGAGCCCGCATACAGGCCCGAATCCGGATACAGCCACGATTCATACCGCCAGCCCGACTTCTACCGCCAGCCCGATTCATACGGCCAGCCCGACTTTTATGGCCAGGCCGACTCACATGGCCAGCCCGACTCACATGGTCAGCCCGACTCATACGGTCAGCCCGACTCATACGGCCAGCCCGACTCATACGGCCAGCCCGACTCATACGGTCGCCCCTGGGAGGGCTACGGGCCTGACGGTCACCGAGGGCCAGGCGGGGCGCCTGAGCGTCGGCCGCGTGGCGGTTACCCGGGCAACTGGGCTCCCGGCCAGGGCCGCCCGCCCGCCCGTCTGCATGGTCCGCGAGCCGCGCTGCCCGCTGGCACGGGTCAGCCGGACGCGCCCGGCGATTACCGCGAGCCCGAGCCGCCAGCGGCCAGCCTCCCGCCAGCGGCCAGCCTCCCGCCAGCGGCCAGCCTCCCGCCAGCGGCCAGCCTCCCGCCAGCGGCCGATTCACCGCCAGTGGCCGACTCACCGCCAGCGCTCCCGGCCGCGGCCGCGCCGGCTGCTGCCGAGCGGTCGTGGGAGGTCGCCCCGGCGTCCCAGATGACCGTCTATCCGGACGACGGCAGGGGGAACGGCCAGGTTCTGCCTGACGACGACACCACGCCGATGCCGGCCGTCCCGCCGATGCCGGCCGTCCCGCCGGACGAGCCAGCCGCCGCCGCGGTGGCATCGCAGCCCGGCTCGCCTTCTGGGCAGGTGCCGCCAGTGGAGCCGCGGTCCCGAGCCGAGGACGGGCAGGCCGCGCCGGACGACGGCGGGCGGGTGCGGGGCCCGTTCGAGGCGCACCACAGCCCGGACGCGGAACCCGGCCAGGAGCCCGGACCCGCGCCGATGCCGGCCGGGCGGTTCTCCGCCGGAGCGCAGGCGCCCGAGCCGCCTGCGTCCGGGCCGACGGCCGCCAAGCTCGATCAGATCAAGGATCTCTACCTGACCGCCGAGGCGATCGGCGAGGACGCCCTGTCCAGGCACTTCCAGCAGGTGAGCGACCGGCAGCGGCAGCTGATCAGGGAGTACTTCGACCGATCATGACCATCGGCTGGCAGGACTCGCCGGGCTGGGGCGGAGCCCCGCTGGTGCCTGTCTCGTAGATCATGGGATCGGGCACAGAGCCAGATCCTGATCGCTCGACTGAGGTCTGGCGGGCGCCGTCCCCGGAGATGATCTTGATGGATGTGGCGGATGTCCCAGAATACGCAGTGGATGTGGCATCCATTCCACCGACACCCAGATGATCGCGTGCGGTTTCGGCTGGTATGTGCCGATCGGGGGGGCAGGCATGCTCGGCCAGGCAGCCGCGTGGCGCGTGGCGCGAAGGCCGGCCGCGCTGCGCTCCGGGTTGTCCAGGGCCGGTGATGCCGCGCGGTAGAGCCGTGGGTGCCTGCGGAGACTCGGTGATGCCGCGCGGTAGAGGCGTGGGTGCCTGCGGAGACTCGGTGATGCCGCGCGGTCGAGCCGTGGGTGTCGGCAGAGATCTACGGGACAGGCGCTAGCCGAAGCGGCTCGCCCCTGGCGCCGGGGCTCGGACGCTGCGGCGGTAGTCGGCGATGTCCTCGTTGCCTGGCGGGGCCGTCAGCGAGGCCCAGGCCTCGGCGATGGTCGAGCTCAGGTTGGCCGCCTCGGCCGGCGCGGTACGCGGATCACTGATCCGAGATGCCGAGGTGCGGGCCAGTCGCTGCGCCTCGAAGCTCGCCGCGGTATGGAACTGCACCTCAAACGGCAGCCCGCTCACCGAGTCACGCCACATGGTGAAGACGCATCTGTTCTGGGCGCCGCTCCAGCCGTTCTTGCGCGCCTGCAGCCGGACACTCTGCGCCTCGAGCGCGTCCTGCACGAGCCAGATGCCGTCCGAGTAGTGCTCGGTGCTGAACATGAACGAGTAGGACAGCGTGCCTGGCACCCGGCGGGCGAGTTGGTCCGGTGTCCGTTCAGGGTGCCGCCTGATCATGTCGGCGAGCCTGGCGCGGAACACGTCGGGCGGCAGCAGCGCGCGGTCCTCGGCGTCGGGTGCGAGCTGCCCGTGCTCGAGACGGTTGGCGATGCCCAGCAGCCGCGCGGTCAGCCCGCCGGTGTGGTACACGCCGAACATGTCGCGTCCCTCGGCCTCTCGGAATTCGTCGTATGCCTCGTCGGCGATCCGCAGCTGATCCCGGGTGAGCCGAGCCGGACCCCAGGCCCAGGAGCCGTCGGCCGCAAGGCGCGGCGGGCCGTGGTCGGCGCCGTTGCCGGCCCGGCCGGGGGGCAGTTCCGGCCGGCGGAACGGCCCCGTGCCGCGGAAGTCATCCCCGGAGAGCGGTTCCGGCCGGCGGAACGGCCCTGTGCCGCGGAAGTCATCCCCGGAGGGCGGTTCCGGCCGGCGGAACGGCCCTGTGCCGGGGAAACTATCGTCGGACTGCGGAGCGAGCCGCGGGCTCCTGCGGTCGGGCTCGCGCAGGACGGGCGTCGTGCTCGGCGAATCGGCGCGGGCAACCCAGTCCGGCCGGCGCTGGTCAGTGCCTGCCCGGCCGCCCGACGGCAGGTAAGGATCGCTGCCGGGGGGCCTGGTCGGCTCGAACCGCGGCTGGCTTGGACGGGTCACGTGGGCGGCGGAGACATCGCGCGGGACGAAGACCGGCGACCGCGCCGGACTCCGGGCAATGGTGCGGTCGACGTCAGCCAGGTCAGGGACCAGATGACCAGCGCTCGTCCTATCCGGCTCGAACAGGTCTGTTCTCGCGGGCTCCCGGTCGGCCGCGTCCGCGCTGGCCGGGTCGGCTAGATGTGCTCCGGTCAGATCCGGCTCGGCCTGCTCGTGGCCTGCCATGTCCGTGCCGGCTGGCTCCACGTCGGCACGGTCCTGCCTGGCGAGGTCGGCAGCCGCGGGAGCGACCGTCGGCTCTGCGTCGGCCCACGCTGCCGTGGACTGCTCATCGTTGGACTGCTCAACAATGGTTGGCTGCGCGTCGGCAAGCTGCGCGTCGGCAAGCTGCGCGTCGGCAAGCTCCGCGTCGGCAAGCTGCGCATCGGCAAGCTCCGCGTCGGCAAGCTCCGCATCGGCGAAGTCGCCGCCATTCGCCGACTCGTCCCCCGCCTCGGCCAGAACCACCTCGGCCGGAACCGCCTCGGCCAGAACCACCTCGGCCGGAACCGCCTCGGCCGGAACCGCGACCTGATCGGGCAGGTCCTGGTCCGGCTGGCCGAGCGGTGGCCGGTCGAGCCCGGCGCGGCCCGGCGCGGGCGGGGCAAGCTCGAGGTGTCTGAGCCGCGGCGGCGGCGGCTTGCGCTCGCCGTCGACGTGGTAGGGGGAGGACGGGTGGCCCCGGGGCAGCCGTTCGAGGCGCTGGCGCAGATCAGCGAGCGAACCAGGCACCGGGCGCTCGGTTGGCCGCCAGGCCAGATCGGCCGCCCGGACTTGGGCCGCGCCCGGGCCAGCCTCGGCTCGTGATCCAGCCTCGGGCTGCGAGCCAGCCGCCTCGGACGGCGCGGCTGGCACACCGGGCTTGACCGCCGCGGGCTCCGGCCCGGGTACGGTCACCTCAGGCCGGGCGGCGGCCGCCTCCGCCGGCACCACATCCGGCGGCGCATCCGGCAGCACAGCCGGCGCCACGTCGGGCCCGGGCGGAGCGGCATGGGAACCGTTGCGCGGCGCCTGCGGGGGCTCCTGCCAGCGCTCTTCCGGCCGCCAGTCCGGTGCCGCCGAGGCCGATCCATTGCCCGGCCCCGCCTGGCCCCGGCCGTCCGCCTCGATCCGCTTCCGCACCTGCTCGATCATGCGGGTCAGGTCCAGGGTGGCATCGCGCGGGTCAAGCTGGTCGGAATGATCCAGCCCGTCCCATCGCTCCCGCTGCCCTGACATGCCGATTTCTCCCGCGTAAGACGATGTGGTCATCGTAGTCGCGTAACGCGGGCCGACGTGCCGGTCTGACCGACCCTCCGGTCCCGGTCGGCTCAGTCCTCGGTCGGCAGCGCCGGCGTGATCTGCCCGTGGGCGTCGCCGAAGCCGACCCGCGAGCCGTCCGGCCCGGCCGCAGTGGCCGTGATCAGGACCTCGTCGCCGTCCTCCAGCCAGCCCCTCGTGGTCCCATCCGGCAGCGCGAGCGGCCGCTGACCAGCCCAGGCCAGCTCGATCAGGGATCCGTACTGGTCCGGCCGCGGCCCGCTGATCGTGCCCGAGGCGAACAGGTCGCCCGTGCGCAGCGAGGCCCCGTTGACGGTCATGTGCGCGAGCATCTGGGCCGGGCTCCAGTACATGGTCGAGTACGGCGGCCTGGACACCACGTGCCCGTTGATCCGCACCTCGACGTCGATGTCGAAGCCCCAGTCACCGGAGTCGGCCAGGTACCGGGCGAG
>Ga0335077_10011641_pt1 | contig 10993 bp, 8 predicted proteins | sample Lox_Sample_31_FD_207151 | JGI IMG/M metagenome (GOLD analysis project Ga0335077, IMG submission 207151) | Soil microbial communities from Loxahatchee National Wildlife Refuge, Florida, United States - Lox_Sample_3.1 | ecosystem: Environmental > Terrestrial > Soil > Wetlands | place: USA: Florida...
GGGTCCATTTGAGCCATAAATTTATCCTTTTTCTTGTTAGCAAAGAGATTTTGTCAATTCAGCAAATCGTTCCAAGCCCAAATTCTCCGCGCGTTCCTGCGACGAAATTTTCAATTCTGCGAACGCTGTTCCCAATTTTTCCCCCGGCCAGTCTTCGCGCAGCAATTTCAACATCATTTTCCTGCGTTGCGAAAAGGCGCGTTTGACGATTTTCACAAAAGTGTCACGCTGGTTTTCCGGCAAAAGTGGCTTGGCGCGGCGATCCAAAACCACGCAGGCCGAATCCACGTCCGGTTCCGGGAAGAAACAACTTGCCGGAATCTTGAACCATTCGCGCGGCTCGTAATCAAGTTGGATGAGCAAGGTCAGGATACCGTAATCTTTGTCACCGGGTTTGGCCATGAGTCGTTTGGCAACCTCGAGTTGCAACGTTGCCACGATTTTTTGGGGCGCGCGCGCGCCGCAGGCCAGTTCGACCAGGATGGGCGAGGCGACGGAGTAGGGGAGATTGGCCACGAGTTTCCAGTCGCTCCAATCGCGATGCTCATTTTTCAGAAACTCCAATGCGTCGGTGTGGAACAAATTCAATTTCCCCTCACCCGTCCTATCGGACACCCTCTCCCCGCCAGGCGGGGCGAGGGGTTTGAATCTTCCGCGTAAAAAATCAACCAGCCTTGCGTCTTTCTCGATTGCCAGAACCTCCCCGGCATTTTCCAGCAGCAGCGCGGTCAGTGGACCAAGGCCCGGCCCGATTTCGAGGACTTTGTCGGCTTGGGACAACTCCGCGGCTTCGACGATGCGCCGCAATTGGTTGGCGTCGTGCAGAAAATTCTGGCCCAGGGATTTCGTGAGTTGAATCCCGTGCACCGCCAGCAATTCCCGCATTTCAGACAGCTTCATGGAAGAACTAAACCACGGATGGACACGGATATACACGGATTAAAAATATTATCTGTGTCCATCTGTGTTAATCCGTGGTCAAAAGTTTTTTCAATTCATTTACCGTCTTTGTTAATTGCGCCTTTGTAATCGTGAGCGGCGGTGTGAAGCCGATGACGTTGGCGTGCTCACCTTCGGGCAGCAGAATAAACCCGCGCGCCAGCATTTTTTTGATGATTGAAAAGGTTTCTGTCGTCGCAGGTGAGCCATCGCAACGCCGTAATTCTATTCCCGCGAGCAGTCCCAATCCGCAAGCCTGGACTGTGAACTGCGGACTGTGGACTCTGGACAACTCCGTTAAAAGAAATCTCCCCAGTTCTGCGCTCCGCTGTGGCAATTTCAGCCGCTCAATCTCCTTGATGTGTGCCAGCGCCATCGCGCAGCCGACCGGGTTCCCGAGGAACGTGCTGGTGTGGATGGCCTCACCACGCGAGGCCGGCCAGGCGGCATCCATCAAATCCGCGCGCCCGACACAGGCCGACAACGGAAAACCGCCGGTCAACGCCTTGCCCAGGCAGATGAGGTCAGGCACAACGCCGCTATACTCGCAGGCGAACCATTTTCCGGTCCGGCCAAAGCCGGTGAAAATCTCGTCCAGGATGAGCAAGGCGCCATGTTCGTCGCAGAGTCTTCGGAGCAGCGGCAGGAATTCTGGCGGCGGAATATTGATGCCGCCACGGCCTTGGATTGGCTCGACTAGAATGGCACCGATCTCTTCACAGCAGAAAAGGTTGCGGATGTGTTTCTGGACTTCGTAGCAGCCGATGTGAATCGGCTCATTCCGATCCTGTTTTTTTGATGTAAGCCGACTGACGTTGGCTGCTACGGGAAACGGCACGAAATGGCCAAATTCGCCAAGCTGCATCCGGAACGGCCGGCGAAAGAAATCGCGGTGTGTGGCATTTAACGCACCGTAGCCAAGCCCATGATACGCGCCTTCGAAGGCGATGACGCCGCGTTTGCCGGTGGCGAGCATCGCCGTTTTGAGCGCGGACTCGACGGCCTCGAAGCCGGAGTTGGAGAAAATCACTTTGCCACGAATCGGGTCTGGCGTCTGGGGTCTGGCGTCCGGGGATTTTGTCCAGCGCTCGAAGGTGATGCGGCTCAATTCACGCGCGAGTTGGGCCTTAAGCGCGTGCGGATGCACGTCACCCATCGCGTGGGGCAGCCGTGCCAGTTGCTTTTGCCCGGCTTTCACCACACTCGGATTGGCATGGCCAGTGGCGGCGACGCCAAACGCTGCGGTCAAATCGAGATATTTTTTGCCGTCGACGGCCCAGACGTGAACGCCTTGGGCGCGTTCCCAGACGATGGGCCAGGAACCGTCCGGAGTGATGAAGGTAACGTTGCGCGACTCAAAATCGCGCAGTTGTTGGAAAACATTCCTGGTCTTGGTTGCCAATTTACGATTTACGATTTTCGATTTACGCGTCATCAAACTTTTCAATCGTAAATCGTCAATCGCCAATCGCCAATGCCTAAACTCCGCGTTGGTCTGGCGGCCAAATAATTTTGTGCAGTTGCGGTTGGAACCGGACGGGGAGTGCGTCGGCGATGATTTTTTCGGCCAGCTCGCGCCGTGAAATCGGCGTTTGGCCCGCCGGTGCGTTTTTCAATGATTTGTCCTGTTGTGCTGGCGCAAGCGGATGTACCCAGGAGCAGAGCAGGGGACAGATGGCATCGAGTTTGTGTTCGGCGATTTGATGTTTCGTCCACTCGTAATCCTCGACCGTGCCGATGACGAATTTAATTTCGTCGTTGGCCTTCAAATGTTTGAGATTTTCCCAGCGATTGCGTTCCGCTTCACCGCTGCTTGGACATTTCAAATCCATGATGCGATGCACACGCGTGTCCACGGCCGAGATGTCGTGCGCGCCGCTGGTTTCGAGCAGCACGGTGAAACCGTCGTCGCAGAGCAATTTCATCAGCGGTAGCGAATTTTTCTGGAGCAACGGTTCGCCGCCGGTCAACTCGACCAAAGGCAGTGACATGTGACGAGAGACGCGTGACGGGTTCTTGAAGTGCGCAGCCAGGCCGCGGACCTTCATCAAGGTTTCCATCAGCAGCATTTTTTTGCCTTCGGTGAAGGCGTAGGCGGTGTCGCAGTAGGAGCAGCGCAAATCACAGGCGGTGAGCCGGACAAAAATGCAGGGCAACCCCGCAAAGGTGCTTTCACCTTGCAGGCTCAAATAGATTTCGTTGATGACCAGCGTGTCGGACATGGCGGCCAGCCGGTTGCTCATTAAAAGTTGCCCAAGACGAAATGTTTCCCGATGCGCCGGCTTTGCGCAATGGCCCGCGTAACAAATTCCTTGGCACGTTTCACTGCCTGCGGCAAGTTGCAACCGAGCACCAGATAAGCCGCGATGGCGGCGGAGTAAGTGCAGCCGGTGCCGTGCGTGCGAACCCCTTTGATGAACGGCGCGCTCAACAGCAACTCCGTCCGGCCGTCGTAAAAAATGTCCACGGCCTCGCGTCCACCAGGCAAATGTCCGCCTTTGACGAGCGCCGCACAGCCGAAACGCGCGTAAATTTCATGGGCCGCGGAACGCAAGTCTTCAATGGATGCGAGGTCGCGTCCGGCCAGAATTTCGGCTTCATGGAGATTGGGCGTCACAAGCGTGGCCAGCGGCAGCAATTCCTGCTTCAAGATTTTGATGGCCGCCGGTTTCAGCAGAACCGCGCCGCTGGTGGAAACCATTACCGGATCAACGACGAGCGGCGGGCGCGTACGCCAGGGCGCGGCGTCCCTGGCTTTTAAAGATTCGGCCACAACCTGGACATTTTCCGCCGAGAACAGCATGCCGGTTTTCACCGCAGCCGGCGGTAATTCTTCAAACACGGCTTCGATTTGTTGCCGCAAAATTTCAGGCGAGCAGGATTCGACAGCGAGAACGCGCCGGGGATTTTGCGCAGTGATGCACGCGATGGCGCTGGCACCGTGGACCCCGAGTGCGGCGAATGTTTTCAAATCGGCTTGAACGCCCGCGCCGCCGCCGCTGTCCGAGCCGGCGATAGTGAGCGCCACCGGGTGATGGATAATTCCCGACATGTGCCTGAGCTTACCGGCACCCACAGAAATCGGCACGGAAAAACGAAGGCCTTGGAGCAAGCAACGTTGCCTTGTTGTTGGAAACGAGGGCCGGCACCGGACCCGGAGCGCCTTGGCACGGATGCTTGTTCTAGGTCGTGAGTTTGAGGAGGAGATTATTCAATTCCCCTATCCGCGGCGGTTTGCCAACCACGGCATCCACTTCTGAAACAAGTTCTCCATCTTCCTTCATGATTGTTCCCCAACCGGTCATCATGATGACCGGTGTGCCCGGTGATTCGGCCTTGATGGTGCGAGCCACCTGATGGCCGTCAACATCCGGCATGCCCAGGTCGGTTATCACCGTCTCGTAAGGCTGCTTTTTGCGGAGGGCCGAGCGGAACATTTCCAACCCCTGCTTGCCGCTCGAAGCGGTGGTCACCTGATGGTCCAGAGTCGTCAGACAATGCTTCAGCAGATCCTGAATCTGGGATTCGTCGTCTATGCAAAGGATGCGCAGCGAACGTTTTTGATTGGCCTGCGACACCGGGGACTCGGCGGCGGGCGAAGTTTCTTCCCGAACGGGAAAGTTAAGCCGGACCGAAGTCCCGCGCCCGGGCGCGCTGTCAATTTCGATCGTACCTTCGTGGCGTTGCATCATGCCATAGACCATTGCCAGTCCCAGGCCGGTCCCGCCGCGCGTCGCTTTTGTGGAGAAAAAGGGTTCGAGACAATGCAGGCGGGTTTTTTCATTCATGCCAATGCCGTTGTCCTTCACCTCAATTTGAATTTGCCGTTCGGGCGAGGAATTATCGCCCTGGGGGAGACGGATTACCGAACGGGTAGCCAGGGCAATCGTGCCGCCCTGGGGCAGGGCATCCACGGCATTGAAAATCAAGTTAAACAGCGCCTCCCGGAGTTCAGTGGGGTCGCCGAGCAGGAATGGCAGGCCAGATTCAAAGTCATGTTCGATATGGATGGAGATGCCTTCCCGTTGCGCCACGTCGCGCCAGCGCGGGCGGGTAAGCTCAATGACTTCCTCCATGATTTGATTGACGTTGACCTTCGTCAATGGCTCGTTGTCGGAGCGGCGACGGTAAAACTCCCGCATGCGGGCGACAATATGGGCGACGTCGTCGCCGGATTTGTTGATGGTTTGCAGATAGTGCCGCACGTTTTCGGGAAGGTCCGGCACAGAGGTGAGCAATAGTTCGGAATAGGCGATAATCGGCGAGAGTGCATTGTTGATATCGTGCGCCACGCCACTGGCCATCTGGCCCAGGGCGCGGAGCCGTTCCTGTTGCACGACCACCTGCTGGGTCCGGCGCAGTTCATCGTAGGCCTTTTGCACGCCATCGGTAAGGCGCACCCGATCGTAAAGGCTGCGGCATTGCTCCTCGGCGCTGAGCATTTTGGCCTGCAACGCCTCCTTCTCGGAACGCACGGTTTCAATTTCTGCGCGCATTTGTTCGGCATTGTAACGGACCTCCTCCATAACCAGCACAATCATGCTGACGGCAATGAACAGCTGGAGCACGGCCGCGATGAGGAAGCCGGCGTTGAAAAGATTTGGATGCCCCACCGTGAATGGGTAGCTCGAAAGGTAAAAGCCCCAGAGCAAAAAGCCGAGGGATAACATTCCCGCGCCAACGAATGGCATTTTCTTTCGCACCCGGTAAAAGCAAACGCCGGCGAACACACTGCCGAGGCCGATGAGAATAAACACAGGCAGTTGGATTTGCAGGGCATCGGTGAGCACTTCCGGACTGACCACCGTCCATACCAGCAGAAATAGCATGAACAAAGTCAGTAACGTCTGCCGAACCGGCAGGCTGAGGAAGCGGGCGCTGCCCCACAGGAGAAAGACCGCCGAGACGGCCACACAACATTGTTGGAGGATGAAAACAATTTTATTGTAAGTCAGACCTTGTGTGTTCAGTCCCAGGGTCAGCCACAAGGCATAAAACAACCAGGCCACGGTCCAAATGCTGAAGTACTCCCGTCGGGTGTAACGATTCAGATAATAAAAAAGCCCCACCAACACCCACACGCTCAACAGTGACACAAACAGCGTCGCCTGCAGGTATTGTGTCGCAAAATCCCGACTAAAAATTACGAATTTCACCTTTTTAATTGCCAGCGCACCTGAACCCACTGGTCTGAAAAAATACAGCAAGCCGCAGGCCATTTTCTCTCCCTAATTCCCTTTTATTTGTTACAAATGGGCCCGTTGATTGCCGTGGTAATGTATGTCAAATGGTTTCCGGGAGCTTTTTGACCCATTCTTCGACTGTCCAAGTATGGTGAGTGAGGCGAGCGCCGACAGCCTGCTGAATAAGTTCAGTGGAGCCAGATCGCGTCGGTTCCCCGGCACCGGTCAGGGCAAAGAATACTGTTGCGGGCTCGCCGGTTTTGGGAACTGTTTCACCGCATTTTCGGCGGCGTCCAACTGCTCTTTGGACATGGCCGCGGCGCAGGCGGCGACTTCGCTTCCGGCTCCCGGCGCCCCCTGCAATTCGGCCAGCTTGAGCCACTTGTAGGCTTCGACGTTATCGGCTTTAACGCCCTGCCCCCGACCGTACATTTTTCCAAGGCTGAGTTGGGCCTGGGGGTAACCCTGTCTGGCGGACCGGAGGTACCACATTGCGGCCTCGGCCAGGTCCGGTGGGCGGCCCAAACCTTTTTCAGACATCTGACCGAGGGCGTATTGGGCACCGGGATGTCCTTGGTCGGCAGCCTTGCGAAACCACTCCGTTGCGGCAGTAAAATTCCGCTGACTGTAGAGGAGCACGGCGTAGCTGTTCTGCCCCTCGACACAACCGCCTTGAGCGGATTGTTCGAACAATTTGAATGCCTCGTTTTTATCCTCTTGAATGCCGAGGCCTTTCAGATAGAGAGCGCCGAGGCTGTTTTCAGCCATAGCGTCTCCCTGGTCGGCAGCGCGCCGAAACCATTTTGCGGCCTCCGCATAATCCTTCCGGGAAAAGGCACAAATCAGTCCCAACCGGTTTTGAGCGGGGACATGACCCTTTTCCGCGGCGCGTTGGTACCAGATGGCGGCTTCGGCAAGATCTTGTTTGACACCCAGGCCATTATCATAAGCGCAGCCTAGATTGTATTGGGCATCGGTGTTACCCTGGGCTGCGGCCTTGCGAAACCAATCATTACCCGCCTCGTAGTCCCTTGGTGTGCCTTCGCCCTGGACATAACGCATGCCCAATTGGTATTCGGCCTCGACATGTCCCTGGTCGGCCGCTTTGCGGAACCACTTGAAGGATTCAGTGAGATTCACCGGCACGCCTTCACCGTTGAGATAACGTTTGGCGAGCAGGAACTGCGACTGGGCGTCGCCTTTATCTGCCTTGGTTTTCAAGGCCGCGACGACATGCTCCTGGTAGTCAGGCTTGAGGCTTTCACAGAGGGTCTGGTAGCGCCAGGCCGGGATCCCGATGGACAGTCCCATCAGCACGACGGCGATTGGAATCAGGATTGGAAAAGTTCCGCGCACTGCCCAGGCCGAGGCAGGTTTGAGTGCCAACTGTGTGACCGTGCCCGCCCCCGTACGGTTCTGCCACCACTCGCTTAACAGGATCAGGCTCAGCGGCAGCATTTGCATGAAAATCCGAAATTCGGTGAAACCGCCATACATAAACTGCCCGCCAAGGAACAACAGAATGACCGCCATGTAGGGCAGAAACCGACGATGCCAACCCAGCACCAACACCGCCGCCACGGTTCCCGCATTGGCGAAAATGGCGTGGTTGAGCGTCGGCGGACCAACCCCGCCAGGCTCGTCGCGTTCTGCATGGACAAGGCCGCCACCTTAAAGTGCAACTGGCTCAAGAGAAATTTTTTACCCACCGCATACACCGCGACCAGCGCCGCAAACAGCAGAACCCGCTTCCACCACTTCCAATGACTGGCAAACAACGCCAGCACTGCACAGGCCAGAACCGTTTCTTTGAAAAAACACCCGACGCAAATCGCCGCCGCCATCAGGGCCATTTGCCGGCGCTCAAAAAAAAGGACGGCCAGTGTGAAAAACAGCGTAGACGGCATGTCCCAGGGATAAAAATAGAGACCGGAGGCGGGTGAAAAGTCGTACATCAGCCCGGCGAAAATGCCGAGGTTGATGAAGAGCGAATGACGCAAGGCGCAAATGACGATGAGAAACAGCAGAAGCAGCCAGGCGCTTTGGTACAACCCGAAAATGCTGCTGTACTCGTCGATCTTGAAGGCGTTGGTGTCTTTTACCAGGTAGTCAAACAGTGAGCCGGACAACAACAAACCCGACAACCGCCCCTTCCAGACGTCACCGAGTTTGTCCAAATGATAATGGCCGGTGGAACACGAACTGAATACCATGAGATTGGTCGTGTTGTTTGGAACGCCCATCGCGAAATTTCTGACGAGAAAGTAGTAAGCGACACTCAAAGACAGGGCCAGCAACAACTCCAGGAATAACATTGGCCAGAAGGATTTCCTTTTCCAACGGCTGGACACTATCCCGAACATCTGCCGGCAGTTGGAGTAAAACCTTTCGCGCAGGCCAGGCGGCGCCAGGTTTGCGGGCTTGACCTTCTTCGCTATGTTGGTCTGTTTCATTTAATGGGCTTCTCAGACACCAGTTCGGAACCCGCCAATGGTAGTCAGTGATTATGTGCCTGTCCACCCTGAGTCTTCCGGCTCCGGCCGGAAATGCCTTGGCTTGAAATTGGCCGCTGACAACGTCATGCTGGGCGTATGGACAAAGATCGCGTTGCGGAGATTCTGGTCGAGATCGGAACGTTGCTGGAACTCAAAGGCGAGAATCCGTTCAAGACCCGCGCCTATCTGAATGCCGCCCGCACGATTGAGAGCCTGGATGAACCGCTGGCGAAAATCGTGGCGGAAAACCGGCTGGGGGAAATTAAAGGCATTGGTGAAGCGCTCGAAAAGAAAATCACCGAGCTGGTGCGAACCGGCAAGCTGGCTTACTACGATGAATTGAAAGCGGCCATCCCGCCGGGCTTGATTGAAATGCTGGAAATTCCCGGACTGGGACCAAAAAAAATCCAGGCGCTGAATCAGAAACTGGGCGTTGATTCGGTCGGGAAACTGGAAGCAGCGTGCAAATCCGGCAAGGTCGCCAGGCTCGACGGCTTTGGTGAAAAGACGCAGGCGAACATACTCGAAGGCCTCGAGCGCCGGCGAAATTACGCCTCGAAACATTTATTGAACGACGCCTGGCGCGCCGCCGAGCCGCTGCTCGAAAACCTGCGTGAGCATCCGGCGGTGATTCGTTGCAGCGCGGCGGGCAGTCTGCGGCGGTTCAAGGAAGTCATTGGCGACGTTGACCTGCTGGCGTCATCGAAGAAGCCGGCGGCGGTGATTGAATTTTTTGTCGCGCAGCCGGGGATCGTCAAGGTCATCGCCAAAGGTGACACCAAGGCGAGTGTAATTTTAGATGGCGGCATCCAGTGCGACCTGCGCGTGGTGAGCGATCGGGAATTCCCGTTTGCGCTGGCGTATTTCACCGGCAGCAAGGAGCACAACATTGTCATGCGCCAGCGGGCGATAGCGCGCGGCTTGCGGCTGAACGAATACGGCCTGTTCAAATCCAAGGCGGAAACGCGGGACCCGAAATTACTGGTGCCCTGCCAGGATGAGGCGGAAATTTTTGCGAAGGTGGGTTTGCCCTTCATCCCGCCGGAAATGCGCGAAGACCACGGCGAATTTGCCGCTGCCGAAAAAAATGATTTGCCCAGGCTGATCGAGTGGACGGATCTGCGCGGTGCCTTGCACAATCATTCGACCTGGAGTGACGGGCACAACACCCTTGAGGAAACAGCGAAGTTCATGGACGACCTGGGCTTTGAATATTGGGCAATCAGCGATCATTCGAAATCATCGTTTCAGGCGAAGGGATTGGACGCGCAACGCGTTCGCGAGCAGGTCAAGGAAATCAAAAAATTAAACGGGCAACGGGCCGGGCGCGGCAGCGAATTCCGGCTGCTGACCGGTTGCGAAGTGGACATCTTGCGCGACCGGCTGGACTTCGATGACGACCTCCTCGCGGAACTGGACGTGGTGGTCGCCAGCCTGCACATTCCCGCCAGCAGCGAGGCGGAGAATACGAAACGGCTGATTCGCGCGGCGCAAAACCGGTTCGTTCATATCATCGCGCACCTGACGGGGCGGTTGCTTTTGGAACGGGAGCCATATCCGGTCAACGCACAGGCGGTCATTGACGCCTGTGCTGCGACCGGCACGTGGTTGGAGTTGAATTGCAATCCGCATCGGTTCGACCTCGACTGGCGGCTTTGGCCCTACGCGAAGAGCAAGGGGGTCAAGTGTGTCATCAACCCGGATGCGCATCGCAATGAACACGCGGCTTTTCTGCGGCTGGGCGCCGGGATTGCCCGGAAAGGGTGGCTGGAACAAACGGACGTGATCAACACTCTCACGTTGGAATCGCTCTCGAAGGAATTGAAGCGAAAGCGTCTTTAAATTGAAGCGTCAGCGCGTCTGGCCGTTGGTCTGAGGGGTAATTTTGAGGCCAAAAAATGTTAAAAATTGTTTTTGACACTCGAATGGCGCTGTTGGCAATATCTCACACGTCGTTGGTTGTGGGCACTTTTTTGAATGATGAGGAATGTCAGCGGTCTAATTAGAACGTCCAGAAGAGTTATGAAAAAATTCTTTGTTTCTATGGGGCTGGCAGCAGCCGGAACCGCCAGTTTGCAAGCCGCTTACGCGCCTGATTTAGGCCCCATGTCCGCCTCTAAAATCTGGAACATTTCGGCCACCTTGCGCGGCTTTTACGACGACAATTACGACACGGCAAATAACTATTTCAACCCGCGTGGCAGCTACGGCGTTCAAGTTTCCCCCCAACTCATGCTGGCCGTGCCTTTGCAACAGACGGAGTTGGGGTTGCGCGACACGTACACGATGACTTATTACCAGGAACGCGAAGAACTGGGCCAGAGTGCGGTTGACCAAAGCGACCAGCTCGATTTCTGGGTGGACCACGCGTTCAGC
>Ga0335077_10011642_pt1 | contig 10993 bp, 10 predicted proteins | sample Lox_Sample_31_FD_207151 | JGI IMG/M metagenome (GOLD analysis project Ga0335077, IMG submission 207151) | Soil microbial communities from Loxahatchee National Wildlife Refuge, Florida, United States - Lox_Sample_3.1 | ecosystem: Environmental > Terrestrial > Soil > Wetlands | place: USA...
TACCTGGTCGTCGTGGCCGAGCAGCCGCGCCCGGAAAACAAGTTCTCCGCCCCGACCGCGGACCATCCGGTCTACTACGCCGCGTTCGACGGCGGCTACATCGAGGAGGGCGATCCCATCGCCAACGAGCGCCCGCCGGCGCCCGGCGCCGTGGCCCAGGCGCTCGCCCGCGGCCTCGCGCCCCAGCACTTCCTGCCGGCGACCGACCAGGCGCCGCCGACGGTGCTGCTGATCTATCACTGGGGCGCGCTCAACCGGAACTCGATCGAGATCCACAGCGGCCAGTCGCTCGGCCCCAACCAGCGGGCGCGCATCGCCCTCGTCGCCCCCGCCGCCTACGCCCGCCGGATCCAGCAGGACCTGCTGGACGAGCGCACCATGCGGGAAACGCACTCGCCCGTCTGGTTTCCCTATTTCATCGACTTCCACGAACGCGACATCTTGGAGCTGTCGCGGGACGACCGCTATTTCGTCATCGTGTCGGCCTACGACTACGCCGCGGTCGCGCACCACCAGGTGAAGCTGCTCTGGCGGGCCAAGATGAGCACGCGCAGCGCCGGCGTGGCGATGGACACGGCCCTGCCGGCGCTGATCCGGAGCGGCGCGCCCTACTTCGGGCGGAATCTGGACGAGCCGCAGTATGTCGCCACCCCCGAGGTGCCCGCGGGCCAAGTCACGATCGGCGAACCCAGGGTCCTGGCTTACCTGCCAACGCCCGACGTCGCCCGCGAACTCGCCGACCCCTTTGTGCGCCGGCTGGCGGGCCGCGAGCACCGGCAGTTTTCCGGCGAGCGCGGCCCGCGGGGGCCGTGGCGCCACGACCAGCACCAGCCGGCCGCCGGCTCCCCGCCGCCCGCCGGGCCCGACCATCCTTGAGCCCCGGCATCCGGCCGCACAACCATCATCTTCTCCAATCCAGCCATGAAATACGCACCCTTGCCTTCTCGCGTGCTCGCCGTCGTCGTCGCGGCGGGCCTGGCAGCCCACGTCCACGCCTTCACCGTCGGCGGGAAGATGGACATGGCCGTCGTGGCGGAATTCGGCGTTCCCAGCCTCGCCCCGGCGCAGCCCACCGCCGACCACCCGGCCTATTGCGTCGCCCTTGACGGCGGCTACATCGAGGCCGGTGACCCGATCGGCGGGGAAAAGCCCCCGGCCGCGTCCGCGATGGCCCAAATGCTGGCGGCGGCGCTGGCCTCGCAGCATTACCTACCCGCCACCGCGGGCACGGCGCCGTCGCTCGTGCTGGTGTATCATTGGGGACGGCTCAACCGCGACAGCATGCAGATCACCAGCAGCCTTCATCTGCAGCCGAATCTGCTGTCGCGCATCGCGCTCGTGGCGCCCTTGGCGTACGCCCGGCGGATCGAGCAGGATCTGCTGGACCGCCGGCAGCCGGTGGGGATGCATATCCCGATCCTCGACGTGACGGAGCGGGACCTGCTGCAGCTCGTCGCGGACAATCGCTATTTCGTGGTGGTCTCGGCCTACGATTACGCCTCGGTGGCGCAGGGTGCCGCCAAACTGGCGTGGCGGCTGAAGGCGAGCACGCGCTCCGCCGGCGTCGGGATGGATGAGGCCCTTTCAACACTGCTCCGCGGCGGCGCGCCCTACCTCGGCCAGAATCTGCCACAAACCCAGTTCCTCCGCACGCCCCTGACCCCCGAAGGACCGGGCGCGACCGGCGGGCCGACACCCGAGGCGTTCGCGCCGCCGCCCGAGGTCGCCCACCAGCTGAATCCGGCCTATCTGCAGGGCCTGGTCCAGCGGGACCACGCGCTGTTCACCGGCGAACTGTCCGCCGACGATCGGGACGCCGCGGCGCCGGCGGACGCAGGCACCGGCTTCCTCCCGTCCGCGCTGGCCGGGCGCGTTCATGCCTACGAACAGGAAAAGGCGGCGCTGCAGGACGAGCTGACCGTCCTGGTCAAACAGCACACGCCGGGACCGGACACCCGAAAGGCCATCGACGCCTTCAACCGCGACAACGCGACACGCATCGCCACCCTCTCAGGGGAGCGCGAAGCCATCCGCGACGAGCTCGCCCGGCTCGCGGCGGCGAACACCGACGCCCAGGCCGGCAAATCGCTCGAGGCCTTGCAGCAGGAGTTTGCCACGGACCTCCGCCAGGTTGCCGCCCATCCCGCCGGCGGCGACAATTGAGCCGGCGGAGGGCCGCGCCGGGTTGTCAAACCGGGGCGGACGGGCCAACCTCCGGCAAGCGCGGCCACGCCTCCGCGGCGTGACCGCCTTCCGATCCAACCCCTGCCCATGAATCCGCGGCTTTCGCGCCTCGCCCTGCCGGTCGCCGCCGCCGGGGTGCTGCTGGTGGCGATTTTCGCCGCCATGGTCATCCGGCTGCGCGCCGAGCTGCGGGCGCAAATCCGCCAGCAGATCATCGACCGCGCCGCCGAGGTGCTGCGGCCGATCGCGCAGCGCCAGCTGGCCGCGCGCGAGGCCGTCCTCGCCGGGCGGTCGGCCGGGCCGGCCGACATGCTGGCCGCCGTGCTGGAAAACGCCCGGCAGGAGGACATGCTCGCCATGGTGGTGTACGACGCCCAGGGACGGGTCCTGCGCGTCGCCCCCGACTCGCTGCTCTACGCCGAGTTGCCGATCGAACAGTACCTGCAACTGCTCAAGGGCGAGTCGATCAGCCGCTACGATCCGGCGTTTCCGCTGGAGCGCTACTTTACCGGCATGGGCACCGCGCCCCGCCCCACCCCGGTGCTCGAGGTCCTGCTGCCGTTGCACGGCGGGGACGCGGCCCAAATCCTCGGTTTCGTCCAGTATTACATCGACGGCCGTTCGCTGGCGGCCGAGCTCGCCGCCCTCGACCGCCGCATCGACCGCCAGACGGCCGTCACCCTCGGCACCGGCGCGCTGCTGATCGCGGCGGTGCTTGCCGCGACCGCCTGGGTGCTCCGCCGCGCCCAGCGCACGCTCGCGGAACGCAACGAGCGCCTGGCGCGCGCCAACTACGAGCTCGCCCTCGCCGCCAAGACCTCGGCGCTCGGGCAGATCACCAGCCATCTGCTGCACGGGCTGCAGGGCTCGGTGGCCGGCCTGCGCGCCGCCGTCGACGGCCGCGGGGCGGAAGGCGCGGCGGCCGACTGGGAGTCCGTCGCCGCCTACACCGGGCGCATGCAGGCGATGATTCACGAGACCATCGCGTTGTTGAGCGACGTCTCGACCCAAGCCGCCTACGAACTCACCGGCGCCGAGCTGGCCGAGATCGTCCGCCGGCACAACGCCGCCGCCGCGACGCAGAAAGGCGTCGTCTTCAGCGTCGATGGCGGTTTCCCCGCGGCGCTCGACAGCCACCGCGGCAGCCTGCTCTGCCTCATCGCCAGCAACCTGGTGCAGAACGCCATCGAGGCCACGGACGCCGGACGGCGCGTCGGGGTGACCTTCGGCGCCAGCGGCGGGCAGGTGGCGGTGACGGTCGCCGATGAGGGTCCGGGCATCCCGGCGGCCATCCGCGAGCACCTGTTTGAGCCCGGCCGCAGCGGGCGGCCCGGCGGCTCCGGGCTCGGGCTCGCCATCAGCCAGCTGCTGGCGCGTCAAATCGGCGCGACGCTCGAACTCGACTCCACCGGCCCCGGCGGCACGAGTTTCAGCCTCTTCATGCCGGTCGGCGACCAGACGGCGCACGGCTGACTCCACCTTTTGGCCTTCAACGCGCCGCGGCGCGAGGTACAACGGAGCATGGCCCTTCCCGTCGATGCCGCCCGCGCCCCTGGATTCCCGGCGATGAAACCCCGGACGGAGCCGCTGCGCAACCTCGGGGCGGGCGCACTGCTTTTCTACGTGACCCTCGTCGCCTACCTGCCGGTGCTCTACGGCGGATTCCTCTGGGACGACAACTTTCACGTGACGCCGCCGGACCTGCAATCGGCGGACGGCCTGCGGCGCATCTGGTTTGAGCTGGGAGCCACCCACCAATATTATCCGCTGTTGCACACCGCATTCTGGGTGGAGCACCGGCTGTGGGGCGACGCGGTGGTGGGCTACCATCTGACGAACCTCCTGCTGCACGCGACGGCGGCCTGCCTGCTCGCGGCGATCGTGCGGCGGCTGGCGCTGCCGGGGGCGTGGCTGGCGGGCTTCATCTTCGCCCTGCACCCGGTGGGCGTGGAGTCCGTGGCGTGGATCTCCGAGCAAAAAAACACGCTTTCGACCGTCTTCTACCTGGCGGCGGCGCTCGTTTATCTGCGGTTCGACCACGACCGCCGGCCCGCGCGTTATGTCCTGGCGACGAGCCTGTTTGGGCTGGCGTTGCTGACCAAGACGGTGACCGCGACGCTGCCGGCGGCGCTGCTGGTGATTTTTTGGTGGCGCCGGGGCCGGCTCCAATGGACCCGGGACGTGCGGCCGCTGCTGCCGTGGCTGGCCCTCGGCGTGACCGCGGGGCTGTTCACCGCCTGGGTGGAGCGAACTTACATCGGCGCGCGCGGCGAGAGTTTTTCGCTCAGCGGGCTCGACCGCTGCCTGCTGGCCGGCCGGGTGATCTGGTTCTATCTGGGCAAGCTGGTGTGGCCCGCGGACCTGATCTTCATTTATCCGCGGTGGGTCGTCGATTCGGCCGCGGGGTGGCAATACCTGTTCCCGCTGGGGGTGCTGGCGCTGGCGGCCGGGCTCATCGTGGCGATCCGCCGGCAGCAGGAACCGTGGGCCCGCGCCGCGGCGGCGGGGCTGGCCGGGTTCCTGGTTTTCGCCGGGACCCTCTTTCCCGCCCTGGGATTCTTCAACGTCTACCCGTTCATCTTTTCCTACGTCGCCGACCATTTCCAGTACCAGGCCAGCCTGGCGATCATCGTCCTGGGCGCCGCCGGGCTGACGCTCGCGGCCGGACGGCTGCCCGGCGCCTGGCGCCGGCTCGCGCCCGCGGCGGCCGGGTTGCTGCTGGCGGCGCTGGGCACGCTGACCTGGCGCCAGTGCGGCATCTACCGCGATGCCGGCACCCTCTATCGCGCCACGCTGGAGCGGAACCCCGACTGCGGAATGGCCCACACGAATCTGGGCGACCTCCTGTCGAAAATCTTCGGACGCCTGCCGGAGGCGATCGGCCATTTTGAGGCGGCGCTGCGCATCAACCCCCGGGATGTGATTGCGCACAACGACCTGGGGCACGCCTTCGCGATGATGCCGGGGCGCGAATCCGACGCCATCGCCGAGTATGAGGCGGCGCTGCGCTTCGATCCCCGGTTTGCCCCGGCCCACAACAATCTGGCGATCGCCCTGGAGAAAATCCCCGGGCGCCTGCCGGAGGCGATCCGCCACCTGGAGGAGGCGGTGCGACTGGCGCCCGCGGCGGCGGACATGCACGACAATCTGGGCACCGCCCTGCTCAAGAGTCCGGGGCGGGCGCCGGAAGCCGTGGCCCAATTTGAGGCGGCGGTGCGCCTCGACCCGGAATCCGCGGGAATGCAGAATGACCTGGGCATCGCTCTCGCCAAACTCCCCGGGCGCCTGCCGGAGGCGGCGGCCCACTTGGAGGAGGCGGTGCGGCTCGATCCCCACTCCTCGCAAATGCGCAGCAACCTCGGCGTCGTCCTGGCCCAGATGCCCGGGCGCCTGCCGGACGCCGTCGTCCAATTCGAGGCGGCGGTGCGCATGGCGCCCCGCTCGGCCGAGGCGCACAACAACCTCGGCGCCGCCTTGAGCAAGATCCCGGGGCGGGCGCCGGAGGCGACGGCCGAGTTCGAGGCGGCGACGCGCCTCAATCCCGACTTTGCCGAGGCCCACAGCAACCTGGGCGACGCCCTGGCGAATCAGCCCGGGCGCTTGCCCGAGGCCATCGCCGAATATGAGGCGGCGTTGCGCCTCACTCCCGACTCCGCCGACGCGCACAACCAGCTGGGCAAAGCGCTGCTCGGCCTGCCGGAGCGGGCGCCAGAGGCGCTGGCTCAGTTCGAGGCGGCCGTCCGGATCAATCCCGAGCTGTTCGAGGCCCAATACGCTTTGGGTGTGCTGCTCTCCGAACAGCCGGGACGCCGCCCGGAGGCGCTGGCCCATCTGGAGACGGCCGCGCGGCTCAGGCCCGATTTTGCCCCGGCCCGGGCATGGATCGAGCGGCTGCGCGGCGGCCGCCCCTAGGCCGACTCGCGCCAGCGGCCGGGACCTCACCGGTCCGGCCGGCATTTTCGCCTTCAACCCGCCGGCCGGCCGGGTACAACAAGGCATGCCCAATCTCGCCGACCTGGCCGCCTGGTGCGACCGCCGCACGCGGCGCGCCGCGTTCGTGGATTTTCCCGGCGCCGCCAACGGCCTGCAGGTGGCCAACAACGGCCGCGTGACGAAGATCGGCGCCGCGGTTGACGCCGGCCTCGTGCCGTTCGAGCGGGCGGCCGCGGCCGGGATCGATTTTCTCATCGTCCACCACGGCCTGTTCTGGACGCCCCTGCAGCCCGTGACCGGCCCGGTCTACCGCAAGCTGGCCGTGCTCCTGCGAGCCAACTGCGCGCTCTATTCCAGCCACCTGCCGCTCGACGCCCATCCCCGGATCGGGAACAATGCCCTGCTCGCGCGCCAGCTCGGCCTGCGGCCGGCGCGGACCTTCCTGATCCACGAGGGCGAGCCCATCGGCCTGATCGCCCGGGCGGCCGGCCCGCGCACCGCGCTCCGGCGCCGCCTCGAGCGCCTGTATCCGCGCGTGGTGGCGATCGAGTGCGGCGCGGCCCGCCCGCGGCAGGTCGCCTTCTGCAGCGGGAGCGGCAACCACGCCGTGCCCGAACTGGTCCCGGAGGGGGTCGACACGCTCGTCACCGGCGAGCTGCGCGAGGAATGGTTCAATTTCGCGCAAGAGCACCGGCTCAACCTCTACCTCTGCGGCCACTACGCCACCGAGGTCCACGGCGTGCGGGCGCTCGCCGCCGAGGTGGCGCGGCGGTTTCGCGTGCCGTGGGAGTTCATCGCCACGGACAATCCGCTCTAAGCCTTTACAGGAGGACGCGGAGGGAGCAGAGAGGATTGCCCTGGATGCTCTTCCGTCCTCTGCTTCCTCAGCGCGCTTCTGTGACCCCCAACCCTTTGCCATGAAGAAGATCGCCGTGCTCAACGGACCCAACCTCGACCGCCTCGGCACCCGCGAGCCGGCCGTCTACGGCCGCGCGACGCTCCAGGACCTCGAGCAGATGCTGCGGGCCGAGGGCCGGAGGCTCGGGGTGGCGCTGACATTCTTCCAATCCAACCACGAGGGCGCGCTGATCGACAAACTCTGGGCGCTCGCCGACCGGAAGTTCGACGGCGTCATCATCAACCCCGGCGGGCTCACGCACACCAGCGTCGCCCTGCGCGACGCGATCGCCGGGACCGGCCTGCCGGCCATCGAGGTCCACATCTCCGACATCCGAAAACGGGAGTCCTTCCGCCGGCGGTCGATCACGGCCGGCGCCTGCCGGGCGATGATCAGCGGCCGCGGCCTGGCCGGCTACCTGCTGGCGCTGCGCCGGCTGATGGCGTGACCGATGGCCGAGACCCTGCCCAATTTCGACGCGCCGCGCTGGTTCGCCTGCCACACCAAGCCGCGCTGCGAGAAGAAATTCTCCGCCCTGCTCGCCGCCGAGCGGTTTTCCCACTACCTCGCCCTGGTGCCGAGCGTGCGGCGGTACCGCGAACAGACGAAGCGGTTCACCAAGCCGCTCTTCCCCGGCTACGTGTTCGCCGAGATCCCGCCGGAGCGGAAAAACCGCGTCTACCAGCAGGACCTGCTGGTGCGGGCCATCTGGGTGGACGACCAAGCGCGCCTGTTGCGGCAGCTTGAGGACGTCAGGTCGGTCCTGGCCTCGGGTCTCGAACTGAGCCTGCACCCGCTCCTGCGCCGGGGCACGCGGGTCAAGGTCGCCGGCGGGCCGCTCCACGGCCTCGAGGGCGTGGTCGACGATCCCGCCAATCCGCGGGGCGTGGTCATCGCGGTCGACGTCCTGCAGCAGGGTCTGCTGGTGCGTCTGCCAATGGCAAACCTGCAGATCCTGCCGTAGGGTGCGCCGGGCCGGGCCTTCCCCGGTTTCGGTGCGGGCAACGCAACCGCCGGCCGCAACCGTTGTCTCTGGGAAGTCCCCGTCCGCTCCCATCCAGCCAAACTTCATGACGCTTTTTTCACCGCGTGCCGGCCTGCTGACGCTGCTCCTCCTGGCGCCGGCGGTTGCCGCCCGCGCCCAGACGGCGGCGCTGCCCGGCCCGCCGCCACACCCCAACGGCACCGGCGAGCCGACGCTGTTCCGGATGCCGGGCATCTTCGAACTCGAGATGCCCCGGACCGAGCGGCGCGGCGAGGTGACGCTCGATTTCCAGCCGCGGTTCCGCGACATCATCGACCAGAGCTATCTCCGCGTGCCGCTGGAGCTGCGCTGGGGCGTCAACAATCACCTCGAGCTCGATTTCACCGGCGACAGCTATTTGCCGCTCGGGCTGCGCCACGGCGACCCCGGGTGGGGTTTCAGCGCGCTGGATCTCGGCGCCAAATACGCCTGGCTCAAATGGCTCAAGCCCGTCTGGGAGACCAGCGTGGGCTTCAATGCGACGTACCCCGTCAGCCGCCCGCCGATCGAGCTTACTGACGGCCACAATCACTTCTCGCCGTTCATCACGCTCGGCCGGAAGGTCGACGACATCAAGGGGCTCTCCGGCTTCATCAACGCCAGCATCGACCTCATGTCGAAGTCTTCGACCCCAGGCAACTACGGCCGGAACGAGCCGCACGGAAAGTCGATGACACTGCGGCCCGGCCTGCTCTACGACCGCGGCCCCTGGCACTACACGCTGGAGGTGGCGGGCACGACGACCCGGCTGATCGGCAGGGGCGCCCACGATTTCCTCGTGGTCCGCCCCGGCGTGCTCTGGGATGTGCCGCGGCGGCTCTTCTTCCTGAGCACGAACGGCCGGTGGGTCGCCGGCTTCACCGTCACCGCCACCCTCGGGCCCGACGGCAACACGCTCAGCACCGGCGGCCGTCTCCGCGGCGAGCTCAACCTCACGCGCATCTTCCGCCGGTCGCCGTCCACCCCGGCGCCCGACCCGCCCGATCCCCCGCCGTGGCCCTAGGCCGGGCGCCGGGCTGGTTTACGGGACCGCCGCCTCCGCCCCGCGGCGCAACGCGCGGAACTGGCGGACAAGCTCGGCCGCCGCCCAGAGCAGCGCCAACGCCATGAGCCAGCGGGCGGCGAGCAGCACGTAGTGCGCGATGTAGACGTCCTTATTGAGCAGGTTCAGCTGCGTGAGCAGGTATTCCCAGTCGTGACCCTCGACCTCACGGCCGGTGTGGCCGCCGAGCAGGACGAGGGCGAGACTGCGGGCGTCGTTGATGTAGGGCGCGCAGTCCGCGAGGCTCACGCCCAGCAGCCAAGCCGAGAGCGCGGCGCCGAAGGCGTCGCGGTTGGTGAAGCGGAACGCGACCAGCAGCACGAGCGGCAGGAGCAGCTGGCCGAGCGTGCCGCCGGCCACGCGGAGGAACTCGTTGCCGAACAGGCCGAAAATGACGTGCCCGGCCTCGTGGAAGACGAGGAGCACGCCGTGAATGAATTTCGGGTCCTCGCCGATCTCGCGCAACGGCACGCGGAAGAACCACCAGCCGTAGGCGGCGACGACGGCCAGCGTCACCGCGCGGCCGCCCAGCGCCCACCCGTTCACCGGCCGGGCCGGCGGAAAGAACGCGTCGCCCAGCCGCCAGCCGAGGCGGCGGAGCGCGTCCTTCACAGCGCCCTCCAAGCCCAGGCGGCGCCGTGGAGCACGAGGCAGGCCGCGAGCGCCGCGGCCACGTCGTCAACCACGATGCCCCAGCCGCCGGGCAGGTCCTGGAGCCGGCGGATGCCGAGCGGCTTGGCGATGTCGAACAGCCGGAAGAGCGCGAAGCCGGCGAGAAAGACCACCCACGGCTGCTGGTGGGCCGCGTCGAGCACCCCGCGCCACCCGAGGAAGACCAGCGGCATGGCGGTCACCTCGTCGAGGATCGCCTCCGGCGGGTCGCGCCGGCCGAGGCGGAATTCCGCCTCGCCGCACAGCGCCACCGCGAGGTACAGCCCGGGCAGGCTGAGCAGCGCCATCCAGAGGCTGGAGGCGGGCAGGAAGCTCAGCGGCCAGAAGAACACGGTGAAATAAAGCAGGCCGGCGGCCGAGCCCCACGTCCCCGGCGCGTGCCGGCGGCGGCCGAGCGGCCCGAGCGTCGCCAGGGCCAGGACCAGGCTCGAGGGCAGGAAGCGGGGCCAGATCGGTTGCGCGAGTTTCATGCCGCGCGCGCCTCAGAACAGCACGTGCCGGTACTTGCGGTAATAGCTCCACATGGACGAGAGCATGAACCCCATGGACACCAGGAAGAGCCCCAGCCCGACCCAGTGCACCGCCGTGATCAGGCCGTCGAGCGGCCAGCGGCTGGCCGGCGCCCAGTCGCGGGCCAGCATCGGTTCGGCGAGCAGGAAGCCCAGCGCCGTCAGCTGGATGATCGTCTTGATCTTGCCGCCCCACTCCGCGGCCATCACCACGCCGCGGGCGGCGGCCATCATCCGCAGCCCGGAGATCATGAACTCGCGGGTGACGACGACCAGCACGAGCAGCATGACGAGCACGCCCGGGAGGCGCAGGTAGCCGAGATCGAGGATGGCGATCAGGATGCCGAGCACCAGGACCTTGTCGCAGAGCGCGTCCATGAACTTGCCGAAGTCCGAGACGATGTTGCGCTCCCGCGCGAACTTGCCGTCGAGCCAGTCGGTGACGGCCGCGACGATGAACAGCCAGAACGCGAGGGAGGCCGCCCAGCGCCACGTGCCGTACATGAGCGCCACGATGGCGAAGGTGAGCGGCATGCGGATCAGCGTCAGCACATTGGGCAGATTCATCCGGGGCGCAGGCACGGCGCTTGGTATGCACCGGCGGCGGCACGCCATGCAAGGCCGGAGATGCCGGGCGGGCCGCGCGTCTTCCCCTCTTGCCCCCGGCGGCGGCCCTGCTCTAATCACCGGCGGCCCGGCGCCCCCGCCTGCGCGGGAGCGGCCGCCGCACC
>Ga0335077_10011644_pt1 | contig 10993 bp, 10 predicted proteins | sample Lox_Sample_31_FD_207151 | JGI IMG/M metagenome (GOLD analysis project Ga0335077, IMG submission 207151) | Soil microbial communities from Loxahatchee National Wildlife Refuge, Florida, United States - Lox_Sample_3.1 | ecosystem: Environmental > Terrestrial > Soil > Wetlands | place: USA...
TTTATAAACAGACCCGGGTTCGAAGGGCGCAGCGACGGCCAGATTGGCGCGTGCAGCCAGTTTATCCCGCTCGGGCGCCTGATTCGGGTCGTAGGTCGGATAATTGGCCAGAGCGAGGACGTCGCCATTCGTGGGATCCATCGCCACCAGGCTTCCCGAATGGGCATGATGCTGTTTCACCATCTTCTCGAGTTCATGTTCAGCGACGAACTGGATGCGCGAATCGATAGTGAGGCGCACGTCGCGCCCGGGTTGCGGTTCGCTGGATACTTTGGATTCGAAACCGCGCTTCTGAACATCCTCGGTAACCAGGAGCTTACCGGCGCGGCCTTCCAGATCGGCGTTGCGGTACTGCTCGATCCCGGCGTTGCCATTCTCCTCGAAGTCCACGCCTCCGATGACGTGCGCCGCCAGAGATTTGTTCGGATAAAAACGCTGGCTTTCGGTGCGGAATTCTATCCATTCGAGATTCAAATCCCGCAGGCGCTTGGCTTGGTCCGGATTAATCTTGCGCTTTACCCAAAGGAAACCGCGGCGTTTGGCCTTGGCCTCCTTCATCTGGTCGACCAGATCCGTACGGTCCAACCCGAGCACTTTCGACAGAATATCCGCCGCGACAGTGAGGTCCGGAACGCGGAGGGGATCGACGCAAACGGATTCGACCGGCAAACTCATCGCCAGGCGCTGGCCATATCTGTCAAGGATTGCGCCGCGCGGCGCTTTGATCTCGATGTATCGTTCCTGTTGATGGATCGCCAGCTTTTGATACTGGCTATGTTGAACCACCTGAAGCTGGATCAGACGCAGCACGATTAGCGCAGCCCAAACGAACGCGAGCCGGCACAATAAGTACACGCGCTTTTTGGCGAGTGGGTCCATCGCTCCCATGCGAAAGAGATACCGTTACTTCTTCGCCAAGATCCGGTCCGAGGACCTGTCTTCCAGATAAACCACGTTCTCCGGAGCGGGATCCACGAAGCGTTGCATTCGGGCCAGCTCTTCCAGGCGCGCCGGACTCAAGAGCTTGGTCTCCTCGAGTTCCAAAGCCGACCGATCCACCTGGAGACGGTCGCGCTCCTGGTGCAAAGCCTCCAACCGGTAGCCCGCGATTAATCCATATAACGTGGGCAGCAGCAGGCCGATTAACAGGGTCGCGACCACCAACGAAGAACCGATCAGACGCCAGCAAGTCGCACGGGCAGCGGGATCCGCTTCGCGCGCGACGCGCGAGTTGTCGATGTGCTTTACGTACAGAAACACATCGTCGTTGGGAAAGTGAGGCACCGCGTAAGCGTCCTCTTCTTCTAACGTCCGTGGCCGGGGAGCTTCCTGTTCGGAGCTCTTGTGGGCCGTGAACCGATCCAAGATAGTTGCGAAGGTTGCCATTATTTTTTCTTTACTGCTTCATCTCTACCGCCCGCAGTCTAGCGCTGCGCGACGGAGGGTTATTCTTAATTTCTTCGGGCGCCGGCCGCACGACATGCCGGGTGAGTATGGTGGCTCTGCCCGCTTGAGCGAGCGCCTGAAAGCTCTGCTTCACTTTGCGGTCTTCGAGCGACATGAATGAAACAATCACGATCCGCCCGCCGGTTTTTACCACATCGGGCGCCACCGCGAGCAGTTGGTCCAGCTGGCCTTGCTCGTCGTTCACCGCCATGCGCAATGCCATGAACGTTTGTGTGGCGGGATGTAATTTTCCCGTTCGGGGCACGGCCCCTGCGATTACACTCGACAAGCGCTGTGTCGTGTGAATCGGCCGCGCCCGAACGATTGCTCTGCTGATTCTCCGCGACCTCCTTTCCTCGCCGAGTCGATAAATCAAATCGGCCAGTTCTTTTTCTGAAGTGAAATTGACGATCTCTTCCGCCGTCCGCGATTGGCTCCGGTCCATGCGCATATCCAACGGGCCGTCCGCCATCAGCGAGAATCCTCGTTCCGGATCGGTGAGCTGATAGCGGCTCACGCCCAGGTCGGCCAGCAGGCCGTCCACTCGATCGATACCCAAACCGTCGAGCGCGGATCTCAGTTCCGCAAACGAACCTTGGTGATAACGAATCCGATTGGCCCATTGCGCCGTGTTGCTCTCGGCTAGCCTCAGGGAGTCGGCATCGCGATCGTTGGCGATCACCAGCCCCGTCGTTAATCGAGCGGCGATGGCCGCCGTATGACCGCTCAACCCCGCGGTTGCGTCCAAGTAGGTTCCATCCGGGCGCACGGCGAGGTATTCCAAACACTCGCCTAACATCACCGGGACGTGCATACATAGCCGCTACTTGAACCCTTTCAACTTCGCAATCTTCAATTTGTCCGCCAGCTTGTCCTTGGCTTGGCGCTTGCGCGCTTCATACTCGGCCTTGGAATAAATATTGATGGTGTTTTGCGTGCAATCCACGCGCACTTCCTGATTCTCCAGAGCTAAGGCGCGGCGCAAATCCGTGGGCAGCGTCACACGTCCCTGCGGGTCCACCTTGGCCTCGGCGCCGTAGTCGTTGGCGATGAAGGCCAGCGCGTCGGCGGCTTCCGGGTCTTCGCTGGCCAACGCTTCCAAAACTTTTTCATTTCCCTTCCAGACCGAAATCGGGTAGATTCGAGCTATGCGGTCGTCCACGCTCGTCACAAACAATTTGTCATCTCCGATCGCGTCCAGGTATTGCTGCACGTCAACTGGTAATTTCAGCCTGCCCTTGTCGTCCACGTGGGCCGAAAAGAAGCCGCGAGGAGGCTCGACGGGCGTCGTCTTGGGCTGATCTTCCACTTTGGTCCACTTTGGGCCACTTTTGGCCTTTGAAAGATTGTGGCATGACTACAAAAAGGAATGCAAGAACTTTTTTTACTGAGGCTTAGCGGGCGAAGCGCGGTGCAAGTCTGCCACTAGTCCTTGGGGCAGTCCTTCTATGAAGCCCTCCCTGTACGACATCGATCCTGGACCTTCGTGTCCGGAGACCGTCCGGATGATCGTGGAAATTCCGAAGGGCTCAACCAATAAATATGAGTACGACGCCGACCTAGGCCTGTTCCGCTTGGACCGCGCATTGTATTCGCCCGTACATTATCCTGGCGACTACGGATTCGTCCCAGGAACCCTGGCCGCGGATGGGGATCCTCTTGACGTCTTGGCGCTCGCCGAAGAGCCGAGTTTTCCTGGCTGTCTAATCGAAGTGCGGCCGATCGGGATGTTAAATATGATCGATCAGCAGGAACGCGATCAAAAGATATTCGCGATGCCGAACCGCAACCCGCGCTATGACGAAGTTCAGAACATCGCTCAGATTTTCGAGCATGTCCGCCGCGAGATCGAACATTTCTTTACGATCTACAAAGAGCTGGAGGGCCGTGCTACGAGCACCCTCGGTTGGGAGGATGCGGACGAGGCTCGCAAAGTGATTCGGGAGTGCCGCAATACTTATTTGAAAAGGAAGTCAGAACGCTAAAAAGCGCTTGGCGCCGCTGCTGGAAATGGAAAGTTCTTTTCCGCCGCCTTCGTCCCCGTTTCAGCACTGATTCTGATGATCGCCGCAGCCGACATATCTTTCACAGCTTCATGCGAATCGGAAAGACCCTGTTCGAGCTTTGCAATGGACTCGGCGTTGCCGCACAGGCCGATACCCTTGGCGGCTGCGGCCTTGACGGCCCAGTTCTTGTCGTAGGTAAATGCCCATTCCAGCAACTGCTTAGTTTGCGGATCGCACTTTTTTGCCAGCAGCGCAACGGCCAGCGATCGCCCGCCGGCCGATCCGTCTTTGAAAGCCTGCTCGGCCGCCACGATCCCCAGATTGAAGGGCCCGAGCAGCGCGCCCGACGCCTCCTTGAATCCCATCATGGCCAGCGCCTTGGGATCGTGCATTTTTCTCTTTGCATCCTGGACGGCCCCACTTACTAAGCCCTCGGAGGTCTTGTGTTCGCCAGTGAGAACATCCTCGATCAGTTCTCTGCCGCTCACATCGCCTAAATCCCAAAGCGCCTTTGCGGCCGCGAATGCCACTTCGCCGGAAGAATCGTCGACCTCCGTCTTCAGTGCCGGGATCGACTGCGTAGACTTCATCTCCGCCAACTCGGCGGCCGCCGTTTGCCGGACCACGGGCTCTTTATCATGCAGGGCCTGTTCGACGGATTGAATCGCTTCCGGCAGCAGGCCGATCGATCCGGTGGCCGTCACTGCTTGCCGCCGTTTCTCCGGGTTCTTGTCCGTGAGCCCAACCTTCAGCACGTCCCAGGCAGTCTTTTCCGGTTGGGCGAGCATGAGTCTCGTCGAAAAAAGGAGGGCGATTAACAGCTTCTGGCGCACGGTTCTCACCACTTTCTGGGCAAAATTATACCCTCAATCGCAGTCAGGCAGGAAGGAAAATAGGTAGCCCTATCCAACTGGGCGTCAATAGAGTAAGTGTTTAGTTGACAATTGTAAAAAGATCCGTCACTCTGAGACTGTTCAGGAAGGTCATGGTATTCGATTCGCCAAACTCCGGCGCAATCCCAGAATTAGGCCATGTTTCTTGGTTTGCGGTTCGGGTTCGGTCCAACTTCGAACGGATTGCGGCGGCTCATTTGCGCGAAAGGGGTTACGAGGAGTTTGCGCCTTCTCACAGGACGGAACGGCAGTGGTCGGATCGCAAGAAGGAGATCGATCAATTTCTGTTTCCCGGCTACGTGTTTTGCCGGTTCGATCCGCAAAATCGTTTGCCGGTCCTTACGGCTCCCGGTGTAGTGGACGTGGTGGGCTGGGGGAAGGTCCCGGCTCCCATACCGGACGAAGAGATAGAACGGGTCCGTAAACTGGTCCAGTCCGGTCTTCTCCTGAGCCCGTGGCCCTACCTGGAATTAGGTCAAGTTGTGCTGATTGAACGCGGGCCCTTGGCGGGGACGGAGGGGATTCTCGTGGAGGTCAAGGGGCGATGTCGCTTAGTCGTGTCCATAAACCTACTGAAACGATCCATATCAGCCGAAGTAGAACGTAGCTGTGTCCGTCCGGTGAAGTCCGTGGTATCCAATCCGCGGCCCGTGGCGCGGCGCATCGGTTAAGAAATTTCATTGGTGTAGAGTAAAAACATGCCACTGATTCGTCAATCGCTTGCTACTCTCTTACTAATCACCGCGGCAAGTCTTCACATTTCAGCGCAGCAGCCGGCTGAGCAGGGACCGCCGCAACCTTCCCAGCGTGGCCAGGAAAACCCCAACCCGAACCCACCGGCGCAGGCGCAGCTGCCGCCGGATACCGTTCGTCCGAACTACACGCTCGGGCCAAACGATCAGATTCTGGTTCGTGCTCCGGAGGCCGAGGAAATTAACGAAAAACCATTCCGGATCGACGCAGACGGCAATGTAAATATGCCCCTGGTGGGCCGAGTCCATGCCGGCGGAATGACTCTGCAAGAGTTGGAAGCCGACCTCGTCCGGCGCCTGCGGGAATACATCCGAGAGCCCCAGGTGATCGTCACGGTTGTGCAGTTTCGCAGTGAGCCCGTCTTCATCGTGGGCGCATTCCGCGCCCCAGGAATTTATCCCCTGCAAGGCCGCCGTACATTGGTTGAAATGTTGACTGCGGTGGGAGGCCTGCAACCGAACGCCGCCCGCCATGTGAAGGTCACCAGGCGGGCCGAATATGGCACGATTCCTCTTCCCAACGCCGTGGAAGATCCCGAAAAGAAAATCAGCACGGTGGAGATCAGCATGGGGAGCCTCCGGGAGAATGTGAACCCTGCCGAGGATATTCTCCTGCAACCTTATGATGTCATCTCAGTGGAACGGGCCGAGCTGATCTACGTGAACGGAGAAGTGGGTAAAGTCGGGGGAATCGAACTGGGCGAGCGCGATTCCATTTCAATTGCGCAAGCCTTAACCATGGCCGGCGGATTCACGCGCGATGCTCAGCGCGGAAAAGTGCGTATCCTGCGTCCCATTCTGGGTACAAACCGCCGGGCCGAAATCGAGGTTGATGTAAAGCGAGTATTCGAGGGAAAGGATCTGGACGTGCCGTTGTTGCCTAACGACATCTTGTACGTGCCCCGGTCCTACAGCCGATTAATGTGGCAGACGGCCGGGCAGGTCGTGCTCCCGATGATACCTTACATTATTTTTATCGCCTCGCAGTGAGCCTTCGTGCCGCGACTGGCAAGCTGATTCTTTTAGTAATGAGAAACGATGAAAAACACTGCTAATAGAGTTCTGTCGATCCGCCGGGTTTTAGCGCAGATACTGATAGTTCTTGTTCCCATCACGCCCGTGCTGGCGCAGCAAGGAAGCCAGGTTTCTCCGCAGGCGCCGGCAAATCCCGCCGCCCCAACTCCTCAGCCGGGCCAGCCTGCGTCTCCATTGCCGGTTGTGCAGGCTTTGAAGATCGTTGCTTTGGCCGGTAAGGGAGAGATGAATGACATAGAGCGCCACGTCATGGCTCCGCTGGTTGTCGAAGTGATCGATTCCAACGACCGGCCCGTGGAAGGAGCTGAGGTGATCTTTCGATTTCCCCTCAACGGCCCGAGCGCCACATTTACAGGCGGCAAGACGTCACAGACAACCAGAACCAATGGGCAAGGTCAAGCGGCTGCCATGAATTGGACCGCGAACAACCAGACCGGGGCGTTCGACGTTCACATTACGGCCACGTATGGGAACCAGTCGGGGGAGGCCACGGTTTCGATGTCCAACGTCAACCGGATCGTTGAAACAAGTAAGAAAGCTCAGAAGAATGGCGGCTGGTGGTCGCCTCGCTGGGTGAAACTCGCGGTCGTGGGAGGCACGGTCGCCCTGGCTGTCGGCGTTGTTCTCGCCACTCGCGGAGGCGGGTCGTCAAGCAGCGGGTCATCGTCGCCGACTATCACGATCACACCGGGCGCGCCAAGCGTCGGAGGTCCTCACTAGTCCCATGCAACTTACCAAGCCTTTGCTTTTCGCCCTGCTCGCTAGTTCTGTGGCCTCGGCGCAGATCTTTTTAAATGGCCCAGTCGAAGGATTTCTGTTCGACGCCCCGACCGGATCGTTGCGCGCTGTGCTGGGCGTGCCTGGTTCAGCCACGTTGGGTCCGTCGCTATGGGACGGCGTCGATTTTGCCTCGGTGGCGCCCCGGCAAAGCTACGCATTCGTTTTCCAAGCCGGCCAGTGTCAGATCGTATCCAATTTAAATTCGGCGCCCACGCCGGGCAGCGTCATTTCGGGCCTCTCCGCCCAGCCGCAAGGGGTGTCGTGGTCAGCGGACGGCAGGTTCGCAATCCTTTATTCTACGGGTGGAAATTCGATCCAGACCGTGAGCGGTCTTCCCAGCGCCCCTGTGCTGGCAAGCGTGGACATCTCGTCTCTGCCGGGAACGCTTTCCGCCGTGGCCAGCGATCCCCAAGGCAAGCGGATCGCGATTGCCGTGAGCGGGGCAACAGGCGGTTTGTATTTAACCAGCGACAGCCAGTCTTTCGTGCCGGTTCTCCAGGCGCCTAACATATCCGCTCTGTCTTTTTCGGCGGATGGAAGCAGTCTTTATGCGTTGGACAATTCGATCCCGGAGTTAGCGGTTGTGGATCTCAATACACTTAGTTCTCAGACCTTGCCGCTGGATGGACTTTCCAATCCGGTCGCGATCAGTGCGGATAAAGACGCGCAGGGCCGGCAGATTGTTTACATCGCGAGCGGAAGCGATCAACTACTACGCATCGTCGATGTTGCCAGCCAGCAGAAATTAGCCGATCTATCGTTGAACGCAGCGCCGGCGGGACTCGATGTTCTTGGGGTGCATAGTTTTGTCATCGCCGCCCGTGCGGATGGAACTCAGCCGCTCTGGCTTTTTGCAAGCAGTCCGCAACCCGCCGCATATTTCGTCCCCGCCCTACAGTCCATCGCCGGAGGCCTTCAATAGATGCGCCCGGCCTTGCTTCTTCGAACCACGCTTGTATTTTTGTTAGGAACCGCCGGTTGGATGTACGGCCAACAGACGGTATTCCCGTTCCAGATCCTGGTCACGACGCAAACCAATTCCAACATTGTCGCCAACGGCGCATCGATTCAATTTCTCGCAGAAATCGGGCAATCGCAGACTGCGCAAGTCATCGCGACATACCAGGGCACTGGAACGGTCACCATTAGCCAGCAACAGCAGCCAGTGGTCTTTGGCTCCCCGTCGTTTACTGCGACGCTCTCGAGCGCAACCGGGACTCCGACACTTCCCATCACACTGAACCCGGGCGACAAGATCACCTACGATGTCGTGTTCAAGCCCACCAGTACGCTCCAGGTAAGCGCGCAATTTGTTCAGGCGTATACCGAGAACATTCCGACCAACGTTGGTATACAGCCTCTTCAGGGGTCGATCACGCTGAATCTGATCGGCACGGCTCCTTCGTTTTCGTTCAGCTATGCGCTGCAAAGCGACCAGAACGTCACGCCGGTTCAACCTGGGGGAACCATCACGTTTCCCGCGACTCTGATCAATACCACAGCCCAGGCGCAATTCAACATCACGAACACCGGCAGCGGCGCCGGCCAAATTAAAGATGTATCGTTAGTGGCCGGATCGTCGCCGAATTTCAAATTGCAGTCCAAGCCGCTCTTTCCACAGACAGTGAACGCTGGACAAAATCTGCCGATGCTCCTGGTTTATACCCCAACAACCGTTGGCGCCGATACCGGTCAGCTTCAAGTTACCTATGGATCCGGAACAACCGCTACATTCACCCTTTCGGGCAACGGAAGCTCGTCTTCTTTTACCTATTCGATTATCCAAAACGACGGCACATCCACGACGGTTTCACCGAATGGGACCATCCCTCTACCGGATACCGCTCTTAGCAGCACCGGAAGCGTAATCGTCAAAGTGCAGAACGGCGGGAATGCGGTTGGGACCGTGAATTCGGTGAATTTGACTGGACCGGGATTTAATTTCGGCCTGCCACCGACCCTCCCCATCAGCCTGAAGCCGAACGACAGCTTCACGTTCTCGATCACGTTCACACCGACTCAACCGGGCCCCGCGAAAGGGCAGCTCGCGATCGGAGCGGATTTATTCAACCTCACCGGCCAAGGTCTCGGGCCGCAGCTCGGCTTCTCGTATACCTCATCGGCGGGAACCATTACGCTCGGCACGGCCAACCCGTCGGTCGTTTTCGCCCCGATCCAGGTCACGCAATCCGAACAAGTAGCCATGGTGGTGACCAACACCGGTACGTCACCGGCAACAGTTTCCAACCTCAGCATCGGCGAACAAAAGAGCCCATTCTCGCTGTCGGGAATGCCTCCCCTGCCCATCACGCTTAATCCAGGCGACACGTTTCAATTCAATGTGATCTTTGCGCCCGTTCTGGTTGGCTTTACTCAGGGAACTCTTCACGTTGACACGACCATCATTCCCTTAACCGGATCCGGCAACGCGCCGCCGGCTCTTCCGAGTTACACGTTCCAAGGACAAAGTGGAAATGTTCCCGCCCAATCGCAGCAGGGGATTGGTCTCAAGCTATCCGCACCGTATCCGGTAGCGCTGGTCGGAACGCTGGCGCTCACCACCTCCGGCAACCTGCCCAGCGACAACGCGGTTCAGTTCTCCAGTGGAGGCCGCACGCTCACATTCCTCATTCCCGCCAACAGTACGAGCGCGACGTTTGCCGGGCAAGGAAATCAGGCATTTCTCCAGACCGGAACGGTCGCCGAAACGATCGTCCTGACTCCGTCCTTTCTAACGCAGGCAGGCGGAGTGGATATAACGCCCGAGGCACCCACGGTCATGCAATTCACCGTCCCTCCCAGCGTTCCAACGTTAGTCGGGGTCCAGATCGCGAGCACAACGACGAACGGCTTCAGCCTGAATGTGATTGGATTCTCCACAACCCGAATACTGACCAGCTTGAACGTGACGTTTACTACCGCTGCCGGCTTTAACGTGCCTTCGGCTCAATTTACCGTCGATCTTCGTGGAGTCGCGCCGCTTTGGTTCCAAAGTGCATCGGCTCAGACTTTTGGCGGCCAATTTGAGATCGCCATCCCGTTCACGCTGCAAGGCACGGTCGCCACGGGCCAGGCGCTGATCCAGGCCTTGACCTCGGTCTCGGCTACGGTCAGCAACGATGTGGGAACTTCAAACTCTCTGCAGGCCACTTTCTAGCGGCCATCAATGCAAACTGCTGAGCAGGGCATTCACCTTTTGGGCTTGCTTCTGCGGCTGCGGTTCCTTAAGACAGGCCTTCAATTCCTGAAGGGCATGTTCTTTCTCCCCCTTCTTGAGTAGCGCGAGCGCCAGGTGATACCGGTAGGTGGATTGACTCGGATAGCGCTGGACTAAACCGCTAAATACCTGGATCGCACTGTCAGTCATGCTCCTCTTCAGATAGGCGTAGCCGACGGTGTCGGCGAAACTCGGCGCGCTTGGATACTTGGCTTGCGCGACGCGCGCCAGATCCACGGCACGATCGGGATCGGCACCGGAGTCTGCCAGCAAGAACGCGAGGTTATTCAGAACCACGGCGTTATCCGGGTTGAGCTTGAGAGCATTATCGTAATGCTCGATAGCATCGGTGATGCGGCCATCAGACTCGCTCACGTGTCCCATCGCAAATTCGGAGCGGAAATCGGCCGGCGCCAGGCCCTTCATTGCTTGAAAAGTTTCCATGGCCGCCGTGTAGTCGCCCTTGGCTTCCTGGACGAGCCCTAAGTCGTAATAAAGATCCGGCGATTTTGTATGTTCTATCAGGTGCTTGTACTGGTCGCTCGCAATATCCAGTTGACCCACTCCGGCTGCTAATCTGGCAAGCAATAGACGAGCCGCCGTGTTGTTCGGTTGTTTATTCACTACCTCGCTCAACAGCGTCAACGCCTGTTTCGGCTGATTTTCCGCAACCTGCAGCCGCGCCCATGCTTGCAAGAATCGCGGGTCGTTGGTTTCATTGGGACCCAAACCCGGCGCTCTTAAAATTGCCTCGGCATCCTTGTAATGTTTGCTTTCAATCTCGAGCAGCACAAGTTGCAGCCGGGATTCCTTATCCGCGGGGTTCTGCCGGAGCAGATGCTGGAATTCGTTGCGCGCCTCGTC
>Ga0335077_10011646_pt1 | contig 10992 bp, 9 predicted proteins | sample Lox_Sample_31_FD_207151 | JGI IMG/M metagenome (GOLD analysis project Ga0335077, IMG submission 207151) | Soil microbial communities from Loxahatchee National Wildlife Refuge, Florida, United States - Lox_Sample_3.1 | ecosystem: Environmental > Terrestrial > Soil > Wetlands | place: USA: Florida...
GCCCGGTACTTGGCGTGCAGGCGGCGCTGCGCCTTCCAGGACCGGGCGAGGGTCTCGGGGCTGGCGCCGTGCTGGCGGCGGCGCAGCTTGACGCCGATGGCCGGCTTGTGCCGGTAGGCCCAGGCGGCCTCGGTCAGCGCGGTGCGGGCCGGCTCGGAGCCGGCCTTGGTGATCGCGCCGCGGCGGACGTGCTCGCCGCTCGAGTACTCCGACGGGACCAGCCCGGTGAAGCCCATGAACGCGCGCGGTGGGGAACCGGCGCCAGTCCACCACCTCGGCGGCCAGGGTGAGGCCGTTCAGCTCGGCGATCCCGCGGTAGCAGCCCAGCCGCGCCACGGCCGGCCCCAGCGGCGTCCTGCCCGCCCATGAGGCCAGCTCGGATTCGACGGCTGCCAACTCCGCCAGGCGGGTATCCAGCGCGGCGCGGTAGTGCGCCGGCGCCGAGGCCAGGGCCGGCTCATCGAAACACTGGGCGGCAATCCACTGCTCGTGCGCCTGGGTCCAGGCCGGCCCGGCCCGCCAGATGCGGCCGTGCCGCATCAGCATCGCGGTGATCCGCTGCCGGCCGCGCTTGCAGTCGGCCAGCAGCGCATGCCGGACCCGGACCAGGTCCCGGACTGCCTCCTCGGCAGGCGACGGGACCCGGATGGGCGTGAGCTCCCCGGCGCGGTGCAGCCGGGCCAGCCGGATCGCGTCCCGCTTGTCGGTTTTGACCCGGTCCCGGGTTCCTTTGGGGATCAGCGCGGGGGCCACCACGTCGCAGGCCACTCCCATCGAGGTCAGCAGCCGGTGCAGCTCAAAACCGCACGGGCCGGCCTCATAGCAGGCCCGCAGCGCGGCCCGGTCGGGGAACCGGCCGACCAGATGCCGCACCGAGCCCTCCTCGTTCCACATCCGGTCCACCACCGGGACTTCCTCGCCCGGCATCAGGACTGCTACCACGATCGTGTTCTTGGAGGTGTCCATGCCTAGGTGGATCGCCCCCGCCGGTGATGTCAGACTGGACATGACGGCCGGCTCCTTCCCGCCTTTGTGGCGTCGGTGCTGGGTGATTGCACCTTCCAGACTCCGGCGACCCACGACATCAGCCAGGAGGCCTACGGGCGGTCACCGGGGCCGGCCGCTTCATAGTGACTCCGGTACGGCATCAAGGCCCGATCTGACTGCAGGGCAACGAGCACAGGTAAAGATGCCTGGCTAACGTACAAGGCTGAGTTCGAGGCGTGCCAGGTGGATGGTTCGCTGCCGGTCCAGCGGCGTGCCGGTCCAGTAGGCCTCCAGCCGGAGGAGGTTGAGGACGACGGCCATGTACGTCGTCCACCAGCACCATCGCCGCCGACCGGTGCGGCCGGATCACGTCATGCCAGAACCGCTCCCCGCTCGGCAACTCGACATCCACAACACGCCCTGATCGTCGGGCAGTCGCCAGCACGACCGTCTGGGCCTGTCTAGTCCCAGATAATTCGGGCGCTACGGCCCCACGTCGCTCCGCGTCGCTTGCGTTGCCGAATCTAGCCGTTCCTAGATCAAGGCGGCGTCAGCGGCGGGCTCTGTCTCGGGAGGCCCGCCCGCCGCACGCCGGGCCGCATGCCCGCATTGCACGCGCCGATGGCGTCACATTATCGGGCTGTCTCCGGGGCGCAGCTGCATGCCGTCGAGCAGGCGCTCGGTGTCGGACAAGTCGCCGACGATCACGCTGACGGGTGGCGGGTACGCCTTGACCAGCGTCGGCGCGGCCAGGATCTGGTCCTCGGCCGCCCGGCGCGGGTCCTCGATCAGGTCGATGACCTCGATGTGATGCCGCCCCGGCAGCCAGTGCGCGCAGGCGCGCTGCAGGTTCGCGAGCGCGCGGACGCACTTGGCCGAGCGGTCGGTCACGTACAGCCGCAGCTGCCAGGCCTCCCCGGCAGATTCCGCTGGCATAGCCATATCAGCAGTGTAGCCCCCGGTCTCGGGCGGGGTCACGGCTGCTTTTCGTCATCGTCCTGGCCGGGATCGACCCAGCGCTGAGCGCCAATGGCGCGCTGGGCGTCGTCGGCATCGGCCGCCAGGCGCTGCTGGCGGTTCGCGATCTCTTCCAGCTCGGCCTCGTCGCAGGCGATCTCCTCGTGCAGTGCGTCTATCTTCGCCCGCAGCTCCCGTTCGCGGCGCTGCACGTCCGCCTGCCGCCGCAGCCTGGCGTCGCGCTCGCTGATTTCCTGGGTGAGCCGGGCCGAGCCGGTCAGCATCCCCTCGGGACCCACGTAGACGTCGATGAGCTGCACCCCGTCACTGGTGAGCACGAACTCCCGGACCTGGTTGGAATGGGCGGTGCCCCGCGACTTGAGCACGAACAGCAGCCGGTTGCGCTCCCCGTTGGACTCCACGTTGCGCAGCAGCAGCCAGGTGTCGGCCCGCGAGGACACGCCCATCGCGGTCTCATCGTCCTGCTCGGTCACGATGGTCGCCATGGAGGTGATCCCGCGGGTCTTGAACAGGTGGAACTTGCGGGCCAGCATCGAGGTCACCTCGGCCTGGGTGGGCCCCTGCTGGAGGCTGGCGGTCCCGTCGACCACTACGACTTCGGGCCTGTGCTCGTCGAGCAGCCCGGACACGACGGCCAGGTGGGTTTCTAGGCCGTACGCGGTCGGCCGGGCCGCCCAGGTGCGCAGCAGCCCCGCGTCCACCCAGCGCCGCAGGTCCAGGCCGATCGAGCGCATGTTGCGGATCACCTCGTCGGCGGATTCCTCGTGCAGGACCAGCAGCGCCCGCTCGCCCCGCGCACGTCGCGTTGATCAGGTGTGCGCCCAGCGTGGTCTTGCCGGTCCCCGCCGCCCCGCTGACCAGCACGGTCGACCCGCGGAACAGGCCGCCGGACAGCATGTAGTCCAGCCGGGGCACGCCGGTGGAGATCCGCTCCTCGGACGCGGGGTAGTCCAGCCCGACCCCGGTGACCGGCAGCACGGTGAACCCGCGGGCCGAGATCAGGAACGGGTACTGGTTGGTCTCGTGCGCCGACCCGCGGTACTTGACCACCTGCAGCCGCCGGGTGGCCACCTCCTCGTGCAGGTGGTGGCCCAAAGCGATCACGCAGTCCGACACGTACTCCTCGATCCCGTACCGGCTCAGCGCGTCGTTATCGCCGCGCTCCCCGGTGACGATCGCGGTGACCTCCCGGTCCTCCAGCCAGCGGAACAGCCGCCCCAGCTCGGCCCGCACCACCGCCTCCGACTTGAACGCCGCGAACAGCGCCTCGATCGTGTCCAGCATGACCCGCCGGGCCCCGATCCGCCTGATCGCGTCGTCCAGCAGCAAGAACAGCGGCTCGAAATCGAACTCCCCGACCTCGGCCACCGCGGCGGGCTGCGGCCGGAACGCGTGGATGGCCAGCAGCCCCTCCTTCTGCAGCTGGTCAAGCCCGAAGCCCAGCGAGGCGACGTTGGCTGTGACCTTCTCCGCCGACTCCTCGAAGGTGACCAGCACGCCCGGCTCGCCGTACTCCCGGGCCCCCGCGACCAGGAACTGCAGCCCCAGCAGCGTCTTGCCGCACCCGGTGCCGCCCGTCACCAGCGTGGACCGGCCCTCGGGCAGCCCGCCCCCGGTGATCTCATCCAGCCCCGCGACGCCGGTCCGGGCCTTCGGCAGCACCGGGCCCGCAGGAGCCTCAAACAACGAAGTCATTCCAGTCCTCCCGCGTTCGGGGACGTTAACGCGCGTCCTGCCATCGGACCACGCCCTTCGCCACTACTTCCCAGGGCCAGAGGTCCCGGGCAACCCACCCGATGGTCCCGGGCGTTGGTTCACGCCAAACTTAGCGAACAGCGCCGCGGTGTAGTTCTCCACCGTCCGGCGTCAGCCGCGGGCTCTGCCTTGGGAGGCCCACCCGCCGCAGGCCGGGCCACATACCCGCAAGAGCACGCACGGATGGCGTCACATCGTCATGCTGCCTCCTCTCACTGCGCCGCGGCAAGCAACGCCCTGCCTCCGGCATCGTCTTCAACTCACAGCGATACGTCGAGAAGAGCCTCAGACGACCGGTCAGAACCGCCGCTCGCGGCCGGGGACCACCTGTCGGCTCGCCCCGGCGTTACTGTTCTCGCACTTTGTCACAGCAAGTTAGTAACAGGATCCACAGGCTCGCCTGTGGATGATCGGCTCAGCCTGTGGACGGTGGAAGCCTTGCGACCTGCATTAACTGTAAGGAGGCGCCGGAAGGCCTGACAGGCTATCGGCCATCACTGGGCTGGGCTGGGCTAAGCTGACAGCAGCAGGAACAGCCGACGGCAAGCGTCATGACCGCACCGAGCACGGCTGGGGGCACCGGGCGCTGAGATCGCGGACCACCTGGCGCCACACGTCGCAGCCACTGTCCGGAATCGGCATGCCGAAACTCTGGGCGTAGACCTCCAGCCGCGGCACCGTGCTAGATAGCACGTCATAACCCAGGTCCTGCAGCGCCTGCCGGGCATCGGATACCGAATGCGCACGGGTGATGCAGCGGTTCAGCAGGATGGCCGAGCGGGCGGGCCGTTCGCGGACCGGTTCGACCTCGGCGATCTCGTCCCGCACCGGCGTGGTGCGGTTGATCTCGATGGGGTTGGGCGCGCACGGGATCACGATCTCGTCGGCATACCGCAGCGCCGACCGGGCAATCGCCGCGTGGTCCTCGAGCTGGGGGGTGTCGATGATCACCACGTCATCGTCGCGGGCGATCTCGGGCAGGCGGCGGTGCAGTTCCCGGGACGGCAGCGCCACGACGCGGAATGGGAACGCCTCTTGCGGCGCAAGCCGCGGGTCCGTGGCGGCCAGGTCCGACCACTCCAGCGCGCTGCCGGACGGGTCCGCGTCCACCAAGAGCACGCGGTTGCCGGCCTGGGCGAACACGTGCGCTAGCCAGACCGCCGAGGTGGTCTTGCCCGTACCCGGCTTGAGGTTGGCCAGGGCCAGACTCAGCACCGTCATCCAGGCATTATGCCAGTACCCGCGGCATTACCGCAGACAGTTGCAGCATGCTGGCAGGCGGTGCGCGCATCGGAACTGCTGGCCACAGGACCAGCACGGACCTCTTTCGGGCCGTACAGTAACGCAGTATTGCAGCATCTGCAGTATTACTGCAACGTGCCGGCCTGCCGCGCGCAGACCCAGGTCGAGGTGGTGCTCCCGGAGCCGCGAGTTCCGCAGTGACACAGTACTGCAGTATTTACTGCATCACTGCAGAAAAATCCAGCGACATGACGGCCCGGCCGTGTGCATGTCCGAACACGGGACGGCGGAACGTTGCTTCCGCCGGCAGTGCTGTCGGTATGCGTGCCGCGACTTGCCTGTGCGCGCCGGCCGGGCAACAGTGCGTCGATGCACGCACGGCGGTGAGCGCAGACATCTGCGTAACGCCCGGGGAAGTTAACCACAGTCTGTGGACGGCTGTGGAGATAGATCACCGCGGTGCAACAGCCTGGGCCTGATTGCCCAGATCACGCAGCAACCGGCGCCGGGTCTCGTCGCAGATCTCCTGCACGGTGCCCGGTGTCCCTTGTGGATAGTAGGCATGGCGGTGATTTCCCGAGCAGATCGCTGGCCCGGTCGGCCACGGGTCCACGCCGCCGGGCCAGCTGGACAGCTGGAAGCCCAGGGCGCCTGTACGTTGTCGTCCGGCGCTACGGATGTGGCCCATCGATCAGGGCGGGCGCGGATGACCATGACGGCGCCCCGCGCCCGCCCGGTAGCGTCAGACGGTAACGTGCTGCTCGGCCAGCGGTGTCGTGCGTTCAGGAACCGGCGGCCCTTGCTTCACCATCCAGATCCCGGCGACCAGCACCCACAGGATCGTCGCCAGCGTGCCGAAGAACCCGATGGGACCGGCCAGGCAGGCCAGGCCGAACACGAACATGACCCATCCCATCCATTTCGGCAGGATCCGGCCCGCCACGACGGCCAGGCCGGTCAGGATGCCGAACAGGGCGAACCCGACGAGGATGGGCAGGAAGAAGTCGTTCTCGAGCAGATTCAGCGTCTGGGCCGACGCGGTCGTCAGATGGTTGTGGTCCTGCGCGAGGACGGTGTCGAAGCCGATGGAGGTCAGGAAGCCTACGCCGCCGAAGACCGCCCCGGCCAGCGCGCCGTGGGCCAGCCAGCGGTCACCGGTCCGCACCTGCCGGGCCAGTGCCACCGCGAACAGCACGAGGAACAGCACGGCCAGGCCCCCGATGAGGTCGAATACGAAGTCCGCCGTGTGGTGGCTTCCGTACCAGGTGATGACCTGGGCGCCGGTGGCGTTATCGCCCGGCGAGTTCGGCGACGCGAAGAATGCGATCGCGACTAGTACCCCCGCCAGCACCCCGGACGCGGGCGCCCACTTGCTAAGCCAAGATGACATGTAACTCACCCTCCCCCTGAGCCTGCGTGAACTCAGGCTCGTGCTGACCGGTGGCTCCGCCCCTCGGCAGGCCGACCCGAATGAGCCGAACCTAGGGGCGCAGCGCCCAAGATCGTTACGGCTCCTCTCCATCAGGAGACGCAGGGGAGCAATTGTCAAGACTTGTGGACGAAGATCTTTTAGATGGCTTCGACCCGGGCCGTCGTCAGTCAGCCGGCCGTTCGACGAGTTCCCCGTTCATGAAGGTCGCTCCGGTGCGGACCAGGGCGACGAGACGGCGCGTTGACGCCGCGAGCGGTCCCGGCTGACTGGATGAGCGTGGTCCGCCGTCAGCGGCGGGCTTGACCGTGGCGGCCCGCCCGCCGCGCGCCCCGGCACTCCCGGACCAGCCCCCGCCCGCCGAGTTCTCACAGGAGAGTCAAGAATGCGCAGCGGAGCGCGCCGTCTGACCGCCGGTGATGGGTCGCACGGGCAGCAGCCGCAGCGGGTCTTCGCGTAACGCGGACTTTTGCATAAGATACCAAGGTACGTATTCGGAAATCGTGTGGCTTGGGGCGAGCTGGACCTCGCCTACTAGGCCAAACGCGAACCGACCACAGGATTTTCGAATAGTTACACACTAAGTCTCATTTGCGTTTAACGAGAGTCCCGTAAGCAACCCATCGAGTTGTGGAACGCCCGCTGACGTCGCCATATACGCTTACGCTATAGCCTTTGCCCTGAGTCTGGATATCGATCCCGATGACCGGCGTAAACCGCACGGCCGCTACGCCATCAGCGCCCTGCTTATCAGCAAACTTCCTGAGCGCATCAGTCGCCTCTTGCATGCTTTGCCCATCGCCCCATCCAATTGATATCACATCATACCCAGTCGGCACATCGCCGGTGGACCAGAAGAACTTCGGTGCAGGCATCTATAATCCTTCCCAAATTATTTCCCGGGATCGCTGAATTTGCGGATCGCAGCGGGAACGGGGATCAGGTCGCTGCCTTGGTGATGGGCGGGATCCGGTAGCTGCCGTCCAGCACGGCGGCCCGGGGCTGGTACAGGCGCAGGATGGGCCGGAAGGGCGCGGCCGGGGCGGGCAGCCAGTTGCTGGTGTCGGCGGGCTGATCGTGCTGGATCGCGATGGTGAGCGATCCGTCGCGGTCGCGGCGCAGGCCTGCGGTGCGGTCACCGATGGAGTACCGGCCGATCGGGTTGGCGACCAGGTAGAAGCCGGGCAGGTCGTACATCGTGATGGACCAGAATGCGTCGACCGGCGGGTCTTGCTCGAAGATGAGGGTGTACCGGTTGCGACCGTCGAGCTGGTCACCGTCGGCATCGGTGTAGGTCATCGGGTAGGCGGCCTCGTACCCGTGGTTGCCCCACAGGCCGCCGCGGGCGGCCAGGGCCCGGGCCAGGTAGCTGGCGTGCCGGTCGGGGAGCTTCCAGGCCGGGTCATCGATCGTGCCGGGGCCCAGGTGATCCAGGTTGTAGTCGAACATGTGGAAGGTGAGCGTCCAGCCGTTGACGGCCGGCGCCAGATGGCCTGATCTGAGGGTCGTCTCGATCTGCTGCGTGGCGGCGTCGGTGCCCGCGGTCAGCGCCCTGGCCAGGTCGGGCGGGCAGCCGGTGTAGGGCGAGGCCGCTTCCAGCAGGCCGAGTGGGCCGAACCGCTGCTGGTAGGCGCGGTCGGCGGCGGACGGCGGGAAGGCCCGCATCCAGGCCCGCAGCTGCTCGAAGAACGCCAGCTCAGCGGGGACGGCCGCGGCGGCCGGGATGCCCGAAGGTGCCGCCGGGGAGCCGAACGGCTCCAGGGACAGCCCGCGCTGCAGGCCCTGGACTGCGGCCAGGTCGGCCGGGCCAGCGCAGGCCCACCGGCCCACGATGGTGCCCACGGTCGTTGGGAACTCGATGACCCGGATCCCGGTCGGCGCATCGCCTGGCCACCCCGGCGGGACGAGCAGGAACGACCCGGCGGCGGTCCCCGTCGCCCGGCGGCCCACGTACGCGAAGTTGTTGGTCCACACGTCGACGAACTGGAGCACGTAGTAGCGCCCGGCCGTGTCCGGCACGCGCAGCAGCACCGGACCGCCGCTCACGTCGACCTGCGCGATCGAGTAGATCGTGTCGTTGTTGACCGACACGAACCGCTCACCGGGACCGGCCAGGGCCGGCGCATGACTGAAGTGGTTGAACGGAGCCGCCGCCAGCGATCCCAGGCCCCCCCGCGCGAAGCCGCTGACCTGCTGCAGGTCGAAGATCAGCGGAAAGCCGTAGATGTACGCCCCGGCGGCGAGCGCGACCAGATCATCACTCACTGCGAGTCACCCGTCTCCCGGTCCATGGCCGTGGTCGTGCCCTCCATGAAAGCATCGATCCGGGCCTCGCGTCGCCACCTCACCCGCGCGGGATGACGACGGAACCGACGCGGTGGCGGCTCTTCCGGGCCGGCCCGGACAACCTGACCGTACTGCTACGCTTCCGGTACATAATGCTCGTGAGGAGGTACCGGTGATGATCGGCCCCGGAGACGAGGTGGCGGGTACCGAGGGCCCGGGCCGCCTGCGGGCGTCGCAGGCCGGCCGCGAGCAGGTGATCGACGCCCTCAAGGACGCGTTCGTGCAAGGCCGGCTGGACCGGGACGAGTTCGGCCTGCGGGTCAGCAAGGTGCTCGCCGGCTACGCGGAACTGGACGCCCTCACCGCCGACATCCCGGCCGGGCCCGCCGAGGGCCAGTCGCCGGAGCCCGCCAGGCAATCGCATAACAACAAGGTGATCCAGCGCGGGACCGCCGCGGGCGCGGGCATGGGCATGGCGTTCACCGCGGCGATGATGATGGTGGCCGGGACAAGCGCGGTGGCCGGCTTGATCGTCGTGCCCCTGGTCGGCTTCTTCCTGGCCATCCTGCTAGCCGGGCTCCTGACGCTGCTTTCCTGGGCCCTGGAGAGGGGCTCGGGCAGGCGCCGGCCGGTCCGGCCATCGTGGCGCGGTCCCGGCGGAGCTGGCCGCGGGCATGGGGAGGAACGCGGGGACCGAACGGGTGGGTATCCCGCCCGGCCGACCGGGATGGCCCGGCTGGCCGGCCTCGGGCGGCCTGCGGTCCGCGGTCGTCACCAGCCAGAGCCGCGACGTCCGCTCCGTCATGGCGTGCTGGCAGCGGAACCGGCAGCTCACGCAGCCGCCGTCGGCGGCCCGCCGTCGGCGGGCCGGGATGAGGGCCGCGATGACGAGCGCCGCGGCCACGGCCGCGCCGGCGGTTGCCGCCGTCACCGCCAGCGCCAGGGCCGCGGTGCCGAGGAAGTGGCTGACCGGCCCGGCGAACACCAGCCAGGCAACCGCCACGACAGCCGCCAGCCAGGCCGCCGGGCGAGCATAACAGACCATGGTCAGCCTCTCTTCGCGTGCCGTCGAGGGGTGGCCGTGCGTCGTTGCCCGCCAAGTCCTACGGTGCCCGGATAGGCGGAAAAGTCAAGACCCTGTGTCGACCGGCTGTGAGCGCAGCGTGATGAAGGCGAGCAGCCCGGCCGCCAGCGTCAGCGCGGCCGACAGGTAGAGTGCTGCGTGCAGGCCGTCGTGGAAGGCCGTGTAGGCGGCGCCGATGACCTCCTGCACCACCTTCCCGAACCCCGCGTAGGCCGAGGTGTTCCTCGGGACCGCGCCGGTCTCGATGGCGGTGATCACCAGGCCCTGGAAGTTGGGCGGGACGCCGAGGTGGTTCATCTGCGTGATCAGGCTGGCGTGCAGCTGTGAGTACACCAGGGAACCGAGCACCGCGACCCCGGTGACGGCGCCGATCTCCCGGCTGGTGTTGGTCGCCGAGGCGGCCATGCCGGACCGCTCCGGCGGCACCGCGGACAGCACCGCGGAGGTGATGGGCACCACGGTGGTGCCGATGCCGATGCCCGCCAGCGCGAGCGCCACCGTCAGCAGCGCGTAGTCCGGGTTCGGGGACAGGTAGTGGTCGGTCAGGTACAGTCCGCAGGCCAGCATGACGCAGCCTATCGTGATCGACCAGCGCGGGCCGGCCACGGCCGTCCAGCGTCCGGCCAGCACCGACGAGGCGATCATCAGCACGGTCATCGGCAGGAACAGGGCCGCCAGCCGGTAGCCCGACGTGGACACCACCTCGACCAGGTACAGCGCGGTGAAGAAGAAGATGGCGAATGTGGCGAAGTACGTGCAGAACGCGGCGATGTTGGCCGTGGTGAACTGCGGCACGCGCAGGAAGCGCAGGTCGAGCAGCGGGTGCTCGGCCCGGCGTTCCCGCCAGCCGAACGCCGCGACCATGACCGCGCTCGCGCATAGCAGCGCGATCACGGTTGGCGACCCGAACCCCGCCGACTCCGCGTCGATGATCGCGAACACGAACGTGGCCAGGGCGCCCGCGCCGAGCAGCGTGCCGGCCGTGTCCACGCGCGCCGCGGTGGGGTCGGCGCTCTCCGGCAGGATGACCATCGCGACGACGAGCGCGGCCAGGCCGAACGCCAGGTTGAACCAGAAGATGCCCCGCCAGCTCCAGGCCCCGACGAGCACGCCCCCGACCACCGGGCCCGCCGCCAGCGCGAACCCGGATGTCGCGGCCCACACGCCGATCGCCCGGCTCCTGGCCCGGTCCTCCGGGTACAGGTGGCGGAGCATGGACAGCGTGCCCGGC
>Ga0335077_10011648_pt1 | contig 10990 bp, 2 predicted proteins | sample Lox_Sample_31_FD_207151 | JGI IMG/M metagenome (GOLD analysis project Ga0335077, IMG submission 207151) | Soil microbial communities from Loxahatchee National Wildlife Refuge, Florida, United States - Lox_Sample_3.1 | ecosystem: Environmental > Terrestrial > Soil > Wetlands | place: USA: Florida...
TCCTTGGCGTTTTGCGTGGCGCGGAACTGATCGGCGAAGCGGTCGAGCTCGAGCGCGCAGCGCACCGCGCGCTCCCAATGGTCGGGCTGGTCGAGGGGCGTGTTGAAGATCGCGAAGACCGCGTCGCCGATGAACTTGTCGACGAGGCCATCGTGGCGCTGAACGATCTCGACCATGCCTTCGAGGTAGGTGTTGAGGATCTGCGCGAGCTCGCTCGCCCCCACCGCCTCCGACATCGTCGTGAATCCCGCAACGTCCGTGAAGAGGAAGGTCATCTCGCGCCGCTCGCCGCCGAGCTTGAGGCGGTCGGGGTCTTGCGCGAGCTGCGTCACCACCTTGGGCGAGACATAGCGCGAGAAGGTCTTCTGGATGTATTCCTTCTGTTTCCGCGCCTCGTAGCCGGTGATGGCATCGCTGCCCCAGAGCGTAAGACCCAGCGCGAGCGAGGGCGTCACCAGCGCCACCATCACGCCCTCGAAATGGAAGATCGCGGCGCCGCCCGCCCACCAGGCGCCGGTGATCAGCAAAGCGATGACGATGCGCCAATGGAGTCTCACCTCGGAGATGCCGAGCATGGCGCCGACGAGGGCGAGCGCCAGCGCGATCAGGAGATCGCCCATCCGCCCGAGCCCCGGCGGCTGGCGCCCGGTAAGAAGCTGGTCGATCTCGTGTGCGTGGATCACCACGCCCGGCAGGATGCCGCGATTGCCGCCGTAGACCGAGGCATAGGGTGTGCGATGCCGGTCGGTGAGGCTGAGGTCCGCGCCGATCAGCACGATCTTTCCCTGGAAGAGCCGCTCCAGCACCGCTGGCTTGGCCGCGAGGACGAAGGGCGACGCGAATTCCGCGAATGGCTCCTGATCCCCGTTCGGCCGCCCGCGCCAGGCGATGTCGACCTGCTCGGCAGGCGTCTTCACGCCGATCTTCGTGAGGACGGCGCGCGCGAAGCCCGGCATTTCCGTGCCGTCCGGCATCGTCTTCTCCGGCACGATGAAGCGCGCCGTGCCATCGAAGGCGTCGGTGCCGATGTCCGCGAGCATGCGGTCCTGGGCCGGGACGAAGGCGTCGAGGAACTCTTTCTGTTTCTGGTCGACGATCTCGTAATCGAAGACGTAGCTCACGGCGAGGGGTACCGGCAGGGTCGCGATCGTCTCGCGGAGTTCGTCGTCCTTTGCGTCCTCGGTCGGCTGATCGAGCAGCACGTCGAGCGCGATCACCTTCGGCTTCGCCGCCGCGAGCTTGCGCAGGAGCTCCGCCAGGAACTTGCGGTCGACGGGCTCACGGTAGGGGAAATATTTGAGCGTCTCCTCGGTGATGGACACGATCTTGACGTCCGGGCTCTGCGGCTCCGCGGGCGCCAGCACCGTCGTCTCCCAATCCCGGACGAAGCGCTCTGCTTGCTTCAGAAAACGGATGTTTTCGACAGCAACGGTGACGAGCCCGACCGAGACCGCGGCGATCGCGACCGGGATAATGACCGTCCTAAAGTTGAGCCGCCGTTTTGCCAACCGCTCTCCCCTCGGAGCGCCATTAGAGCACTATCTGACGGTCCTGAGGAGGGCCTCCGCCTGGGCGACGCAACCCTTCTCGACCATCCAGGCCGCCTGCATCCGAGGGTTGGCCGCGGCTGGCGAGACCTCGCTCAGGGTTACCGCGACGGGTTTGTCGCCGAAATCGACGAGATATGTCCGCCCATCGCGCACCGGGAAGTTGCTCGGCGCCTCCATGGTCTCGCTGCCGCGCGGCCATTCGGTGCTCGCAAGCCAACTCCGGTCGGCCGGCATCATCCTGATGGTGTCCTTCCCGCCCATCTTGGCGTCGCGCCAGAAGACCGGGCGCTCGCCCGGGCGCACGCAGGCCGTGCCGGCATGGCTCACATCGACGACCCAGGGGCTCGGCAGCACGATCTTGGTGTCGCGCACCACGCCCGCGACGTTGCGGACCGAGTTCCGGGTCGTAAGCGCCTCGAGCGCGTCGCCTACCCCGACCCCTTCGCTGCCGCCGCTCGGCGCGCGGTCGTATGGGCCGCGCAGCGTCAGGATGGTGCCGTCATCGGAGATGAGCGTCACCTGCTGCCCTTCCTTGAGGGTGAGCGTTTTGCTGCCGTCGATCTGGGTCCCCTGCTTCAGGTCGATGTTGCGCGACTCCACCACGACCAGGTCTGCAGCCCCGGCCGCCGTCACCGAGAGCGGAAGCAGCAGCGCGAGAGCGAATGTCCATATCGATTTCATGGCCCTACTCCAAGGTTCCAGTGGCGGATTGCCGCCCTGAGAGGCGCGCGCCGCCATCGCCGAGCACGGTGAAGGCCGCCCAGTAGAAGGGATGCGCCGTCGCCGCCTGGCCTGCCAGCGCGAGCTGCGAGCCGCGCAGGGACTCCGCGATCCCGTTCTCGAGCCGCGGCCCGAGGCGGTCGAAGAATCCCGTCATCAGCGCGGCCGTGGCGTTCGACGGGACCTGCCAATGACTGACCACCAGCGTCCGGGCGCCCGCGTGGAAGAAGGCGTCCGCGAGGCCAGATAGCGATTCGCCGCCGAGCCGCCCGCCGCCCGCGCCCGTATTGCAGGCAGAGAGCACCACGAGCTCGGCATTAAGCTTGAGCCCCGCGATCTCGCTCGCCTCGAGGAGTCCGTCGTCGTTGGGGGAGCTTGCCGCGCCCGAAGGCGGCGAGAGCGCGAGGCCGGGCTCGCTCTGGCAGCGCAGCTCGCCCGGGAGCAGGCCGTGGGTGGCGAAATAGATCACGTTGTAGTCGCCGAGCGCCTGCCGTCGCAGATTGGCCTCGGAGGCCGCGGCGCCGAGCAGGATCGAGTTGGGATCGGCGTTCAAACGCTGCCCCACGCGGCGTACTTCCTCCGCGGTCTCCGGCAGCGGTGCCAGTGCGCGGATGAGCGTCGGCGAGATCGCACCGCCCTCGCGGCAGCTCTGCGCCAGGCGGTCGAGGGCGGAGGCCTGGCCCGGCGCATTGGCGCCGGTGAAGCTCGGATTGCCGAGGCCGAGGAAAGGCCGCGGCGCAGGCTTCGCCACCGCGCGCTCGGCGCGGAGCGTCACGAAGGCGCGCGCCGAAGGTACCTCGGAGATTGCCATTCGCCGCAGCAGCCATTCCGCGCCGGAGTAATTGCCCTGCGCCGTCGGCGTTGCGACCAGAAGGCCGAGCGGCAGGCTCGCGAGTGCGCCCGCAGGCGCCGCCACCAGGTGCTTCACACCCGCGAGATCGGCCTCCGCAGGGCCGAGCAGTCGGCGATAGAGATCGTTGGCGAGCCGGAGATCGAAGGGGCCGACCGTGCCAAGTCGCGGGATGAAGGCCTTGCGGAGGTCAGTCACCGTCTGCGTGAGCTTCGCATCCGTTGTGTCGAGCTTGAACGCCTTGAGCCGGTCCGCGCGCGCCAGCAGGAGATAGGCGCCTTCGCGCCCCACGAGGAAGCCCACGAAGGCCTCATCCGGCGCGAGGCTCTTCTGCAGCGTCGCGAGATCGGTCGGCTGCGGCGAGGCGAAGCTCGCATAGGCAGGATAGCTCTGCTGCAGCTTTTGCTGCAGGGCTGCGACCTTGGCGTTGGCGGCGTCGATGTCCTTCTTGATCTGCTCCTCGATGAGGCGTCCGCGCTCCTCGACGGGTTTCGCCTCCTCGGCGGCGAGACGAAGGCGCGCGGCGTCGCGCGCGCGCTCGGCCTCCTGCTCCTCGCGCACAAGCGCCGCGATAGCGGGATCGCCGGCGGCGATGCGCGCGGCGGCGTTCTCGATCGCCTGGTCGGCGACGCCCGCGCTCATGAGCTGGCTCGCGCGGAACATCTCCGCCTCGAGCTTCGGCCGCTGCGACGGGTCTTTCGCGGCGACGGCGGCCGCGGCGACGAGGAAGGCGCCGACGTCGTCGGCGCTGACAAGGCTCCGCGCGGTATCGTCGGTTCCGAGAATCTCCATTCCCGTGCGGAAGGCCGCAATCGCAGCGGGGTAATCCTGAATCCCCGTATAGAAGCGCGCGAGCGTCATATAGGCCTGCGCGGTGGGTGCGGTCTTGCCGAAGACCTTCTCCTCGAGCGCGACGCCGCGCTTCAGATTGCGCTCGGCGAAGGTGAGACGATTCTGCGCGGCCTCGATCTGGCCGAGCAGGATCAGCGCCTGCGGCTGCCACCAGATCGGCAGGCCGTGGACCTGCGCCAGGAATTCGAGCGCCTCCGTGACTGCGGCCTCGGCGCCGGCGATGTCGCCGAGCTTCAGGGAGAGATCGCCTTCGATCAGCAGGCTGTGCACGAGCTCGCCCTTGGCGGCGACGTGCGGATCGCCCGCGCTGATGTCCGAGATCGTATCGGCGGCGGAGTCAATCTGTTTGCGGCGGAGCGCCGTGCTCTGCCGCGCATAGCCCAGCGCCTCCTGGTACTTGCCCTGGAGTTCCGCGTCGATCGCGAGATAAGCGAAGAAGCGCCCCTGCACGGCCTCGTCGCGTTTCTGCACGATGGGCTCGGCGCGGCGGAAGAGCGCGCCCGCCTCGTCGAAGCGTCCCTGATGGCTGACCGCGAGGGCGAGTTCCATCAGCACCTCACCCGCACCTGGCGACGCCGGGCCGAAGACGCGGTTCTGCACCTCGAGCGCCTTGCGGAAGGCGTCCTCGGAGGCGGGATAATTGCGGGTGCTATTGTAGAGCCGGCCCAGACGCATGTACTCGTTGAAGCGCAGGAGCTCGCCGCTGCCGATCGCGCTGGAGCCGAGTGCCGCCTGGCGACGTTGGAGATCGGCCGCTGCTGCCTCAGGAAAGGCGCTGCGTCCCGCCGCCGTATCGATTGCCTTCGCGAGCACACCTAGCATCGAGGGCAGGCCCTCCGCTTGGTAGAGGCGTCCGCCGACCGCGACGCGCAGCACTACTTGCGGCCAATTTCCGGCCTTTAGCGTGCAGCTATAGACGAGCGCCCCGCCGTCTCCGCCAAGCGGCTCGCCTGCGGCGCAGCTCATGCGGCGCTCGATGCTCTGGCCCTCGATCGTGCGCTTCGCGGTCGACTCTATCCCGGCCTTGTCGCGCTGGGTTCCCGCGGGGAGCGTATCGATCCAGACCGCCCCCGCCGGCTCCGTTACGTCGCCGCAATAGACGTCGAGGGGCGGCGGCGCATCCGGGAGCGGCGGCAGGCCGCCACGAGGCGATGCGCGGCACTCCTCGCCGGTCGCAGCCTTGCCGAGGGGCGTTCCCGTGGCGCCGAGCGCGGCCCCCGAGGCGAGCGCCGCCGCGCCGATGAGCGCGGCTAGAAGGAGGGTGGGGTGAGCGCGCAAGGGAGCCGTCTCCTCCATCACATCGAGGGCGGGTCGCTGAGCGTGCCGGAATCTCCGGTACCGCCAGTGCCGCCGCCGAGGCCGTTGTTCGTATGCAGGAACAGGTTCGGCACGATCGGCTTCGCATTTCCGCTGCTCGACGGCGTCTCACCCGGGGTCTCGCCGCTCTGGCCGCCGACTTGGTTGCCGGCCTGATCGGCGAGCGATCCAGTACCGGTGGTGCTGGTGTCGGTCGAGCCTTGTGTGTTGCCCTGGGTTGCGCCTTGGCCTTCCGCATTGCTGGTCTGGATCACCAGGTTGATTTCATCGATGATCGCCCCGGCCCTGTCGCCATTGGCGCCGGGGTTGTTGTTGCTGAGGTTCGGATTGGTGGGCGGCACCAGCACCGGCGGCGCCGAGGGCGGCACGGTGTTGGGCGGCTGGCTCGGCGAGAAGTCGAATCCGTCGACGGTGTAGGGGCCCGGCCCCGGCTGCGGCGGCGTGACGAACTGGATCTGGGTTACGATCGAATTGGTCGCGCCGGGATCGCCGTTGATGGTGCTGTTGGTGAGCGTCACGGAGGCCGCTTGCAGGAAGAGCGGACCCGTGCCGCCGGCGAGGCTTACGGAGCCGAGGATCGTGCCCAGTCCGAGCGTGTTGTTGACGGCCTGGACCGCCTCGAGCACCAGCCCGCCCGAGGCCTGCGACAGCGTGCCGTTGATCGTGATCGATGAGCCGATGAGCGTCAGCGGCGCGTCGAACTCGAAGGAGTTCGCAACGATCGGGCCGCCCAGGCCCGACCCGATCAGCACGGGCGCGGTCCCGCCGGTGGCGAGGAAGGCGAGCGCGGTCTGGCTGAGCGCGAGGTCGCCCGGAGCGGTGGCGCCCGCGAGCGCGACCCCGATCGGCGAGAAGGGTGCGACGACGCGGGTCCCGGTGCCGTTCCAGGCGCCGGTCAGCGAGATCGTGTCCGCGATCACCACGAACTGGTTGGCACCTTGGTTGACGACGCCGAGGGTCACGCCGCTGGTCTCGCCGGTGATAGAGGTTTCGCCCGCGAGCGTGAGCGTCTCGCCGGTGATCGCAAGCCCGCCCGCGAACAGGAAATCGCCCGCGAAGGTGACGCCGCCGGTATTGGAGAAAACGGGATCCGCGATCGAGCCGCCGCCGAGGAAGGAAATCGAATAGCCGCCCTCCCCAGTCAGGAGCGCGCCGAGATTGACGAAGCCGCTCACGGTGACGGAGCCCGCGGTCTTGCCGGAGAGATCGAGCGTGCCGTCGCCGAGATCGAGGCTCGAGCCGAAGCCGTCGGCGCCGCTCCCGAGCACGGTCAGGTTTGCCGTCCCCGTGACCGAGCCCGTGATGGTGAGTGTGGCGGCGCCGGGGTCGATCGTGACCGGCCCCGTAAGCTGCGCCGGGCCGTTGACGGTGAAGTTGCCGCCGCTGGTGGTATAGGTCCCGCCGAGCTGGACCGTCCCGGTATAGGTCTGGACGCCGGTGGTGGATGCGCCGGAGAGCGAGATCGTGGCGCCGTTGGCGATCAAGCTCGCGATCGGCGAGTTGCTGCCGACGAGCCCATTGAACGCCACGGTCCCCGCGGTCGCGGAGACCGAGAGGGCGGCCTCCGATCCATCGACGGTGCTGCCGAAGGTGACACCGCCGCTGGTCGAGATCAGCGTCTCGTTCGAGGCGAGGAAGACGGGCGAGGCAAAATTCTGATTGCCGCTCGTGCTGATCGTTCCGGCGCCGAGGGTAATGCCGATGGCGGAGACGCCGAGGCTGGCGAGCGGCGTGGTGCCGCCGATCCTTCCGTCGAATTCCGCGCTGCCGGAGCCCGCAACGACACTGAGACCGTGCGCGCCGTCGACCGTGCCCTCGAAGAGGACGCTGCCTCCATCCGAGGTTGCCGCGACATCCGCGGTCAGCACCACGGCGGAGGTGTAGGTCTGGCCTCCGGTGGTGTGGACGGAGCCGCCGAGCACGATGCCGGCGGGGTCGACGAAGAGCGCGGTGAGCGCGGTCGTCCCGCCGACGGCGCCGTCGAAAGCCGCTGTGCCCGAGGTCGCCGTGACCGAGAGGCTGTGCGCGCCGTTGACCGTGCTGCTGAAGGTGACGCCGCCGGTGTCGGAGATGACGGAGACGTCGGTCGCGAGCACCACCGGGCTCCCGAAACTTTGACCGGCGGTGGTCTCGTAGAGCGAGCCCGTGAGCGTGATCCCAGCGGGATCGATGCCGAGGCTTGCGAGCTTCGTGGTGCTGCCGACCGAGCCGAGGCTCACCGAGCCCGAGGGCGCCGAGAGTACGAGCGCGAAGGCCCCGTCGATCGTGCCGAACCCGAGATTGCCGGTGGTCGAGGTGATCGTGGTATTGGCGAGCAGCACCAGCGAGTCATGGTAGGTCTGATCGCCGGTGGTGTGCACCTCCTTGAGCGAGATACCGCCGCCGGCGATCACGTCGAGAGCCGCGAGCGGCGTAATGCCGCCGACCGCGCCTTGGAAAACCACGGCGCCGGCCGTGCCGGCCTCGAGGTGCAACGTGTGCGCGCCGTCGAGGGTGCTGAGGAAGGTGATGTCGTTGCCGGTCGGCAGGACGCCGCCGCCGGTCGTGTCGACCAGTGCGTCGCCCGTCATGATCACGGGGCCGCCGAAGGTCACAGGCGTGGTCACGGAGATGGTGCCCGTGAGCGTGGCGCCGCCGCCGGTGGTGATGAGCGTGGGACCGGAGGTCGTGGTGATCGAGCCCGCGACGATCGAGCCCGCATGCACGATGAGGTTCGCGAGCGGCGTGCCGCCGCCGACCGTTCCGAAGAAATCGACCGCGCCCAGCGCCGTGATGCCGAGGGTGAAGGCGCCGTCGATCGTGCTGTCGAATTTGACGTTGCCGCTGTCGGAGATGAGCGTCTCATGACCCGCGAGGATCACGGGATTGACGTATTCCTGATCGCCGGTCGTGTGGATGGTGTGCGTGACGCCGCCGCCTCCGCTGCCGCTCAGCGTGATGAAGCCGCCGGTCACGGGGTCGACGAAGACCGAGGCGAAGGCCGTGGTGGCGCCGATATTCGCGGGCAAGGTGATGTCGCCGGCATGGGCGTTGAACGACAGCGCCTCCGCACCCAAGGCCGAGGCGTCCATGTTGCCGTTGACGAGGATCGTGGTGAAGCCGCCGCCGACGGCGCTCAGCGCGAGCAGCGGCGTGCCCGCACCGTGCGTCGCCGCGACAGTCGCGATCACGTTGCCGTCGATCTCGATCGAGCCCGCTGTCCCCGCCGGCGATCCACCGACGATGCCGCCGTCGGCGTTTATGCTGGGGCCGGCGCTGAGCGTGCTCGTGGCCGCCGGGGTGAACGCCACGATCGCGATCGAGCCGGTGCCGCCAGTCGTGGTGAGGGTGATGGTGCCGCCCGCCCCGCCCGTCGCGGTGGAGGCGCCGCCGGAGGCGTTGACGCCGGAAAGCGTAAGCGAGGCTCCATTGATAAAGACGGAGCTTGCGTTCCCGCCTTGTCCGCTCGGGGCATTGCCGCCGCGCGCGACGACCTCCGAATCGAGCGCCCCTAGCTCGTCGCCCAGGAGGTACCCCGCGACCACGCCGCCGCCGGCGCTGACGGAGATGCTGCCGGCATTGCCGCCGCTTCCGGCGACGCCAGAGGCATTGTCGCCGCCGCGCGTGAGGATCGATCCGCCGCTCTGCGTGAGCGAGCCAGGTGTCGATAGCGACGTGATCGAGCCCAGCCCGATCGATCCAGGGGCCGAGAGTGTCACGGCGGCACCGGTGCCGCCGGTCACCGAGGCCGTGGCGCCGCCGGTATCGCCGCCGCGAGCGGAGACGCCGAAATACTCGATATTGAAGGGCGTCGCAGTGCCGTTGGCGATCGCGGTACCGGTGCCCGTGAACTCGGTCCGCGCGGTGGCGCCGAGGACGATATTGCCCGCCGTCGCGCCGATCGAGACCGTGCCGGCGTTGCCGCCATTGCCGCCCGTGCCGCCGAGCGTCGCATTGCCGCCATTGCCGGTAACGCCCATGCCGAAGGTGACCGAGGCAGCCTGGATCGAGATCGAATTGCCGGCCCCGCCGTTCCCGCTCGCGGCATCGCCGCCGCTCGCGGCGACCGCGATCCCCTGCGAGACCAGGAAATTGCCGTTCGCCTGGGTTCCGATCACCACGTTTCCGCCGGAGGTGATGGAGACAGAGCCCGCCGTGCCGCCATTGCCATTGAGCTCCGCCGCGCCGCCCGTCGCGTTCACGATCACGGAGCCGAAGGGCGAGGCGTTCGAAGTCGGGAGGGTTATGTTCTGCCCGACGACGATGTCGCTGCTCACCGCCGAAAGGACGATCGCGCCACCGGTGCCGCCGCTTCCGGTGCCATAGGCGCGGCCACCGCGCGCCGAGAGCCCGGATGCCGTGAGATCGGTCGTCGAATAGTTGACCGACTGCGTCGGTGCGCCGACGGTGATGCCGCCGCTCACGCCAGTGCCCGTCGCGGTCAGCGTGATATTCCCGGAATTGCCGCCATTGCCGTTGCTGCCGGTGAGGCTCCCACCGCCCGCTCCCGCATCGCCCCCGCGCGAGTTGACGCCGTTCGGAAGGTTGATTGCCTTCGCGGTGATCGTGACGTTGCCGCCGGTGCCCGCGGTCCCGACATTCGTGGTGTAATCGGCGCCGCGCGTCGCAATCGAGGGATTGTTCGATGTGGAGGGCGTCCCTATGCCGATCGCGACGGTCCCGCCCGCAACGATCGATACCGCCCCGCCATTGATCGGGAGCGTGGCCGTGTTGTTGAAGCCGCTGGTGTTGATGTCGCCCTGGAAGGTGACGTTACCCGCGGCGTTGATGCTGACGGCTCCGACGAGCACCGCGGGTTGGAGCCCGTTGGCGCCGACGATCGAATCCGCCGCCGTCTCAGTGACGTTGCCGGCGGAGGTGATCGTGAATCCCGCGGGCTGCACAGCGTTGTTGCCGCCGATCGAGCCCAGCGTGACGTTGCCCGAGCCTGCGGTCAGCACGAGGCTGTGCTTGCGCTCGCCGCTGTCGCCGAGGTCGGCGCCGAGCTTGATCGTGCCGTTGGCTGCGCTGGTGTCGAGGGTCGTGTTGTTGTTGAGAGTGGTGCCGCCGCTCCCCGCCTGGTAGCTCAAGGCCACGATGTCGCCGGAGAGCACCCCGAGGGTCGCGAAGATGTTGCCGAAGGTGGCGCCGCCGGTGTTGTTGCCGAGGACGAGCTGCGCGACCGGCGTCGTCGAGGTTCCGACATCGCCGGAATCGATCACCCCCGCGCCGTTGGTGAAGCGGATCGTCTCCGCGCCCGTGGCGGAGATGATGTTGCCGTTGACGGTGATGTTCCCCGCGGTGCCGCCGACCGACGCGGTGGCAAAGGAGTTGAACTCCACCACGGTGCCCGCGCCGCCGACGGCGGTGACGTTGCCGTCGATCAGGATGTTGCCGGCCGTGCCGGGCATCGGCGACGCCGTCGTCGGGTTGGAATCGGCGAAGCCCGCATGGGCGACGATGCTGACGGAACGCAGTCCCGTCATCGCGACCGTATAGCCCTCGAGCGTGATCGAGCCGGTACCGCCGGTGGTCGTCAGCGTGACGTTGCCCCCGCGCGCCGTTGCGGTCGCTCCGGTGACATCGCCGCCGCCGTCGGTGTCGACGCCCGCAAGCGCGAGGTTCGCGCCGCTGATGAAGACGTTCGCGCCGGCATTCGTCGTGCCGGTGCTGTTGGGAGCATCGCCGCCACGGGTCGACACGAAGCCATTGAGGAAAACGG
>Ga0335077_10011649_pt1 | contig 10990 bp, 11 predicted proteins | sample Lox_Sample_31_FD_207151 | JGI IMG/M metagenome (GOLD analysis project Ga0335077, IMG submission 207151) | Soil microbial communities from Loxahatchee National Wildlife Refuge, Florida, United States - Lox_Sample_3.1 | ecosystem: Environmental > Terrestrial > Soil > Wetlands | place: USA...
CAGGAGAACCTGGATCAGAAGGGCATCTCGGGGACCATGGATTGGAAGCTCACCGAGGATCTGAGCGCGAAGCTCATCCTCGCCTGGCGCAACTGGAACAGCCTCTTCGGCACCGACCAGGACGGCTCACCGCTCGGATTCGCAGGTGCGGATGGCATCCAGCACTTCACCTACCGCACCGCGGAGCTGCGTTTCAACGGCACCCTCTTCGACAAGCGGCTCGACTGGACCGCCGGCGCATTCTTCTACGACGCCAACAGCAGCAGCGCGCAGCAGGTGCCACTGCCGGCCTTCGGAGGACCGAACTATTACTCGGACCCGACCGGATTCACCGGCGATCTGCCGAATGCCTTGCTCGTGAACGGCAAGGACACCGGCCACTTCGAGAACCAATCGGGATTCTTGCACGGGGTGTTCAACATCACCGACAAGTTCCACTTCACGGGAGGCGTACGTTACTCGACGGATAAGAAGCACGACTTGAACGACAACACGATCGTGGTGCTACCCGTGGAGAGCGATCAGAACAGCGTCGACTGGCTCGCAGGCTTGGATTACCAGTTCACGCAGAACTTCATGGGGTATTTCTCGGCCGCGACGGGCTACCGCCCGCCGGCGTTCAATCCGCGGCCGTTCCAGCCGACGCAGTTCGTCCCGGTGTCCGGTGAGAAGGCGGTCTCGTACGAGCTCGGCGAGAAGGGCGACTTCTTCGATCACAAGATGCGAGTGAACCTCGCCGGGTTCTATATCGATTACAAGCAGCGCATCATTCCGGCGGCGGGCGTGGAGTGCGTGAAGGACAACGCCGGCAATTGCGTCGGTCCTGTGGTCGTGCCGCTCACGGCGTACGTCAACGCGCCGGCCAAGATCTCCGGCGTCGAGTTGGAATTGGAGCTGCGTCCGCTCCAGTCCTTGCTCCTCTCAGCGTCTGGCGGCTACACGCACTACAGCGCGAGCACCACGACCTTCCAAGGCGCACCGTTCAGCGGTGTGACGCCGAGTGGCCTGGCGGCGTACGTGCCGAAGTACAACGGCGCTGTGAGTGCGTCCTATATATTCGATCTCCCCAATGGGGCGACCATCACTCCACGCTGGGATTCGTATGTACAAACGCAGATCTGCTCGGGCCAGACCGCAAGCTCGTGCACGGGCGGATACGTGCTGCATAACTTCCGCCTCGAGTACGCCAGTCAAGGTCGTGAGTGGACGATCGCGGCCGGTGCCAACAACATCACGGACAAGGTCTACTACTACAACATCTTTGATCTGACGCCGTTCGGCGAGCCGACGATCGAGGCACAGGTCGCACCGCCGCGCACCTGGTTCCTCGAGGTGAGCCGCAACTTCGGCGCCAACAAGTAAAGGGGAACGGGGGGTCGAAAGAGGGCGCGTCCGCACAAGCGGACGCGCCTTCTTTCATTTCCACACCCCGCGCGCTCAGCTCGGCGCGCAATGCTGACAGCGCACCTCTTTGAGCGTCACACGCTCGACGACGAGCAGCGCGCCACATGCGGTGCACGCGGCGAGCCTGAGTTCGTCGCCGCGCACCAACGCGGCGACCAGAAACACCAGGTGCTCGAAGCTGATGCGCGCCGCGGGCAGCAGCGTGCGGAAGGCCTCGTAGGCACGGCACAGCTGCAAGCCCTGAGCCACGCAAGGCGCGAGCGCTGCGCCACGCGCGGGCGCGCGGCCGGGGAGGGCCCCAAGCAGCGCGCACAGGCTCGCAAGCAGCGCCGTCTCCTCCTGCAGGCGCGGTGAGCGCAGAAAGAAGCTCGCCTGCTGTGGTGAGCGTCCGCGCGGCCGCGGCACAGGCCTGCCCGGGTAGTGGAAATAACTCCGGTAGAGCTTGCGGATGCGGTCATCCGTCAGACCTGTCCAGGTCCGGATCGTTTGCGTGCGCGCTTCATGCTGGATGAAGCGCAAGGCGAGATCGAGGCGCAGCCGGTCGCGGCTGTAACGATCATCCGAGACGCGCATGGGTGTGTCCTCGTCAATGCTGCCGGTGCTGGCATTTGTCGATGAAGGTCGCAGAATTTCCCGAGCTTGCTTTTGCTATAAAAATAGCAAAACCTACGCGACTTGGCAGCGGGGCCAAGGGTCGTAAATCGCTCACGAAGTGGGAGGAATGCAATGTCAGGCATCGAGGATGCGGGTAGTGGTCCTGCGCTGCGGTGGCCCATGTGGACGCAGCAGTCGTGGGTGTACGCCGAGGCGCTGCGCTCGCTCGCCGAGCTCAACGAGCAATGCCTGGAGCTATTGTGCGAGCAGGCGCTGCTCGCCGGTCCGCCGCCAGCCCCGGCCCTGTTCGTGGAGCTGCGCGCTCTTTGGTGCGCGCTCGATGCGCACGCACTACGTCGGGCGGCCCTTTGTCCCTACCTGCTGCTGGATGCCGGCTTCACGCGCGCAGCGCGCTGGGGCGCGGCGCGCGAGCGTCTGGTCCAGGATCGCGAGCGCATGCCGCCCGTGCGGGCATTCTTCAGCGCACCGCGCACCATTCCCGTCACGCGCCTGGTGTTCACCCTCGGCTGGCATCTTGCGCGGAGCGACGCCGCCGCCGCGCGGTTGCTGCTCGGAATGTCCGGACAGTGCGCGCAACTCATTGCGGCATGCACGCTGCGTCATATCATCCAGCTTGCGGAGAGCGAGTCGCATTGGCTCGAGCCCCGCTGGCCGGATCGCGTGACGGTGTGGCGCGAGCTGCTATCGGCTGCGCTCGCGAGCGATCCGGCAGTGCTCGAGCGTGCGCGACTGCGTGGCTTGCAACTGCTGGCCGCTCAGGCGAGAGCGGCCGAGTCGGATCCCTCTTCAGATCGGGAGCGACAGTAGTATTATGTGAATCGGTCCGCACTTCTTCAGGTTCGGCTCGCCGTGGGACCGGAGTAACATCCGGCCTGTTCGGGAGCACGGGGCTGGGCGCTGCGGTCTGCTGGCGGCGACGTCTGTCCCGCATCGCACCGCTCCCGTAGAGTCGCTTTTCACAATCCGAGCTTGAAACCGTAAGAGGATCAAAACCATGGCGCTGTGGAAAGAACCGGTCGCGACGGGAACGCCCGCTCCCACCAAGGACCCCATTCCGCGCGAGTCGCTCACACCTGTTGTTACTCCGGTGAACCAGGAGGTTCCGCGCCGGCCGCGCGAGCGCCTCGAGACCAAGGAATCCGTCATCGCTGCGGACCTGACGATTGAAGGCAAGATCGAAGGCTCAGGGCATGTGCGGATCGCCGGCTCGTTCAAGGGCGACGTTCACGTGCAAGGAAATCTCACGATCGAGCCCGGCGCACGCGTGACGGGCCAGATTCGCGCCAACACGGTCGTCGTGGGCGGCGAGCTGCAGGGAAACATCGACGCGGCATCGCGAGTCGAGCTGCTGGAGACCGGCATCGTCTCGGGGGACGTTAAGGCAGGCTCCCTCACTGTCGCGGCGGGCTCGCGCATGCGCGGACAAGTCGAGTTCGGCTGGGAGGAGAAATCGGCGAAGACGTTCGGAGGAAGCAAGGTCGACCTCGCCACCTCATGAACACGCCGCGTCTCGCAGCGCCTGGAAGGACCCGCAGCTGTCCCCACTGCAAGGCGACGATTCTCGAGAGCGCGACTGTCTGCCCAGGCTGCCACCACCATCTGCGGTTCGATCCGGCAGCGTTGCAGCGCGTGCAGCCGCTTGCCACTGCGCTGCGGGTTGAGGGTCGGATCCGCCATCCACCGGATGGCATTCCCTGCGAGTACTCGGTCGTCGTGGCCGTGCGCAACGCCCGCGGCGAGGAGATTGCGCGGCACGTCGTCGGAGTCGGTGCGCTGCAGCCGACGGACGAACGCACCTTCACACTGGCTGTCGAGCTCTTCAAGCCGCTGGAGGTGAAGGAAGTCAAGCCGCCGCCACGGGAAATGGCGCCGCCGCCACCGCGGCCTCCGCTGCCACCGCGCGATCCGCGCATGCAGCCCGCCGGCGCGGAGCGCCCGCTGCCGTCCTCGCAAGGACCCGGGGTGTCGGGCGCTTCTCCAAGGACGCCGGGCCCTGCGCAGGCTCCAGGCAGCACTCGCCCGAGTGTGCCAGCCGGGCAAGGAACACTACCGCTCGGAACCGGTGAGGGTCCGCGCACGCCGACTCCCCAGATTCGCGATCCGAAGCTCAAGCCGAAGGATTCATAGCGGTCCCAGCTCGAGAGCTCGGCGCCTCCCTCAGGAGGTGCGACGGGGTGTGATACCCTTTACCCCCCGCAATAGCTCTCCACCATGTACGCGCTTTCCGTTCGCGGGCTCACCAAGACTTACAACAACGGCGTTCAGGCCCTCAGAGGCTTGGACCTCGATGTCGAACAGGGTGATTTCTTCGCACTGCTCGGACCGAACGGGGCGGGTAAGACCACGCTGATCGGAGTCGTCACCTCGCTCGTCAACAAGACCAGCGGCAAGGTGAGCGTGTTCGGTCACGACATCGACGTGCAGCTCGAAGCAGCCAAGGCGTGCATCGGCGTCGTGCCGCAGGAGCTCAACTTCAACATGTTCGAGACTCCGGCGACCATCGTCGTCAACCAGGCGGGTTTCTACGGCATCGAACGCAGCGTCGCGCGCGCCCGCGCCGAGACCTATCTGCGCCAGCTGCATCTCTGGGACAAGCGCGACAGCATGGCACGCGGTCTCTCCGGCGGCATGAAGCGCCGTCTGATGATCGCCCGTGCGTTGATGCACGAGCCACGGCTGCTCATCCTCGACGAGCCCACGGCCGGCGTGGACATCGAGATCCGCCGCTCGATGTGGGACTTCCTGCGGCACATCAACTCGCAGGGCACGACGATCATTCTCACGACGCACTACCTGGAGGAAGCCGAGACGCTCTGCCGCAATATCGCCATCATCGATGACGGCCGCATCGCGGAGCGCGACCGCATGAGCAGTCTGCTACGGCGCCTGCATACTGAGGTGTTCGTCCTGAATCTGCGCGAGGCGCTTACCGTCGCTCCGACGCTCGAGGGATATCCCACTGTGCTGGTGGATGCACACACGCTCGAGGTGGAAGTATCGAAGGAACAGACGCTGAACGATATCTTCGTGCTTCTGTCGGCACTCGGTATCGAGGTGGTGAGTATGCGCAACAAGGTAAACCGCCTCGAGGAGATCTTCATGCGACTGGTCGAGGGACGCACCACTCCGGGCGGCGCGCGGACTGAACTCGAGCCGGCCGCAGGCAGCACGAGCGAGCGGCTACGCCGCAGGCATGGCAGTGGGGGGCGCTCCTGATGCACAGCGCCACCGAAGTCGCCATGGAGCCCCCCATACGTCTCGGCGTGGTGCGCTGGATCGGATTCAAGACCATCGTCATTCGCGAGTACGGACGCATCATCCGGATCTGGGGACAAACCCTGGTGCCCTCGTCCGTGAACGCGACGCTCTACTTCGTGATCTTCGGTAGCCTGATCGGCGGCCGCATCGGTCGCATGGGCGGCTATCAGTACACGCAGTTCATCGCGCCCGGTCTGATCATGCAGGCCGTCATCCAGAATTCCTATGCGAACGTGGTTTCCTCGTTCTTCGGCGCGAAGTTCGGCAAGCACATCGAGGAGCTGCTGGTCTCACCGCTGCCGAACTGGGTGATTGTCTCCGGCTACGTGACCGGCGGTCTGCTGCGCGGCCTGCTCGTCGGAGCCGTCGTCACCGCAGTATCGCTGCTGTTCGCGCACCTGCAGGTGCACAACCTCGCCATCGTGGCCGCGGCGGTCGTGCTCACCTCGATGGTCTTTGCGCTCGGAGGCTTCATCAACGCCCTGCTTGCAAAGAATTTCGACCAGGTGAATTGGGTTCCCACCTTCGTGCTGGCCCCGCTCACCTACCTGGGCGGCGTGTTCTACTCGGTGCACATACTGCCTGCGTGGGCCCAGAAGGTGTCCTTCGCCAATCCGATCCTGCAGATGGTGAATGCCTTTCGCTATGGGTTTCTCGGTGTCTCGGACGTTGATGTCACGACCGCGTTCGGCATCATGATGGGTGCGGCAGCCGCCCTCTTCTGCGTGGCCGTTGTGCTCATGAACCGCGGTAGCGGCATCCGCGATTGAGCGGGCTCGAAATGTGACGATTTTCACAAAGAAACCGCGGCAAGTGCTTCTAGAAACAAAACTTTCACATCTCCGTAACGTGTTCGACGTGCACGCCCGGCACCGTGTACTCATGAAGGAGGGCGGGCTCAGCACGTTCCTTGCGCGCATCGATGCGGCCGAGTACGGCATGTGCCGCCGGCTCAATTCGGGCGCTGCGCATTCGCCACTGCGACTCATCTTTCGGGTGGCGAGCCGCCTTGGTGATGGGATCTTCTGGTATGCGCTCATCATCGCGCTGCCTCTGATCTACGGGCGCGCCGCCGTACGTCCGGCCATCGCCATGGCGCTCACGGCCATTGCCGGCGTGCTGCTGTACAAATGGCTGAAGCGCACATTCGTGCGCGAGCGGCCCTTCATCACCCACGCGGCGATTGATCTGGCCGCTGCGCCCCTCGACCGCTACAGCTTTCCCTCCGGTCACACGCTGCACGCGGTTTGCTTCACGTGGCAGGCGGTCGCGCACTTCAGCGAGCTGGGCTGGATTCTCGTGCCGTTCGCTGCGCTGGTAGCCGCCTCGAGAGTGGTTCTAGGACTGCACTATCCTTCGGACGTGCTGGTCGGAGCGTTGCTCGGTGCGCTGCTGGCCGCGCTCGGACTTGCCTTCGCTTAGTGCGTGCGCTCTTCGTCTCGGATGTCTATTTTCCCCGTGTCAATGGCGTCTCCACCTCGATAGCGACGTTCCGCGCCGACCTCGCGGAGTGCGGGGTGGACACCGAGCTCGTTGCTCCGCAGTACAACGCGCTCTCAAGTCCGGAGCCGGGAATTACCCGGATAGCAAGTGCAGCGGTGCCGGGCGATCCCGAGGATCGGCGCATGCACTGGCGTGCTCTGACACGGACGCTCGACGCACTCGGCAACGGACGCTTCGATCTCGTCCACATCCATACGCCGTTCATCGCTCATTACGCAGGCGTGCGCCTGGCGCGCCGCGCGGGCATCGCGTGCCTAGCCACGTACCACACCTTTTTCGAAGAATATCTGCATCACTACGTGCCCGCGCTCCCGCACTCTCTGGGCCGGCTGCTGGCTCGCGCCTTCACACGCTCGCAGTGTCGTTCCGTGCATGCGCTCGTGGCTCCTTCGGAGCCGATGCGCACCGCATTGCTCGAGTACGGCGTTCGCGTCCCGATCCACATCGTGCCGACGGGCCTGCCCGCAGACCGCTTTCGTCCAGGCGATGGCGGCCGCTTTCGCGCTTTCGCGTCGCTGCCGCCCGGACGGCAGCTGCTGCTGTACGTCGGTCGGATCGCACACGAGAAGAACATCGAGTTCCTCGTGCGCAGCTACCTGCGTGTGCGACTCTCCGTGCCGGATGCGATGCTGGTCATTGCCGGCGAAGGGCCTGCGCAGCCGACGCTGCAACAGCTGGTCGCAGAGCTCGGCCTCACCCAGGACGTTCGCTTCGTGGGCTATCTCGACCGTAACGAGACTTTGCTCGATTGCTATGCCGCCGCGGACGTGTTCGTGTTCGCCTCACGCACCGAGACGCAGGGGCTGGTGCTGCTCGAGGCGATGGCGCAGGGTGCGCCCATCGTCTCGACCGCCGAGCTCGGGACGCGCTCCGTGCTCAGGCCCGGGTGTGGCGCGCTCGTCGTGGGGGAGCAGATCGAGGAGTTCGCCCTCGCCGTGGTGCGTGTGTTGCGCGAGCCGGCGCTGCGCGCGGAGCTTGCGATGGCTGGCCGAGCCTACGCGCAGAATTGGTCCTCGCCCCTCATGGCGCGCAGGCTCGCCGACGTCTATCGAGAAGTCATCGCAGCGCATGCGCGTCGGCGCTTGGCGACAGTGACCGGACCCTGTTCGCATAATTGAGGGACGCGCTGAGCTACACTCGGGCGCCATGGGGGAGAAGCGCGCACTCGTCGTGGACGACTCGAAGTCGGCCCGGACGTTTCTGTCTCGCATCCTCGAGCGGTACAACATCGAGGTCGAGGGGGTCGAGAACGCCGAGGAGGCGATCGAGTACCTGAGTCATCACCGTCCCGACGTGATCTTCATGGACCACATGATGCCGGGCATGGACGGATTCGAGGCGGTGCAGACCATCAAAAACAACCCGCGCACCGCAACTATTCCGATACTCATGTACACCTCCCAGGAGGGTGAGCTGTATCTAGGGCAGGCGCGCGCGCTGGGCGCCGTCGGTGTGCTGCCCAAGCAGATCCGCCCCGCGGACGTTTCCAAGGTCTTGTATCAGCTGCATCTGCTGCCCGACCGGCGCAGCAGCGAGCAGACCAGCTTCCGGCCGGTGACGGTCGTGAGTGAGGACGAGGCAAGCCTCGCCCCGGCCGAGCCGGTGGCGCTCACGGCCGCCACTCTGCGCGAGCACTTCGCCGAGTTGCGTCGCGTGCTCGTAGCGAGCCTCGATAGCCAGACCGATCGGCTCACGGGCGACGTGGACCTCATGCTCAGGCGCGCTCTGGAAGCCGTTGCCGAGGACGCCCGAAATTCGCGCCAGACGCATTGGACCTGGTTGGCGGCTGTAGCGGCGGCGATCGTCACGCTCGCGAGCCTGCTGTTCGCCTGGCAGGAGGCAGCCGACCGGCGCGCCGTCACTCAGGAGCTGGTGCAGCTGCGCAGCACTGCTGTCCCTGCGGTGCGCACCGAGGCAAAGGTTTCAGCGACGGAGCGGGCTAATTCCGCCCGCTCCACGACCGGCGACGTGAGCAAGGCCGGCGCCACGCGTAATGCAGCTGCGCCGGCGGGTGCGCACAAGGGCACAGCGGCGAACGAATACAAGCCGCTCATCGCCGTGGTTCCCTACGGATCGGATCCCCTCGGCGCGCCGCGGCTCGAGATCTTGCGTCAGCTCTTCGACCGCCTCACTGCTCAGGACTTTCGCGGCACCGTCGAGATCAAGACCTTCCCCGGCCGCTTCTGCCTGATGGGTAATGCCACGGACGGGTTCTCTCTCGCTCCCGACGAGGCTGCGTTCGCCAAATGCGATCTGGTGAGCGGAGTGGGAGACGAGGCGCTGTCGCAGCCGCAGCGCGTCTCGCTCTCCTTCGCGAATCTCGTGGAAGCGTTCCGCACCAGGACCCATGGCGATGCGGACGTGCAGCTGGTCGCCGGCGACGCCTCGACCACCGTCGTTCCCTACCCACAGATCTCGGATTCGCTGACCGCCGGAGAATGGAATCGGGCAGGCAGCGCCAACAATCGTATCGAGATCCGCGTGCGCTGAGTTGCTGGCGCCGCAGATCGACATCGACGAGAGCTTCCGTCCGCCGCGCTGGCTGAGCAATCCTCATCTGCAGACTGTGTTGCCGAGCCTCCCGGCGCGGCGGCGCTGGATCGAGCCCGCTGCGCGTGCAGTGCTCGAGGCCAGCCGCGAGCTGCTGCTCGACTGCGGGGATGGCGTGCGTCTGCAGGCCCTGCATGCGCGGCCGCGGGTGGCCAAGACGCCGCTGGTGGGCGAGGGGCGAGCCACGGAGGGAGCCGCGGAGGGAGCCGCGGAGGGGCGCACGGCAGTGCTCGTGCACGGCTGGGAAGGCAGCGCCGACTCGATGTATGTACTGTCGCTCGCGCAGCAACTGTTCGAGCGGGGCTTCGAGGTCGTGCGACTCAATCTGCGCGATCACGGCCCCACCCATCATCTGAACAAGGAGCTATTCCACTCCTGCCGCCTACCGGAAGTCGTGGGCGCGCTGCGCCAGCTGCAAGCGCTCGTCGGCGGCAAGCCTCTGCACCTCGCCGGATTCTCGCTCGGCGGTAACTTCATGCTGCGCGCCGCTGCGCAGGCGCGCGACAGCGGACTCACGATCGCAAGAGTCGTCGCCATCTCCCCGGTGCTCGACCCGGCGGCAACGCTCGATGCGATGGAGCGCAGCTGCGGTCCCTACCACGGCTACTTCGTGCGCAAGTGGACGCAGTCGCTGGGTCTCAAACAGGCCGCGTGGCCAGGCATCTACGACTTCGCGGAGCTGCGGCGCGCTGCAAATCTGCGGCGCATGACCGCTGAGCTCGTCGGACGATTCACCGAGTTCGCAAGCCTCGAGGATTATCTGCAGGGTTACGCGATCGTGGGGTCGCGGCTCGCGCCACTCGCGGTGCCGGCGACGATCATAGCGGCGCAGGACGATCCCATCATCCCGGCACGCGATCTCGTGCGCCTCGCCCCGGTGCGGACGCTGCGCGTGATCCTGACGCGCCGCGGTGGCCACTGTGGCTTCGTGCGCAGGCTATTTTCATGGACGTGGGCCGAGCGCCGCGCGGCCGAGGAGCTCGACTCGAATTGACGTCCCGGCGGTGGGTGGGAAGTCTTTTTGGGGGGGTGCGAAAAATGGAAACTCTATGTTCCCTTAGAGCCCTCAAGGGAAAGTCTAGTTACCACTTCAGTGAATGCCCGACTTGGGTACTCCTGACCCCCGCCGATCACGCGCTCTTTTCGCGCTTCTCCTCGAATGACACAACGGGCTGACCGCTCGTCACGATGACCTCGCCGTCGATGACCGCGCCCTTGGCGATGGCAATCGTCTTGGCGCTGATGCGCGCACGGATAACCGCCGTTGCCCCGATCTCGAGTCGATCCTCAACGCTCAGCGCGCCGATGATCTTGCCCGCGATGATCGCGCGTTGCGCACGGATCTCGCCTTCCCACTCCGCTCCCGCCGACATATTGAGCGCGCCGCGAACGTGACCGTCGCCGCGAATGACGCCGCCCACCACCAGTGGACCCGGCGTTTCAACGTCTCCGGTAATACGGCATCCCGAGGCTACGAATGTCGCGGCACCGCCGAAGTGATCGAAAAGCCGTCGTTTGGGTGGCTGGCTCATGCGGGATCAGCGCCTGTGCTGGAATGCACGGATTATGGCATTCGCGCGCCGCGGGTGTGCGGATGCCCTGCGATGGTTGGCAGTGACGGCGCGCGCACGTCCAGCCCTGACAATTTGCGTCAGGGTGA
>Ga0335077_10011654_pt1 | contig 10988 bp, 8 predicted proteins | sample Lox_Sample_31_FD_207151 | JGI IMG/M metagenome (GOLD analysis project Ga0335077, IMG submission 207151) | Soil microbial communities from Loxahatchee National Wildlife Refuge, Florida, United States - Lox_Sample_3.1 | ecosystem: Environmental > Terrestrial > Soil > Wetlands | place: USA: Florida...
GGGGGCCCCGCCCCCCCTCAACACCCCCGCGGGGCGCCCCCCCCCCCCCCCCCCCCGCGCCAGGGGGATCGGCTGGTTCGATTCGACTCAGGCGAAGGGGCAGGTGCCCCAGGCTAGCTCTCGAGCGGGCGCCACTTGTGCTCGCGGTGCTTGTGGCAGCGATCCTCTCGCTCGTACCGCTTGTAGTAGTAGTCGTCGTTGTCGTAGTACTCGCCGCAGCCGCCGGACGCGGTGTTGAGCTCCTTCTCCGAGAGCTTCTTCAGCGTATTCTTGGTCTTCATGGTCATTCCTTTCGGTTGGTGGTTTGTGGTTGTGGAGGTGAGTTCGTTCAAGATCTCCGACATCCAAGGGGGAGACAGGCGAGCGGGAAGCATCTGACAGGGGGAAGGGCGGTCCAGGCGGCCCCGGCCGCGGGCAAGAACGGGGAGGGCGCCGCCGAGCCTCGTGGCCGAGGCTTCGCGATGTCGGGGGCGGCCCGAGGCAGAAGAGGCGATCGGCGATCCGTGGGTCGCGCCCCCGCCGCTTAGGGCCGGGGACGGACCCGCTCAGGGCCCGCCATCTCGAGCGGGAGCGGGCTCGGCTCTCGCCGGGGCCGCCCCCTCGTCGGCCGTCGGCGCCCGGGCCCGCATCGCGTCCGCCAGCGCCCGCGCGTCGAACTCGTACAGGCGCGCGAACGCTGCTTTGTTCGCGCCCCGGGTGGCCGGCGCCGCCTCTCGGATGACGGCGAGGACGCTGCTCGGGCCCCCGACGTCGACCTCCGCGAACGGTCGCTGACCCTTCGAGGGGTCGTGGCGAAGGGCGAGCCCCAGGAGCGGAGAGGCGCTCCCCGCGGAGACGGCCCCGAGGTAGGCGAAGGCGTCGGGACGGGCTCGCGATGCCGCCGTTTCGAACAGCACCGCCACGAAGGAGGTGTCCGGATCCATCCGGCGCACGTCCGCCTCGGTGAGGGCGACGGCCTGCCCGGGGATGCGGATGCTCGCCCCGTCCTTGTCGGCGCCCGCGAAGAGGAGGACGCGCTTGCGCTGGGCCTTGGCGACGTTGGCCGAGCCCACCAGCGCGTCGGTCGAGCGCACCCGCCCTTCGTCCTGCTTCATCCCGCGCCGGGCCAGGACCGCGGCGAGCCGCCTCGCGGACTCCTCGAGCTCCCCGCCGAGCGGGGGCTCGAAGCCGCTGGCCCTCGCCTCCTCCGGAGACGACGGCAGCAGATCGAGCACGGCGACCTCCCCGAGTGAGAGGCCACGGAGGCCGAGGAGGGCCCGGACCTGGTCCCGGACCGCTCCCAGGTCGCGGCCTGCGATATCGACCTCGAGGACCGCCTTCACCGAAAGCTTCCCGCTCCTCGACAGCGGTCCCGACAGCCCGGTGGGATCGTCGAGGACGAGCAGCTCCGCCTTCGTCCGCTGGGAGAGGGCGCGCACCGGGTGCCCCTCCCAGCGCAGCGCCGTGGCGCTGAACATGACCCGCTCGTCCTCGGCGGTGGCGCGGATGACGTGACCCCGGCTGGGGCTAGCGCCGGCCCCGTCCGGGAAGGCCTGGCACAGCGCCTCCGCGAAGTTGGGGGCGGTCCCGTAGACGTACCAATAGGCAGAGACGTTCTCGGCGCGGAACTGGTCGCCGATGTGGCTCCGCAGCGCCTTGCGCGTGCTCTCGAGGAAGCGGGGCTGCGCCGACGTGGAGTCGAGTTCCTGCAGCGCCTTCTCGACGTTCAGGTCCAGGGCCTCCTCGACCGGCACCCGCTTCACGAGAAGCACCGTTCGACCGGGGCCGTCGCCCACGCGCAGGGCGTGCACCGCCGCCTTGGCCTGCTCGAACATGGCGTCCCGTACCACGAGGGCCCTAGGGGCGGCGCTCCAGGCCTGCGCGGCTACCGCGCGGGGAGCTCCCAAGGCAGCGAATAGCGCCAGTGCCGACGCCGGTCGCCAGAAGGCCCACGCGATGCCGCCGTTCCTGCGGCGCGAGCCGGGCGGCCCAGGCGCTTCCGAGCTCGAAGGGGCGCCAGCCATCCGCAACCGAGCCCTCCCGGGGCGCCGTCAGTCGACGAGTCCCTGCTCCCGCGCCATCTTGGTGAGGCGATCCTTGAGCCGCTCGAACCGCTTCATCAGCGTGGCCGGCAGCACCGGCTCGCCGCTTTCCGACAGGATGTCGCCGATCTCGGCCCACGAGAGCCCCTGGTCGACGCGCAGGACGAGGAGCGACTGGTCCTCCACCGAGAGGGACTGCCGCAGCTTGTCGAGCGCTTGCTGCTGGCGCGCGACCCGGACCACGGTCTTGGTGCGAATCTCCTCCGCGAGCGCCGAGGCCTCGCCGGTCGCGAACTGGCGCCCGTGCCGCCGCCACGCCTCGTTGCGGAGGTTCAAGGCCGCGTACCACGCCACCCGGTAGGCCCAGGTCTTGAGCGAGGAGTCGAACCGGAAGGAGGGGAGGCCCTTCCAGACGTTCTCGGCGAACTGAGAGAACGCGTCGGCGGCGTCGCTCTCGTCCCGGAGGACCGATCGCAGGTAGCCGAGTACGTTCGGGCCCAGTTCCTGGAGCGCGGCGGTGGCGGCCCCCGCCGTGTCGTTTGCCCGGAGGCGCTCCTGCACGCGCTCCTCGATCGACATGGCGCGATCATAGCCACCGCGTACTCCCCGTGCCATCCCTGTACCTTCCCGGGCCGGGAGCCCGCAGCCGGTGCGGTTTGCGGAACGGTCGAGCGGAACGGTAGCATGCGATCATCGGTGGACGCATCGAGGCAGCGCGATGCGGGCGCTTCGCTGGCCGGCGAGGGACGAGTTGGATCCGTTCGTAGTCTGGGTCGAGAACGCCGACACGGGCTCGAAGGTCGAGTACGCGTTCAGCCGCTCTCCCGTCCGCTTTGGGAGGAGCGGTCGGAACGACTTGCCCATCGCGAGCCCCGTCGTGTCAGCGTGGCACGGGCTCATCGAGTTCGAGGCCGGGCAGATCCGCTACACCGACCTCGGCTCCACCAACGGCTCCATCCTGAACGGCGAGGACCTGGTTCCGCACCAGGCGGCCGCGGTCGGTCCGGACGGCGAGGTCGTCATCGGGCCCTTCCGGTTGACCTTTGCGATCCGGGAGCCTCCGGCGCGCCCTGCGGCCGGGGCGCCGGCGCCCGCCCCCTCCGGGGCGGCCGCCGAGCCCGGTAAGGTCAGGCCGGGGAGCATCACCGTCCTCATGCAGCAGTTGGCGCACGCTCCGGTGGAGGAGGGGGGACACGACTGGCGGGACGTGCTCTTCCCGGGCGCCAGGATCGGGCGCTTCGAGCTCGTCCGGGAGCTCGGGCGGGGAGAGTTCGGCATCGTCTTCGAGGCGAAGGACGTGCAGCTCGGCCGATTGGTGGCCTTCAAGGCGGTGCGGCCGGGGCGCCACTCCCAGGTGATGTTCCGGCAGGAGCGGCTGCAGCGCGAGGCGGAGGCCGTGGCCCAGCTCGCTCACCCCAACATCGTCAGCCTGTACGACGCTGGCACCTGGAAGAGCGGCCCCTACCTCATCCTGGAGCTGCTTCGAGGCGAAACCCTGCAGTCCCGCATGCAGCGCGGGCGACTGTCGTTCCCCGAGGCGCTCGAGATCGCGATCCAGATCGCCTGGGCGCTCGACCACGCTCATGCGGCGCACGTGGTCCACCGCGATCTCAAGCCCGCCAACGTCTTCCTGTGCACCGGCGGGCGGGCCAAGGTGCTCGACTTCGGCATCTCGCACGTCTTCGGCGCCGGGGACCTCCGCGCCGTCGGAACCCCCGCCTACATGGCCCCGGAGCAATGGCGCGACGGGCCTCAGGACAGCCGAACGGACGTCTACGCGGCGGCGGCCATGCTCTACGAGACGCTCTGTGGCCAGCTGCCCTATCGGGTCACGAAGGGCTGGAGTGCCGTGCTCGACGAGGGAGCGAAGCCGCAGGTGGAATCCCTGGAGGCGCCGCCGGCGCTCCGGGCGCTGTTGCGGAGCGCCCTCTCCGCGGACCCGGGCCAGCGCCCGGCGGACGGGCACGCCTGGCTGACCGCGCTCCTCGCCATCCAGCGCGACTTCGACAACACCCAGCTCGTCGACCTCCTCCTCGACAAGGAGGAGGAGCTCCACGGTGCTCAGCTGCTCGCCAAGAAGGAGCGGAGCACCGAGAGGAGGAAGCTCCTCCTACTCGCCGGACTGGGCGCGGGAGCCCTCGTCGTCCTCGCCCTCTTCGCCTGGTGGGCCCTCCGCTGACTCGGGCCCTCACTCGAGCATCTTCATCGCGGTGGCGAGGCTCCGGTGCATCCGGTTGAAGGCGGTCGCCAACACCGAGATCTCGTCGTGCCCGCGGATGGGCAGCTCCGGCATGTCCATCTGGCCCTTGCTGATGTCGTCTGCGCGCGCCGCGAGCAGGCTCACCGGGCGGATGACGGCGAAGTAGAGAAGGGTGTCGAGCACCACGAGCGTGATGAGGCCGACGACGGCGAGCGACACGATCAGCTGCCGGAACGCGCGGTCCGCCTTCTGAATGGGGAGCGACGCCGGCACCGACACGATCTGGGCGGCGATCACGTCCCCCTCGGTCCAGCCGAACCCGTTGCCGCTGCCGTACACCTGCAACATCTCCGCCGGCGCTTCTCCCGGGGTCGAGTGGCACTGCAAGCAGGGCTTCGCCGCTCGCATGGGGCGCGCGAGGTACAGCGACCTCCCGAATGGCGTCATCCGCTCCCCGTCGAAGGGCGGCATGTCGGTATGGCTCTTGAACTTCTTGATGATGTCTTCCTCCCAGTCGACCGCCCGGTCCCGCGGGTTGGTGGGGTTGAGGGCGGCCTCCTTGTAGGCGTACTCGGGGTACTTCTTCCTCAGGTACCCGAACATCTCGGTGGCGGAGTAGGCCGGGACGGACTGGGGCCGGAACACGCGCTTCGCCGTCCCGAACCCCTTGCGGGCGCAGATCTCCCGAAAGACGTCGTCCTGCGAGAGCTCTTGGCCGCGGGACTTCGAGGACTCCTCGAGAGCGGGCTTCACCTGTTCCTGCGTGTAGCTCCGCATGGCGAGCGCGGTGTCCATCATCAGTTCCGCCTGGTCGTGAACTTCCTCGCGGGCCGCCTTCTGCAGGAGATCGTCGAAGAGGTAGGCGGCGAGACCCAACCCAACGCCGAAGACGACGACGAAGATGAGGCTGAACTTCGCGAGCAGTCGCATCGGACCCCCGGGGAGCGGGTGAGGCCATTTCCATAGCGGGGCGCGTCGGTCCGCCCATTGCCCCATCGGGGTGCAAGTGGATGCACCCGCAGCGGAATGGGGGGGCTGCCAAGGCGCCCTGGGGCCGCCAGCTGCCTCCGGCTTAGGGCGCGGAGTCAGCGCTCTCGAGGGAGTGGAGGAACGCCGCTCGATCCGGCTCGTTCGGGATCTCGCGGGCGAGGAGCGCGTACAGATCCTCCGGGCTCCGCGCCACGGCGGAGGCTCGCTTCACCACCACCCGCGCCACCGGCCCGATATGGGCGGCGAGGGCCTTGCGGGCCCTATCGAGGAGCGCCGGCTCCCAGACCACCGCCGTGGGGGGCCTGGGCTCGACCGGCGCCGGGGTGGCCCTCGCTGCGCCGAAGCCCTTCAGGAACTCCGTCCGGTCGTCCTCGGAAGGGATGAAAGTGGCGACGATCTCGCAGAGCTCCTCGGCGCTTGCCGCGGTGGCTCCGGCCTTCTTCACGAGAAACGGCGCCACGGGCCCGAGGAAAGCGACGGCGCGGCGCTCGATGGTCTTCAGGACATCCGGGATGATCGCCGTCGTCGGCGTCGGCCGGCTGGCCTCGGGCGTGCCGCGCGGCGTCATGCGCTGCAGGGTCGATTGGGAGTCGGGAACCACCGGCCGGCCCGGCGTCTCTCGCGGCCTCCCGATGGGAGGCGACCGGCGCGGCAGCACGATCGTCGGCCCGCACTCCGCCGGATCGTCCGAAAGCGGTGGCGGCTGGACGGAGCAGCGCAGGAGCTCCTCGCGCATCGCCACGGCGCTCTGCGGCCGGTCCTCCCTTTGCGGAGAGAGCGCCCGGAGGACGAGTGCCTCGAGATCCGCAGAGACCGGCCCCGGGCGGAGCGCGCTCGGCGCCTTCGGGACCTCGGTCATCTGCTTCTGCGCGAGTTGAACCGGCGTGGCGGGGTCGAAGGGCAGCCTGCCCGTCAGCATCTCGTAGAGGACCACGCCGACGGCGTAGAGATCGCTGCGCGCGTCCAGGTCTCCGCCGGTGAGCTGCTCGGGGCTCATGTAGCCCGGGGTCCCGCACACGAGCCCGGCCCGCGTGAGGGTCGAGGCGGGCGCGCCCGCGATCTGAAGCTTGGCGATGCCGAAGTCGAGGACCTTCACGAAGTCCGCGGCGTCCCGCCGGGACTCGATCATGACGTTCTCGGGCTTCAGATCCCGGTGGAGGAGCTGGTTCGCGTGGGCCTCCGCGAAGGCCGACAATATCTGGGCCCCGATGTGGACAACGCGGTGCTCGCGCAGCGGCGACTCCTCCGCGATCACGCGCGCCAGGCTTCTGCCGGAGACGTACTCCATCACCATGAAGAGCGTGCCGTCGTCGGTCTGACCGAAGTCCGTCACCGCCACCACGTTGGGGTGGCGCAGCTTGGACACCGCCCGCGCCTCCCGCTGGAAGCGCCCCACGACTCCCGGGTCGGAGAGCAGGCCCTGCTTCACGATCTTGACGGCGAACGGGGCGTCGAGGGCGATGTGGAGCGCCTTGTAGACCTGGCCCATCCCTCCGTCAGCGATCCTTTGCTGGATGAGGTACATCCCCTTCAGCGTCTGCCCGACGAAGCGATCCGGGGCGCTCGAGTCCGCGGCTGCGGGCGCGAAGTTGGCACCGCAAAAGACGCAGAAGAGCGCCCCGGTGACCGCCTCGCGGTGACACTTCTCGCAGACCGGCATCGGCACTGGAATATAACGCTCGAAGATGCACGGCGCGGCCGAAGGGGCGCGCCTTTGCGCACCTGGCCGCTGCCCGGCGCGACGCCCTGGGGAAAGGGCCGGCGCGAGTCCGCCCCTGCCACCCGACAGCCCCTGGAGGGTGGCGTCAGGCGCCTTCCACGGTGAGTGGCGCGAGCCCCGCGTGGCCGACCGGAACCGGCGCTGGAGAAAAACCACTTACTTCGGGTGGCAGAGCCGCTCTCGTGACGCGACGCATCGCAAGGTCGCTTCCCATCGCCAAGGGGCGCGCGGCATCCGGTCAGATCACCCCGGCCGCGCTGTCCATCTGCGCAGGAGGTCGACATGCGCGGGGCCACGACGAGCAGCAAGGTAACCCTGGTGCTGGACCCCGAGGTGGTGAGGGCCCGGAAGCGGGAGGCCTTCCTCGAGACGCTGCGCCGCGCGTCGCACCTGGCCCCCGTGCGGGTCGCTTCGAAGACGACGGGCGCCGAGGGGCAGAGCCGAGCAGCCGACGCGGCCCCGCAGTCCCCGCGCCCGCGGGCACAGACCGAGTTGCTGTACGTGGTCGAGGAGCCGAAGCCGAAGGCCAGCACCGGGCTCTTCCGGCGGGAGGCCATGCAGCATCGTCTCGCGTCCGAGGAGGGACGGGGGATCGTTCGCGTGTCCCCTCCGTGGACCTGGGTCCTCGTGTGGACGGTCGTCGCCGCGCTGGCGGTGGCGGTCGCGGCTTCGTTCGTCGGGGAGGTGGAGGTGACCGGGCGAGGGCGCGGCATCATTCGCCCCACCATGGGAGTGCGCCCGCTGACGAGCCAGCTCACCGGGACCGTGGCGCAGGTCGAGGCCCGGTCGGGCGAGCGGGTGAAGGCCAACGCCACCGTCCTCCGGGTCGAATCCCCGAACGTCCAGGCCCAGCTCCTCGAGGCGGAGCGGCAGTACGAGGCGGTCCGGACCCAGTACTCGGGCATGGCGATCCAGCAGGACCGGCACTATGCCGAGCAGGTCGAGCACCTGAGAGCGCGCTCGAGGAGGCTGAGCGAACAGATCGAGAGCCTGAAGGGCTCGGCCGCCTACTACCAGCGCCGCCTGCAGGCCGATATGGACCTTCTCAAGAAGGGGCTCGTGAGCGAGATGGCAGTGGCAGAGTGGCGAGAGTCGCTGGCGCAGGCCCAGCGCCAGCTGAGCGGCGCCGAGCTCACGCTCGACCAGACCCGCCAGGAGCTCGCCTCCATGGAGGGCCGCCGTCAAGACGACCTCTGGCAGCGGCAGCAGGTGCTGAGCGCCGCGCAGAACAAGCGCGACTCGCTGAGCGTCGTCGCCCACCAGAGCCTGGTCGTGGCCCCCGAAGACGGCACCGTCGAGGCGCTGCTGGTGAGGGTGGGAGAGACCGTCCAGGCCGGGCAGGTGGTGGGCAAGCTCATCCCGCAGGGGTCGCCGATCGAGGTCGTGTCGTTCCTCGCCGAGCGGGACCGGGCCTTCGTCAAGGTCGGGGACGAGGTCCACCTCGAGCTCGACCAGCTGCCGCACGCGGAATACGGCACGCTCCGGGCGCGAGTGGTGCGCATTGGCGACGATCTCGCCTCCCCGGCCGAAGTGCACGACGCCCTCGGCGAGGAGCAGAAGCTGGACGGGCCGAGCTATCGCGTCGAGCTCGAGATCACCGACACCGGACCCGCCGACGCCGCCCAGGTGAAGCTGCGCACGGGCACGTTGATGAACGTTCGCTACACCCTGCGCCGGCAGAAGCTCGCCACGCTGTTGTTCAACCCCCTCGAGCGGTGGATGCGCTAGTGGGCCTGTTTCGTCGCCGCGTCAGGTACGTGCCGCAGATCGAGATCACCGAGTGTGGAGCCGCCTGCCTCAGCATGGTCCTGGGGTTCTACGGGCACCACGCTCCGCTCTCCGAGGTTCGGCAGCGGTGTGGCGTCTCGCGAAACGGCGCCGACGCCGCGGCCATCGCACGGGCCGCCCGGCGATACGGGCTTTCCGTCGACGGGGTCCGGGTGGAGATGGACCAGCTCGACCAGCTGTCGCTCCCGGCCATCCTCCACTGGGACTTCGAGCACTTCGTGGTCCTGGAGCGTCTCACCCCGCGCCACGCCCACCTCGTCGACCCGGCCGCCGGGCGCAGGAGGATGGGGCTCGACGAGATGGGGCGCCACTTCACCGGCGTCGCCCTCGCTCTCGCGCCGACGCCTTCGCTTCGCCCTCGCCCCCGCACCCGCCCGAGCCTGGCACGCTACCGGGAGATCTTTCGCGAATCCCTCCCCAGCCTGCTGCAGGTCTTGCTCGCCTCCATCGGCCTGCAGGTGGTGGGACTCGTCTTCCCCGTCTCCACCAAGATCCTCCTCGACCGGGTCGTCGTGCCGCAGCAGCGGGCCTGGCTGTGGGGGCTGTGCTTCGCGCTCGCGGCCGCGGTCCTCGCCAAGGCCCTCCTCGCCCTGGTGCGGAGCTACGTCGTGCAGGGGCTGCGGAACGTCCTCGACCTCACCCTCATGAACCGCTTCCTCCGGCACCTCCTGCACCTCCCGCTCGGCTTCTTCTCGCAGCGGGAGGCGGGCGACCTCGTGCAGCGCGTCTACAGCAACGCCACCATCCAGAACCTTCTCAGCAGCCAGTCCATCTCGGCCCTCCTCGACGTCTTCCTGCTCCTCGGCTACTCGGGGTTGATGCTCGCCTTCGACCTCCGCCTCGGCCTCCTCATCCTCGGCTTCGGCCTGGTGCGGGTCGCTCTCCTCCTCGCCCTGCGCGAGCGCAACCAGCTCGCCATGGCGTCCGAGCTCACCGCCACCGGCCGGGAGTTCGGGGCGCTGCTGGAGGCGCTCACCGGCCTGGAGACGACGAAGGCGAGCGGCGCCGAGGGGCGCATGGTCCAGCGCTGGGCGCACCGCATGACCGGCCGGGTGAACAGCGCGCTCGAGCGCCGGAAGCTCGGCATCTTCGCCGGCCACACCACGGTCCTCCTGCAGGGGCTCAGCACCGCGCTCGTGTTCCTGGTGGGCGGCGAGGAGGTGGTGGCGCAGCACATGACCATCGGCACCTTCGCCTCCTTCCTGGTGCTGCAGAACCTGTTCCTGTCGCCGCTCGAGTCACTCCTCGAGACCGTCGGGCAGCTCCAGTACCTGGGAAACCACCTCGACCGGCTGGACGACGTGCTCACCACCCCCCCCGAGCACTCCGGCCATCTCGACCCCGGTCGCCTGGCCGGGGGCATCGAGCTCCGGGACGTGAGCTTCACCTACTCGCCCACAGAGGCGCCCACGCTCCAGGACATCTCGGTGCGCATTGCGGCCGGCGAGAAGGTGGCCATCGTCGGCCCCTCCGGCGCCGGGAAGTCGACGCTCGCCCGACTGCTCCTGGGGATGCACCTGCCGTCGAGCGGAAGCATCTCGTTCGACGGTCGCGACCTCGCCAAGCTCGACCTGCGGAAGGTGAGGGTGCAGATGGGCGTCGTCCTCCAGGAGACCTTCCTCTTCGACGACAGCGTTCGCGCGAACCTGAGTTTGAACGACGAGGAGATCCCGCTGGAGCGATTGCGGGCGGCAGCGAGGCTGGCCTGCGTGCACGACGTCATCGAGGCCATGCCGGAGGGGTACGCGAGCCGGGTCGGGGAGAACGGGGCCGTCCTCTCCGGCGGCCAGCGCCAGCGCCTGAACCTCGCGCGCGCCCTGGCCCACGACCCCGCGGTGCTCTTGCTCGACGAGGCGACGAGCTCGCTCGATCTCGACACCGAGCGACAGGTCCACGCCAACCTGGCCGGCCTGGGCTGCACCCGGATCCTCATCGCCCACCGGCTGGCCACGGTCCGGGACGCCGATCGGATCCTGGTGCTGGACGGGGGGCGGATCGTCCAGGAGGGGACCTACGACGAGCTCGCCAGCCGAGAGGGTATCTTCCGCTCGCTCGTGCAGGCCAAGGAGTTTGCCCATGCCTAGGCTCGCCCCGGCCGCCGGCCGTCCTGCCGGGGCCGGCGAGAGGGAGGGCGTCCCTTCGCTTTCGTCGAGAGCGGCTTCCCCCGCGTGGAAGGGCTTCGGCGCCGTGGAGGCCATGTGGCGCCTGCTCCGGCTCCACGGGTACGAGGGAGGCCTGCAGGCCTTCCGCGAGGCGCACGACCCCGGCG
>Ga0335077_10011657_pt1 | contig 10988 bp, 12 predicted proteins | sample Lox_Sample_31_FD_207151 | JGI IMG/M metagenome (GOLD analysis project Ga0335077, IMG submission 207151) | Soil microbial communities from Loxahatchee National Wildlife Refuge, Florida, United States - Lox_Sample_3.1 | ecosystem: Environmental > Terrestrial > Soil > Wetlands | place: USA...
GGGCATTGTAGGAAGGGCCACCGTGGAGACCGGCCGGGCAGCGCGTTAGATTCGGGGCGTGCCGCTCGACGTGCTGCAGCCCGTCCGGCCGCGTCGCAGGAGACGCCGCTATCGCCTGGGGCGGGTCTTCCCGCTCGTCGCGGTCGTCCTCGCCGCCGTCGTCGCGGGGCTGATCATCGGCCTTCGCCAGCCGGCGCCCGCGAAGGCGCACGGGGCAGGACAGGACCTGCACCCGGCGCTGCAGGTGCACGATCCGGCGAAACCGCCACGCCTCCTCTCCGGGCCGCCGCTCCTCGCGGGCCGCGCCCAAGTCCGGATCCTTGCCCCGGAGGCGATCCTCGTCGACGCGCAGACCGGCCGCGTCCTCTGGGCGAAGCGCGCGCACCAGCGGCGGCCGGTCGCCTCGCTGACGAAGATCATGACCGCGCTCCTCGCTCTCCACGAGGTGCCGTGGCGCAGCACGGTCACGGTCGACCGCCAGGTCACGCGCGTCCCGCTCGTCCGCGAAGGGCTGCGTACCGGCGAGCACGTGCGAGCGTGGAAGCTCTTCTACTCGCTGCTCCTCTACTCCGGCAACGACGACGCGGCGCAGCTCGCGATCTCGTCCGCCGGCTCGCAGCGCGCCTTCCTCGCGCAGATGAACGAGGAGGCGCAGCGGCTCGGCCTGCGTGACACCCACTTCACGAGCCCGAGCGGAGTCGTCGACAAGGGCAACTACTCGAGCGCCTACGACATCGCCGCGCTCACCCGCTATGCGCGACACGACGCCCGCTTCCGGCGACTCGTGCGGACGAAGCGCATCGAGGTGCCGTGGGCGCCGCCGACGAACGCGAAGATCTACGTCAACAACAACGCGCTCCTCAGCGAGTATCCGGGCGCGAACGGCGTCAAGACCGGCTACACGCACGCCGCCGGCTGGTGCCTCGCCGCCTCGGCGACCCGGCACGGCAAGACGCTCATCGCCGTCGTCCTCGACTCGGAGAACATCTACGCCGACGCGAAGACCCTCCTCGACCTCGGGTTTCGCTATGACTGAGGCGTGAGCGAGGCGCCGGAAGAGGACGAGCGGCAGCAGCGCGAGGGCGGCGACGCGGCGTGCTGGGCGCACCTCGTCTGTCCCGAGTGCGGGAACGTCGCGAGCGAGGGGCACCGCGAGGGCTGCAGCCGGGTTTCCGAGGAGTAGACGCCTGAGCGAGGAGCAGCTCCTGCCGGGCGGGGCGACGCAGGACGCCGTCGTTCGCGTCGGCGACACCGTCCGGCGTCCGCAGGGGCCGAACGCCGAGCGGATGCGCGAGGCTCTCCTCCGGCTCGAGCGCGCGGGCTTCGACACGGGCCCCCGCTGGCTCGGCGTCGACGAGCAGGGCCGCGACGTCCTCACGTGGATCGAGGGCGAGACGTTCGCCGACCGGAGCCGTCTGCACCCGTAGGTCGGAGACCCGCCCGACCGGATCGTGTTCTCGGACGAGCAGATCGCCGCCGCCTTCCGCCTCCTCCGCCGCTACCACGACGCGTTCGGCCCCGACCCCGTCTGCCACGGCGACTTCGGGCCGTGGAACCTCGTCTGGCGCGGCGGCGCTGCCCGCTACGCGATCCTCCTCGACAGCGACCCAACCGAGGCCGCGGCGTTCAGACACCTCCGGCGAATCGAACGTGACCTGCCGGGGCTGCTCCGCCGCTACGGGCTTGGCGACGCACATGTCGGCTGGGGAGGTGAGACGCCGCTCGGAATCGAGACGGTGCACGCGACGGACGTATCGCTCTGGCGCGTGGTCGGCGCCGCTTTCGCCATCAACTTCCTGCTGCTGCTGCTGCTGCTGCTGCTGTTCCTCCGCTCCCTGCTCGCCCCGCTCTACCTCCTGCTCGCGAGCGCCGCAGCCCTCGCCGCGACCTTCGGCCTCACGATCTACGTGTTCACGGCGCTCCTCCACGACCCAAGGCTGCCGTACTACGTCCCGGTGGCGTTCTCGGTGCTCCTGCTATCCCTCGGCTCCGACTACGACATCTTCGTCGTCGGACACGTCTGGAAACAGGCCGACAGCCTGCCGCTGCGCGAGGCGGTGACCGTGGCCGCGCCCCAAGCCGGACGGGCAATCGCGGTCGTGGGGGTCGCCCTGGGCCTGAGCTTCACGCTCCTGGCGATCATTCGTCCTCTTCGGCCGGGCGGGTCGGTGGCCGCGGCGGCAGACGGCCGCACCCCGTCATGGGTCCGCGAATGCGCCCCTTGACGTGGTCGCTAAACGTCCGGGACGGCGAAGAGCCTCCACTCGCCCGGGATACCCTTGAGCTCGTGTTGGCCTCGATCCTCGAACGAGAGGCCCGACCCGGCGACCAAGTCCTTGACCGTGCTCGAGACGAGAATCTCCCCGGGACGTGCTTGGGAGGCGACTCTCGCGCCCGTGTGTACGGCGATCCCGGCCACCTTGCCGTCGATGAGCTCGCATTCACCGGTGTGTAGACCGGCCCTGACCTCCAGGCCGAGCTCGGCGACCGAGTCCGTGATCGCGCGTGCGCATCGGATCGCTCGCGCGGGCCCGTCGAAAGAAGCGAGGAACCCGTCGCCTGCCGTGTCCACCTCGTTCCCGCGAAAGCGGACGAGCTCGCGGCGGACCAGCGAGTGGTGGCGTTCCAGGATCTCGCGCCAAGCGCGATCGCCAAGCCTCGCGGCCGCCTCGCTCGACGAGACGATGTCGGTGAACAGGACGGTGGCAAGGACGCGGTCGGGCTCTGCCTCCTCCCAGCCGCCCGATTCCCACACCTCGAAGAGGAAGGAGCGGACCTCGTTCAGAATCGGCGCCGCCGCCTGGCCGGTAGCGAGATGGCCGGCGTCCACCTCGATCAGTCTCGCTCCCGGAATCCGATCGGCCACATAGCGTGCGACCTCGACCGGGGCGATGGTGTCTCGACTGCCGTGAACCACGAGCGTCGGAACGCGGATCGCGGGGAGCACCTGCCGAACGTCGATCTCCCGGTTCATGGCGGCGAGGGCTTGCACCGAGCCGGGACTGCCACTCCACCGGTAGTAGTTCAGCCACTCCCGCGCCTCTTGGTCCGTCGCGAAGCGGAGCCCGCGCGAGCGCAGGGCATCCATGGCCTCCGATCGCGTGCGGAAGAGGCCCAGGTCCCGCTCCAGTTCGCGGCGATACTCCTCCTCGCTCCAGCCCCACGGGTAGTCGGGAGCCCACATCGCCCGCGGGTACGCGCTCCGCAGCACCAACGCCGCGGTTCGCTCCGGGTACGTCGCAGCGAACAGGAGGCTCATCGCCGCGCCTTCCGAGGAGCCGAAGAACGCCGCGCGACGGCAGCCGACCGCATCCATCACCGCGCGCGCATCATCCATCCGCGTTTCGAGCGTCGGCGCTCCGGTCACCCGGTCCGACATGCCGGTGCCCCGCTTGTCGAAGCGAATCAGCCGCGAGAACGACGAGAGGTCCCTGAGCGCCGGAGCGAACGACGTCGTCCAGATCAGCTCCGCATGCGTCAGGAACGGGGGAATGAAAACGAGATCGAAAGGCCCTTGACCGGTCACCTGATAGGCGATCGACGCGTCACCCGAGCGTGCGTACTTCACCTCCGGCATCTCTTCCGGCAGAGCAACCACGGAACCGTCCACGAAGCGGAGTTTCGGCTCAGGTACCCGCACGCGCAAGTCGGACCCCCCGGGACGGAACGCGCAGCGTCCGCGACATAGGATCCAGCCGTGCGCGAGCTCCGCCCCGGTCTCTGGCACTGGCAGGCGCCGCACCCCGAATGGGCGCCCGATTCCGAGTGGCCGCGGGAGGTGTCCTCGTATGCGTTCGACGACGGCGAGCGGCTGCTCCTCTTCGATCCACTCGCGGTCCCGGGCGAGCTGCTCGATCTCACCGCCGAACGCGAGCCCGCGATCGTGCTGACGGCGCCGTGGCACGAGCGCGACGCGGAGAGCCTCGTCGAGCGGCTGGGCGCGCCCGTATTCGCGCCGCCGGCCGACACCGCGCAGGACTTGATGGAGAAGTTCGGCATCTCGGCCGAGCGGGTCGGCGACGGAAGCCCCGACCTCGCCTGGCTCCGCGCCGGCGGCGGCGAGCCCCACTGGTACGGCGGCGGCGACCGTCTCCCCTTCGGGATCGAGGCGTTCGCCGGACGGGAGCACAACGACCTCGTGCTCTGGGTCGAGCCCGCCGGAGCGGTCGTCTCCGGCGACACGCTCGTCGACTTCGGAGCCGGTCTCCAGATCGCCGGCTGGCTGCGCGCGGCCGTGACGCGCGAGGAGGTCGTGGCCGGCCTGCGCCCGCTCCTCGACCGTCCGGTCGAGCTCGTGCTCCCGACGCACGGCGAGCCGGCCGACCGTGCCGCGCTCGAGCGTGCCCTCGCGTGACGATCCGCCTCGCCGGCGTCGTATGACGGGCGAGTGAAGCACGCAGCCGGCATCGCATTACTCGCGGCCGTCGCGCTCGCCGCAGCCTGCGGCACCTCGCAGCAGGCTCCCGCGGCGGCCGTCGCCCGCGTCCACATTCCGCTCGACAAGCCTCCCTCGCCGACGACGTGGCCGCCCTATCCGCGGTTCTCCCACCACTCGTGCTGGGCGCGACCGTTTCTCGGCGGCAGCGCCGAACTCGTCGCGAAGCGCGTCGACCGAGTGGCGCCGAGCTACGCGCCCCCTCGGCGTGCGCATCCCATCCCGCCGGCCACCGTCGCGAAGAACCTCCTCGCGCACCTCGGCGACCCCCGCTACGTCCACTCGATCACGTTCGCCGCCGCGCCGCCCGCCATCGGTCGCACGGTGCGCGAGTACTACGCCGGCGGGCATCCGCCGAAGGACGCGCTCAAGGCAACCGTCGTCTCGTCCGACTCCCGGCCGGTTCGTCACCCGACTCCGAGGCAGACCCTCGAGTCCTTCGTCGCGAGCTGGGAATCCGGCATCGTCGCCGGCGCACTCCGAGACGACATGTGCGCGGCCGGAGGTGCGCCGCTCGTCAGCTGGACGAGCGCGGACGGCGGCGAGTTCTCCGAGAGCGGCTCGGCGCTCGAGCAGCGCTTCCCGAACCCCACGCCCGCCGCCTTCCGGAGGCGCGTCGCGCTCGTCGGCCGCCGCTACGGCTTCCGCGTCGCCTCGCTCAGGCTGCTGCGGCCGCGCCAGCTCGCGCCGCTCCTTCTCGTCGACACGAGTCGAGCCCGGAAGGCGTTCGTCCGCGACATCCCGGCGATCATGAATCTGCTCGATCCGACCTCGCACACGAAGACCGAGACCGCCCAGACCTTCGAGGCGTTCCTCCTCGCGGCCGAGGACGCGCACGGCCCCTTCGTCGGCACGGAGTACATCAGCCGCGGCCAGGCGGAGGGCGGCGAGTGGTCGTGGAACCGCTGCGACTACCCGTATCCGACGAACGGCCCGGTAGCGCCGGGCGGGAAATCCTGCAATTGACCTCTCGTAGCTGGAGAGCTAGCGGGTCAGGCTCTCCTCGCCCTCGGCGATCGTCTCGCGGATCTTCTCGAGCGAGCGCCGGATCAGACGGGAGACGTGCATCTGCGAGATGCCGACCTGCTGCGCGATCTGCGACTGCGTCAGCCCCTCGAAGAAGCGGAGCTGGAGGATCCTCCGCTCGCGCTCGTCGAGCGCCTTGAAGCCCGGCGCGAGGAAGGCCCTGTCCTCCGACACCTCGTACTGGTGCTCCTCGGTGCCGATCGACTCGAGCGGGTCGAGGTCGTCGTCCCCTCCGCCGCCGACCGAGAGCGAGAGGGACGTGTACGCGCGGCCCGATTCGAGCGCCTCGAGCACCTGCTCCTCCTCGACGCCCGCGGCCTTCGCGAGCTCCGGGATCGTCGGCGAGCGGCCGAGCTGCACCGTGAGCTGCTCGACGAGCCGCGAGAGCTGGACGTTGAGCTCCTGCAGTCCGCGCGGGACGCGCACCGACCAGCCTTTGTCGCGGAAGTGGCGCTTGATCTCGCCGATGATGTTCGGCGTGGCGTACGTCGTGAGCTCGACCCCGCGCTCGAGGTCGAAGCGGTCGATCGCCTTGATCAGGCCGATCGCTCCGATCTGGATGAGATCTTCGAGCTGCTCGCCGCGGTACGAGTAGCGGCGCGCGAGCGAGCGCACGAGCGACATGTACTGCTCGATCAGCTTCTCCCGAGCCTGCAGGTCGCCTTCCTCGTGATAGCGGCGGAGGAGGATCTTGTCGTCGACCCGCGTCATCCGGCCGCCCCTGCAGGCGCCGAGATCCGCTTCGACAGCTGTACCCAGGCGCCCTCCTTCCGCGTCTCGACCTCGTGCGTGTCGCAGACCGTGTCGAGGACGCGGCGCAGGTCGAGCTCGGCCGTCCCGTCCTCGTCCTCCTCACCCAGCGCCGCCGGGTCGAAGGGACCGACCTCGGCGAGCAGGAGGTCGTCCTCCACGGCGAGGGAGACGACGAGCTCGCCGTCGTCGTCACGCAGTCCGAGCAGCGCTTCGATCGCGACCTGCAGGTCCTCGAGATCCTCGTAGGTCAGGTCGAGGCGCGTCGCGAGGCCGCCCGTCACGAGGTGCGCGATCGGCCGGAAGTCCTCTTCGGCCGGTATCACGAGCCGGATCTCGTCGCCCCTCATGTCTCGCCGCCCGCGTCGCGGAGCTCGTCCACGAGATCGTTCTCGCGACGGGCTGCGGCCTCCTTGCCCGCGTGCACCGCATGGCGCCAGTCGCGGCGGGCCTTGAAGTCTGCGGCGCCGTAGCTGACGCCGGCAGCCAAGCCGGAGACCTTCTGCACGGGGCGCGTGACGGCCATGCTGACCGCGCGGACGGCCGTGTCGACGCTGTCCGCGGCGTCGACGGCGCTGTCCGTGATGCGATCCACCTTGTCGAGTTGCCCATTCACGCGGTCCACGCTGCCTCCGACCTTGCCGATCACCGGGAGAAGCGACTCCTCCGTCCCCCTGATGAACGCGGAAAGGCGGCCGACGGTTCCGCCCAGTCGGACGAGCAGCAGCGCGAACGAGAGACCGACGGCGAGGAGGAACACTGCGAGCGCGAGTCGCCAGAGATCCCCCCAGGTGAATGCGGCGACGAGCATCCGCTTTCGATCTTAGTGATCAGGCCGCGGACGTGACGATGCCGCTCCCGACGACGGCGTCGCCGTCGTAGAGCACCGCCGCCTGGCCGGGCGCGACGCCGTAGGCCGGGTCGTCGAGCTCGAGACGGAAGCCGCGCACCGTCCTCTCGACCCGAGACGAAACCGCCGGCGAGCGGTAGCGGAGCTTCGCCTCGGCGCGCTCGACCTCGGCGTGCAGCCGGCCACGCGCCTCCACCGAGCGGCGACCGAGAGAGGCCCGGGAGCCGACGACGACCGCGTTCGCGCGCGGCCGCGTCTCGAGCACGTACAACGGCTCCGGCGACGCGATGCCGAGCCCGCGCCGCTGGCCCGGCGTGAAGCCCCAGTGGCCGTCGTGGCGGCCGACCACCTCCCCTGCCTCGTCGACGATCGCGCCCGAGCGCGGCTCGAGCCCCTGCCGCACGAGGAAACGCCGGTAGTCGTCGCCGGCGAGGAAGCACGCCTCCTGGCTCTCGGGCCGCCGCGCAGCCGCGAGCCCAGCCCGCTCGGCCTCCGCGCGGGTTGCCGCCTTGTCCTGCTCGCCGAGCGGGAACGAGAGCCGGCGCAGGAACCGCGGGTCGAGTGCCGCGAGCATGTAGCTCTGGTCCTTCTCGCGGTCGGCGGCGCGGGCGAGCAGCAGCCGCCCGTCCCGCTCGACGATCCTGGCGTAGTGGCCGGTGGCGAGCCGCTCGGCGCCGGCGCGGCGTGCGAACGCGAGCAGCTCCGCGAACCGGAAGGAGCCGTTGCACCGGATGCACGGATTCGGGGTCGTCCCGCGCGCATAGCCGCGGACGAACGGGGCGACGACCGCCCGTCGGAACTCCTCGCGCAGGTCGAGGGTCACATGGGGAACGCCGAGCCGGTGGCACGTCTCCCGGGCGGCGATCACGCTCTCCGGCGAGCAGCACGCCCGCTCGGCGTCGGGCCCGGCGGGGTCGAGCCAGAGTCGGAGCGTGACGCCGACCGCGTCGGGCAGCGAGCGCAGGAGCGCGACCGCGCTGTCGACGCCGCCGCTCATCGCGACCGCCACGCGGCCGGGCGAGCGCGGCGCGCGGACGACCGGCCCGAGCGCGTTCGCAAGGGCGTCGACGGCGAGCGTCTCGCCGCCGGCGGCCGCGGCCTCGAGCAGGGTCAGCCCGGCCAGATCGCGATCGATCCCGGGGGCGTCGGCCTCCACGATCCGGTCGTCGTCCACGAGCAGCCGCACGGCTGCCCACTCGCCGCCGCGCTCCGAGTCGCCGAAGAGCTCGCGCATGCCGTCACGGTAGAGGAACTCCAGGAGGCGCTCGACCCCGGCTTCCAGCCGAGCTATGTGATCCTGGTCTCCCAGGTGGGTGCCGTGCCCTTCTCGGCGCTGCCTCGTCGGGACGCCGGCTCCCTTTCACGTAGCGTTGGATCTACATGTTCGCCCGGCTCGTCGCACGGGGTCGAGCAGGGGCACTCTAGCGCCGAGGCGGCATCTCGACGGCCGCGAGGCCGTCGCCGAAGGACTCGCGGACGAGCGGGTCGAAGCTCTCGGGCAGCGATCCCTCTGCGTCGGCGAACTCGCGGAGGTACAGGAGCAGATACGTCCGTTCCTCGTCGAGCAACGCGTCGTCGCCTCGCCGCTCGCGCGCGACTCGCTCGAGCTCCCAGAGGTTCCAGCGCCGCGGTTCCTGCGGCGCGTCGAGCGTCACGACCGTCGCGTACTCGGGCTCCGGCTCCGCTTCGGGCTCCGGCTCGGGGTCGGGCACCGGTTCGAGATCGGGCAGCGACGCGAGCACCGGCGGCGGCGGCGGCGGCGGAGCGAGCACTGGCTCGGGCTCCGGCTCGGCCGCCGCGACGGGCTCGGGCTCGACCGGTGCCGCCTCCGGCTTCGCTGCGGGAGCCGGCGCCTCGCCGGCCACGAGCGACCGTCCGCGGCGCGCGATCACGACCTCCACCGCGAGCACGAACAGGTACGCGCCCGCGGCCGTCACGATGATCGCCCAGGCGCTGAGGCCGGTCGCGAGCGCGACGATGGGCGCGGCGACCAGGAAGACGACCCAGAAGGCGAAGCGCGCCCCGAAGACTCGCCGCCCCATGGGAAGAGGCTATTCCTCCGGCTCGCCGGAGGCGTCGTCGTCCGCCGGCTCCGAGACGGGCGGCTCGAACGAGGAGACGGGAGGCTCCGGTATCTCCGCGGGCTCGGATTCCTCCGCAGCCTGCGGCTCCGGCTCGGCGGCCTTCTGCGCGGCCGGGCTCTCGCCCGATGCGAAGGCGGCCGTCGGCGGCGGCGGCGCGGAAGACGCCTCGGCCGCGTTCACGATCGCCGTCGCGACCTGGGAGAGCGCGTCGGAGCCAAGGCCGGCCGCGGCGAGCAGCTGCTCGGCTCCGTGCTGGGCGCGGGAGAGAATCGCTCCCGCCTGCGTGCGCGCCCACTCGAGCGTCTGCTCGACCTCGGCGCGAGCGGCGTTCGTGAGCTCGGTCGCCTGGTGGCGCGACTGCTCGAGGAGCCGCCCTCCGCGGGCCTCGGCCTCCTGCAGCTCGCGCGTCGCGTCGGCGCTCGCCTTCGCGAGCAGCTCGCGTGCCTCGCGCCGTGCGGTGTTGACGGCTTCCGCGCGCTGCCGCTCGCTCTCCTGCCGGTAGCGCTCGATCTCCGCCTCCCGCTCGTGGAGATCGCGCTGGCGACGGCTGACCTCCTCCTCCGTACGGGCGAGCTGCGTCGCCGAGGCGCTCTGCGCGTCGAGCTCGACCGCGTCGGCGAACTCGGCGGCCGCGCGGATCAGGTGGAGCGCGTCCATCCGGACGGCGTGGCCCGTGCCCTCGACGGCGGCGCCGCCGGTGCGCGCTCCTGCGACCTGGAGGACGCGGAGCTGCGCCTGGAGCTGCGCGACGTGCCGCCGGTAGGCGTCGAACACCTCGCGCGCGCGCTCGGTGTCGAGCCCGTCGCCCACGCGCGGGATGTCTTCGAAACGCGGCAGCGACGTCAGCGACGGAGCACGTGCTGCATCCGAACCCTCAGTTGCCATTTTGGAGCTCCTCCCTCACGACAGGGGCAAGTATGACTTCTCCGTCGGCGAACAGATACCTACGCTTTAGCGGGAGGCTCGGCGAGCCGGATCCCGAGCTCGCGCAGCGTAGGGTCGGCGTACGGGGTCGGGGCGCCCGTGAGCGGGTCCGAGCCGCTCGAGACCTTCGGGAACGCGATCACCTGGCGGATGTCGGGCTCGCCGGCGAGCAGCGCGACGAAGCGGTCGATCCCCATCGCGAACCCGCCGTGGGGCGGCGCGCCCATCGCGAGCGCCTCGAGCAGGAAGCCGAACTTGTCGCGCTGCTCCTCCTCGCTCAGTCCCATCACGCGGAAGACCGCCTGCTGCACCTCCGAGCGGTGGATCCGGATCGAGCCGGAGCCGAGCTCCCAGCCGTTCCAGATCAGGTCGTAGTGCTGTCCGAGGACGCCGGCGGGGTCGCTCTCGATCCGGCCCTCGTCCCCGGGGACGGCAGCCGTGAACGGGTGGTGCATGAACGTCCAGCCACCGAACTCCTCGCTCAACTCGAAGAGCGGGAAGTCGAGCACCCAGTGGAAGACGTCCGCATCGGCGTCGACCAGGTCGAGCTCGTGCGCGAGGTGCAGCCGGAGCAGCCCGAGCACGCGCTCGACGACGGCCGGCTCGTCGGCGACGAAGAGCGCCGTCGAGCCCTCAGGGACGCCGAACGCCTCGAGCTCGCGCTCCGAGAGGAACTTCGAGATCTGCGTCAGGTTCGCGAGCCCCTTCGCGCCCCACTCCTTGGCGAGCTCCTCGAGCCGCGACTGCTCGCCGCGCGAGAAGGTCCGCGGGACGACGACGTAGCGGACGCACGGAGCGTTCCGGAAGACGCCGAACTCGGACTCGCGCGTCACGTCCGTCGCGTCCTCGATCTCGAGCGCGAAGCGCAGGTCGGGCTTGTCGGAGCCGTAGCGGCGCATCGCGTCGGAGAACGAGAGGC
>Ga0335077_10011659_pt1 | contig 10987 bp, 10 predicted proteins | sample Lox_Sample_31_FD_207151 | JGI IMG/M metagenome (GOLD analysis project Ga0335077, IMG submission 207151) | Soil microbial communities from Loxahatchee National Wildlife Refuge, Florida, United States - Lox_Sample_3.1 | ecosystem: Environmental > Terrestrial > Soil > Wetlands | place: USA...
ATTTTCCTTACTCCGGGCCATACCCGTGGCTCGACCGGCCGGATGCGCTCGAGCAGATTGAGCACAAGCTGCAAAGCGGCCAGATCACCGATGAAGAGGCCCGGCAGTGCCGCTATTGGTCGGACAATGGATACATCATCGTCGAAAAGCTGATTGAAGATCGCGTTCTGGATTCGGTATGGAATGCTTACGAGCGCGCCATCGCCGCTGGAAAGATCCGGCTGGAGGCAGAACCGGCCGCCGCGGATGATCCTTACCCCGGCCGATATTTGAATCCGCACAAGAAGGCCGGAGCGTACTGCCAGGTGCTGAAACATCCGGGACTGCTGCATTGGATCCGGCTACTGATGGAACGGGAACCGAAGCCGCTGCAGACCATCATGGCGCACAAAGGTTCGCAGCAAGGCGCGCACTCCGACTCGATTCACATGACGACGTACCCAATCGGGTACTTGAGCGCAGCGTGGATCGCGTTCGAAGACATTCATCCGGATAGCGGGCCGCTGGTGTTCTATCCCGGCAGCCACAGGCTTCCTTATGTCTTCAGCAAAGATGTGGGCATCTCGGAAGCGGACTTCAAGAAACACGGCTATTCGTCGTATGCGGAGAAGTACGAGCCGTACATCCGGCGGGTGGTGGAAGAGCGCCGGATCGAGCCGCACTATTTCCATGCGAAAAGAGGCGACGTGCTGATCTGGCACGCCAACCTGATTCACGGAGGCTCGATGCGCCGCAACCTCCAGCTCTCGCGAAAGTCGCTGGTCTGCCATTTCTTCGTCAAGGGCGCGTTCGTGTACCACGACCTGGCGGCGGCGAGATCGAAACAGCAGTATGTTGGAACGTGCCTGCTGCGCGATGAGAGCGGCGATTTGCGATTGCTGCCGAAGCGGGGCAGAGCGAACCAGAAGTAGGGTGAAATTGGAAGACGCAACCGCTCCCTGAAGTCGCGGCTCAGTTAGGGAACCACCGCGGTAGATACGGCGCGACCAGAGCGGCGTGGAAAAGGACGTGAGATGAGAACACTGATCGTTTTCGCGATGATCGCTGTGCCCGCGATGGCCAGAACGTGCGAGGACCTGGCGCGGATCGCGCTTCCCGGCGCCACCATCACGACGGCTCAATCGGTGCCCGCGGGGACATTTACGCCGCCGGAGGGGAAGCCCATCGAAAAGCTGCCGGCATTCTGCCGGGTCGCGGGCGTCATCAAACCATCGAGCGATTCGCAGATCCAATTCGAGGTGTGGATGCCAAGTTCGGGTTGGAACGGAAAGTTTCAGGGCATCGGCAACGGCGGCTTCGCCGGGTCCATCAGCTTCAGCGGGATGGGAGGCGCACTGAGCCACGGGTACGCCACCGCTTCCACCGATACGGGGCACCACGGAATTGCGCCCGATGCGAGCTGGGCTCTGGGGCATCCGGAGAAGACCGTGGACTTCGGCTATCGCGCGATTCATGAAACGGCGGAGAAGGCCAAGACGCTCATCCGCTCGTTCTATGGCGAGCAGCCCAAGCGCTCGTATTTCAGTTCGTGCTCGAACGGCGGACGGCAGGCCCTGATGGAAGCGCAGCGCTATCCGGACGATTACGACGGCATCATCGCCGGTGCGCCCGCCAACTTCTGGACGCACCTGCTGACGCAGGCTGCCTGGGACATTCAGGCCACCATGCAAGATCCATCCAGCTACATTCCCGCGAGCAAGCTGGCGGCCATCGAAGCGGCGGCGCTGGCGCGATGCGATGAGATGGATGGAGTAAAGGACGGCGTGATCGGCGATCCCTCGCGTTGTTCTTTCGATCCATCCGAGCTTCTCTGCAAAGGCGAGGAATCCGCCAGCTGCCTGACCGGGCCGCAGGTCACGGCGCTAAAAAAGATCTACGCGGGTCCCAAAACATCCACGGGCCAGCAGGTGATGCCCGGCTTTCCTCCCGGCGGCGAAACCGGCGGGGGCGGCTGGGGATTGTGGGTGACGGGTCCGGCGCCCGGCAAGAGCCTGCAGTACGCTTTCGGGACGCAATTCTTCTCGAACATGCTTTACAACAGTGGGGCGTGGGACTTCCACACGTTCAACGTGGACCGGGATGTGAAGGCCGCCGACGCCAAGATGGCCCCGATCCTGAATGCCACCGACCCGGATCTGACCGCCTTCAAGGAACGCGGCGGGAAGCTCATCCTCTATCACGGGTGGAGCGACGCCGCCATTCCCGCGGCCAGCACGATTAGTTATTACCAGAATGTGCAAGCGAAGATGGGAACGAGCAGCGCGGCGGATTTTGTTCGCCTCTACATGGCGCCGGGGATGCAGCACTGCGCGGGCGGCCCGGGCCCGGACATGTTCGGCGAGTTCGGACCGTCGCAAGGCGACCCACAACACGACATGGATGCAGCTCTCGAACGCTGGGTGGAGGAAGGCACCGCACCCGGCCCCATTATCGCCGCCAAATACAAAACTTTCATGGACCCGGCGAGCGGCGTGGTTCGCACGCGCCCGCTGTGCCCCTATCCGGAAGTGGCGCGGTGGAAGGGAAGCGGCAGCACGGATGATGCGGGGAATTTTGTGTGCGGGAAGGCGGGGAAGTGAATTTAATATGAGGCGTCGCGAGTTCATTCCGGCTCTTGGCTTGGGCGGTTCATGGTTGGCTGCCGGAGCTGCCGCGGCACAAGCAGCGGGGCCGCCCAAGATCGGCAGCGTGAGCTGGAATTTTCATAGCCTGGCTCCAGGCGCACACCCTGAGGAGGCTATCGACATCATCGGGAGCCTGGGATTCGACGGGATCGAACTCATCGCGAACTCGCGGCAGGACGTGGACCAGTATTGGACCGACGCCACCATCGACCGCATTCGCAAACAGGTGGAGCGAAATCATCTGGTGGTGAACCAGTTCCCGTTCTTTCAGCCGGTGGTGGAAGGGCTCACCAGCCGGGACGCGGAAGAGCGCAAGCTCAGCGTGGAATACTTCGAGCGCGGCTGCCGGATTGGAAAGAAACTCGGCGCCCCCATGGTCAACATCGTCGCTCCCTGGGCGCGGGAACTCAGTACGCCGGCTACGGAATATCTGCCGCGTTATTTCATGAGCGATCCCAAACCCGGTGAAAAGTTTCACATCGACATCGCACGGGGCTACGACTTTGACGAACTGTGGCACGTGTTTACCCAGACCATGAAGGCCTGTCTAGAGCGCGCCAAAGCGCACGGGATGAATTTTTCGATCGAGAATCATACGCACACCATGATGCCGGTGACCGATAGCTTCCTGCGCCTGTGGGACGCAATTCGCGATCCGGCGCTCGGCTGCAATCTCGATTGCGGCTGGGCCATGAATCAACGCGAGTATCCACCCGCGGCCATTCACAAATTGAACAAGCATCTGATGAATCTTCACGTGCGCGACATCGATCCGACCATGCGGGAATACGCGGCCATCGGACAAGGCGTGATGGACTTCAAAGCCATTGCAGACGCCGTGAAGGCCATCGGCTTCACCGGCTTCCTCTCGCTGGAGCAGGATGGGTCCAAAGAGGACATGAAAGAAACGTGCCGCCGGTACGTGAGAACGATGAGGCAGGTTCTCGCCTGAACTTGCGAGGCGCCGCCGCGGTGCTCAACTTTCGGTCGGCGGGATAAGACCGAGGCGCACGAGGTTCTGAACGAGTTTTTCGCGGCTGATCGGCTTCACGATGTAGCCGTCGCCCATCTCGATCACCGAGCGCACGGTAGCGGTGTCGCTGGCAGCCGTGACAGCGATGACGGGAACCTTCTGGCCTTCCTGGACGCCGCGCACGTCCTCGATGGCGCGGATTTTCGACAAGACTTCACGCCCATCCAAATCCGGAAGGCCCATGTCCAGACAGACCAGGTCGAAGGGACGCTTCTCGCCGAACGCGCGATGGAAAGCATCGATCGCCTCGGCGCCGTTTTTGGCGATCAGGCACTCGCCGTAGGGTTCGAGCAGTTTCTCCAAAATCATTTGAACCACACGTGTGTCTTCGACCACCAGTGAACGCATCGCTGAAAACCGGCCAACGGAACTCACCCGAACTAAGTAGTTATACCGTGCCGGAGCCAGTTACGGCAAACAGCTCTTCACAAACCCAGCGATTTGCGGGCCTTACAACGCAGCTTGACACCACTTTCGGCGCTCCATATCATCGCGTGAGGTAGATTTCCGATGGACACGACACGGCGTTCCACAGGTCACGAACATGACCACGATCACGAGCACCAGGCGGTTCCTTCCGACCTCACGCTGCGCGTCAAGGCGCTCGAATCGTTGCTGGTCGAGAAGGGACTGGTGGACCGTGCGGCGCTGGATGCATTGATCGACACCTATGAGCACAAGGTCGGTCCTCGAAATGGCGCGCGCGTGGTAGCGCGGGCCTGGGTGGACGCCGGGTATAAGAAGCGCCTGCTGGCGGACGCCACGTCGGCGATTGCCGAGTTCGGCTTTTCCGGCCGGCAGGGCGAGCACATGGTGGCCGTCGAGAACACGCCGCGGGTGCACAACCTCGTCGTCTGCACGCTGTGCTCGTGCTACCCTTGGCCGGTGCTTGGTCTGCCGCCGGTCTGGTATAAGTCGGCGCCGTATCGTTCGCGTGCGGTGATCGACCCGCGCGGTGTGCTACGCGAATTCGGAGTCGAAGTTCCTGAGGATGTCGAAGTGCGTGTTTGGGACAGCACGGCGGAGCTGCGCTACCTGGTATTGCCCGAGCGGCCGGCCGGCACTGAGAAGCTGACCGAGGACCAACTCGCGGCGCTGGTAACGCGCGATGCGATGGTGGGCGTCGCCAAGGTGACGCTGCCGCGGCAGGTGGCGCGCGCATGAACGGTGTACACGACATGGGCGGCATGCACGGCATGGGTCCCATTCAACACAAAGAGAGCGAACCCGTGTTCCATGCGCGCTGGGAAGCGCGAACGTTTGCGTTGAACGGCGCCATGGGAGCATGGCGCAAATGGAACATCGACGCCGGGCGCCACCAGATTGAACTGATCCCCGCAGCCGACTACCTGCGCATGAGCTATTACGAGAAATGGTTCGTGAGAATCGTTGAGCTTGCCGTTAAGCATGGCTTGATCTCGCGTGCCGAAATCGAAAGCGGAAAGCCGGAGGCTGGATCCGCTCGCGCCACCCCTGCGCTCACGGCCGATAAGGTGCAGGGTATGCTCGCGCCAGGCAAGGGAGCGAGGCGCGATGTCGCGGGAGCCCCCCGATTTCAAGTGGGCCAACAGGTGCGCGCGCGGAACATGCATTCCACGGGACACACGCGCCTGCCGCGTTACGCGCGCGGGAAATTGGGGACCATCGATCGCCACCACGGCGCATTCGTATTCCCCGACACCAATGCGCATTTCCTCGGCGAGAAGCCGCAGCACGTTTACTCGGTTCGCTTCGCCGCGCGCGAGTTGTGGGGTGAGCAGGCCTCACCACGCGATTCCGTCTATATTGACATGTGGGACGACTACCTTGAGCCAGCCTGATTCCGAACGCTTAAACGATCTGCCGCTCTTGCCGCGCGACACCGGCGGACCCGTCTTCGCCGAGCCTTGGGAGGCGCAGGCGTTCGCGCTCGCGGTGAAACTCTCCGAGCAAGGTTATTTCACCTGGAAGGAATGGGCGGCGGCGCTGGCCGAAGAGTTGAAGGCGGCCGAGGCCCGCGGCGAGGACGACGACGGATCGCAATACTATCGCCACTGGCTGGCGACCCTCGAACGCCTGGTTGCGGCCAAAGGACTGACCGATCCGGCCGCCATGCTCGCGCGCAAAGAGGCTTGGGCCGAAGCCTACCGTCACACTCCGCACGGCAAGCCTGTCGAACTGGCTCGCGCGATTTCGTCCGAGTGATATCCTGGTTTTGACGGGAGTGTAGGGATGCGACGCGCGTGCCTCCTGCTATTTCTATCCGTTTCCGCGCGTGCCTGGCAAGAGCCGCAGCCCGCGCTGCTCGACCGGGTCCGGCAGCGGATGGCGGAAAACCTGGCGCGCCTTCCAAATTACACCTGCCTGGAGACCATCGAGCGCTCGGTTCGCCGCCAGGTCAATGACAAACTGGTGTTTCGCGACCGGATCCGTCTCGAAGTAGGTTTCATCGAATCTGAAGAGATGTTCGGCTGGCCTGGGGCCTCTCACTTCGAACCGGATTTTCTGCAACGGATTCCCAGCGGCGGTGCCAGTGGCATAGGCAGCTTCGGCGGCTGGACTCATGTGCTGTTTGGCTCCTCTGCGCCCGGTTTCACTTACGCTGGCGAGTGTACGGCAGATGGCCGGCGCGGATCCCGGTATAGCTTCCGGGTGCCCCTGTCATCCAGCAAGTACGAGATCAGATTCGCCAGTCGCGCCGTACTGTCAGCCTATGCGGGATCCCTTTGTGTCGATCCGGACGCGCTGGACGTGATGATGGTCGACCTGCACGCGGAAGACGTCCCGCCGGCGGTGGCCCCTATAACGGGCGTTTCCGACGTGATCCACTATGCAAGAGCCCGCATCGGCTCTGCGGAGTTCCTCCTTCCGCAACAAGATGATTTGGCAATTACCGACGCCGAAGGAAACGTGAACCGCAACGTCACGCGCTTCACGGCCTGCCGGCAATATGCCAGTGAGTCGTCCCTATCGTTCGCCGACGACGCCGCGGCCGCGCCTGTTCCACAGAAGAACGTGCAAGGCTTGAAACTTCCCGAAGGAATTACGCTTGACCTGAAGCTCGAAACCCCGATTACTTTCGACGACTTCGCCGTAGGTGATCCGATAACAGCACGGCTCATTCGCGCCATTGAGGCCTCCGGAGTATCCATTCCGAAAGGCGCAACGGTATCCGGCCGCATCTGGGAATTGGAGCAGTATTACCAGCCGGAGAAGTATTTCCTTGTGGGCCTGGATTTCTCATCATTGACCTTCGCCGGCGGACGCGCTCTGTTCCATGCCCGCTTGGTTGGCCCCCGTCTCAAGGTTGCAAAGCGCGTGGACGCGAGCGCAATGGGCGCTGAGACCACCAACACCGCTTATACCGAAAGGAACGGCCTCGACATCGACGACGCCCCGTCGCGCGCCGGTGCGTTCCGTGTCGCGGGAGGCAAACTGCGCCTCAGTCGCGATGTTCATATGATCTTGGAGACACAAAGCGATAACCAGTAGCTCGCGCCGGTCGCGCAAACGATCCTCGGCGAACTGCGTGGTCGCTGTTACGTTAGTGGCCGCCGAGCGCAGCCCGTTATCAGGTCGTTTCCAACATGCGGCGCGCTTCCACCCGCACCGTTGCCAGAAGAATCCTGCAATAGGTCCACGGACCCCGGCGCTCCAGGTATTCCAGGTCGGAATGCACGCGCTGCGGGATGCTGGTGTTTCCGCGCCATCCGCGGATCTGGGCGAGCCCAGTCAGGCCGGGCCGCACCGCCAGCCGTTCGGCGAACTCGGGAATCCGGCAACTGAACCTGCTCGCGTGAGCCGGCATCTCGGGACGTGGGCCAACCAACGACATCTCGCCCCGGATCACGTTCCACAACTGCGGAAGCTCATCGAGATCGAAGCGGCGCAACCAGCGCCCCAGGCGCGTGCGCGGCGGGAAGTCTTCATCGCTCCAGTCGTCGGGCTGAGGCTGAAAATCGGGCGGAGTGGTTCGGATTTTATGCAGCACGAAGGGCTCGCCATTGGCTCCCAGCCGAACGTGGTGAAACAGCACGGGCCGGCCGTCGATCCGCAGCTTCAAAATCATAACCACCAACAATAGAGGAGCCCAGACTGGCGACGCCGCGACAATCAGGATGACATCCAGGAGCCTCTGCGCGGAGTCCCACACGGAAGGCGCGGACAGGCGCTGATGGTAGGTCGCCAGGCTTACGAGCGATGTGGTTTGTCCGGTCATGCTGGATATCTGCAGGAGCTCCTAAGAGCGATGTTCGCACGCACGACCAGCATTCAATAAGGAGTTGTTACGTAGAAATGTTGAATTTACAACTTGTGCGGAGGGCACAGGCGGCGAATGCCTGTGCCCTTTTTTGGGGGATTATGTACCTTCAGACCAGCTTGAGAGATAGTGTTCCTGCTCCACGGTGAGGCGGTCGATCTTGACGCCCATGGATTCGAGTTTCATTTTGGCGACTTGCTTGTCCAGAGCCTCGGGCACCGAGTAGACGCGCTTTTCCAGCGTCGCATGGTTCTTCGCCATGTAATCGGCGGCGAGCGCCTGGTTGGCAAAACTCATATCCATGACGGAAGCCGGATGCCCTTCGGCGGCGGCCAGGTTGATGAGCCGCCCTTCACCCAGCACGTAAATGCGCCGTCCGTCGCGCATCGCAAATTCCTCGACGAATTCGCGCGTCGGGCGCCGGGACGACGCCATCTTGGCCAGCGCTTCCAGATCGAGCTCGATGTTGAAGTGGCCGGAGTTGCACAGGATCGCGCCGTTCTTGAGCTTGTCAAAATGATCGCGGCCGATGATGTGCTTGTTGCCGGTGACGGTGATGAATACGTCGCCGATCGTTGCGGCCTCGTGCATGGACATCACGCGATAACCGTCCATCAGGGCTTCGATCGCCTTGGTCGGATCGACTTCCGTGACAATGACACTGGCGCCCAATCCGCGCGCCCGCATGGCCACACCGCGCCCGCACCAGCCGTAGCCGGCCACCACCACGTTGAGTCCGGCGAGCAAAACATTCGTCGCGCGGATGATGCCGTCGATGGTGCTCTGCCCGGTGCCGTAGCGGTTATCGAACAGATGCTTGGTGTAGGCGTCGTTCACCGCCACGATGGGGTATTTCAATACGCCTTCCTTCGCCATGGCGCGCAGGCGAATGACTCCCGTCGTGGTCTCCTCGGTTCCGCCCACTACGCCGGCCAGCAGATCCTGGCGCTTGGTATGCAGCATGTGGACCAGGTCGGCGCCGTCATCCATCGTCAGGTTGGGCTTGTGATCGGCGGCGGCGGTGATGTGCGAGTAGTACACATCGTTGTTCTCGCCCTTGATGGCATATACGGGGATGCCGTAGTCGCGCACCAGCGTAGCGGCCACGTCGTCCTGCGTGGAAAGCGGGTTGGAGGCGCACAGCACGATGGAGGCTCCGCCGTCCTTGAGAGTGATCATCAGGTTGGCGGTTTCGGTGGTCACGTGCAAGCAGGCGGAAACTCGCAGGCCCGCGAGCGGCTGCGTCTTGATGAACTGCTTCCGGATGGTTTGCAACACCGGCATAGACTGAAACGCCCATTCGGTGCGGCGTTTGCCGAGGTCGGCCAGCGCCATATCCTTCACATCACAGGCAACTTGTGTTTGCGTGTTCACAGGCATGAATAAATCCTTATAGAGAGTTTTACAAATCGGGGGCGAGACCGCTGTCTTTGGTCGCGGCTCAGCAAAACAACTAGCGCACCGTGGCTTCCGCCACCGGCGCTTCCTGGCGCAGCTCGTCAGCTTTGTCCGTAGCTTCCCAGGAAAAACTATCTTCGGTCCGGCCGAAATGCCCGAACGCGGCGGTCTTGCGATAAATCGGGCGCCGCAACTTCAAATGATCGATGATTGCCTTGGGTGTCAGCGGGAAGTGTGCGCGAATCATCTGGGTCATCTTCTCTTCGGGAACGGTTCCCGTGCCGAAGGTGTTCACCATCACCGAAACGGGTTCGGCCACGCCGATAGCGTACGCCAGTTGCACTTCACACCGTTCTGCCAAGCCCGCGGCCACCAGGTTCTTAGCGATATAGCGCGCCATGTAGCAGGCCGAACGGTCCACCTTCGTCGGATCCTTTCCAGAGAACGCCCCGCCCCCATGACGGCCCATGCCACCGTAGGTATCCACAATGATTTTTCGTCCCGTGAGGCCGGTATCGCCATGAGGACCGCCCAGCACGAACCTTCCGGTGGGATTGATGTGATATTTGGTTCCCGAGTCCACCATGCCGGCAGGAATCACGGCGTCGATGACGTGCTTTTTCACTTCGGCCCGCAGCTTTTCAGTCGAAACTTCTTCGCTGTGCTGGGTGGAGACCACCACGGCGTCGATACGCTTCGGTTTGCCGCCCACATACTCGACGCTGACCTGAGACTTACCGTCGGGCCGTAGAAAATCGAGGATGCCGGCGCGGCGCACCTCCGACAGCCGCCGCGTGAGCTTATGGGCCAGCATGATAGGCATGGGCATCAGCTCCGCCGTCTCATTGCAGGCGTACCCGAACATCAGTCCCTGGTCGCCGGCGCCGCCCGGATCCACACCCATGGCGATATCCGGCGACTGGGGCTGGATGGCATTGAGCACTCCGCAGGTCTGGTAGTCAAACCCGAAGGCGGCATCCGTGTATCCCACATCCCTGATGGTCTCGCGGGCAATCTTCGGAACATCCACGTAACAGGTGGTGGTGATCTCGCCCGCCACGACGCAGATTCCGGTGGTTACCAGAACTTCGCACGCCACGCGGCCGTAAGGATCTTGTTCTAGGACGGCGTCGAGCACGGCGTCGGAAATCTGGTCGGCAATCTTATCCGGATGCCCCTCGGTGACCGACTCGGATGTGAACAGATGTCGTTGACTGGCTCCCATAATCCTCCTGAGGTTTGCTGCTAGCGCGCGGGGACGTGCCTATCTACTTGTGGCGCAACGATTAAGTTTACCGGGTTGCCGCCGCCACGTCAAATCAGGCAGACACCGGATATCCATCGAGAAAAGCATCGACTTCGCGGCGCGCCGGGGCCGACGCCTGCGCGCCCAACCGTGTCACAGAGATAGCGGCGGCGGCTGAGGCAAAGCGGAGAGCGTGTTCGAGCGGCGCCCCCTCCGCCAGGGCCACCGCCAGCCCGGCATTGAACGTGTCGCCGGCGGCAGTGGTGTCCTTGACCTCCACCGGAAAACAAGGCACGTGGCGCGCCGTAATCCCGTCATGCGCCAGACAACCCTGATCGCCCAACTTGATGATCACGGTTTTCGGTCCCATGCGCCGCAAGGCCTCGGCCATCTCGCGGGCTTCCGCGGGCGAGACGCGCGCCGGCGTCCTGCCGAGAAGCCGCAGC
>Ga0335077_10011661_pt1 | contig 10986 bp, 9 predicted proteins | sample Lox_Sample_31_FD_207151 | JGI IMG/M metagenome (GOLD analysis project Ga0335077, IMG submission 207151) | Soil microbial communities from Loxahatchee National Wildlife Refuge, Florida, United States - Lox_Sample_3.1 | ecosystem: Environmental > Terrestrial > Soil > Wetlands | place: USA: Florida...
GGAAGCGACACAAGCACTCGGAGACCTCTATGCGCGCATGGACCAACCTGACCGCGCAGCAGTGTACTACGGGTTATTCTTCGATCTGCTGGTGGAACCGAAGGATGAGACCAAGGCACTGGCGATCTACAACCGCTTCCTGCGCAATTCGCCCGTGCAGCAGCCCCCCGAGCGGATTGCACGGTATGCTTTCTTGCAACAGAGGCAAAACCGCGCGGACGAAGCGATTGACCAGTACACGAGAGCGGCCGAACTCTTCACCGAGGCGAACAGAGGCGAGGACGCGCTATTCTGCTGGGAACGGATCGCGCAGCTTGATCCGGAAAATCTCCCGCGGCAATTGCGGCTGGCGGAGGCGGCGGAAAAGATCGGGAAGAACGCGCTGGCAGCGCGAACATTTCTTCGGGCGGGGCAGTTGGCTGCCGTTGGCGGTTCGGCGAGGGATGCGCTCACATTCCTCGGCAGGGCACACGTTTTGGCGCCACAGGAACGAAGCGTGGCGCTGCTCTATGCACAGGCGAAGCTTGGCGCGGGAGAGCCGAAGGATGCCGCGGCGCTGCTCGACCCATTTGCAGCCACGGAAAATGACGCGCCGTTCCACGAAACTTTCAGCGAAGCGCTGATCCAATCCGGGCAACTGGACCGCGCACGAGAGATCCTGGAGAAGCTGCTGCGGGAGAAAAACGCGGGGCTGGCGCGGCTATTCGAACTGGCGGATCACTACGCGGCGGCGGGGCAGGAAGGCAAGGCGGTGGAAGTGCTGCAGACGCTGAAGAAGCGCATGTACGCCGACAAGAAACAGAATGATTACGCGGCGCAGCTCGAAGTGGTGGCTTCCAAGCATGCTCAGTCGCAGACGCTGCTGGAATACTGGGCCTCCGTATCCAACGAGCAAAACCGTGAGTCGCAGTATTTCGAAATCCTGATCAAGTTGTTCGATGTCTACTTGAAAGCCGATAAGGTGCAAAAAGCCGCCGACGCGCTCGAGCGTCTGGTGGACATTGATGCCTACGACCACCGCAACCAGGAGCGCATGGAAATGCTCCGCGGACGCGTGGACGAGGGGTTCCTGGGGCGAATCGGTGGGCGCGTGGCGAAGACCGGAACATTGAAGCCGGGTGCGATGCCGAGGCCGCAGACCCAGGAAGCACAAAGCGGCGAGGCGCCCGCCGCTGCGGGCGAGGAGGCAAAGCAGCCTCAGGCATTGGAAGATCTGATCGTACAAACGGAAATTTTTCTGCAGTACTCGCTGCAGTCGAAGGCGCTCGAGCGGCTGCAAAAGATCGCCGCGACATTTCCGGGTGAAGAAGAGCGCAACGCGAGGCTGCGGAACCTCTATGAGACCGCAAATTGGTGGCCGCAAGGGTCCGCCCGTCCAAAGTCTCCGCCAAAACCGACGCCTGCGCCGGATCTGCCCGAAGTAGCGGCAACTGCGACAGGGCCAAAGTCCGGGGTATATTCGGCGGAAACGCTACGCGATTTATCGAAAATTTCCGAGATCAATCAAAAGATTTTCCGGCAGCAGACGCCGCGCGCGATGCTGAACACTGCGGTGAACGAGGTGGGAGGATACCTGCGCGTGGCGCGCGCTTTGGCCGTGGTCGGAGCGCAGGGACGTCCGCCGGAACTGGCGGCGGAATACTGCGCACCCGGAATCCGGCCTGCGCCGGGAGCGCAAGTTGTGTTCTTGCTGGCGCAAGTGGAAAAGGCGGAGCCGGATGAGTTGGGCGGATTGGTGATTGATGCGGTGCCGGGATCCATCCTGACGGAACTCGGCCTGGCAACGGCGATGGGCGTAGTGATTACGGACAAAGAAACGCAACAGCCCGCGGGAATGATGATTGCAGCGCATGCGGAGCCACACAAGTGGAAACCGAACGAGACTTATTTTCTGCAGGCGATCGGCGACCAAATGCTGATGAGCGTGAGCCATACGAGATTGCGGTCGCTGGTGAGGCGAATGGGAGTTTCCGACGAGCGGACGGGATTGCTCAGTCGCAGCTCTTACTTAAGCTGCCTGCTGAATGAAGCGGACCGCGCGAAGGCACAGGGAACGCCTTTGGCGCTGACAATTTTGCAGATTGACCGGGGGACGGAATTGCTGAGGCAGCAGGGGGAAGCGCCGCTGGAGCGCTTTCTGGAACAACTGGCGAGATCATTGCAGCCGATCGTGAGGCAGAACGACGTGGCAGTGAAGTATACGTCGTGGTCGCTGGCGTTCATTCTGCCGGACACGACGCTGGCGGGCGCGCAGAATCTGGCGGACAAATTAAGAAAGGCTGCGTCCGGACTGAGGCCGCCGTGGGATTCGACGGCGATCACATTGAGCGCGGGGATTGTGGAAGCGATGGCCAAACCGGAATACGAGAGCGAAGATATCGTGACGGACCTGATCAACCGCGCGGAGTTTTCCGTGGAAGAAGCCAGGAAAAAGGGCGGAGATACGATCGTGACGCTGGAGAGCCCGAAGATTTGAAGAACAGCCGGCAGTTCACAGTTCGCGACCCGCAACCAAGCACTAGGTTCTTGAATAAAAGCAGGATGGGCTTGTGGTGCCGCGAGCCCATCGCCATGCAGTGAGCTGCCGCGGCTGAAAGGATCGAGGAGAAGAGAATGTTTCCGACAGATGTGGTGATTGTGGCGGGGGCGCGGACGCCGATGGCGCGATATACAGGAGCGTTCTCAGATGTATCGGCGATTGAGCTCGCGGCGGTGGCTTCCAAAGAGGCGATCCGAAGGTCGGGCGTTGATCCGGGAGAATTCGATCACGCGATTTTCGGAAACGTGATGCAGACGAGCGCGGATGCTCTTTACGGGGCTCGGCACGTGGGCTTAAAGACTGGTTTGAAAGTGGAGACGCCCGCGGTGACGGTGAACCGGTTGTGCGGATCGGGGATTGAGGCGATTGCCCAAGCGGCACAGCGACTGCTTCTGGGCGAAGCAAGCATGGTACTGGCAGGCGGAATGGAGAATATGACGCAGGCGCCTTTCGTGATTCGCGGATTGCGGAACGGGCTGCGATTGGGCGGAGGGGCGCTGGAAGATTCGCTGATGGTGGGATTGACGGACACGTATTGTGGATTGCCGATGGCGCTGACCGCGGAGAAATTAGCGGAGCAATACGGGATTACGCGAAAAGACGCGGATGCTTACGCGCTGCGAAGCCAGCAGGCGGCGGAAGCGGCGTACAAGGCGTGCCGGATGAAAGAAGAATTGACACCGGTGGAAGTGAAGCAGGGGAAAAAGACGATGGTGATGAGCGAAGACGATCACCGGCGGCCGGAAACGACGATGGAAATTCTGGAAATCCTGCCGCCGTCGTTCAAGAAAGATGGAATCGTGACCGCCGGAAATGCCAGCGGAATTGTGGATGGCGCAGCGGCGGTGGTGGTGACGCGGGAGAAAACCGCGAAGGAGCGAGGGCTGAAACCGCTGGGGCGAATCGTGGCCTGGGCGGCCACGGGAGTGGATCCGAGCATCATGGGGATCGGGCCGGTGCCATCCACACAAAAAGCGCTGAAGGCGGTGGGAATGACGCTGCAGCAGATGGACCGAATTGAAGTAAATGAAGCGTTCGCCGCGCAATATTTGGCGGTGGAAAAGGCGCTGGGGCTCGACCGCGACAAGACGAACGTGAACGGAGGCGCAATCGCGTTGGGGCATCCGCTGGGCGCAACGGGAACGCGGCTGGTGATCACGCTGCTGAATGAATTGCGGAGAAATGGATTGCGATACGGATTGGCGACGGCGTGCATCGGAGGCGGGCAAGGGATCGCAATGATCGTTGAGGCGCTTGGGAATTAAAGATTCCGCCACACATCTTCCTGCGGTTGATTCTGGTAAACTTTCGAGTTTGCAAGTGGACGGGGGTTCGACCTGCGGTTTCAGCGAGGAAATTGTATGGCGATCGAAAAAGTGGGAGTCGTGGGGTGTGGGCTGATGGGTTCGGGTATCGCACAAGTGTGCGCGCAGGCGGGATTCCCCACGGTGGTGCGCGAGGTGAATGCGCAACTCGTGGAGAAGGGCCTGAAAAGCATCGAGAAAAATCTGGCGCGGCTGGTGGAAAAAGGAACGATCACGGAAGGAGCCAAGAGCGAAATTCGAGGACGGTTGAAAGGCACGACGGCGATCGAGGAATTGAAAAATTGCGACCTGATTGTGGAGGCGATCATCGAGCAATTGACGGCGAAGCGGGAATTGTTCGCGGCACTGGATGGATTGTGCCCGGCAGAAACGATTTTCGCGAGCAATACGTCGTCGCTGACGATTACAGAGATTGCGACGGCGACGAAGCGGCCGCAGCGGTTTGTGGGCTTGCATTTTTTCAATCCCGTGCCGGTGATGAAGCTGGTGGAAGTGGTGCGGACGATTGCGACGAACGCGGCGGTATACGAAGAAGTTGTGGCATTCGGCACGAAGCTGGGAAAAACTGCGGTGCGCGCGCACGATTCCACGGGGTTCATCGTGAACCGGCTGCTGGTGCCGTATTTGCTGGATGCGATCCGGGCGCTGGAGGAAGGCGTCGGATCCATCGAGGACATTGATCATTCAATGAAGCTGGGATGCGGCCATCCCATGGGGCCGCTGACACTGCTGGATTTTGTGGGGCTGGATACGACGTACTACATTTCGCAGATCATGTTCGAGGAGTTCAAGGAAAGAAGATTCGCGGCGCCGCCGCTGCTGAAGCGCATGGTGCTGGCGGGATGGAATGGACGAAAAGCGGGGAAGGGCTTTTACGATTACGCCGATCCGGGGAACCCGAAGGCGATGAAGTTCTGAGAGAGCGAGATGGGATACGAAAACCTGATTTACGAAAAAAAGGACGGGATCGCGACGATCACGTTCAACCGGCCGAAAGTGTTGAATGCGCTGAACCGGAAGACGGTCGAGGAGTTGCGGGATGCGCTGGTGGACGCGCGAGACGATTCTTCCGTTCGCGTGCTGATTTTGACCGGCGCCGGCGAAAAGGCATTCGTTGCGGGTGCGGACATCGGAGAACTGGCGCAACAAACGCCGGTGAATGGCAAGGAATTTTCGCTGTTCGGGCAGGGTGTTCTTCATTTGCTCGAAACGATGGGGAAGCCTTCGCTCTGCGCAATCAACGGATTCGCGCTGGGAGGGGGATGCGAGCTGGCGCTCGCGTGCTCGATTCGAATCGCCAGCAAGAGCGCCAGGCTGGGCCAGCCGGAAGTGAAACTAGGGATCCTGCCGGGATATGGAGGATCGCAGCGGCTCGCACGACTTTGCGGGAAAGGCGTGGCGCATGAATTGTGCCTGACGGGCGAAATGATTTCGGCGGAAGAGGCGATGCGCATTGGACTGGTGAATCACATCCACGAGCCGGCGGAATTGCTGCCTGCAGCCGAAGCGATGGCGCAAAAAATCATGGCCAACGCGCCGCTCGCGGTGAAGTACGCGATGGAAGCGATCGAACGGGGAGTGGAGATGCCGCAGGAGGAAGGATTGTTTTTGGAGGCGACGCTTTTCGGGTTGGCGTGCGCGACGGAAGACATGCGCGAAGGAACGAAAGCATTTTTGGACAAAAGGAAGCCGGAATTTCGGGGAAAGTGAAGCGGGAGAGAAAAGCAGAGATGGCGGGGCAAATCCAACCGGGGAAACTCAGCGGCGGTTTGACGGCGAAGGGTTTTCGTTTTGCAATTGCGGTGAGCCGGTTCAATAGCTTTATTACGGAGAGGCTGCTGGCGGCGGCGCTGGATGCACTTGGGCGCGCGGGGGCGGAGAGCGAAGATGTGGACGTAATTCATGTACCGGGATCGTTCGAGCTGCCGCTTGCCGCGAAAAAACTTGCGCAAACAGGAAGGTACGATGCATTGATGGCGATCGGATGCATTTTGCGCGGAGAGACGGCGCATTACGACTATGTTTGTTCGGAAACTTCGAGGGGATTGCAGCTCGCGCAGATGGATACGGGCGTGCCGGTGATTTTCTGCGTGCTGACGTGCGACACGCTGGAGCAGGCGATTGACCGCGCGGGATTGAAAGGCGGGAACAAGGGATTCGAAGCGGGTCTGGCGGCGATCGAGATGGCGCAGCTGTCCCGCAAGCTGAAGGCGACGGGGGACGAGAGCCAGTCTTTGAACACGTCCACACGCAAGGCGCGGCGCAAATAAAGTGTCGCTCCGATCCAAAGCGCGGGAATTCGCCATGCAAATGCTGTTTCAGTGGGAGATGAGCCCGCAGGAACCGGCAAAACTGGAAGTGAAATTCTGGCACGGCGCGAAAGCGGCCGATCGTACCCGCGATTTCGCGAATGCGCTGTTCGAAGGGACGGCGAAAGAAACCGCGGCGCTGGATGAGTTGATCGTCAAGTATTGCGAGAACTGGCGGTTCGAACGGCTTGCGGCGATTGACCGGGCGATATTGCGGCTCGCGATTCACGAATTGCGAGAAAATGAGACGCCGCCAAAAGTCGTGCTGAATGAAGCTGTGGAGCTGGCGAAAAAATTTTCCTCGGAAGAGGCCAGCGGATTCGTGAACGGCGTGCTGGACGCGATCCACAAAGAACTGACCAGTCAAAAAGCCTGAACAATTTGGAGAAGAAAAGAAGCTCCGCATGACAAATGCGGAGCTTGTCTTGCGGTCTGGAAGCGCGATCGCGAATCAATCCTGCACGGAACCTTCAAAGACGCGGACGGCAGCGCCGCTCACCCGAGGAACGAGTTTCTTGCCACTCTGTGAAACTTCCACTTCGATGTGGCTTGGGCGACCCATTTCTTCGCCTTGCAGAATGCGAAGAGTGTGGCCGGCACCGAGCTTCGCGCGCTTGACGAGATAAGCGCCCAGGGAACCCGCGGCTGATCCAGTGGCGGGGTCTTCGTAAAGCTCCCAAGGAAGCATGCCGCGCGAGTGGACGTGACCATTGGCTCCGAGCACGAAACAGTACGCCATGGTGCCGTTGTTGCCGAGGAGTTTACGCAGTTCGCTGATGTTCATTTCGATTCTGGCGAGCGCGGCGCGATTCTTGAGGGGAACCACAAGATTGAAAATCCCGGTGGAGACGAACTCGGGATCAAGATGCGGATCGAGATCACGGGGTGAAAGGCCCAGAGCCTTTGCCAGCGCGGGCTTGCGAATCTTTGAAGCTTTGAATCTCGCTTCAACCTGGGTCATGGTGACGCGCTGGGGACGGCCATCCTTGAAGCGAATCTCGACGGGGAGAATGCCGGCACCGGTTTGCTGAAGAATGTGAACGCCGCCTTCCTGCGCCGGTACGACGCCGAGCTCGGCGAGAAGAAACCACGTGCCGACGACCGGATGCCCCGCGAGCTTCAGCTCGGACTGGGGAGTGAAGATGCGGAGGCGGGCGAGGGCGCGATCGTCCGTGGGTTTTTGGACGAAGACGGTTTCGGATATGTTCATTTCGCGCGCGATGGCTTGCATGAGGTCGTCGGAGAGGCCGTCGCCATCGGTGAAGACGGCGAGAGGGTTACCTTCAAAGCGGGTGGTGGTGAAAACGTCCAGAGTGTAATAGCGATGATTCATGGATGAAATTTCTCCGTGTGAAACGTGCGCAATTCAAATGCGCTCAAGTTCTGCGAGGGTCCTCTCATTGGTGACGTTTCCCGTATTCAACGTGGATTTCGGCTCGAAGAGGAGCACCTGGACCTCCTCATCGGCGACGGGAAGGTGTTCGACGCCGCGCGGGACGATTATAAACTCACCTTCGTGGATGATCTCGTCGCGATCGCGGAATTTCATTCGCAAAGTGCCCTTGACGACGAAGAACAGCTCGTCTTCGTGCTGGTGATGGTGCCAGACGAATTCGCCTTTCAGCCTCACGGCCTTCACATAGGTGTCGTTGACCTCGCCGAGGATTTTCGGGGACCAAGGTTCGCTGAACTGAGAGAATTTTTCCGCAACATTGATCGTGCGCATATCTCACCTACATTTCGTGGACTTGAGCTACGACTGAATCGAGGACGCGGCGCGTGGTTTCCGCTTTCGAGGTTTCCGAATAAATCCGCAGCAGATTTTCCGTGCCGGAAGCACGGATCATCACCCAGCCGATCTCTCCAAGATAGAGCTTGATTCCATCCAAGTTTTCGCGGCGGGAAACCGGCCAGCCCGAGAAGGATTTCAGCTTTGCATCGGAAAAATATTCGATGGCCTTTTCCTTCTGCGAATGTTTGACGTCGAGATCAATCCGGCCATAGTGATGCTCGCCGAATTCGGAATGAAGATCGGCGAGAAGTTTTTCCAGGGGTTGCTTGTGCCAGGCCATGAGTTCTGCTAGGAAAAGAGCGGAGACGGTGGCATCGCGCTCGGGAAGATAAAGACTGGTGCCGATGCCGCCGCTTTCCTCGCCGCCGATGAGTACGTTCTGCTCGAGCATCAGCTCGCAAATATATTTGAAGCCGATGGGAACCTCGTGAAGCTTGCGGCCGAGTTTGGCGGCAAGCTTGTCAATGAGCTTGGTCACGGAAAAAGTTTTGGCGATGTCGCCGGGAAGATTGCGCATACCGGCGAGGTGCCAGGCGAGAAGCGCGAAGATCTGGTGAGGATTGACGAAGGCACCGTTGCGGTCTATGGCGCCGATGCGGTCGCCGTCGCCATCGGCCGCAAAACCCGCGTCATATTTTCCCGAAAGGACGGCTTCGCGAAGCGCCACAACGTGCGGTTCGATAGGTTCGGGGTGAACGCCGCCGAAGCGGGGATCACGCGTGCCGCGAATTTCGTCGCAGGTAACGCCGTTGCGGCGGCAGAGCTCGGGGAGCAAACCTGAAGCGGAGCCGTACATGGCGTCGAACACAAAACGGAATTTGGCCTGACGAATGCGGTCCCAGTCCACCAGCTTTTCGATCGTGTCGAGGTAGGGAGCACGAGGCTCGAGAGAATGTAGCATGTTCTTGCGCACTGGAAGAGAACTCGCGCCATTTGACAGGACGCCTTCGAGCTCTTTTTCAATCTGCGCGACGATGGACGGAAGCGCGCTGCTGCCGTAACTGGCTTTGTACTTGATGCCGTTCCAGCGGTAGGGATTGTGGCTGGCGGTGACTACGATGCCGCCGGCAGCCTTACGCTGTCGGACCAAGAGCGAAACTGCCGGAGTGGGACAGGGTTTGTCGCAGAGCCAGACGGGCGTGCCGGTGGAAGTGAGCACGTCGGCTACGGCGGCGGCAATGCGATCGGAAGCGAAACGGTGATCGTAGCCGACGATGACGCCCTTGCGCGAGTCTTCGCCGCGAACGACGTAACGCGCAATCGCCAGCGCAACGATGCGGGCGTGCGCAAAGGTGAAATCTTCGGCGATGATGCCGCGCCAACCGTCGGTGCCAAATTTGATCGCCGCCATGCGGAAAAGTATACGCGAGGCAAGGGGAAGCAAAACAGCCGGATTGGCCTGTAGCCTTGAAGGGCAAAGTAGGCGAAGGTTTGTTGGGGTCGCGGGAAAAACAGTTAGAGAAGATCCCCGCGCTTCTGTTCCTCCAACCATTTGACTAGCTTGGCGACGTCCTGGGCGCGGTCGCGCGGGCAAATGAGGAGAGCGTCAGGAGTTTCGACGACGATGAGATTGTTCACACCAATGAGTGTGACAAATTTGCCGGGACCTGAGATCAGATTGCCCTGACTGTCGAGTGCGGAGCCGGGCGTCAAGAAAACGTTGCCCGTTCCGGGATCAGCGTTGCCCGCTTGCACGTTGAGATCGTAGACGGCTCCCCAGGAGCCGATATCGCTCCAGCCAATTTCGGCGGGGATGACAAAGACTTCCGGAGCACTTGCATGCTGAGTGGCACGCTCGAGAATGGCGTAATCCACGGAGATGTTTTCGAGTTTGGGATAAATGGAGCGAAGTTTCTTTTCGTACTGGCGTGTGCCAATGAACGCGGCGATTTTTTCCACTTCGGCGTACGTCGTGGGCAGGTGCCGTTTGAGATTTTCGAGAAACGTTTCCACGCGCCAGAAGAACATTCCGGCGTTCCAATGGAAATTGCCGTAGGAGACGTAGAGTTTGGCGACTTCCAGGGAAGGCTTTTCCGCGAAGCGGCGCACAGCATAGACGGGAAATCCGCGGGATTCAAAAGCGTCACCCATTTGTTCGATATAACCGAAGCCAGTTTCGGGATGCGTTGGAGGTATTCCGAGAACGACCATGCGGCCGCGGGTACGCGCGACATCAAGAGCGGCGGCAATGATTTGAAGGTATTTTGCGGCTTGCGAGATGTAGTGATCGGCGGGGAGCACAGCCATCAGCGCGTCGGCATTTGTTGCGTGGCGAATGTGAAAGGCGGCGAGAGCGATGGCGGCGGCAGTGTTGCGACCGAGTGGTTCGGTGAGAACGTGTTTGCGCGCCGCGGCTGGAAGCTGTTTCTTGAGGGCGGAGGATTGTTCGGCGTTGGTCACGCACCAGATGCGATTGGATGGGATGAGCGGGCGAAGGCGAGCGACGGTCTGCTCGAGCATGGTCTTCTTGCCGAAGATGTTGAGGAGTTGCTTGGGCGTTTTGGTGCGGCTTCGCGGCCAGAAACGAGTGCCGCGGCCCCCGGCAAGTATCACGGCATGAATTGGCAAACGTTCGCTGGGCATAGTTTTCTTCAATGACCTTGCCCGAAAGGGGAAGAGAAAACATATCACAGAGTACACACTGTCAAGACGCAGAGAGGACGGAGATGCGGTGGAATACTAACCAGAGAGAAGAAGAGTCCGCTCAGCCAAAGAGGGCAGCCGAAAGTTGGGATTCGGAAAGGCCGGAGCCGAACAGTTGTGTATGAAGAGCGGAGATATCGGGGACATAGGTACAAATGAGAGAGGTAGTTTGGCGGGGCCGGAAGGAGAAATTGGGCATTGCAGCGGGGAGGAACCAGCATTCACCACGGTGATACGAAAGCGGAGAACCTTGCCAATGGATGTGCCCGTCTCCGCTTAACACCACAAAAAGCTGAAAATGCTTGCCCGCAGACTGGGGAAGGATTTCGATGCTGGTTTTGAAGTCCCAGTGCTCCGCGGCGAAATATCTGCAGGCCG
>Ga0335077_10011662_pt1 | contig 10986 bp, 8 predicted proteins | sample Lox_Sample_31_FD_207151 | JGI IMG/M metagenome (GOLD analysis project Ga0335077, IMG submission 207151) | Soil microbial communities from Loxahatchee National Wildlife Refuge, Florida, United States - Lox_Sample_3.1 | ecosystem: Environmental > Terrestrial > Soil > Wetlands | place: USA: Florida...
TGCCCGAACAAATTGGATCGCCGCCTTCTTCAGGAGCTCTATCTTGTCGCCCATGCTTCCACTGGTGTCCAGGACGAGCCCGATGGAGACCGGCGCATCCTCACTGGAACAGGACTTGATGATCTGTTCCACTCCGTCTTCTAGTAGACGGAATTGGGATGCACTCAGGCCGGTGACCGGTCGTCCCTGCGAGTCAGTAACGTGCGCATTGATCAAGACGAGGTCACTCTGAACACGCAGACTGGGTGAACTTTGACGGTAATTCTGGTGTTGGCCAAACCCAACGACGACCAACGCTAAGATGCAAAGAATGCGGAACAAATCATCAGCCCTTCGGCGGCCAGACCGGCTCGTCAGCTCTTAGCGGGAGGTTCTTCGGCGGACTTCACGAAGACCTCCGCGTCAAGTAAAACTACCAGGCCCTCCTCCACCATCTTCAGAAGTTGCGGGAGAACCGCGCGAATCTTTTGCTCAGAATCAATGACCGTTATGATGACTGGCCTTTGGTCGCCGAACAGTCCCGTTCGGTGGACCTGTCGGCTTTCCCCGTACCCCATGACGCCATTCCACACTGTGGCGCCGGCGATGCCGCGTTTCTCAAGCATCCGCACAATCGCTTCGTGCAACGGGGTGCCGTCATCCCAGGTATCCGTGTCTTCAATAAAGACCTGAAGGTACTTTCGCTTCGAGCCAGTCATCTCCGAGCGTCTCCGCTTTCAACGAGGTAGTCGACCGCCATGTAAATAATCATGTCACTACGGCCGGTTCCACCACCCGCCTCCCAGCGCCTGGAATAGCGCCGCAGTATCGGAGAGCCTGTTGGCCTGGGCCTGGACGCGAGCGACCAGCGCCTGTTGATATGCCTGTTGAGCACTGAGCAGCGCGAGGTAATTGACAGCGCCAAACTCTTGCTGCTTCAAGGTGATATCGAGTGTTCTTCTGGCAGCCCGTTCGGCGGCAACTGCCGCTTTCAGGCTTTCCGCGTCGGACTGCAAGGCATAAAGGGCATCAGCAACGTTTTGGAACGCCGTGATTACAGTGCTTCGGTACTGTGCCGCCGCCTGCGCATAAGCTGCTTCGGCGGCGCGTTGACGACGCCGCAGAGTTCCGGCATCGAAAATGGTCCCAGAAACTTCGCCAATGGCGAACCAGAACGGATTGCTATCGGCGAACGTCTTGACGATGTTCGTCGAGGTGCCGCCCAAGGGCGCTGTAATCGAGAACTGTGGCAAACGGTTGGCGGCGGCGACACCGATTTGAGCGCTGGCGGCCTGCAACAATGACTCCGCGGCACGCACGTCGGGGCGCTGCTCCACGAGTTTGGAGGGAATGCTCAAGGGGACATCCTCCGGAAGATGGAATGCCGCGAGATCGAAAGTCTGGTCGAGGTCGTCGGCGGGGAGCCGACCCGCCAAAGCGATCAAGAGATCGCGGTTTTGTTCTTCTTGCTTCTGCAAGGGTGGTAACGTCTGCTCTAACTGGGCAAGTGCGGTCTCTTGTGCCGCCACCTCCAGTCCGGATACCGCCCCGAATTGAAATTGCCGCCGTATTACTTCGAGAGACTTCGAGCTGATCGAGAGGATCTCGCGGCTCGCCGCGATTTGCGCCCGCAACGACGCTTCCTGTACTGCGGCCGCCACTACGTTGGAGGTCAAAGCGAGGTGCGCCGCTTCCAATTGGAAGCGTTGATTTTCGGCTTGCGCCTTCAGCGACTCCACCTGCCTTCGGTTGCCCCCAAAGACATCCGGTGTATATCCGACATTAATCTGGTGCGTGAAAAGGCTGTACCTCAGTTCGTTCGAATTCAGGTTGGGCGCCAGCGTTGCCGATTGTTTCTGGTAACTTGCCAACGAACTGCCCTGAATCGCTGGATAGAACAAACCGCGCTGTGCCGCGACTAGCTCCAGAGCTTGGCGTAGCGCCTGCTCGGCGGCGGGGATGGTGGGATTCGCCCTGAGCGACTGCTCCACGAGCACGTTCAACGGCTGCGACTGGAAAAGCGTCCACCAATCATGCGGAATATCTTTCCCGTATGCCAGTTGCTGGGCCTCGCCTCCGGGGACATCGGTCGACACTGTCGCGCCGGAGACGTTAGGTCTGGTGTAGGTGCTGGGTGATGGTATCGGCGGCCGGCGGTAATTCGGGCCTACGACGCAACCAGTCATCAGGAGTGCGAATATGACTGCGGTAACCCTCATCCCTCAGGTTCTCCCCTCCTCCGTCCCTTCACTAACCAGTAAACAGCCGGGAGAGCGAACAGGGTCAAGAAGAGTGTCGAGCATAACCCGCCCACAACGACGGTTGCGAGAGGGCGTTGGATATCCGATCCGATTCCCCTGGCGAGTGCTGCCGGCAACATCCCAAGTGCAGCGACCACGATCAGAATTAGACGCGGCCGAAACTGCGATCGAGCCCCTTGGATTACAGCCTCCCTTACTGCAACAGCCTGATCGCGGCGCCGCGCATTGATCTCCGAGATGTAGAGAAGACCGCTCATAACCGCAACTCCGAAGAGTGAGATAAATCCAACCGCTGCGGAGACGCTCAGATTCATGCCCCGAAGGTACAGCAGGATCAACCCTCCTGCTAACGAAAAGGGCACGTTTAGAAGGACCAGGAATGCATCCACGGCATTCCCAAAAGTGATAAAGAGGAAGACGAAGATGATCACTATCGTAATTGGCACGATCGTGACCAATCGTTGCTTAGCGCGGGCGAAGTTCTGAAACTGCCCACCCCACTCGACCCGATACCCCCTCGGCAGCGGGACCTCCTTGGCAAATCTGGCCTGAGCGTCGGCAACAAAGCCTCCCTGGTCGCGGCCTCGGATGTTGGTTCGCACAGCGATGGCCCGCTCGTTATCCCGCCGCAAAATGATACTGGCGCCGTCCACGATACGGATTTCCGCAAGTTCCGACAGCGGCACACGCGCCCCATCACGCACCGGGATTAGCAGATTCCCGATCGCTTCGGGACTGGCGCGCGCTTCAGGAATCAGCCGCGCGACTACATCGAAGTGCCGGTCTCCTTCGAAAACCGTCGTGATAGGAGTCCCCCCGATGGCCAAGTCGATCACATCTTGAACATCGCCGACATTAATTCCATAGCGAGCCACCTGGTATCGGTCCACGGCGATGCGTAACTGCGCCTGGTCCCGCTCCTGCTCGATCGAGGCATCCACGGTCCCTGGAACAGTTCGCAGCATTTGGAGACTCTGCGCGGCCAGTGCGCGCAGTTGATTGAGGTCTGGACCGCTGATGATTACGGCGAGATCCGCGGACGATCCAGTTGCGATCTCAGTCGCAGTGTCTATGATCGGCTGGCTAAAGTTGAGTGCGATATTCGGAACCGCATTCTGAACGCGCTGCCGCAACTCGTCGACGAGTTGGGCTTTGGTTTTGTCGGACTGCCAGGTGTTGTATGGGTGTAGATTCAACAAGAACTCATTGCGATTCGGACCGAACGGATCGGTCCCCGAGTCGTTGCGCCCAGTTTGCGACATGACCAGTTGGACCTCGGGTGACTTCAGAATCTCCGTGCGCATGGTGCGGGCGACCTCAGCCGATTTTTCCAGCGCGGTGCCGGAAGGAAGATTGGCTCGAATCCAGATGAGCCCCTCGTCCAGGGTTGGAAGGAACTCGCTTCCAAGATGGCTGCCCAAGTAGATTGCTCCGCCAACCACAATTGCAGCGATGAGAACCGTCACCCAGGCGACCCGGATGGTTGCCTGAACGGACCTCGCGTACAATCCAACAATTACTTCGAGCAGGCGATTCTCCCGGACCGGACGCCGGCCCCGGAATAGAAAGGTCGCCAGCACCGGTACAAGCGTGAGACAAAGCAGGAGCGAGCCGAGCAGCGCGAAGCAGACGGTCATTGCCATCGGCGTGAACAACCGCCGCTCGACCCGTTGCAAAGTCAGGAGCGGTATGTAGGCCGAGATGATGATCAGCAGGGAAAACAGAATTGGGCGCTGGACCGCCACCGCAGCCGTACGGATTCGCCGTGTTAGGCTAGTGCGCTCCTCTTCGTCGGGTTCGTTCTCCAGTGCCCGTACGATCCGTTCGACCATCACGATCGTGGCGTCCACCAGAATTCCGAAATCCAGGGCGCCGATACTCAAAAGGCTCAGGGACACGCCCGTGAATTGCATGCAGATGAATGCGAAGAGCAGGGATAACGGGATCGTCAGCGCCGACAGTAGGGCCGCCCGAAAACTCAGGAGGAAGAGCAAGAGCACGGTAACGACGATGACGAAGCCCTCGATCAATACGCGCGAGATTGTATCCAGCGTGCCTTGCACAAGTTGCGTTTTGTCGTGAATGGGGACGATGCGAACTCCGTGTGGCAAGCGAGTCGCATTGATGTCGTCCACCGCTTCATGGATATTGCGGAGAACCTCGCTGGGGTTCTCGCTGCGTCGCATCAAGACGATGCCCTCGACGCCACCTGGACCGAGCGGATCATCATTGACGGCGAAGATCCCGGTCTGTGGCAGGTTCCCCGGCACAACCTTGCCAATATTTCGAACGAAAACCGGTACATTCTTGGGGGAATCCAAGATGATGTTCTCTACGTCCTCGTTATTCGCGATCAGTCCCGATCCTCGGACAGCGAGGGATTGTTGCCCCATGCGTAGGAGCGACCCTCCGGCGTTCCGGTTGTTGTTCTGCACCGCGTTGGAAATCTGCTTGACGCTGAAGTTGTACTTATCGAGTTGGCGTGGATCTACCTGAATTTCGTATTGGCGGACCAGGCCACCAAACGTTGCGACATCGGCCACGCCCTGCACCTGGAGAAGTCGCGGCGTCAGAACCCAGTCCTGCAGTTCACGCAACTGCATGGTGTTGTAGCCAGGCCCTTGGATGACGTAACGATAGAACTCGCTGATCCCGCCAATTAACGGTCCGAGGGTTGGAGTGACGCCTGAAGGAAGATCGGCGTCGCGCAATTTTTCCAGAACGACCTGCCGCGCAAAATAGTCGTTGGTGTCGTCGGTAAAGGTTAGATCGACCACTGAAAGACCAAAAATGGTTCGGGACCGGCGATCGATGACGTTGGGTGTATTGTTGAGTGCGCGCTCAATCGGAACGGTAACCTGCTTCTCAACCTCTTCCGCGGCGAAACCAGGATAGAGCGTGACCACTTCGACGCCCGGGTCCGAGATGTCTGGATAAGCCTCCAACCTGAGCTGCTGAAACGACCACACCCCGCCCGCAGCCATTGCAGCAATGAGGGCGAGAACGAAGAAACGATGACGGAGTGAGAGATCAAGGATTCGGGCAAGCACAGGTCTACTGCCCTTTCAAGAGAATTGCGCCATCGACAACGACGCGTTCGTTGACTCGAAGTCCCGATGTGATGGCAACGTTGTCGCGGCTGCGTACGCCGGTCGTCACGGCGCGGCGCTCAAATTCGCCGGGCCGAAGCTCTACGAACACCTCCGACCGCCCGTACTCCTGCACGATGGCAGCGCTTGGCACCGCAGGTATCGTGTGCGCCGGACCAGGATGTCGCATGGTGCCAAACATCTCGGGAACCAATTTTCGGTCGGGATTGGGTAGATCGACGTGAACCTTGAGGGTACGAGTCTGGGGATCGAGCGTACTCGCGACCCGAGCCACGCGGCCCGTAAAGGTCGCACCCGGATACGCCACGAGGTCAATACCCACCTCATCTCCGACGTGAACCAGCCGAATGGACGGCTCGGGCACGTCGCACGCAACCCAGACGGTGCTGAGATCGGCGATGGACATCATGGGGGTCGCGATGTCGCCGGGGGAGGCAACGGCTGCCCGGTAGTCTCCCGGCGTCACAGTTATTTCTGTAATCACGCCAGCAATAGGCGCTCGAACAACATACCCCTGTTGAAAATCCGTTGGTTTGAGTCCAAGCAGCGTCAATTTCCGCAGCGCTTGTTCGCGCGTCGCCTGCGCCGTCTCCAGCGAGGATTGAGCAGTAGCCAAGTCGTTCTCTGCGGACTGGGCGTCCTTTTCTGAGATGCCCTGAAATGGCAGCAAATTCCTCGCCCGTTGAACGTCGGCCTGTGTTTTGGTGACAGCCGCGCGAGACTGGCGTACGGCCGAATCGGCCTGTAGATAATTAGAGATGGCCGTGTCAGCGTCGGGACTGTCCATGGTCACCAACGGCTGTCCCTCGGCGACGTTGTCTCCGAGCTTGACCGACACCGTGACGACCCGGCCCTGAACCGGCGGAAGAACTCGCGAGATTCGGTTCGGATTGATGATGATGCGTGCAGGCGCAGAGACTTCGTCGACAGGGATCGCTTGCGCCCGGACGGACTCGACGCGGAGTTGTTTGGCCTGTGGCGAATCAGGTGACACAACGACTACTTGCGCGGCGGTAGACGATAGGGTGGCCGCTAGGTGTCCCTCGCTCGCAGTCGTCTGCTTGTCCCGGCAGGCGTTCAGCACGGTGATAGCACACGCGATTACCAGCGCGCGGTGTGCGAAGGAATCGCATGCGCTCGCGCGTTTTTGAGTGGTCATGTTCGTGGCTAGATGGAGCATGTCCGGGCGAACCTCAAGCGTAACTCGCGAAGATAAACGCAATGTTACAACCAAGATAGAGGCAAGTCTTTGCCGCACCGGACCGGAGATTCGCACGAGTTGAGCGCAGATGCCGTACACTGAATGTACGGAAAACGTACAGCGCAACCGCGGATGGAGGTTCCGTTGTTGCTAGCGATAGCGCCCCAATTGGTTACAGCCCTGCCCTTGAGCACCGCGTGGGCAGGCGAGTACTCGATGCGATTATGAACAGGTTTCCTCGAATCGTAGCCGCGCAGCGGCTCCAGACATTGCTCTTGCTCACTGCTTTGGTGGCGGTGATTATTGGCTGCCTAGTCATGTCCGACCTTGTGCTGAATTTCCGTTCGGTGGTGATCTCGGACGCCAATAAGAGCCTTGCGAACGCCCTTCGGGAGCTTCGCGATGCCGAGAAGGACTGGTCGAACAAAAACGCGAGCGAGCTGACGCATCTCAAAAGAGAAGAGCTGGATGGCGCGTTGCGCCTAGTCTCGTATGACGTCCTTCGCTCATATCCGGATGTAGAAGGTGGATACTACCTCAACGACCAACCAATTGGCCACAGTTTTCCAAGCTACACCGAGCCCGGCAGCGGTCTCAAACAGCCAGACATCGAACGAAACGCCGTGATTGCCTGTCTTGCCGACAGCCGCACCAAGGGCGATGTGGGGCGGCGAATGTTCAATGATGGCCGCGATCTCGTCGTTGTTTCGGCGCTGGTACCGCCCGGGCGTCCACTAGCAATTTGGGGCCTGAAGCGGTATATAGACTTCAACTCATCCAGCCACCTAATCCATCAGTTGGCCCTGGGCGGCCTCATGCTGGTATCGCTTGCCAGTATCGGCGCGGTCCTTAAACTGAGCTTCAACATGCAGCGCGGCTTCGCCGCGATCCAGGCCGGATTAGGGCAGCTCCGAACGGATCTGAATTATCGGCTGCCTGATCAGAACCATGAATTGCGAGCGATTGTCGGAGCGATCAACGAAATGGCGGCCAGCCGTCAGAAGCTCGAAGCCGATCTGCGGCGCGAGGACCGATTGCGCGTAATGGGAAGAGTCGTAGCCGGAATCGCGCACGAGATTCGAAATCCGCTCAATAGCATTCGGCTCACAATCAAGGTCTTGGAACGTAAGCTCAGCAAACACGGCATCGGCGATGAACAGGTAGAGCTCATCACGGCTGAGATTGATCGCCTCGACAAACTTTTGAACAGTCTCCTAGTCTTTCGCGCCGATGAGCCTGGACAGCCCCACCGTCAACCGATTTTGCCCATTTTGGAACGAAGCATGGCTCTGGTTAGGCCCCAAGTTCAGGACCGTGGAATTGCAACAGACCTGAGTGCCTCGCCCGAATTGGAAGCCACCGTGGATGGTGATCACCTGCAGCAGGCGATGATGAATCTCCTGCTAAATGCGATCGACGCCGCTGGACGTGACGGCCAAATTCGCGTGTCAGCACAGCAAAACGATGGGAACGTCGAAATCCATATCCAGGACTCCGGTCCAGGGCTCAAGACCGACGAGCAAGACCGGCTTTTCGAAGTTTTCTACACCACTAAGAGCTCTGGGACTGGGATGGGCCTCGCAATCACGCGGACACTTCTCGAAAAAATGGGTGCAAATATCCAATACGTCGGGTCCGATCCCGGCGCTCATTTCTGTATTCTGCTGCCCATCGGAGCAGCTCACAATGCCTAAAATCCTGATCGTCGAAGACGAGTGTGCCGCGTTGAACTCGCTCGCGACGTTGCTGGCTGAAGATGGCTATGACGTGCTGAAGGCGGGAGACGGCGAACGAGGCTTGATGAAAGCTCTGAGTGAAGAACCCGATCTCGTGCTCCTGGATATTCGGCTGCCGAAGGTGGACGGCCTGACTGTCCTTCAGCGGATGCGAGAAGGATACAACGACGCCGCAGTTATCATAATGACCGCCGACACCACCAGCAGCAATGCCATCAAGGCAACCCAATACGGCGCTTTCGACTACATCACGAAGCCGATCAATTTCGATCACCTTTTGGTTCTCGTAAAGCGCGCCTTGGAGTATCGCGATCTGGAGAGAGAGGTGCGGAGTTTGCGCTCGGGCCAGACGGGTGTAAAGACGTATCCGGCGATGGTCGGGCACAGTCCGGCGATGCAGCAGGTCTATAAGTTGATCGGTCGCGTTGCCTCCTCGGACGCCACAGTATGCGTCGTTGGCGAATCTGGGACCGGCAAGGAACTGGTCGTGAACGCAATTCACGAACATAGCCGGAGAGATCACGGGCCCCTTGTCAAGGTGAACTGCGCGGCCATTCCGGACGCCTTGCTTGAAGCCGAACTCTTCGGCCATGAGAAGGGCGCATTCACAAGCGCGGTTTCACGCCGAATCGGCCGTTTTGAGCAGGCAAACGGCGGTACGCTGTTTCTGGATGAAGTGGCCGAATTACCGCTGCCGGTTCAAGCGAAACTCCTGCGGGCCGTTCAGGAGCGGACAATCGAGAGGCTCGGGAGCAACCAGCCGATTCAAACCAACTTCCGGCTAATCGTGGCAACGGCGCTGGACCTCGATAGCGCCGTGGCTAATGGGCAGTTTCGGGAAGACCTCTTCTACAGGCTGAACGTTGTCAAGATCTGTTTGCCACCGTTACGAGAGCGTCGCGAAGACATTCCTCTCCTGGTGCAGAGGTTCCTTAGCCGCTCGGAGAGACCGGTAACCATTCAACAGAATGCTCTGGATCGCATTATCGCTCACGAGTGGCCGGGCAACGTGCGCGAGCTCGAAAATGTGGTCACCAGAGCGATAGCTGTTGCACCGGGCGGGGTGATTACTACGGAGTGCATCGAGTTCCCTCGCCGGAGTGCTCCGCCGACCACCGGCTGGCTGGCCCAGATCCCGTACCGCGAAGGCTTCAAGCCCGTCATCCGGATGGTCGAGGCAGAACTTCTGAGAGCTGCGCTCGCCGAGGCTGAAGGGAACAAATTGAAGGCCGCCGCACTACTCGGTATCCAGCGCCGGCTCCTGTACGAGAAAATGCGTGAGTACAGTCTGCGGGAATGACCGGCTCCGCGTTAAGAACGTTCGGCCCCAAGTAGCATCGCCGTCCAACAAGGTAGGATCTTGCCACCAACTATGGCAAAAACGTAGGATCTTGTCAGGAATCGTGACAGAAATTGTCACGAATTCCGGCAAAGCGTCGACCTTCATGCTTTACTATGAACGCCCGCCGCTGTCAGCTATCCCGTCATCCTACACTCCTCCTCTCTCTTTTCAATCAATCGGGATAAGAATTTGCGGATGCGCTCGGATGTTGCAGTGACGGAGCCGTCGCATCGTCTTCTGCAGGTTGCTCGACGACGTCGGCGTCGGCCTGGCCGGTTGTCGTCGTATCGAACAAGCTCCTGCTTTCGCCCGTGGGAGGCGTCGCTTTGCTGCCAAACACGGGTTTGCCGTCTTTGAACTCGGCAGGAGGATTCGGCTTCGGCGGCGTGCTCGCTGTCTTGGAACCATTCGCCTTCTTCTTGTCGTCCAGTTTCTTCTTGTTCTCGGCTTCCATTGCCTTAACAGCGGCGGAATGCTGCGTCTTCAGTTCTTCCAGGTTCGATCCGGTCTTGGCGATCGATTCCGTAAACGACGTAAGTTGACCAGGCAATTCCCGGTCCAGTTCTTCCGGCTTGCCCGTGATCGAGAGCGGCGTCGTGAGCGCCGCGTTGTCCTCTGAACCGCCCTCGATCTTTCGCGGGATGATGTTCACTCTAAGCAGCCCCTCACCGACATCCGAAATGGTGATCATGACGGCCCGCTGTCTGAGCAGCGGCATCAATTCTGTAAACACTGTGTTAACTCTCCTTTCTTCTTTGAATGTGGGGATCGGTCCCCGAAACCAACTCGAACCATCAGCAATTCCAAACGCCATGGTGCATGGCTCCGGATATAATCCAGGCAGCTATGAACCACGCAGACCCCAACACGATGCGGGCTCGGGCTCGCCAGGCGACCGAAATCTTGAAGACTCAACTGCTCGGTACGGGAACCATAGAGCCTCTGGTCGCGCTGTACTTCGACGACCACATCGAGCAAGTTGAGTTTCAAGATCCCTCCGTCTTGGAACACTTTGACGTCAGGACCGCACGGAGTTTCGACTACTTGCGAACTTTGGTGAGGATCAAGAATCCACAAGCGGCGATGATTACGCTGGACGTTCGAATGGGACCCTTCGAGTCCGACGAGCGGGACGTCCTGGCCGACACCACAGCCATTTTCCTGATGCTCGATTCTCCTCTTCTAACGATTCAGGTTCTTCTGCCCTACACACGTTGTGGCGGGAGGACCGCCGTGTCAAATGTTCACTACGCGGAGATGCCCGGCGACGAGGGCGGTACGCCGTGCCCGCTTTTCAAGATTTTCTCGGATGTGCCAGTGACAGTAACCTGAACTGGCCGATTATTCCAATGGGTCA
>Ga0335077_10011663_pt1 | contig 10985 bp, 10 predicted proteins | sample Lox_Sample_31_FD_207151 | JGI IMG/M metagenome (GOLD analysis project Ga0335077, IMG submission 207151) | Soil microbial communities from Loxahatchee National Wildlife Refuge, Florida, United States - Lox_Sample_3.1 | ecosystem: Environmental > Terrestrial > Soil > Wetlands | place: USA...
GGTTCTAAATCGCGAACATTTGAAGGATCGCGTAGCCGCCTGGCGCCGTGCCGGCGAACGCATCACCCTCGCCAACGGTTGCTTTGACCTGCTGCACGTCGGACATGTGCGTTACTTGCGTGCTGCAAAGAAACTGGGGGGGCGTTTAGTTGTGGCCATCAACTCCGATGAGTCGGTTCGCGCGCTTAAAGGCCATGGGCGTCCACTGATGCCTGCTGAAGAACGCGCCGAGATTGTTGCTGCGCTTGCAGGCGTGGATGCGGTCGTGATCTTTCCCGAGCGGGACGTGCGCACATTGATCCGCGAAATTCGCCCTGACGTTCAAGTCAAAGGCACTGATTATACCGTTGACAGCGTGCCGGAGCGCGACGCAGTTTTGGAATACGGCGGACGCGTCGAAATTGTCGGCGATCCCAAAGATCATTCCGTCAGCGAGATTATCCGGTCGCGTTTAACTAAGCCGCAACCGTGAGCATGGAATTGACTCCCTCGCGTCCATTAACCGCTTCGCCCGTCCAGCACCTGCTGATTGTGCGCCTGGGCTCGATGGGCGACATTATTCATACGTTGCCTGCGGCTTTTGCGCTCAGGGCAGCGCTCCCGAACGCAATGATCGGCTGGATCGTGGAGGAGCGATGGGCTGAACTGCTGTGCGCTGGTTCGGAGCCGCGTAGCGGCCCGCGTTCGCCACGGCGCCCGTTGGTGGATAAGGTTCATGTCGTTGATACCAGAACATGGCGGAGACATTGGTTCTCAACCCAAACCTGGGAACGGGTTGCCGCGGCCTTAAGCGATCTTCGAGCGGCGCGCTACGATATTGCCCTCGATTTTCAGGGTGCGATACGATCGGCGTTCCTGGCGCGCTGTTCGGGTGCATCCGTAATCTACGGCTTTCGCCAACCGCGCGAAAACATCGCTAGCATGCTCTACACGCGTCAGGTGATCGCGCAAGGAAGCCATATTGTGGAGCAGAACATCTCTCTGGCAGCGACGCTCGCTGCTCAAACTCTTGGAAAAGGGGAGCTCGAGTTCCCTTGCGACGAAGCCGCAGAAAAGAAATGCGCGGCTTGGCTGCAGCGGGAATCGGTTGGTGAGTTCATCGTCATGAATCCGGGGGCCGGTTGGGGCGCCAAACAATGGCCTGCTGAGCGATATGGGGCAGTCGCAAAACGCTTGGCACAAAATGGCTTGGAAGTATTGATCAACTCCGGTCCCGGGGAAGCAGACTTGGCGCAATCCGTTCAAGGGACGAGCGGCGGCTGCGCAAAGATTGTGACTTGCTCGATTCCAGATTTGATCGCACTCACGCGGCGCGTGCGTCTATTCATTGGCGGCGACACGGGCCCGATGCACTTGGCAGCAGCTCTCGGAATTCCCGTGGTTGGTATTTTTGGGCCTACGAATCCGGCTCGCAATGGCCCTTTCGGAACTCGCAGCATCATCTTGCGCAGTCCCTCGAGTGCCACGTCTCACGCCCGTCGCAGGACTCCTGATCCTGGCTTGCTGGAAATCCAAGTTAACGACGTTGTTGCGGCCGCGCAGAAGCTGCTGGGGCAAGCCTGTGGGTAGTTGGCCTGCTATCGCACGGCGCATTCGAGTTCCCACCGGATTTGTGCTCGCGGTCGTCTACCTGTGGCTGGCAACACCGGACCCGCGCTCGTTGATCATTGGTGCGGTACTCATCGTTGTGGGTCTCGTAATCCGCGGCGTGGCTTCAGGCCACTTGAGCAAGAATGAACAACTAGCCACTTCCGGCCCTTACGCGTACACTCGCAATCCGCTCTATCTCGGCTCTGTTGTCATTGCGGCAGGCTTCGCCATCGCGGCACGAAGTCTCTGGATCGCGCTCATCCTGATCGCCGTGTTTGTTGCGATTTATCTGCCGGTGATTCGGTCGGAGGAGAATTACCTCGCAGAACGTTTCCCGGCATTTGCCGACTACACGCGCCGGGTGCCCAAGTTTGTGCCGAGGTTCAGGAAGTTACGTAACGATCGCGGTTCATTCTCGTGGAGCCTGTACTGCAAGCATCGCGAGTACAATGCAAGCATAGGGTCGGCCGCTATTGTGGCCGTATTGATGGCGAAGCTCTTGTGGGGCTCGCGTTAATCCGCAAGGCATCTTGGGGTAGGGCATCCCGCGTCTCACGATATTTGCGTCGATCTCTCAACCGCATGAGCATTCTTGAAAAACTCAGCCTCGCGATGTGTTTCGTTGTACTTTGTCTCGGTTTTCTTCGTGGACAGACAACTCCCTCGTCGCCGAATCCTGAGAAAATGCCGAGTGTTAGCGCGGCGCCGTCCGCGCAAATTGTTCCGCCGCCTCCCGACTACCGTTTTCCCGACGGCCAAACTTACGTATACGGCGTCGAGTGGCACTTGTTCAATGCGGGAACAGCCCGGGTTGGCCTGCGAGACGATGGGCCTGAACAGCATGTGATTGCGACCGCTGCTTCTGCGGGAGTCGTAAGCGCTTTGTACAAAGTGAACGATCATTTCGATGCTTTTTTCGATCCGCAGCGCTTTTGCTCGCAGCGCGTTTCCAAGCACACCGAGGAGGGGTCTCACGCCCGGCAGTCGGACTTACAGTTCGATTACGCGCGTGGCAAAAGCGTGCTCACTGAGAAGAACTTGAAAAATGGCGAGCAGAAACATGCTGAAAATGACATTCCGTCCTGCGTAACCGACGTGGTAAGCGGCTTTTACTACCTGGCGTCTCTTCCGCTACAGATCGGCAACGCTTATGCCTTTACAGTGAACGACGGCGGCAAAACCAACGAAGTGACCGCTCATGTGGAAACTCGTGAAAAGGTCAAGGTTCCAGCTGGAACCTTCGAAACCGTACGGGTGAAGGCCGAAGCTGTTTCTGGAGTCATGAAAGGCAAGGGGACGGTCTGGGCCTGGTTCACGGATGACGGCAGTCACACGCCGGTGCAGATGCGCTCGAAGTTGGGATGGGGAACATTGTTGTTTCGGCTTCAGCGAATCGAAAAGGATTAAGCAACTACCTGATTAGGCACTCGCTACTAGGTACCCCGTATGGTTTGACGCTCTTCCGCGGCGCACGATAAACTACTTGAGTCTGCCTGTACCGACGGTTCCGTTCTGGGGCCGACCGCGGTCGTTGCCATGAGCTCGACGCGGAAGAGCAAGCAGGAAAATTACCAGCTGTTGCCGGTTCCTAGTACGCGACCGGTGTGATTGGACGGAGGCATAAGTATGTACGCGGTCATCCGCTCTGGCGGAAAACAATACCGGGTGGCTCCCGGCGATATTATCCGCATAGAAAGCCAGAGGACTGGCACAAACGAGCGCATCGAGTTCGGCGATATTCTCGCGGTTTCTGCCGCAGACGGCCAGATTGGCACCGCGAAACCCGACACCCACGTGATCGGCGAGGTGGTGGAACAAGGACGCGGCGACAAGATTCTCGTTTTCCACTACAAGCGCAAAAAGCAATACAAGAAGCTGCGCGGACATCGTCAGGCATTCACGGCCGTGCGTATCACAGAAATCGCATTCGAGGGCCAGAAGTTCAAGGCTCCCGAGCTGCCAAAGAGAGAAGCGAAACCGAGGAAGGCGGCTGCGGTTGAAGCAGAGGAACCGAAAGAAATAAAGGCAGAGGCCAAAACTCCGGCCAAGAGAGCTGCGGCAAAGAAGCCGGCAAGCAAGAAGGCGGCACCAAAGAAAAAGAAGTAGCTGGAAACCACAAACTCGAAACTGGAAACGGAACTATGGCACACAAAAAAGGACAAGGCACATCACGAAACGGCCGCGACTCGAATTCGCAGCGGCTGGGATTTAAGGCTTTCGGCGGACAGTTGGTTCCCGGCGGTACCATTATCGTGCGGCAGCGCGGAACGCGCGTGAAACCGGGCTTGAACGTGGGCCGGGGCAAAGACGATACTCTGTTCGCGAAGATTACAGGCCGCATCAAATTCACCGATCGCGGCTCGATGGGCAAGTAAACAGCGGACAGCCGTGTTCGCTCGACACGAATTGAGCCTCGCCCTCGGGTCGAGGCTTTTTGCTTTGGAGGATCGCAGGGACGGGCGTCGGGCAAGCCTGCCCGGAGCGAAGCCGAAGCGGGCCGGTCCGAGCAAAGCTCAGCAGTTAGAAAGCAGTCAATCTGATGTTTATCGATGAGGCCACAATTCGCGTGAAGGCTGGAGACGGCGGCAACGGCTGTGTCGCCTTCCGTCGGGAAAAATTCGTTCCACGTGGTGGCCCCTCAGGAGGTGACGGCGGCAAGGGCGGCGACGTCGTGATGGAATCCAGCGAACGTCATAACACGCTGGTTCACTTTAGGTTCAATCCTGAATACAAGGCCCAGCGCGGACGCCACGGAGAGGGATCGAACAAGACCGGCCGCGAGGGCGAGGACGTGCTGCTGAAAGTCCCTGTCGGCACGCTGGTCTATGACGCGGAAAGCGGCGAGAAGGTTCACGACTTCTCGCATCCGGATGAACGAATTGTCGTGGCTCGCGGAGGCCGTGGCGGACGCGGCAACGCCCAGTTCGCGACCTCAACCCATCAGGCGCCGCGAGAACATGAGGAAGGCCGCCCTGGCGAAGAACGCACGCTTCGACTGGAACTAAAACTCCTGGCCGATGTCGGCCTGGTGGGATATCCCAATGTCGGTAAGTCGACGCTCATTTCGCGCATCTCAGCCGCGCGTCCGAAGATTGCCGATTATCCTTTCACAACTTTGCAGCCAAACCTAGGTGTCGTTGTCGTGGGCCAGCCGTCAGATGATCGCAACTTCGTGGTCGCGGACATTCCCGGATTGATCGAGGGAGCTCATGACGGCGCCGGCCTTGGCACCCAGTTCCTGCGTCACATTGAGCGCACGCGTTTGCTCGTGCATCTGGTCGACGTGTCAGACGCGAGCGGACGCTCCGACCCGGTCAAAGATGTAGACGTGATCAAGGGCGAGCTGCAGAGCTTCGGCGCAAAGCTGGAACAGAAACCGATGATCATGGTTGCGTCAAAAATCGACATCGCCAACAAGGACAAGCTGATAAAGCTAAAACGATATTGCAAGAAGCATGATCTGGAGTTATTCCCCATTTCGGCGGCAACCGGCCAAGGGATCGATGATCTGAAATACGCGATGGCGGAGAAAGTGGAACAGGTCACATCCAGGGATAAGAGTACCGGGACCCCAGTATCGAGTACCTAGATTAACCGGGAGACTTGAACGGCGCGTTCAGGCGCGCCACGATATTCATTCTTATCTCAAGGACGAGCGTCCAAACTGGCTGCAGAAAAATCAAATGAAGGTTGATCGCAAAGTCCCTTCGACTCGCGCCGGTCGCTCAGGGCAGGCTCTCACCGCGCAAGCAACTCATCAAACCTAAACCGGACGCCGAGGTCTGGATCAGCGCGTTTCGACCTTTCCGGTTTGCGCATCGCAGATACGACCTACTCAGAAGTAGGAAGAGTGCAACGGCATTCCTTCGCATAGCGGAGTCAATCCCGCCTGTTTCGTTATGGGCAGGTCAACCGTGCGGACGCGGGGACGCTTTGCGTGCTCATCGCCGGACTCACACTCAGGGACTGCAAGCGACGGCCGCTCCCGCCCCATCCGGGCGCCACCACTGTGAGCCACAGAAGCGTGGTGAAAAAGACCTACTGGCTTATCCACGGCACACCTCTAGCACAGCAAAGCCGAAAACGTCCCAAAAGTCGCTACTGCTCGAATGTGCCCACGAAGGCGCTGCGCTTGCCATGCCACTCCCAGTCAACCCCAAGCCCGGGACCGCGATAGGAATCCGTCACAGCGACTGCCGGCATGGAATGCGCAACTTGGGTCAGCGGAGGATAGAAGGTTTCCTCATTGCCGCAGAGGTGATCGGTTTCATTGAGTGCGCGAGTCTGGACCGTGGCGAAATGCCCGGCACGCAGAAGCCCGACACCGTGGTGTTGATGGTTGACCATCAACTCGATTGGTGCAGGAATAACGTTTTGCGCATCGCGAAGCAGTTCGCCACCCATCTGATGGGCAAAAGCAACCAGCGCCGCCCGCTGCTCAGGGCTTGCCTGCTCATCCACGATCAGGACAGATTTTGCTGGATAGGGATTGGCATAGGGATCACCCAGCGTGGCCCGCGCTTCCACGGCGGCTGCGACGGTCAAACCATCGAGCGGCACGCCGTTCCAGCTTCCGCTTTGAACGTGCCACGCCAGGATGGCCTCGTTGCCCACGAGGTTCACTTCGCCATTGGCGAAGCATTGTCCTGTGTAGACGTCAGCACTGCGGGTCTCGATGTAGTCGCCGCGGATTTCAGCAGAACAGACAATTGAAATCGCCAAGGCTACGGCGCAAACAGAAGCCAAGAAACGCATAAGCCACCTCACCGGCAGATATGCTTATATTGTCGCTCGGGCGTGCGGGTGCTGCAAGCTTTGGCGGAACAATTTACATACGAGTGAATCTACGAGATTTTCATCCGTTTTCAGAAACCGGAGTCATTTTCGCGTGGCTGCGTAGAATCGCGATGCCGGTAAACACTGCGCAAAGCAGCATCAGCAGTCTGAGGTACTGGCTTGCCGGCAGATTTTGATCGCCGAGAATGCTGCGCAGCAGTCCTACGCTGGCGCTGCCTGCGCAGAATGCGAAATAAACCTTCTCTCTTGCACCACGCGACATGCGGACAAGCTGAATCAGTATGGATGAAACCACGAGATAGATCATCAATATTGCTATCGACGCAAACCGCGCAGAATTATTCGACCAAATCGGATCGACGGCGCTCGCGCTTGCGACGCCGCGCAATGCAATCAGGGCAAAAACAATCGAGTGGAGCAAAGCGATGATTACCCGCTTGCGATTGGTGAGGATTGCGTAGATGCTCATTTTGTTTGCCAGCCGAGAGCTAACCGCCTATACCAGCTGCTGTCTTCTTCTCCATGGGAATCAGCACAGTGAAGATGGTGCCGGTCCCCAACGAACTGCTAACCTCGATGCGGCCCTGGTGTTCTTCCACGATACGGCGGGCCAGTGAAAGTCCGAGACCGGTTCCGTTTCCCTTTGTGGTGTAGAAGGGCCGGAAGATATTCGGCAGTTCTTCTGGAGGGATGCCTCTGCCGGTGTCAGAGACGGAGATCGTCGCCATGTTGTCACGACTGGCAACTTCAACCACGATCCTGCCCGAACCGTCCATTGCCTGAATCGAATTGAGTAGCAGATTCAGCAAGACCTGGTGAACCTGGTCGCCATCGTGTTCGATCTCAGGCAGGTCCGGATTCTTTTTGAGCACGATTTCTATTGCCTTCGAAAGCGCCTGTTGTCGCGCCAGCATGACCGAGTGTTCTATCGTCACATTGAGATCGCTGCGCCGGATTTGCGGCGGATGGGGACGGGCGGTCTGGAGCAAATCAGTGACGATATGGTTGATCTGCGAGATTTCCTGGCGTACATCTTTGATCACTGCGCGCGCAGGGCTGGTGGCAGGAAGGTCTCGCGCGATGACGTCGATGACCCCCGCGATGCCCGCCAGCGGATTGCGAATCTCATGCGCCAGGCCAGTAGCAAGCTCGCCTAAAGTTGCCAGATGCTCGGCACGCGACATCTGAGTGCGATGCAGAGTTTCAATCTCTTCGCGGCTTTCGCGCAGTTGCGTGACCATGCGATTGAAATTCCGCCCCAGATCGCCAATCTCGTCATCACGCTTTGCGAAGCGCACGGCAACATCCAGGTCGCCTTCGCCGACCTGGGCAATCTTTTCCTGTAGCTCGATTAGCGGCCGCTGAATGAAGTACGTGAGAACGACAACTAAGGCGGCGCAGATGGCAATGGCACCTGCGCCCGCTACTACCAGCACGATATGGCGTTGCGGATTTTGCCAGGAGACGGTTGCCAAGGTAAACAGCAACATCCCATTGATCAGAACGAACACGATTGGTAGAACAGCTTTGATCTGCCAGTTCAAACCGAGCCGGGATGCCTCTCTCACATCTGAATTCGACGGTGCTTTCTTAGAATCGCGCTCCGCGGGTACAGCAGCGCTCTCGGCGATGCCTCCGACTGCCCCCGCGTCTTTTACAAAGGCATCAGGCATACGCGTGCAATCCGGGCAGAAGGTAAGTAACTCCAAAGAAGGTGAACATCACGACGGCGAATCCGAGAATCGCGAAATATGCAGCTCGCCGGCCCCGCCATCCTCGCGTAATTCGCATGTGGAGATAGCCGGCATACACAAGCCACGTAATCGCGGCCCAGGTTTCTTTCGGGTCCCAGCTCCAATAGGAGCCCCAGGTGCGGTTAGCCCAGTACGCGCCAGCGGCGATCATCAGGGTGAGTAATGGAAATGCAATCGCGATGGTTCGATATGTGATGCGATCCAGTTCTTCGGCGCTGGGTAGCATGCGCTCAAGATCGGTACGCCGCCACAACAGCAGCAGGTAAAGCAACGAAGCAAAAATCCCGCCAACAAGTCCGGAGAGAATGAATGGACTGGCCGCCAGGCTCGTGGGAAACAACCCTTCCGCATCGAGTGAAGCGTACTGACCATCGCGGGCACGCAGGATAAAGAATGCCAGCGCCATTGCCTGGAGCAGAATGCTTACGAATACGGCGCGATTGGCCATGTCCAGGAAGCTTTCGTTCCCGGTCTTGCGCGAAATGACATAGAGCACAAGCGGCGCGGCTGCAGCCGCGAGCACGATCATCATCAGCCAGCCAAGATCGGGAATGACAACAAACAGGCGCACCCCTTTGGCAATGAACATCTCGGATTTGTCTTGCGGATTCCAGGCCACTACGTTCAGCCCACCCCACTTTTCGAAGCGGGTCAGCACGCCCATGTAGGTACCGACCGTAAACAGGCTGGTGGCAGCCAGGAATGTTTCGGTCTTTACCTTGTCCTGGATCAGAAACATCATCGCCAGCGCGAAACTCAGCGCGCAGGCCGCGTATGCCAGCATCGCCAGCGTCACGTGCACGTGCAACCAGGTGGACTGCAGCGCCGGTACCAGCGGACGAACCTCAGTACGCAGTAATTGCATGAGCACTACGCCGACGATCGCCACGGGCATGGTGACCGTGCCGATCACCTTCACGCCATACTTCTTCTCGGCAACGAGGGTCAAAACCGCGAGGGTCCACACAAAGCTGAGGAGCATCTCGTAGATGCTGGCGAACGGCGGATGGCCCGCTTCATACCAGCGGTGCGCCACCGCACCACTGTTCGCGATAAGCCCGGCCCAGGTTGCCAGAGAAGCAAAACGGATATAGGAAGGTATTCCCGTTACGCCAAATCCCAGGTACAGGGTTCCGGCTCCAGCGTAAAAAATTAGAGCTGCATACAGAAAGTTCGACTCGCTCAACAAATTGCCACTCTTCACCACATTCAGAAACGCCATGAACAGCAGGAAAGCCACCCCGAGGCCGACCATGACCACCAAAGTGGTACCTGTCGCCGTTGGTTGCTGTTCAGCCTTTGCCCGTGCCATAAATCTCCTCCGTAGCCTGTTTCAGTCTCCGGCCAATGAAGTTGCATGCGGCTGCGCGCATGACGGTGATGGAATCTTCATTTCCGACTCGATCTCCTGCGCTAGTTTCCGAAACCGCTGCTCGAAAAGATCCCTGTTCCGATTCGCGGCGCCTCCTAGCCAAAGCGTCAGGCGCCCCCGCGCATCCTTCACTGGCACTACCCAAAGTCTCGCATGCACGAGATAGAAGACCAAAGCCAATCCAATTCCCATCAGGATCACACCGGCCCAGACTCCCCACTGGCCTGGTTCGCGGGAAACTTCCAGACCGGTGAAGTAGGCCATCTGTATATCCTTGCCCTCGAATCGGTACGGCGACGCCGCGTTTTGTTCAAAGCCCGGGATCGCGGGTAACCAGACATTCGCCGGATATCCCGTTTTTCCGGAAGTGACGACCAGATGCACAGCGGGATTCGCCAGGTCGTTGGAGCGTGCGTAGACCTGTCCATCCTGCACAACGTAATCAGGGATGAACTCGGCGAGGCGGACGGTTGTGTCCGCGTCCAGCGGCAGGGTTTCGCCCGGGGCGAGAGCAATCTCTTTACTTTCTCCTTGTGCGTTTGGCGGCGTAGCGGTCAGCACCAGCTTGTCGAGTTTCCCGGTCTGGCCATAGCTTGATTGATAGAAACGGATGCCTCGATAGACCAGAGGGTCGTTGACCACGATTTCTTTGCGCTGAACCACCTGACCCGCTTCGATCACCGCCAGCTTCGACCACCAACGCTTGGGCGTTCCGTCGGCGTAATTCTCCTGGCCAGCGGCGTCACAGCGAATCGCGAAAGGCAGAGTTCGCTGCTTTCCGTTCTGTTGTATCTGGCTGGACTGCTCTCCACGGGTGAGCGAGAGATATCCGCGCCATCCGTAAAGCGCGTCCACGATGCCGCCAAAAAAGATCAGCAGCAGGCTGGCATGCACGATGTACACTGCCAACTCGGAAATACGGTTACGTTCTGCAAATAAAGAGAAGGAGTTTTCCCGTACAATGTGTTCCGGTTTTAGACCCGCTTTCCGCAGGACACGTTCTGCGGCAGCCAGGCCAGCCTCTTCGTCTGCGATTGCGATCTGTGCTTGCACCGGCAAAGCTTTGCGGAACGTTTCGTCTGGACTCTTATAAGGACGCGAGAAAAACCGCCATGAATTCGGGAATCGCTGAATGGACGCCGCGATGATGCTCAGGCTGACCAGCGCCAGCAAGAGAACGAACCACCAGGCATGGAACACATCGGTCAATCCCATGGCGTCCAGCAGCCGTAGCATCTGTGGCGAATAAGCGCGCTGCATCTCATCCGCCTCGTTTGCCGGGCGCTGGAGGATCAAGGTGCCGGCTGCCGAAACAATCACGGTGATGATCAACAGAATCACCCCCGTCTTGATCGCGCTCAGCATCTGCCAAAACTTGCGAGTTGTGGTTTCAAGAAATCCGGCCATAACTTTCCCTTCCTTGTGCTGGGCTGATGCACGTTCTACGCCAGCAGACACGGGCGCGGGAAGTT
>Ga0335077_10011664_pt1 | contig 10984 bp, 9 predicted proteins | sample Lox_Sample_31_FD_207151 | JGI IMG/M metagenome (GOLD analysis project Ga0335077, IMG submission 207151) | Soil microbial communities from Loxahatchee National Wildlife Refuge, Florida, United States - Lox_Sample_3.1 | ecosystem: Environmental > Terrestrial > Soil > Wetlands | place: USA: Florida...
TCACCCGATCCGCCTTGCAGTCCGCCTGGATTCAGGCCCACCTTGAGCGCCCAAATGGCGTCGCCGCCTTTGCCGCTGATGCGCAGCAGGTCCGGACACTCCCACTGGCCGCCGGTAGCGCCGGCGGGCCCGAAGGCGCTGCGGCGCGTCCACTGCTTCAAGTCCGGCGAGGTGTAGAAGGCAACGCGGTGTTCATTCGGCAGCGCGACGGCCATGAGCCATGAGTGACTCCCTTCATTCCAGGTCACACTCGGGTCCCGGAAGTCTGCCATCTGGAGATCGAGAACGGGGTTGCCGGAATACGCCTGCCACGTGCGCCCGCGATCCTGGCTCACGGCGATGTTCTGAACCTGACGCTGGCTGTCGCCCTGCCCGCGGTGGCCTGTGTATACGGCGACGAGGCACGCGCCGCCGCCGCGGCAAAGGCCGCTCGTGTTCCTTTCGTCCACAACCACACTGCCGGTGAAGATCATCTCTCCATCGGCCTCAGGAATTGCCACCGCCAGCTCTTTCCAGTGCAGAAGATCAGGGCTGACGGCGTGCCCCCAACTCATATGCCCCCACTGGTCGCCAAATGGGTTGTACTGGAAGAACAGATGGTACTCTCCCTGGAAGTAGACCAGTCCGTTCGGATCGTTCGTCCAATGCTGCTGTGGAGAGAAATGTACCTGCGGGCGGAAAGGCTCATCGTAGTCCGTGAATTTCTGTGCGGCGGCACCTGTGAAGCTCAAAGCCGTGAACAGCAGCGCCGCAAGTCTGCGGCTGGGCGTAGACATGATTGACTCCTGTGACAAACGCGCCGGACGAAGATGGTGGCGCAGGCCCCGCTGAACTCCGAACCGGCTGTCGGCCCTACCACGGAACTCGGCAGCGTTCGCGGTGGCTCTGCTGCGACAGTTCGATTGCCCGAATGGTTCGGAAGCCCTGCTCCGGCGTGACCTCGAGCCTGGCCTTCCCCAGAATCGCATCGCGCACGTTGGCGTAGAAGTTGCGATAGTCCCCGATCTCGGTCCTGACTTTCTGCGGCGTCTGGCCTGCCACCGACAGCGTTCCCCACTTTTCTTCGGGGTCTTCGCCCCATTGTTCGCTGCCGGGCAGTTCGCCACGCCGCAGGGGTTCCTCCTGCGGATCCATCCCGTACTTCAAGAACGAGCCCTTGCTGCCATGAACTAGGAAGTGCGGCCCAGGTGCGTAGGCCAGCATGCGCGCCCTCAGAAGGGCCCGCAGCTTGGGGTATTCGAAGAAGATGTCGAAGCCGTCTTCCACCGGAGTGAATTCCCGCTGCCGCAGGAGGGTAGCATTCACCGCCAGGGGCTCGCCGAAAAGCGTGAGCGCCTGATCAATCAGGTGCGGTCCGAGATCGAAAAGGACGCCGCTGCCCGGCCCCTCGCGGTCGCGCCAGGTGAGCTTCGGCTCCGGGCGATAGCGGTCGTAGCGTGCTTCATACTCTACGACCTGTCCCAGAACTCCCGATTCAACCAATTTCTTCACCGTCTGAAAGTCGCCGTCGAAGCGGCGGTTCTGGTACACGCTGAGCAGCCGCTGGTGCTGGGTTGCGATTTGCATGAGTTCGCGCGCCTCACTTGAAGTGACAGTGAACGGCTTGTCTACGACGACGTTCCGCCCCGCGCCCAAGCACCGTTGCGCGAGATCAAAGTGCGTCGTGTTCGGCGTAGCGACAACACAAAGACGAATTTGCTCATCCGTGAGCAATTCATCCACCGAGCGGACCACGCGAGCGTTCGGATAGAGTTGCCCAGCGGCCGAGCCGCTGCGTTCGACGATGCAGGCCAGTTCCAAACCTGGCGTGGTACTGATAACGGGCGCGTGAAAGCTTCGGCCCGCCAGGCCGAAACCGATGAGTCCGACTCGAAGCAAGTGAGTTCTCCTCGCGTGGGCGCGCGCGTCCCCGAGCGTCTGGGAGCGCGTGGCTTATGAGGAAGCTATTTGAACTTGACGAAGCCGCGCAAGGGCAATCTGATGCGTGGGCCTAGATTTTCGGCCGCTTTTTCAGCGGGATTACAAACTTCAGTCCGGACCACACTTCACTTACCGCGCAGACTTTGATATCCACCAGGCCGCAAGCCAGGCCAATCCCTCGAATTTCGTTCTCGGTGAGATCGGTGGCGACCCCGGAAGCCTTCTTTGGCCAACTTACCCACAGCATCCCCGCCGGCGCCAGCCGCTTCGCGAATTCCGCGATCCGCGGCTTCAGCTCTGTCTGCGTCTTCACAAAGATCATCACGAAGTCGAGCTCGTGCTCTCCTTCTTTTGCCGTTTTGCACGTAGCCAGGGCGTCTTTCAGGTCCCGCCTGACATCAGGCGGCATCTCCAGCAGAGTTACGCGGAATCCATCCTTGATGCCGAGTTTGTTGGGAAGCGGAGTGCCGGAGTAGCCGGCGGTGGGCGCCATCCTACCGCACGACCGGCGCGTAGTAGCCGTGGCGGGTGCGAACCCGAAGGTTCTTGCGGTTCTGGGCAAGAATTTCGATGGTGCGAAAGCGCCCGTCGGCGATGAAATTTGCGGGTTTATACGACAAAGCATACTGGCTGCGCAGTTCGTCCTGAATCTCGGCGAAGAAGTTGGCGACATCCGTAATCTGGAAGGGGAAGAAGGCGCGGCCGCCGGTGGCGTCGGAGATGCGCTGCAGAATCTTGTCGCCCGCGCTGGAGCTGCCGGTAACGTTGGTGCTGATCGTATACACGATGGCTTCCACCCGCTGCGCCATCTCGATGGCCTCTTCGCGGGAGACGTGACTCTGGTTGTCGTCGCCATCGCTAAGCAGGATAATGGCGCGCCGTATCGGTCCAGTCTGTGGCTGCTTGCCTAGTTTGTCGCGGCACGCGTAGTAAAGGGCGTCATAAAGCGCCGTGCCGCCTCCTGGCCGCAACATGCGGACTCCGTGGGAAAGCAGCCCCGTGTCGTCGGTAAAGTCCTGGGTCACTTCGGGAGTGGCATCGAAGCCGACGACCATGGCCTTGTCATAGGTCGGCCGTACGGTCTGGTTGAGGAATTCGATTGCCGACTCCTGCTCGAATTTGAAGCGGTCGCGCACCGAGTTGCTGGCGTCCACCAGCAATCCGAGTTGCAGGGGCAGGTCGGTCTCGCGGTGGAAACTGCGAATTTCCTGTGCCGGCCGGCCATCGTCGATCACCTTGAAGTCGTCCTTGGTCAGGTCTTTGATGTAGCGGCCATGCTTGTCAGTGACCGTGAATACGACATTCACTTCATTGACGATGGCATGGATCGTCGTGGCAGGATCGTTCGCTGGCACCGGAACGTTTTCCAGGATCGGCGCGGTTTTGGAACCTGTGGAGTGGTCGTCGCTCGCGGTGGCTTTGTTCTCCGTGGATGCCGCCGGAGCGGTCTGTGCGGGAGCATTCTTCGTCTCCTGCGGCGCTGGGGCTGGCGGAGCCGGCTTGGGTGGCGCCGGTTTGCTCTGCTGAATCGTAGCCGATGGAGCAGAAGGCAGGTTTTCGTCTGCCTGCTGCGCGGAAGCAAACACCAGAAACAAGCCCACGCTGCACAGAGAGAAAATGGTGCGGCACATCCTCATGATCTGCTGTTCATTATATCCCTGTAAGGGTTGCGCCGGTTGGGCGCATCGGTTCATGGTATTGTTTGCGACCTTTGGGTAGGTCCGGCTGGGATTCTTTCTCGTCGGCGCATCAGATCAAACCCCGACGCTGCGCGGTTAGGTGTACATCACCTTCCGGTCCCCCTTCACAATCCGTCCGACCGTATACGCCTTCTCCCCTGCCCGCTCCAGCAGGCTCTGGGCCTTCTTGAATTTCGCGGAGGGAATCACCAGCAGCATTCCCAGGCCCATGTTGAAGGTGCGGAACAGTTCGTCACGAGGAATGTTCCCCAACTCCTGCAGGTGATCAAAGATCGGCAGACTTGGCCAGGAACCGACGTCAATCACTGCCGCTACCCCCTTTGGCAGCACCCGTGGCAAGTTCTCCGTGATGCCGCCGCCGGTGATATGCGCCATGGCCGCAATGCAGTCGCCGGCGGTCAATTTCTTGAGCACCGGCCAGTAGGTTTTGTGGGTACGCATCAGTTCGTTGCCCACTTTGCCCTTGAGCTCGTTCACATATGTATCCGGGGTGTAGTGCGCCACCTCGAAGAGCAACTTGCGGGCCAGCGAATAGCCGTTGGTGTGCAGGCCATTCGAGGGGAGTCCGAGAATGACATCGCCCACGGCCACGGCCTCGCCGGTGATGACGCGGGAACGCTCCACTACCCCCACGATGAACCCGGCCAGGTCGTATTCGCCCTCGGGATAGAAGCCGGGCATTTCCGCGGTTTCGCCGCCGATCAGGGCGCAGCCATTTTGCTTGCAGGCAGTCGAGATCCCCTCGATGACCTTCTCTGCCACCTCCGGCACCAGTTTGCCGGTGGCGAGGTAATCCATGAAGAACAATGGAGTCGCCCCCTGCACCGCTATGTCGTTCACGCAGTGATTCACCAGGTCGGCTCCGACCGTGGAATGGAGATTCATGGCAAAGGCGACCTTCAATTTGGTGCCTACGCCATCCACGCTGGAGACCAGCACCGGGTCGGTGTACTTCTCTTTGTCGATAGAGAACAATCCGCCGAAACCGCCGATTTCGCTTAATACCCCTTTGGTGAAGGTCTTGTGGGCGAGGTACTTGATGCGTCGCTTGGTGCGGTTGCCGCGCTCGATGTCGACGCCCGCGTCGGCATACGTCACAGTGGCAGCGTTGGGATCATGGGCCACGCAATCAGTCCTGATATTGAGTCGGGGAAAATCCGCTGGATTTTGCTAACCGGAATGCGATTTAAGCGGGAATTGTAACACGGAGCGGAGAAGCGACAGCCCTGGGGCCGGTACTTCCGATTTCCCGGAATGACACACTAGTGCCCGGAGCGTGGACTCTCGCCCGTATTCGGCGTTCGATTGTCTGGTCCCTCGACCCTAGCGGGTCACGTAGGTCGAGAAGTAATACAGCAGCACGCCGAACAGGGCGAGACCGGAGATGCCATAGGCGGTCAAGACCCAGGTGGCGCGGCCTTCGTGCTGGGTTTCGCGTGCAGATGGTGCGGAGGCAGAAGCCGGGGTACTGCTCGGGGCCCGATGTTCCATGAAAACCTCCTGGTTCCGGAAACATCGTGGCGCTGGGTTGGAGCGTCACGGGCCTGCGTACTGGGCAGGCCAACGGCAAAGATTGTACTACCATAGTCAAATGGCAGGAATCGGGCGGTCCGGGCGGGAACGATGAAGGCAGTTTGCTTTTCTTCGCTGTTCTTTACCAGGTTTCCTGGGGAGGACTGAACCGCAAACAGCGCGGAGGACGCAAACAAGACCAAGTCCTTCGTTCCCGTTTTGGGACATTTTCCACCGAAATCTTTTGATTCGCCTTTTATTCGCTTAGCATTCTGTGTATAATCCGCCCCAGTCAGCTACCTTTTCTACTCGTATTTATCAGGAGCCGCACTCTTATGGCCGACGAACGCAGCAAAGCGATTGATCTGGCGCTCTCCCAGATCGAAAAGCAGTTTGGCAAGGGCTCGATCATGCGCCTGGGGTCGAAGGAAGCCATCGTGCCCATCGCCGTGATCCCCACCGGCGCGATTTCTTTCGATGCCGCCCTGGGTGTAGGCGGGTTTCCCCGCGGCCGGGTCATCGAAGTCTTCGGCCCGGAGTCCTCGGGCAAGACCACCATCACGCTGCAGGTCATTGCCGAAGCCCAGAAGGCAGGCGGCATGGCGGCATTTGTGGACGCCGAGCATGCCCTCGATCCCGGCTACGCCAAGAAACTCGGTGTCGATGTGGACAACCTGCTGGTCTCGCAGCCCGATTACGGCGAGCAGGCACTCGAAATTGCCGAGGCCCTGGTGCGCTCGAACGCAATCGATGTGCTGGTCGTGGACTCGGTTGCTGCCCTCGTGCCTAAGGCCGAACTGGAAGGCGAAATGGGCGACAGCCACATGGGGCTGCAGGCGCGGCTGATGTCGCAGGCGTTGCGCAAGCTGACGGGAATTGTCTCCAAGTCGCGTACCTGCCTGATCTTCATCAACCAGATTCGCGAAAAAATCGGCGTGATGTTCGGAAATCCCGAAACCACCACCGGGGGCCGCGCGCTGAAGTTCTATTCCTCGGTGCGCGTGGACATTCGCCGCATTGCCGCCATCAAAGAAGGTGACGCGGTCATCGGCTCGCGCACCAAGGTCAAAGTCGTGAAGAACAAGGTCGCGGCCCCATTCCGCGAGGCCGAGTTCGACATCCTCTACGGCGAAGGTATTTCCCGTGAAGGCGATCTGCTCGACCTGGCGGTGAACAACAATCTGGTAGAAAAATCGGGCGCCTGGTACAGCTACAAAAGCGAGCGCATCGGCCAGGGCCGGGAGAACGCCCGCCAGTTCCTCAAGGACAACAAAGACATCATGGCCAGGCTCGATGCCGAGGTGCGTAAGGCGATCGGATTAGTGCCGGTGCAAGCACCACCTCCGCCCGCGCAGCAAGCACCCGCACCAGGCGCGAGCGGAAAAGTGGCCACCATGCCAACCGGGACGGATGCGAAAGCTCCCGGCGCGAGAAGGTAGGCCTTCGGGCCGGCCCTGCCACACGCCCCAGCTCAGTTCGGTCGCCATTCTACTGATGTCATCCCGAGTTTCCTCCGGGATGACAACCATCACGGAGGACCGAGCCGCTTAGTCCACAGCAGCCGTCCTCAGACCTCAGAGTCTCGGCTGCTCTACAATCCTCGAAGTGTCCTTCGCCTTCCAAGTCCATGCCACCCGCGACCGTGGGCGCCGCGGCAGGCTCACAACAGCACATGGCACCGTGGAAACGCCCGTCTTCATGCCGGTAGGCACTGTGGCGTCGGTCAAGGGAGTTCCGCAAGATCTCCTGGAAGAACTGGGTGCCGAAATCATCCTCGCCAACACCTATCACCTCTACCTGCGGCCGGGAGTTGAGCAGGTGCGCCGCCTGGGCGGGCTGCACCGCTTCATGTCGTGGCCGAGGGCAATCCTTACCGACTCTGGCGGGTTCCAGGTTTTCAGCCTCAACGGTCTGCGCAAGGTGACGGACGAAGGCGTGACCTTCCGCTCGCACCTCGACGGCTCCCAGCATTTCTTCACTCCAGAGAGCGCCATGAACGCGCAGATCGGGTTGGGTGCGGACATCATGATGGTGTTCGACGAGTGCACCGAATTTCCCGCGGACACGATACGAGCCAGAGCCTCGATGGAGCTCACTCTGCGCTGGGCCGCCCGCAGCAAGAAACACTTCGAGCGACACAAGCACGAGGTGCCCTGGCAACACGTAGCGGCGGCCTTCCCCGGCTTTTCTGGCGAACAAAACTCGCCGCCGGCCGGCCCAAGACCGGTCCCCACACAGGAAGAGGAGACGCAAGCTTTATTCGGAATCGTCCAGGGCGGCATGGATCCGGCTCTCCGCCGCGAATCCGCCGAACGCACCATCGAGATTGGTTTCCCCGGTTACGCCATCGGCGGCCTGAGCGTGGGGGAGCCCCGGCATGTCACCCGCGAAATCGTCGAGGCCACCCTCGAGCATCTTCCTGCGGACAAGCCTCGCTACTTGATGGGTGTAGGCACGCCTGAAGAAATCGTCGCGTACGCCAACCTCGGTGTGGACATGATGGACTGTGTGCTGCCCACCCGCGCCGCCCGCCACGGCCTGCTGTACACCTCGGAGGGCAAGATTTCCATCAAGCAGGCCCGCTACGCCGGCGACTCAGGCCCGCTCGACCCCAACTGCCCCTGCCGGGTTTGTCGCCGGTATTCGCGCGCGTATTTGCGCCACCTTTACGCAGCCAACGAGGTCCTGGCGCAGGTCCTGAACACGCTGCACAACCTCAGCTTCTACCTTGACACCATGCGGGCGGTGCGTCATTCTATTTCACTTGGGAAATAGGCCTGTTTTCTTTCTGGGGTTTAAGGCTGGGTGTCTCACCCGTCCAAGGGAATCTGCAACGTCCAGCCCCGGCGTCATCCCTCGAGCTTGAAAGGAATATCCGGCCTGGTTGTACGAGAACTCCCGTGGCAAATTGCAGCGAAGTAGCGCCGGCAGCCTGCCTTGAGCGTAGCCGAAGGATCCGGCTGGCGCCTGCCACGCCGGCGAGTCGTCGCCGCAGGGAGCCGGGTCGGGAATGCAGAGACAGGGTTTGATGAACATGCAACATCTTCTCGCACTGCAGGCGGGCGGTTTGGGGTGGCTGGGTATCGCGCCGCTCATCTTCATCTTCGCCATCTTCTATTTTCTGCTGATCATGCCGCAGCAGCGCCGTCAGAAGAAGTGGCAACAGATGCTGAGCGAGCTGAAGACCGGCGACAAGGTGGTGACCAACGGCGGACTGCGTGGCACCATCGTCGCCTTGCGCGATGACTATATACACTTGCGCGTACCGCCGGACAATCTGCGGATCGAGGTCAGCCGCGCCTCGATAGCCGGACTGGTCGGCGGCGAAGAGCCGGCTACAAACAAATAGGCGTTTAGTCGCCGGTCGTTGGCTGTCTTGCGATTCGCCACCCATTCCCAGCTAACGACTGACGAGCAACGACGAACGACTGGAAATTGAGCTGTCATCCATGAATAGAAATCTGGGCTGGAAATTAATCGTTATCGCCGGCACTCTGCTGGTTTTCCTGTTCGGCATTCTCGGCTGGCCCGCAAGCTGGTCGGGCAGCGGCCTCCTGGAGGCCATGACCAGGCGCATCAACCTGGGCCTCGACCTCAAGGGTGGTACCCACCTCATTCTTCAGGTGCGAGTGAACGACGCGGTCAACGGCGATTCCGATCGCGCCGTGGACCGGCTGAAGGAAGACCTGCGCAGCCGCAAGATCAATTACCTCGAGATCACCAAGCCCGATCCGAAAAACCATCCCGATCAGATTGTGATCAAAGGAGTGCCGCCGGCTTCAACCTCAGACCTGCGCGACATCGTGAGCGGGCGCCTGCCCGAGTACGACCTTAATTCCGGCGCTCAGGACACCTGGACCCTCGCCATGAAGCCGCAAAACTTGGCGGACCTCAAGAACCGCGCCGTCACCCAGGCCATCGAGACCATCCGCAACCGCATTGATCAACTCGGCGTAACCGAACCGGTCATTCAGGAACACGGGTTGGGCCAGTATCAGATTCTGGTGCAGCTGCCGGGTATTGACGATCCGGCGCGAGTGAAAGACATCATGCAGTCCACCGCCATGCTGGAGATCAAGCAGGTCCTGGGCGGACCTTTCAGCTCCGAGCAGGATGCTCTGCAGCAGAACAATGGCGTGCTGCCGCCCGACTCGCTGCTGTTGAAGGGCCGCAGCCTGGGCAGCCGGCCTGGAGAAGATACAGGCGAAGAGTATTACATCGTCACCCGCAGTTCTGCCGTGGCGGGAGCCGATTTGCGCGCCGGCGGCGCTTCTGTGGGGCGAGACTCCAATACCAACGCCCCCGACGTTCAATTCAGCCTGACCAACGAAGGCGGGCGCAAGTTCGCAGCTTTTACGGGATCGCATATCAACGACCGCCTGGCGGTGGTGCTCGATAACCGCGTGCGCGAAGTGGCCACGATCCAGGAACAGATTCACGATCAGGGGCGCATCAGCGGAGGAGGCATGAGCGAGCAGACCGCCAAGGACCTCGCCCTGGTGCTGAATTCAGGCGCGCTGCCGGCGGGCATCGACTACCTGGAAGAGCGCACTGTGGGCCCCTCGCTCGGGACCGATTCCATCCGCGCCGGCGTGCGGGCCGCGGTGGTGGGCATGCTGGCGGTGCTCATTTTCATGCTCGTGTACTATCGCGGGGCCGGCATCAACGCCGATATTGCGCTGATCCTCAATCTGGTGATTTTGCTGGGATTTCTGGGCTTCACAGGCGCGACTTTGACCCTGCCGGGAATTGCCGGAGTTATCCTGACGGTCGGCATGGGCGTGGATTCGAACGTGCTGATCTTTGAGCGCATCCGCGAAGAGTTGCGCAACGGCAAGACACCGCCCTCTGCGGTGGAACAGGGCTTCAGCCATGCCTGGATCACGATCGTGGATACGCACGTGACAACCATCGTCTCCGCCTTCATCCTGTTTATCTTCGGGACCGGCCCGGTGCGCGGATTTGCGGTGACGCTCACCTTTGGTCTGGCGGCCAATTTGTTTACCGCTGTATTCGTCTCACGCGTCATCTTTGACTGGATCCTGTCGCGCAAGCAAAGAGGCGAGGCCTTGAGCATCTAGAGTGTGGGGGGCGGGTTTCCGGCCCGCCCGGACGGTTCAACACCCGTCCAGCAAGCAGCCCAGCAGAAACGAGGAACCCAAGCAGCGTGGAATTTTTTCGCAACTCGAACATAGACTTCCTCGGCAAGAAGTGGTACTTTCTCGCCTTCTCACTGATCTTCAGCGTGGCGGGACTGTTGTCCATGCTGTTGTGGCACGGAATTCCTGAGGGTGTGGATTTCCGCGGCGGCACTCTGGTGTACGTCAAATTCTCCCACTCCCCCAATCCCGACGCGATTCGCGCCGCTTTGGAAAGAGCCGGGCTGAAGAACCCCCGCATTCAGACCTTCGGTCCGCCGGGCAACAATACCGTGCTGATTGATCTCGATGTGCGCGAGACCAACGAGCAGGCGCTGGACCAGGGCAAGGTTCGGATCATCAATACGCTGGAGAGCAATGCCCCCGCCGGCAAACTCGACCTGAACAACAGCAGTTCCCTCACGATCACCAACTCGCTTTTGGAGCACGATCCATTGCGTGCCGGCACAAATGCTAACCAGCGCTACGCCGCCGTGGCCCGGACAATTGTGGACTATCGCGACAAAACCCTGGGCGGTGTGCTGAGTTCGTTCAACGATCTGAAGAGTGTCGTCGATCCCGCGGTGATGGCCTCACTGCAGGACGGATTCTACTTGTCTGACTTCGGTGTCTATCAGGTGGAGATCGTCGGTCCGCAGGTCGGCGAACAGTTGCGGAAGCAGGCATTGTGGGCAACGCTGTATTCCCTCGCCG
>Ga0335077_10011665_pt1 | contig 10984 bp, 10 predicted proteins | sample Lox_Sample_31_FD_207151 | JGI IMG/M metagenome (GOLD analysis project Ga0335077, IMG submission 207151) | Soil microbial communities from Loxahatchee National Wildlife Refuge, Florida, United States - Lox_Sample_3.1 | ecosystem: Environmental > Terrestrial > Soil > Wetlands | place: USA...
CATGGGCGCGCGGGTCACCGTCTACGACCCGGCGGCACTGGACAACGCCCGGCGGGCCCGCCCCGAGCTCGGTTACGCCGCCACGCTGGCCGGCGCCGCCCAGGGCGCCCACGTGGTGCTGCTGCTCACCGAGTGGCCGGAGTTCACCGCGCTCACGCCGGGCCGCCTCGGCGGCATCGTGGCCCGGCGCAACATCGTCGACGCCCGCAACGCGCTCGACCCGGTTCCGTGGCGGGAGGCGGGCTGGGAGTACCGGGCGCTCGGGGTGGCCGAGGACGCGGCCCGGGCCCGGCTGGACGCCTCGCCGTGATGGCCGCGGGCGGCGCGGCACCCGGCGCGAGATGGCGGCCCCGGTTGTGCCATCCCCCTACCCGGACCGGCCCGGGCCGACTAGGTTCGGGCAAATGAAAGCCCTGGTTCTGGCGGGGGGGTCAGGCAGCCGGCTGCGGCCGATCACCCATACCTACGCCAAGCAGCTGCTCCCGGTGGCCAACAAGCCGGTCCTGTTCTACGGGCTTGAGGCCATCCGGGACGCCGGCATCACCGACGTGGGGATCGTGGTGGGCGACACCGCACCCGCGATCCAGGACGCGGTGGGGGACGGGAGCGCCTTCGGGCTCGCCGCCAGCTACCTGCGGCAGGACGCGCCCCGCGGGCTGGCGCACGCGGTCATCGTCGCCCGCGACTTCCTCGGCGACGACGACTTCGTCATGTACCTGGGAGACAACTTCATCGTGGGCGGGATCACCGGCCTGGTGGAGGAGTTCCGGTCCAGCCGGCCGGACGCCCAGATCATGCTGACCAGCGTGCCGGACCCGCGGCAGTTCGGGGTGGCCGAGCTGGACACCGCGGGCGAAGTGGTGGGCCTGGAGGAGAAGCCGCAGCACCCCAAGAGCGACCTCGCGCTGGTGGGCGTCTACATCTTCACCCCGGCCGTCCATGAGGCGGTGTCGCAGCTCGCACCGTCGTGGCGGGGCGAGCTCGAGATCACCGAGGCCATCCAGTGGCTCATCGACCAGGGCCGCAAGGTGCGCTCCACCACGATCACCGGGTACTGGAAGGACACCGGCAACGTGGCGGACATGCTCGAGGTGAACCGGATGGTGCTGGAGACCGTCGACCCGCAGGTGCGGGGGACGGTCGAGGCGAGCGAGCTCATCGGCCGGGTGGTCGTCGAGGCCGGCGCCCAGGTGAGCGGGTCGCGGATCGTCGGCCCGGTCATCATCGGGACCGGGACCCGGGTGTCCGGCTCCTACATCGGCCCGTTCACCTCGGTGGCGCAGGACTGCGCCATCACCGACAGCGAGATCGAGTACTCCATCGTGCTGCGCGGCGCCCTCATCCAGGGGGTCCGGCGGATCGAGGCGTCGCTGATCGGCCACGACGTGGAGGTCACGCCCTCGCCGAACGTCCCCCGCGCCCACCGGCTGATTCTCGGAGACCACAGCAAGGTGCAGATCTGCTCATGAAGATTCTGGTAACCGGCGGCGCCGGGTTCATCGGGTCCCACTACGTCCGCACGCTGCTGGCCGGCGGCTACCCCGGCTACGAGGACGCGCGGGTCACCGTGCTGGACAAGCTGACCTACGCCGGCAACCTCGCCAACCTGGACCCGGTCGCGGACTCCGGGCGGCTCACCTTCATCCGCGGCGACATCTGCGACGCCCCGCTGCTCGCGTCGGTGGTCCCGGGCCACGAAGCGGTGATCAACTTCGCCGCCGAGACCCACGTGGACCGGTCGATCGCGGGCGCCGCCGGCTTCGTCACCGCGAACGTCGCCGGCGTCCAGGTGCTGCTCGACGCCTGCCTGGAGGCCGGGGTCCGCCGCGTGGTCCAGGTGTCCACGGACGAGGTCTACGGGAGCCTGGCCAGCGGGTCGTGGCGGGAAGACGCGATGCTGGAGCCGAACTCGCCCTACGCCGCGGCCAAGGCGGGCGGCGACCTGATGGCCCGGGCCTACGCCCGCACCCACGGGCTGCCCGTCAGCATCACCCGCTGCTGCAACAACTACGGGCCCTACCAGTTCCCGGAGAAGGTGATCCCGCTCTTCGTCACCAACCTGCTCGACGGGCTCAAGGTCCCGCTGTACGGCGACGGCGGCAACGTCCGGGGCTGGATCCACATCGACGACCATTGCCGGGGCATCCAGCTGGTGCTGGAACGCGGCGAGCCGGGGCGCGTCTACCACATCAACGGCGACACCGAGCTGACCAACGTGGAGCTGACCCAGGCCCTGCTCGACCGCTGCGGGGCCGGATGGGACATGGTCGTCAATGTGACCGACCGCAAGGGCCATGACCGCCGCTACTCGCTGGACGACTCGCTGCTGCGCGGCATGGGCTACGCCCCGCGGACCCCGTTCGGCGAGGGCCTGCGGGCGACCGTGGAGTGGTACCGGGACAACCGCGGGTGGTGGCAGCCGCTGAAGGGCCAGCCGGCCCCGCTCACCCCCGCGGCCGGCCCGTGACCCGCTGGCTGGTCACCGGCGCGGGCGGGATGCTCGGCCGGGACGTGCTGGCCGGCCTGGAGCGTGCCGGTGAGCAGCCGGCCGGGCTGGCCCGCCGCGAGCTCGACATCACCGACCGGGCCGCGGTCCGCGCGGCGCTGCGCGGGCACCGGCCGGACGTCGTGGTCAACTGCGCCGCCTGGACCAGGGTGGACGACGCGGAGGCGCACGAGAGCGAGGCGCTGGCCGTGAACGGGCGCGGCGCGGCGAACCTGGCCGCCGCCTGCGCGGGCACCGGCGCCCGGCTGGTGCACATCTCCACCGACTACGTGTTCGCCGGGGACGCCGCGCGGCCCTACGCCGAGCGCGACGCCACCGCCCCCCGGACCGCCTACGGCCGCACCAAGCTGGCCGGGGAGCAGGCCGTGCTCCGGCAGCTGCCCGCGGGCGGTTACGTGCTCCGCACGGCCTGGCTGTACGGCGCGCACGGGCCGAACTTCGTGCGCACGATGATCAGGTGCGAGCGGGAGCGGCCCGCCGTGGACGTGGTGGACGACCAGCACGGCCAGCCCACCTGGACCGCCGACGTGGCCCGCGCCGTCATCGCCCTGGCGCGCTCGGGGGCCCCGGCCGGGGTGTACCACGCGACGAGCGCCGGCTCGGTGACCTGGTACGGGTTCGCGCGGGAGATCTTCGGCCTGCTCGGCGCCGACCCGGCCCGGGTCAGGCCGGTCACCACCGCCGAGTTCCCGCGCCCGGCGCCGCGGCCCGCCTACAGCGTGCTCGGCCACGATGCCTGGGCCGCGGCCGGCCTCGGCCCGCTCCCGGGCTGGCAGGAGTCGCTGCGCCACGCGCTGCCCCCGCTGCTGACCGCGGAGGCGGCGGCCGCAGCGGCGGGTTAGCCGGTCCAGCCCACCCCGCGTACGGCCAGGCGCGGTGACGAGGCGTCCCCACCCTGCAGTCGGGCGGGCTGGGCCCGGTCAGTGGTCGCCTGCCTGATGATCGCCGTCGGGGACGGGCAGCTCTGCAGTGATCGTTGTGCCCTGGCCGGGGGCGGACTGGATGTCGAGCCGGCCGCCGAGGGCGGCGAGCCGGTCGGCCATGTTCCGCAGGCCTGAGCCCATCGGGGTGTGGCGGGTGTCGTAGCCGGTGCCGTCGTCGGAGACGGAGAACCGTGGGCCCGCGCGAAGCTGCTCAGCCCCAGCCCCAGGCCCGCCACCACGAATACCTGGCCCACGCGGTTCGCGGGCCGCCGGGAGGCGAGCACGAAGCCCACGACGGGGACGGCCAGGTTCGGGACGCTGTCGAAGACGTCGGCGAAGTTCCAGCCGGTCAGCTCCGAGGGCACCAGGTGCCGGTCCGCATACGCCAACACCAACGCGCCGGCTATCAGCGCGACCGATACCGCCGCGGCCGAGCCAGCCACCCAGCGAGTGGTCTGCACCCTCATCCCATCCCCCAGCGCCGAGTCTGCCCCGGCCGTCCCGGGTGGGAAAGACCCCCACGAGATCTTGCGCCACCTCGTCCCCTCCCCCGGCCCGGCGCTGACCGCCGCCCTCGCGCGTCCCGGCCACCGCGCCTGTGCTGGCTCGTCGTGTGCTGGCTCGTCGCGCGAGCTGGCCGTGGCCAGGCAAGCCGGCGGCTGTGCAGCCGCTGTGCCGCAGGCGTGGCGGCCGTATGGAGAGGTGCCCGCGGAGACAGCCCAGGGGAGAGATGCCGCGGCCGGTCACCCGTCGCCGGGCGGGTGCCCGTCATCGGCCGGAGGGGGACTGTGCCTTCGCCGGCCGGGCCAGCGCGGCCGGGAGCCGCGGGCCGCCGTGGTCTTTTCGGGCGTGAGGGCGGGCGCGACGGTGTCATCCTCGACCACCTCGTAGTACCGGCCGTAGGTCCGGAACGCGGCCAGGATCACGCCGGCCGCCGGCAGGGCGAGGAAGGCGAACAGGATCCCGCCCAGCGCGCCACCGATCAGCGCGGCGGCGAAGGCGACCGGCGCGGGCAGGGACATGGTCCGCGCGGTCAGCCGCGGGCTCAGGAAGTAGTTCTCGATCTGCTGGTAGATCACGATCCAGATGAGCACGATCAGCGCGTCGACCGGCTCGTACAGCAGCGCCACCAGCACCGGCACCGCCCCGCCGATGTAGGTGCCGACGATCGGGATGAACTCGGCGACGATCCCCTCGAAGATGGCGAGCGGCGCCGCGAACGGCACGCCCCGCCAGCGCAGCACCGCGTACATCAGGACGCCGTTGATCACCGCCAGCAGCAGCCGGGAGTAGAAATAGCCGCCGGTCTGCTCGATCGCCTGCTCCCAGATGAACAGGATCCGCCGCTGCCGGTCGGGGCGGAACCGCGAGCAGACCACCCGCCGCAGCTGCGGCCCCTGCGCGACCATGTAGAACGTGAACAAGGCGATCGTCAGCGCCTGGAAGATGCCGCCGACGATCCCGGTGGCGACCCGCACGACGCCGCCGAGCAGGCTGCCCGCGCCGGTGAGCAGCTGACTCCCGTACTTCCGCAGCTGATCTTCGATGTGGGCCTGGTCCAGCTGGATCCCGAACGGCTTGAGATACCGCGCCAGGTTGTTCACCAGGTCCGGCAGCGACGAGATCAGCTGCCGGGTGCCCGACACCACCGCCGGGATCAGCAGGGCTATCAGCGCCGCGATCGCCACCAGCACGGCGACGAACACCAGCCCGGTGGCGGCGCCGCGGCGCCACCCCCGCTGTGCCAGGTAGTCGACCGCGGGTTCGATGGCAAAGGACAGGAACAGCGAGATCACGATGATCTGGAGAAAGCCGGCCAGCCGGTGCACGATCGAGTCCGCGATCCCGGCCAGGACCAGGCCCGCCACGATGGCGACGACCAGCCACAGCGCCGCGTGCCGGACAAATGACCGGCTCCAGGGCCGGAGAGCGTCGGGGGCAGGCGGCTCTGACCAGGATGGGGGGCTGCCCTCCTGCTCCTCACCGGCAGCGGGCGATCTTTGATCCCTCATTGGCATCCTCCGTCCTTCCCCCGCTGCGGGATCACCAATACACCGGCCCGGCATTTCCATCCGATCTCCACACCGGCTCCACCGTTTCTCCACCGCTCGCGGCAGAAAGCCCGCCTGCCGCCGCTGCGGCAGGGGCGCCGGTCCTGGATCTGGCCAGTATGTGGGCCCGATCCCGCGGTGTGGGGAAGCCGCGGGGGCAGGCCGGCGGCTAGGGGGAAGCCCGGTCGATGCCCCGGTGCGCCCGGACCGAGCGCTCGATCAGCTCGCGCAGCGCCTCGGGGTCCACGTCGCCGAGGCGCTTGACGTACAGGCAGCCCTTCCCGGTCTTGTGCGGGCCCAGCCGCGCCAGCACCGCCTGGCACCGGGTCCCGAACTCGCTGGCCAGGTAGATGACCAGATGCTGGCTGCGGGGTGAGAACCCGGCCAGCGGCGCGTCGCCCTCGTGGCCGCTGGCGTACCGGTAGTGGTACGCGCCGAAGCCGACGATGCTGGTGCCCCACATGGCCGGCGGCTCCCCGGTGATCTCCTGCATCATGGCGCACAGCTGGCGCGTGTCCTGGCGCCGCCGCTCATCGGGCACGCCGGCCAGGATCCCCGCCACCGGGGCATCGGTCGGGCGCGTCACCGGGCCCTTCCTGGCCGCCATCCCGTCATGCTCGCACAGCGGCCCGGTCCCGGGCCGGGCCGGGTCCGGGACCGGGTCAGGCCGGGTGGCTGGCCGGCCGGCCGTCCTCGCGCAGGGCCTCGGTGTACGCCTGGCAGTCGCGGTAGGACGGGAGCAGCCCGGCGGCGCGGGCCTCCGCCAGCGACGGGGCCGCGGCGTCCTTGTCCGACAGGACCGGCTCGCCGCCGCCCGGCCAGGCGATGCCCACGTCCGGGTCGAGCGGGTGCACGCCGTGCTCCCGCTCCGGCGCGTAGGGCGTGGAGCACAGGTACACGACGGTGGCCGTCTCGCTCAGCGCCGTGAACGCGTGCCCGAGGCCCTCGGCTATGAACAGCGAGCGCCGGTTCTCGTCATTGAGCCGGACCGCTTCCCACCGCCCGAAGCCGGGGGAGCCGGCCCGCAGGTCGACCACCACGTCCAGGATCGCGCCGCTGAGGCAGCTGACGTACTTCGCCTGCCCGGGCGGGACATCGGAGAAGTGGATGCCGCGGATGACGCCCCGGCGGGACACCGAGCAGTTCGCCTGGGCGACATTCAGCCGGTAGCCGAGCGCGGCCAGGAATTCGCCGCCGCGGAAAAGCTCATGGAAACTTCCCCGGGGATCAGAACGGATCACCGGTGTGTACGCCCAGGCGCCCTCGATGCTGAGCGGGTCCATGGAAAGCTCCCCTGCTAGGCCGGTGCCCGCAGCCACGCCCGGCTGGCGGCGCCCAGCACAATACCGGCCACCGGGCGGGGCGGGCGGTCACCGGCCCGCCGGGCCGTATATAACAAAACGGTAACAGCGGCGCGGGGTGGCCCACGCCACTGCTGAGCTAGGCGTCATACAAGTACCTTTCGCGCTGCTTTCGCGTCTGCTGCCTCGCTAGCCACAGCCAGGAAGGGTGCGCCCGCGCGTGCGGGGTGGGGTGGGCCGCTCATGGAGGCTGAGATAACACATGCTGATGGCAGGTCGCTCGCTGGGCCGCAGGTGCCCGTCCACGGCGGCGCTGCGGTGACGCTGCGATCTGCCCGGCTCGGCCTGGTCGCCGAGCATGACGCCAGCAGCGCTGCCCTCCTTGGCCGGCTCCTGCGAATCGGCCTGCTCCGGCTCGCGGAGCAGCACACCGACGGGGAGTTCGTGTTCACCGTGACCGGCACCCCCGTGCCCGGCGGCGGCTGGCAGCTGCAGCCCGCGGGGACCAGCCTGCGGTACGGGGCGATCACCGCGCTGGGCCTGCTGCGCGCCCCGGAGCCGGAGCAGCGCCAGGTGCTGGCCGGGCAGACCGGTGACGACCTGGTGGGGAAGCTGGCCAAGCGGCTGGATGAGATCCCCGGCGTGGGCGACGCGGCCCTGGTCTGCTGGGCCGCCGCCGAGGCCCGCCACGGCGAGCTGCCGCACGCGGTGGAGCGGCTGCGCGAGCTTGACCGCCCGGGCCTCCCGATCGACGTGGTCTCGGCGGCGTGGGTGGTGTCGGCCCTGGTGGCCGCGCGCCCGCACACCGACGTGGAGCAGCACCTGGCGGCCGCCCGCGGCCGGCTGCTGGCCGCCCGGGGCGCCGCGGCCTACCCGCACACCACCGGCGGCGCCCCGTGGTACCGGGCCCACGTCGGCAGCTTCGCCGACCAGGTGTACCCCATCCAGGCGCTCGCCCGGCTGCACGGCAGCGCCGGCGATCCCGAGGCGCTGGCCGCCGCCGAGACCGTGGCCGGCGTGATCTGCGGCGCGCAGGGCCGGGCCGGGCAGTGGTGGTGGCACTACGACTCCCGGACCGGCGGCGTCGTCGAGGGCTACCCGGTGTACAGCGTGCACCAGCACGCGATGGCCCCGATGGCGCTGCTGGACCTGGCCGACGCGGGCGGCACCAGTCACCTCGACGCGATCCGCCGCGGGCTGGGCTGGCTGGACAAGCGGCCCGAGACCGGCGCGGACCTGGTGCTGGACGATCCGCCGATCACCTGGCGCAAGGTCGCCCGCAGCGACAAGCGGAAGCTGGTGCGCGGGCTGCGGGCCGCGTCCACCAGCGTCCGGCCGGGGATGCGCCTCCCGGTGCTCGACCGTCTGTACCGGCCCGGAACGGTCGACCACGAGTGCCGGCCCTACGAGCTGGGCTGGCTGCTCCTGACCTGGCTGTCCTGACGTGCTGCCGTGACTGTGAGGGGTGGATGAATCCGAACCTGGCTGACCCGCCGAGGCGCGAGCTGTTTGGCCTCCGGCTGGACCCGCTCACCATGGGCCAGGCCGTGGCCCGGTGCGGCGACGCGATCGAGCATCATGAGCAGCTGTCCATCGGCGTGGTCAACGCGGCCAAGGTCGTGTCGATGCGGCGGGACACGCAGCTGCGCGACGCGGTGGCCGGGTGCGGCATGATCCTGGCCGACGGCCAGGCGGTGGTGTGGGCGAGCGGGGTGCTCCGGGCGCCGCTGCCGGAACGGGTGGCCGGCGTCGACCTGTTCATGGAGCTGCTCGCCGAGTCCGCCCGCCGCGGCCACCGCGTGTACTTCCTCGGGGCACGGCCCGACGTGCTGGCGCGGATGCTGGAGGAGGCCGGCCGGCGGTTCCCGGGCCTGATCGTGGCCGGCGCCCGCGACGGCTACTACCAGCCGGGTGAGGAGGCCGCGATCGCCGAGGAGATCCGCGCCAGCGGCGCGGACATCCTGTTCCTCGGCATGTCGTCGCCGCGGAAGGAGCTGTTCATGGCCGAGTGGGGCCCCGCGACGAAAGCGCACGTGCTCCACGGCGTCGGCGGATCGTTCAACATCCTGGCCGGTGAGACCCGGCGGGCCCCGGTGTGGCTGCAGACCCATGGCCTGGAATGGCTCTACCGCGCCTGGCAGGAGCCGGTCCGGCTCGGCCGCCGGTACCTGAAGACCAACCTGGCCTTCCTCGCCCTGGTCGCCCGCGAGCGCATCCGCCGCCGCGGCACCACCGCACCGGCCGCCGCCGGAGCCGCAGCGCCGGGCGAGCACGCATGACCAAGGTCGTCGTCGTCGGCCTCGGTTACGTGGGGCTGCCGCTGGCCATGCGCGCAGCCGCCGTCGGCCACAGCGTCACCGGTTTCGACACCGACACCCGCCGGGTGAAGCTGCTGGAGGCGGGGGAGTCCTACATCGAGGACGTGCCCTCGGAGGAGCTGCAGCAGGTCCTGGCGGACGGCACGTTCCGGGCCTCCTCGGACGGCGCCGCGTGCGCCGGGTTCGACGTCGCCGTGGTCGCCGCCCCCACGCCGCTGCGGGACGGGCTGCCCGACCTGTCCTACCTCGAGGACGCCGCCCGCACGCTCGCCCGGCACCTGCGCCGCGGCGCGACCGTCATCATCGAGTCCACCTCCTACCCCGGGACCACCCAGGAAAAGGTGCTGCCGATCCTCGAGGAGGGGTCGGGCCTGGCCGCGGGCTCGGGGTTCCATCTCGGCTACAGCCCGGAGCGGATCGACCCGGGCAACACCACCTGGACGCTGGTCAGCACGCCGAAGGTGGTGTCGGGGATCGACGAGGACTCGCTGCGGGCGGTCGAGGGCTTCTACTCGACCATCGTGAACCAGACGGTCGCCGTCTCCTCACCGCGCGAGGCCGAGCTGGCCAAGCTGGTGGAGAACACCTTCCGGCACGTCAACATCGCGCTCGTGAACGAGCTGGCCATGTTCGCGCGCGACCTGGGCATCGACGTGTGGGAGGCGATCGAGGCGGCGTCCACCAAGCCGTTCGGCTACATGCCGTTCCGCCCCGGGCCCGGCGTCGGCGGCCACTGCCTGCCGATCGACCCGTCCTACCTGTCCTGGCGGGTGGAACGTGCGCTCGGCAAGAGCTTCCGCTTCGTCGAGCTCGCGGATGACATCAACAGTCACATGCCGGATTACGTTGTGCACCGGCTCATGATGTCGCTCAACGAGCGTGCGCGGCCGGTCAAGGGCGCGCGCATCCTGCTCCTCGGGCTGGCCTACAAGAAGAACACCGGCGATGCGCGGGAATCCCCCGCGGTGCGGGTCGCGGAGCTGCTGCGGGCGCTGGGGGCCGACGTGCGCGCGGCCGACCCGCACGTGGTCGAGGGCAGCACCGTGGACGGGACCGTGCCGCGGGTGGAGCCGACGCCGGACGAGCTCGCGGCGGCGGACGTCGTCGTCCTGCTGACCGACCATGACGCGTTCGACACCGACGGCATCCGCACCCACGCGCGGCACGTGTTCGACTGCCGCCACCGGCTGGCCGGCCCCAACGTCGAGAGCCTCTGACCCGGTCATGCGCATCGTCTGCGTGGCCGGCGCCCGGCCGAACTACATGAAGGTCAAGCCGGTCATGGACGCGCTGGAGGAACGCGGCGCGGAGGTCGTCCTGGTCCACACCGGCCAGCACTACGACGCGGCCATGAACGACGTGTTCTTCGCCGATCTGGGCATCCGGCCGCCGGACCACTACCTGCAGGTGGGCTCGGGCAGCCACGCCACCCAGACCGGCAAGGTGATGACCGCCTTCGAGCCGCTGGCCGGCGAGCTGCGCCCGGACGTGGTGGTGGTGGTCGGGGACGTGAACTCCACCCTGGGCTGCGCGCTCGTCACCGCGAAGTCCGGCGCGCTGCTCGCGCACGTCGAGGCGGGGCTGCGCAGCCGCGACTGGAGCATGCCCGAGGAGATCAACCGCATCGTCACCGACCGGGTGAGCGACTACCTGTTCGCCCCGTCGGCCGACGCGGTGTCCAACCTGCGGGCCGAGGGGTACCGGGACGACCAGGTGCACCTGGTCGGCAACGTCATGGTGGACACGCTGCTGGCCAACCTCGGCCGCGCCCGCGGGTCCGGCGCGCTGGCCCGGCTCGGGCTCGAGCCGGGCGGGTACGCCCTGGTGACGCTGCACCGCCCGGCGACCGTGGACGATCCCGGGGCGCTGGCCGGGCTGCTGTCGG
>Ga0335077_10011666_pt1 | contig 10982 bp, 4 predicted proteins | sample Lox_Sample_31_FD_207151 | JGI IMG/M metagenome (GOLD analysis project Ga0335077, IMG submission 207151) | Soil microbial communities from Loxahatchee National Wildlife Refuge, Florida, United States - Lox_Sample_3.1 | ecosystem: Environmental > Terrestrial > Soil > Wetlands | place: USA: Florida...
GCCGACGCGCCGGTGCGCGACGGCCTGGAAGGAACGTTCGGTGAGCGGACGGTTCGGGCCGCGGTGCACGTTGCCGAGGATGTCGCGCTCGCCCTTGCACATCGCGCAGGGGCATCCGCGGCGAAGCTTCTCGAGCGGGATGTAGTCCTCGCGCCCGTCGTCCCACACGATCGCGAGCTCGGCGCCCACGATCATCACCTGCTTCGGAACCCCCGAGGTCACTTCAGGCCGTCGACGACGTAGAGATCCGAGAGGACGCGCGTGAAGCTGTAGACGTAGGACGACAGATCCGGCGTCAGGCAGACTCGGCCGATGTTGCTGACGCCGGCCGCGTCGGCCGGCATGACCGTCTTCACGACCTCCGCCTTACCGCTCGCGATGTCCATTCGATAGAGCTTCGCCGGAAGCTCGCCGACGCGAATGTAATAGAGCGCCTTCCCGTCCGCGCTCCACATCGAGGGCCGCTCCGTGGACTGCAGCTCGAGACGCGCCGGCTCGCCTCCCTCGATCGGGTAGAGCACGAGCTTCCGGTCGGGCCCGAGGAGAACCGCGACGCGGCCGTCCGGCGAAATGCCGTGCTGGAGAATTCGGTAGCCCTCGGGCGTCAGCGCGCGATATTTGCTCGTCTCGACGTCCATGACGTAGATGCGCACGCCGCGGCCCGGCTCCTTCGCCTCGAACAGGATTCGTTTCCCGTCGGGCATCCAGTCGGCGAATTGGACGCGGACGTCCTTGGTCGGGAGCGGGCGAACCTGGCCCGGTCCCGTGGGAAAGAGACTCATCGTCGGCTGATCCGTCGTCCATCCGGAGACTCCGAGAGCCCACTTGCCGTCGGGTGAGAGCGTATTGCTGAAGCCCTCGGCCACGCGGACGGCCGGCGATCCGTCGGTCTTACGCAGATAGATCGAGTAGCCTTCGCCTCCGCCCGATCCGGACTCCGTGAAGAGGACCGTCCGGCCGTCGCGCGAGAGGTCGGTCACGCCGGACCAGTCGAGCCACGACAGCTCCTTTTCCTTGGTCTCGCCCGGAGCCAATCCCATGATCCCCTGGCGCTCGACGGCCTGCGTCATCAGGAGGCGTCCATCGCGAAAGACGTCTTCGAGCGTCAGGTTCCCGGTGACGCGTGCGCGCAGCTTCAGGCGCCCGGAGCTCGTCACGCTATACAGCGCGCGGTTGTTTCCAACGGGCGCCGCCGTGAACCAGATCTCTCCCGGACGGGCCCAGGCGAGCCCGGCCGCCGTCGCGAAGGATTCCGTCAGAACCGACTTCTTGCCGGCGCGATCGACGAGAGTCACCGTGCCTCCGTCATCGCCCTGCACGGGATGGTCGAGGAAGGCGACGGCGTCGCCGGCCGGGGAGACGCGCAGATGACTGACCCAACCCGTCGTCTCGTAGACCACCTTTCCGATCGGGAGCTCGATGCGATAGCCCTTGCCGGCCTGACGAATGATCACGAGCTCGCTCGATCCGGGGATCCAGTCGGCCGCCTGAACGTCCTCGAGGATCTCGCGGGTCGCGCCCCCTCCCGCCAGCGACGTCTGTGCAAGCGTCCCCATGCGCTGGAACCCCCCGATGTTGTGCCGGTGGATCGAAACCGCCATCTCTCCCGACGGCGAGATCGCGAGCACCTCCGCGTCGGGGAGCCCGAACGGTCGCGACTCCGAGCTCTCCGTGCGCGTCGAGAAGATCTCCATGGGACGGCCGTCCCAGGCTGCGGAGTAGAGGATCGTCTGCCCGTCCGGCGAGAAGCGCGCTCCTCCGACCTCACCACGCCGGAAGGTGAGCTGATGGAAGTTGGGAAGGGGTGTCAGCCAGAATCGCCGGCCGGCCAGGAGGCCGGCGGCGAGGCCCGCCGCGAGGAGCGCGACGCCCGCCAGCGCGACGGCGAGACGGCGCCTCGGCGCGCGCACCGCCGCGATCTCCTTCGACAGGTCCTCGGTCGATGTCCCCGGCGCCTCCGAGAGATGGTCGCGGACGTCCGCGAGATCGCGCGCGAGGTCCTTGGTCGTCCCGAAGCGGTCCTCGGGATCCTTCGAGAGGCATCGCTCCACCAGCCACCGGATCGGCGCCGGCGTCTTCGGGCTCAGCTGCCCGACGGGCTGCGGCTCTTCCCGGATGATCGCGGTCAGCGTCTCGGCGGTCGTGCCGCGCTCGAAGGCGCGCTTGCCGGTCGCCATCTCGTAGACCATCGAGCCGAAAGAGAACTGGTCGGAGCGGAAGTCGAGCGGCCGGCCGGAGGCCTGCTCGGGCGACATGTAGCCGACCGTTCCCATGACCATGCCGGGGCGCGTCGCGTCGGCCGCCGTCTGCTGGCCCGAAAGCTCGTCGGACTCCGGCGTCACGAGCTTCGCGAGGCCGAAGTCGAGGATCTTGGCGTAGCCGTGCTTTGAGACCATGACGTTCTGGGGCTTCAAATCCCGGTGGACGATCCCCGCCGCGTGCGCCGCCGCGAGGCCATCCGCGATCTGGACCGAGAGGTCGAGCAGCTTTCGCGTCGGCATCGGCCCCGCCGCGATCAGGTCCTTCAGGGTCTGACCCTCGACGAGCTCCATCGCGATGTAGACGGTCGAATCGTCGGAGCCGATGTCGTAGATCGTCAGGATGTTCGGATGCGAGAGACCCGAGGCCGCGCGCGCTTCCCGCTCGAAACGCGCGCGCCGGTCCGCGTCGGCGGCAAGATCGGCAGGCAGGACCTTGACCGCGACGTCGCGCTTGAGACGTTCGTCGCGAGCCCGATAGACCTCTCCCATCCCGCCCGCCCCGATGGGCGAAAGGATCGAATACGGTCCGAGTCGGGTTCCGGCGGTCAGCGTCATGAAGAGGACACGTCCGGGCGCGGCGTGAGGAGTCTCCGCGAAGTCATCGAGCGGAGGAGCCTCACGCCGCGGGAGCGAGCACGCCGCGCCGGGATCAGGCGCACGGTCGAGGCCCTTTGGCCGAGCCGGACGCCGGTCGCGCATCCGAGATCCCGGCGCAAGCGCGCGCGACGGCCTCCCATCCCGCCCGCGCCGATCGGCAAGACGATCGCGCAAGGTCCGAGCTTCGAGCCGGCGGCGAGAGTCATTTCAGGCCTTCGACCACGTACATGTCCGACAGCGTCCGCGAGTAGCCGTAAACGTAGGAGGAGCCGTCTGGCGTCGGGATGACCGGCGCGATGTCCACGATGCCCGCGCCGTCGGCCGGCATGAGCTCTTTCCAGAGCTCCCGCTTGCCGGTCGCGACGTCGAGCCGGGTGACCTTCACCGGCACGTCACGCCGCCGGAAGACGTAGAGGTAGCGGCCGTCGCCACTCCAGCCCGTCGGGCTCTCGTCGGGCGCGAGGCCCGGGATGGGTTCCGGCTCGCCGCCGTCGATCGAGTAGAAATAGCGCCGGTGGTCCGGCCCGATCACGACGACGCGCTTTCCGTCCGGAGAGACCGTCCGCGGAACGAGCCGATATCCCTCGGGCGTCAGGGCCTTTGGGGCGCCTCCCGCCGTCACGTCGAGGAGGTAGAGGCGGCTGCCGTGTCCCGGCTCGGCCCCGCCGAAAACGATCCGTTTCCCGCCGGGGAGCCAGTCGCCGGAGGACTCGGTCTGAAGGTTCCCGGTGGGAAGGAGCTTCTTGTCCCCCGCGCCCGTCGGGTAGAGCCACAATCCCGGCTTCTCGGCTCGCGGCGTGTTGGCCGTGACCCACTGACCGTCCGGAGAGATCGCCATGCCGACACCGTCGCCGAGACGCACGGGCGCCGAGCCGTCGGTTCCGCGGATGAAGCAGGAGTAACCGGGGCCCGAGCCCTCTCCCGTCTCGGCGAAGAGGAGCGTCTTGCCGTCGGGTGAGAGATCGAACGCCGCCGACCAGTCGAGCCAGGAAAGGTCCCGCTCCTTCGCTTCGCCCGGCGCGCGCCCGAGCACGCCGATGCGGATGACGTCGTGTGAGACGAGAACCCGCCCGTCCTTCGCGATGTCCTGGAGCGTCAGGCTTTCGGTGACGCGGGCGAGCAGCCGCTCCGAACCCGAGAGGGTCACGGCATGGACGGCGCGGTTGCCGCCGACCCTCGTCCCGGTGAACCAGACCTCCCGTCCGTCCCGGCCCCAGGCGAGGCCCTGAACCGACGCGAAGATGCCGGCGAGCGCCGTGCGCTTGCCGGACCTGTCGACCACGACGACGGATCCCCCGTCGTCGCGCCGGATGGGATGATCGAGAAACGCCACCCGTTCGCCGTCGGGCGAGACGCGGGGATGACTGATCCATCCGCTCGTCTGATAGAGGACCTTGCCAGCCGGGTATTCGAGCTGATTGCGCGAGTTGACGTCGCGCACGAGCGCGTAGCTCGCGCCGTCGGGAGACCAGTCGGCCCACTGAACGTCCGTCGAGATCTGCCGGGGCGCCACGCCGCCCGACACACTGACCTGCGCGAGCGTGCCGGAGCGGATGAAGGCCTCCTCGATGTGGCGATCCACGAGCACGAGCATTTCGCCCGCGGGCGAGATCCCGGCGATGTCGCCGCCGACCAGACCGAACACGCGCGACTCGGGGCGGTCCGTGCGCGTCGCGAAGACCTCCACGGGCTTGCCGTCCCAGGCCGCCGAGTAAATGACCGTCTGTCCGTCGGGCGCAAAGCGCGCCGAATAGAGCTCTCCGCGGCGAAACGTCAGCTGCTGATAATTGGGCGGCGGCAGGAAGCCCGTCTTCTTGCCGACGCGATAGCCGGCCGCGAGGCCCGCCGCGAGCGCGAGAGCCGCCGCGAGCGCCGCGGGCCCGATCCAGCCCCGCCGCCGCGATTTCTCGGGGAGCGGGAACGCCCCGGTCGGCCGCGACGTTCCGGAGAGCGCCTCGAGGTCGAAGGCGAGATCCCGCGCCGACTCGAACCGCTCCTCCGGATTCTTCTCGAGGCAGTGCCGCACGATGCGCTCGAGCCCCGGATGGACGTCCTGGTTCGTCGCGGAGAGATCCGGCGGCTCCTTCGTCAGGATCGCCGTGATCGTGTCGGCCGCCGTGTCGCCGCGAAACGCGCGCTGGCCCGACAGCATCTCGTAGAGAATCGTGCCGAAAGAAAAGAGATCGCTTCGCCGGTCCGCCGGCTTCCCGCGAACCTGCTCCGGCGACATGTAGCCCATCGTCCCGAGCACGACGCCGGGCTCGGTGCCCGAGATCGTCCTCAAGTCCGTCTGCTGCTCGCCGTCCTTCTCCGCCTTCAACTTCGCGAGGCCGAAGTCGAGGATCTTGAGCCGTCCGTCCTTCGTCACGAACAAGTTCTCGGGCTTCAGGTCCCGATGCACGATCCCCTTTTCGTGCGCGGCCGCGAGGCCCTTGGCGATCTGGATCGCGTAGTCCGTCGCCTTCCGAACCGGAAGCGCGCCGCCCGAGAGCCGCGACCGGAGCGTCTCCCCTTCCAGAAGCTCCGTGACGATGTAAGGCGCGCCGTCGCTTGCATTGGTCCCGAGGTCGTAGACGGCGGTGATGTTCGGGTGATTGAGAACTCCCGCCGCCCGCGCCTCCTGCTCGAAGCGCTTCAGGCGGTCGGCGTCCTGCGAGAGCGACGCCGGCAGCACCTTAATCGCCACGTCGCGGCCGAGGCGCGGATCCTTCGCGCGATAGACCTCACCCATGCCGCCCGCGCCCAGAGGCGCAGCGATCTCGTATGGTCCGAGCTTGGCGCCCGCGGAGAGTGTCATCCGGTTCGGCCGGATTCTATTCGAGTCCCTCGACGACGTAGAGGTCGGCGAGGTTGCGCAGGTAGGAGTACGCGTACGCCTTTCCGTCCGGCGTGATTCGGACGGCGCCGATGGTCGTCACACCGGCCGAGTCGCCGGGCATCAGGGAACGCCATGGCGAAAGCGCGCCCGTCTTCAGATCGAAGCGGTTGACCTGCGCCGGAGTCTGCCCCCGTTGCCGCACGAAAAGCGAAATGCCGTCATCGCTCCAGCCGACCGGAAGCCATTTCGCGTCGATCGCGAGCGGCGTCGGCTCCCCTCCCTCGAGCGGATAGAGATAGGGCTTGCGGTCCGGCCCGAAGACGGCGACGACCCGGCCGTCGGGAGAGACGCCGGCGCCGGACGCGGCGAAGCGGTAGCCCTCGGGAGTGAGGGCGTGGACCTTCTGCGAGGCGAGCTCGTAGAGGTAGATCCGAACCCCCCGCCCGGCCTCGTTTGCGGCGAGGAGCAGGCGATTCCCGTCCGGGAGCCAGGCCGCTGCCTGAACCGCCAGCCCCGGCGTCTCGAGAAACTTCGGGTCGCCGGCGCCAATCGGATAGATCACGACCTTCGGGTTCGAAGAGGGATGGACGATCGCGAGCGCGAGCTTGCCGTCGGGCGACAACGCCTGCGCGGAGCCCTCTCCCAGCCGGATCGCGGGAGAGCCGTCCATCTTCCGCGCGTAGGTCGAGTAGCCCGGTCCGCCGCCCTCGCCGCTCTCGTCGAAGAGGATCGTGGTCCCGTCCCTGGAGATGCTGTCCACCAGAGACCAGTCGAGCCACGACAGGTCGCGCTCCTTGTCGAGGCCCGGGCCGTACGCGACGAGCCCCTGACGCGCCTTGTCCTGCGACAGGAGCACCTTTCCGGTCCGCGAGACGTCCTCCATCGTCATGCCGCCGGTCGCGACCGCGAGCACGCGGACTTTGCCCGAGCGGGACGCGGCGTGCACGAAGCGGTTGAACCCGACCCGGGAGGCCGTGAACCAGACCTCGTCGCCCTTCCGGGACCAGCTCAGGCCGAGAATGCTCGCGAAGTCGTCGGTGAGCTTCTTCGTCTGTCCCGAGCGGTCGACGAGCAGGACGTATCCTCCGTCGTCGTCTACCGTCGGGTGTTCGATCACGGCGACCGCATCGCCGGACGGAGAGACCCGCGGATGACTCAACCAGCCCGGCGAGGCGTAGAGCGCCTTGCCGATCGGAAACTCCAGCTGGCTCTTTCCTCCCGCGTCGCGCACGATCGCGAGATCTCTGCCGTCGGGCGACCAGTCCGCGTACTCGACGTCGTCCCGAATGTCCTTCGGCGCGCCGCCTCCCGTCATGCCGAGACGCGAGAGCGTTCCGATGCGCGCAAATCCCGAGTACGTGCGCCGGGAGAGCGACACCGCCATCTCTCCCGTCGAGGCGATCGAGAGGACCTCGGCTCCGGTCAGGCCGAACGGGCGCGACTCGGGACTGTCGAGCCGCGTGGTGAAGAGCTCCATCGGCCGGCCGTCCCATGCCGCGGTGTAGATGATCGTCTCGCCGTCGGGCGCGAACCGGGCCGACTGGATCGGGCCGCGGCGAAACGTGAGCTGACGAAACGACACCGGCGAGCGCTCGGTGAGACGCCGGCCCGCGAGGAGGCCGCCTGCGGCGCCCGCCGCCAGAGCCACGAGGATCGCGGCGAAGACGGGAACCGTCCAGCGCGTGCGCCGCCGCGCTTCGCCGCCCGCGGCGGCGACCGCTCCGGTCGTGGATCCGGAAACTCCCGAGAGCGCCTCGAGGTCGAACGCGACGTCGCGCGCCGACTCGAACCGCTCCTCCGGGTTCTTCTCGAGGCAGTGCCGCACGATCCGGTCGATGCCCGGATGAATGTCCTTGTTCGCCTGCGAGAGGTCCGGCGGCTCCTTCGTCAGGATCGCCGTGATCGTGTCAGCCGCCGTGTCGCCGCGGAAGGCGCGCTGGCCCGACAGCATCTCGTACAGGATCGTCCCGAAGGAGAAGAGGTCGCTCCGGCGGTCCGCCGGCTTTCCGCGAACCTGCTCCGGCGACATGTACCCCATCGTCCCGAGCACGACGCCCGGCTCGGTGCCCGAGATCGTCCTCAAGTCCGTCTGCTGCTCGCCGTCCTTCTCGGACTTCAACTTCGCGAGACCGAAGTCGAGAATCTTGAGCCGTCCGTCCTTCGTCACGAACAAGTTCTCGGGCTTCAGGTCCCGATGCACGATCCCCTTCTCGTGCGCCGCGGCGAGGCCCTTGGCGATCTGGATCGCGTAGTCCGTCGCCTTCCGAACCGGAAGCGGCCCCGCTCCCAGGCGGGACCGGAGGGTCTCCCCCTCGAGAAGCTCCGTCACGATGTACGGCGCGCCGTCGCTTGCGTTGGTCCCGAGGTCGTAGACGGCGGTGATGTTCGGATGATTGAGGACGCCCGCCGCGCGCGCCTCCTGCTCGAAGCGCTTCAGGCGGTCCGCGTCCTGCGAGAGCGACGCCGGCAACACCTTGATCGCGACCTCGCGGCCCAGACGCGGATCCTTCGCCCGATAGACCTCCCCCATGCCGCCGGCGCCGAGCAGGCCGGTGATCTCGTAGGGACCGAGTCGGGAACCTGCGGCGAGCGTCATCGCTGGACGCCCTCCACCAGGAAGAGGTCCGACAGTGTCCGCATATAAGAGTAGATGTAGGCCGAGCCGTCGGGCGTGGGCAGAGGACCCAGGTTCGAAACGCCGGCGGCGTCGGCGGGCATCAGCGTCCGCCAGAGCTCCTTGCGTCCCGTCGCGATCTCGAGGCGATAGACCTTCACCGGTACTTCCGCACGCCGCCGGACGTAGAGAAAGCGTCCGTCCGCGGTGACCTGCAAGACACCGTCCTGCGGATCGAGTCCCGGGATCGGCGTGGGCTCGCCTCCCGACAGCGAATACAGATAGCGTCGGCGGTCGGGACCGTCCGCGACCGCCCACTTGCCGTTCGGATCGACCACGCCGGTCGCCGAGTAGCCCTCCGGCGACACGGCCCGCGGTTTCCCGTCCGCGAAGTTCCGCAGATAGAGCCGCTGGCCGCGGCCGGGCTCGCTTCCCGTGAGCAGCATCTGCTTGCCATCCGGGAGGAAGTTGGCGGTGAAGACGGCGATGCCGTCCTTCGGAAAGATCTTCGGCTCGCCGGCGCCGGCCGGGTATGCCGCGAGCTGCGGATCGGACGCCGGATGGATGATCGAGAGCGCCCACTCGCCATCCGGCGAGAGATCCTGAGCTTCTCCTTCGCCGAGACGCACGGCCGGAGAGCCGTCCGTCTTGCGGATGTACACGGAGTACCCGGCACCGCCCCCCTCTCCCGACTCGGAAAAGAGCACGGTCCTCCCGTCCCGCGAGATCGCTGCGGGCAGGGACCAGTCGAGCCAGGTGAGGTCCCTTTCCGTGGATTCGCCGGCAGGAAGTGCCTGAATCTCGGTTCGGTTGTTGTCGCGCGCGACGAGCATTCTCCCGTCCCGCGACACGTCCTGCAGGGTCAGGTTTCCGGGCACGCGCTCGCGCAAGCTTTCCGTCCCGGATGTGGTCGTGACGTGGAGGGCGCGGTTGCCTCCGACCTCCGTCGCGGTGAACCAGACCCGGGATCCGTCCGGAGCCCACGCGAGCCCCTGCGCGGAGGCGAACGGCTTCGAGATGTTTTTCTTCTTCCCGGCCAGATCCAGGACCGCGATGGATCCCCCGTCGTCGCCCGGAGTCGGATGGTCGATGAACGCCACGAGATCGCCGCGCGGCGACACCCGCAGGTGGCTGACCCAGGCTCCCGTCTCGTAGAGGACCTTTCCGATCGGATATTCGACACGCATCCGCCCCGGTACCGTTCGAACGATGGCGAGGCTCTTCCCGTCCGGTCCCCAGTCGGCCCACTCGACGTCCTTCAGGATGTCTCTCGGCGCCGCGCCTCCGGCGACCGAGAGCTGCGCGAGCGTCCCGGTTCGCCGGAAAGAGCCTCCGACCCGGCGATCGAGCGAGACCGCCATGTCTCCGGCCTTCGAGATCGACATCACCTCGGCTCCGGCGAGGCCGAAGGCGCGCGACTCCGGGCTCTCCGGCCGGCCGACGAAGATCTCCATCGGCTTGCCGTCCCACGCCGCGGAGTACATGACCGTCTGCCCGTCGGGGGCGAACCGCGCAGAGAAGATGTTGCCGCGGCGGAACGTCAGCTGGTGGAACGACGGCGGCGGACGGTCGCCCGCCTTCCGGATCGCGAGCCACGCCGCGGCGCCGACGGCGAGCGCCGTCGCCGCAACGGCCGCGGCGAGGAGTGTCCACGACGGGCGGGGCCGCACCGCTCCGCCCGCGTGCGGCGCCGTTGCCGGCGCCGACGTCGTCGAGAGCGCCTCGAGATCGAACGCGACGTCCCGGGCCGAGTAGAAGCGCTCTTCCGGATTCTTCTCGAGACAGTGCCGCACGATCCGCTCGAGGCCCGGCTGGATGTTGTGGTTTGTCGCCGAAAGGTCCGGTGGCTCCTCGCGCAGGATCGCCGACATCGTCTCGGCGGCGGAGTCGCGGTGGAACGCGCGCCGTCCGGAGAGCATCTCGTAGAGGATCGCGCCGAAGGAGAAGAGGTCCGACCGCTGATCGGCCGCCTTGCCCTTGACCTGCTCGGGCGCCATGTACCCGAGCGTGCCGAGGACGACGCCGGGCTCCGTTCCGGCCGTCGGCAGGTTCGTCTGCGGGCCGGTCGCGGTGTCCTTCTGCGTGAGCTTCGCGAGGCCGAAGTCCAGGATCTTGACGCGGCCGTCGTTGGTGAGGAAGAGATTCTCGGGCTTGAGATCCCGGTGCACGATTCCCTTCTCGTGCGCCGCCGCGAGGCCCTTCGCGATCTGGATCGCGTAGTCTGTCGCTTTCCGCACCGGGAGCGCGCCGCCCGAGAGCCGCGCCCGCAGCGTCTCGCCCTCGAGGAGCTCCGTCACGATGTAAGGCGCTCCCTCGTGCGACCCGAAGTCGTGGACCGCGGTGATGTTGGGGTGGTTCAGGACACCCGCCGCGCGCGCCTCCTGCTCGAACCGCTTCAGGCGATCCGCGTCCTGCGAGTAGGACGCGGGCAGGACCTTGATCGCGACTTCGCGGCCGAGCCGCGGATCCTTCGCGCGGTAGACCTCGCCCATGCCGCCGGAACCAAGAGGAGACACAATCTCGAATGGTCCGAGCCGGGTGCCGGAGGCAAGTGTCATCGGTTTGGCGCGGATTCTACAGGAGACGCCACCGACGCCCTTCGAAGAGTTGAAGGTCCGGTCGCGAGCTCACTTCAGGTTCTTGATCCGGTAGAGCGTCGAAAGCACGCGCTGCTGGCCGATCAGCATCGTCT
>Ga0335077_10011667_pt1 | contig 10981 bp, 11 predicted proteins | sample Lox_Sample_31_FD_207151 | JGI IMG/M metagenome (GOLD analysis project Ga0335077, IMG submission 207151) | Soil microbial communities from Loxahatchee National Wildlife Refuge, Florida, United States - Lox_Sample_3.1 | ecosystem: Environmental > Terrestrial > Soil > Wetlands | place: USA...
CAGATCGGACTCCATGATCAAAAACCCCGGACGGTGATCAAGGAGCCAGCCCCGTCACACCCGTGAAAGATCCAGGCCAGGCCACCTCCTCCAAGATCTCCGATAGCGGACGGTCCTGGGCGAAGAGTTCATCGGTGTGGTGGCGGATACGGTCAGTAGGCGATACTCAGACAGGCACGGGCGTGGGTCCTTCCTTCGAAGACTTGCCGGTCTTGAAGGGGAACCTACGCCCGTCTCCTCATTTACACCCGATCTTGGACGCGACCTGTTGCAGGTGATCGACCACAGTTGGGGTCAGCCCGCGCTCGTCGATCCCGATCGCTATCACTTGCCCAAAGGAGAGCGTAAAGCGAACTAATATTGACAGATAATGACTTATTGTCTATCATAGTTAAACTATAATTATCTCTAGATGGGAGAATGCTCAGCATCTGGCGAGAACTCAAGAACTCATTACTCGCAGGGGAGGGGAAATGACCGAGCTTAGAATCTCTTTCTTGGCAAACAATAGCAGTTGCGAGATTTTAACAGTGTCATCGGCTGACGGAGAACACTGGACCAACAACACGCCTGCTAACCAGGCCGGGGGTTCCACGCCCGCTCTTGCTGTGTTCAACAACGGCCTTTATATGGCCTTCATGGCGCACAGCGCAAACGACGAACTGCTGATCGTTGCATCAAACAACGGAGTGAACTGGACCAACAACACGCCAGTCAACCAGAAGGAACAGGCGGACGCTTGGGGTGGCTGGGGGCCTGCGCTCGCCGTATTCAATGGCCGCCTCTACATGGCTTTCGTGGCAAGCAACTCAACCAACTCGTTGCTGACCATATCATCGGCTGACGGAGAACACTGGACCAACAACACGCCAGTCAACCAAGCCGGCAAATTTGGGCCTGCGCTCGCCGTGTTCAATGGCCGCCTCTACATGGCTTTCGTGGCAAACAACTCAAGCCAAGAGCTGCTGATCATATCATCGGCTGACGGAGAACACTGGACCAACAACACGCCAGTCAACCAAGCCAGTGGCTGGGGGCCTGCACTCGCCGTGTTCAATGGCCGCCTCTACATGGCTTTCGTGGCAAACAACTCAACAGACTCGTTGCTGATCATATCATCGGCTGACGGAGAAAGCTGGACCAGCAATATACAAGTCGGGCAGACCTGCTATTTTGGGCCCGCACTCGCCGTGTATGATAACCGTCTCTACATGGCCTTCATGGCGCACAACTCAACCAACTCGTTGCTGACCATATCATCGGCTGACGGAGAACACTGGACCAACAATATACAAGTCGGGCAGGCCCTACAACTGAGCCCGGCGCTTGCTGCCTTCTGAACTCCGCAATGTGACTGACCCTTCCTGTGGGGCTCGATTACTGGATCTGGCCCAGCCGGCTTGCCAGGCTGGGATCATCGCTGAGTGATCTTCTCGGTCGTCTACCTGGTGGTGCGCCGTCTGCTCGACTGTCTGATGGTGTCGGCCCGGCGTGAGGTGTCCAAGGATGCCGAGCTTTTGGTGCTCCGGCACGAGAACGCGGTGCTGCGCCGCCAGACCGGCCGGGTCCGCTACCAGCCGGCCGACCGGCTGTGGCTTTCGGCACTGTCCCGGCTGATACCGCGCCGCCGGTGGGGCGAGGTGTTCGCGGTGACCCCGGCGACACTGCTCGCCTGGCACCGGCGTCTAGTCACACGCCGATGGGACTACTCCAGCCGGCGGCGTCCCGGCCGGCCGTCCACGGCAGCCGCGATCCGCAAGCTCGTCATCCGTATCGCCACGGACAATCCGACGTGGGGGCACCGGCGGGTTCAAGGCGAACTCGTCAAGCTCGGCCACTCGATCGCCGCCTCCACGGTGTGGCAGATCCTGCACGCCGCGGGGGTCGACCCCGCACCCCGCCGCACCGGCCCGACCTGGAAGCAGTTCTTGACCGTGCAGGCCCGCGGCATTCTCGCGGCCGACTTCGTCCACGTGGACACCGTGTCCTTGCGGCGGATCTACGCCCTGATCGTCATCGAGCACGTCACCCGCCGCGTTCACCTGGCCGGCCTCACCGCGAACCCCGACGGCGCATGGACGACACAGGCAGCCCGCAACTTCCTGATGGACCTCGGCCAGCGTTCGGCTTCAGTCAAGTTCCTGATCAGGGATCGTGCAGGCCAGTTCACTGGCTCCTTCGACGCGGTGTTCACGGCTGCAGGCATCAGGATTCTTGCCAGCCCGCCGCGGGCGCCGAGAGCGAACGCAATCTGCGAAAGGATCATTGGTACCCTGCGCCGGGAGCTCTTGGACCGGCTGCTGGTCATCAATGAGCGCCATCTGCGACAGATGCTGACCGAGTACCTGCGGCATTACAACACCGCCCGGCCGCACCGTGCCCTCGGCCAGCTCGTGCCGGCTCAAGCTGAGACCGGGCCGCCGAAGCCAATCAATCTGGCCGAGTACCAGATCCGCCGAAAACAAGTCCTCGGCGGACTCACGCACGAGTACCAGATCGCTGCCTGACGGTCTCGGAATGAACGAGAAAACGCAGGTCACCGCTCTGGCCGTGTATTCGAGCCCAACACGATGCCGCCACAGCCTGGAATCACGTCGGGCGGATCACGAGGGTCCCTGGTCGAGGCGTAGATGCAGAAGTCGTTCTCGAAGTACAGGTCCGCCTCGCGCAACCTGTCGTGATCGCAAAAGACACAGCCTTCAGTCATAGGACCGTTCTACCTGAGGAGGATTAGTGCGCAAATCTGCTGAACCTAAAACGAGAACCCGCAGGTCAGCGCCCCACCTCAACGGCGACCCCGGAATCGTGGCCCAACCCCTGCCATCGCCATCCTCCTTAAGGCGATGTGTCCACGCTACGAGGGGAAGCCCAGTACTAATTCCTTCGGTGACCTGGTTAGCTTGCTAATGTTCGGGAGGTTGGACACCGAGAGACGGCGCTTGGTGACGCCGAGATTGATGGGCCGTCGCGCAGCGCGGAGGCTGCACAGTTACGTAAGCGTAGCCGGAACCGGTGGTGCCAATGTTGTGAGGCCGCGGCCCTTGCCATCTCCGAGCCGGAGGATATGCGGAGATTCTCTGGCTATACGTGTTCGGATCCAGGCGACCCTCGATCAAAAGCTGGGGCTACCTACGATCGGTCTCCGCCAGCGCTGTTATGGCTTGACTGGCAACGCCTTCGTCCGCGTCATGCGCCAAGGCCATTAGCCGGGCGATGGCGGTCGCACGATCATAGTGGACGAGCAGGCGGGCGGCTTGAACTCGGTAGGACGGAATCCCGCCAAGGTCCGCCTTCGGAGCATCTTTGGTGTCTCGGTCGTAGGGATGTATGCGGAAGTACTTGATCCGCTCCCGCCTCATCCTAAGTATATCGGTACGAGCCAGCTCCTCTCGCACATGATCAGTGGCTGGGTCTTCACTCAAAGAGGTAAGGGCCTCGATTCCACGAATGCGGTTCGTGGCCGCCAATTCGAAAGCAGCACGTACGCGGTGCATGCCATCCAAGCTAGCATCCGCAGCAAGCTCCGCCAGGGGTCCAGCCTGCCCGGACTCTAGGGCGGCGTGTAGCCGCTGAGTCGCCCCGAGATCTCGTTCCGCACTCAAAGACGCCAATGCATCCGGCGCTTTGTCGGATTTCAACGCGGCCAACTGACAGGCGACCTGCAGTCGCGCTGCGGGATTGATAGTGGGATCGGTGACCAAGGTTTCCAGGGCGAGACGGCCCGGCTCGGGACTGAGGTTACTTAGCCTGAGAGCAGCCTGGGTCCGGTGCTCTCCGTCGATCTGTTTGTCGTAGGCAATGATGCTGAGGGCGGACGGCAAGGCGGGGCGGTCGATCCAGTCAAGCTGGTGCGCGGCTGCAGCGCGGATGTTTCCGTCAACCCGGCGGTCGGCTGCTATATCCAGCAGTGCGTTCGCTGCGCGGGATCGGTTGATCCAAGCTAGTGCAAGCGCTGCCTGGAGGCGGCCATCACCGCCGGAGGCTGGGTCTGCGGCGATCGTGGTGAGAGCGGCAACTGCCCGTGGGAGTGCCAAGTTGGCTAGGGCAGCCGCAGCGCGGGCACGATCAGTTCCATCTACGTACCGATCCTCTGCGACAAGCGCCAGTGCCGCTCGAGCACGTTGGGGGGACTCGTCGATCAGTTCCTGAGCCGCCTTGATGCGGTAGGCCGCCTCCACTGCCGGATCTAGAGCGATCATTTCGAGCAGTTCGTCGGCCTGCGGGCACCACTCGCGGCGCGGTCTATGTCTATATCGTCTATACGACTCGCTGAAGCGGATCATTGCCTGGACTGCGTAGAGGCGGTCGGATCCCTGGGTTGTCCTATCCGTAGCGATGGTCACGAGCGCGGCGGAACCGCGCTCCGGGCCCCAAGAGTAGAGCTGTTCTGCAGCCCATCGGCGGTAGGAACCAGGAAGGCTGGAATCGCTAGCGATCCCTGCCAGCAATTTGATCTCCGTAGGATGATCGACCCTTTGGCAAAGGAGTTTGGCTGCCCAGAGCGTTGCCTCATTGTCGATGAGACCGGTCACCGCCATCTTTGTCAGCAACTCATCGCTTCGCTGGCGGTTCACGACGGTTAGCTCAAAGACGATCGCCCGCCGGATCCTAAGTGGAGTTTCCCACTTGAGCGCAATAGGCTCCAATATGGGGGCACCGCGGTGGGGGTTGATGCGGAGCATCATGCCGATCGCCACAGCCCGTCGGGCAAGGTCATTGTCGTTGGCGAACTGTTCCCAGTAACGGAAGCCGAGATCAGGGTCGATCAGGGCTAGGGCCTCGGCGGCTTCGTAGGTAGTAGCAGACCATGCTATATCTGGGGTCTCTGAATATCTCTTAAGTTGGTCTCGTGCCTTAGCCACAAGGTCATCGGGGAACTGCACACCGTCATGAACCAATGCGGCAAGGAAGGCCAGTCCTGCTAGGTCGGTTTTGCTCAAGGCAACGGCAACCTCGCGTGCCTGGTCTGGAGAACGGCTTACCAGGACACCAGCTCTGAGCAGCGAGAAGGAATTACGGCCGCTTCTTTGCTGCTCGAGCACTTCTGGAACGATATTGGCTGGAAGCTCGCGAGCGCATACCGCCAAATATTCCTGGATCGTGTAATGGAAGAAGGAGAGCTGGCCCGATCTCTCAACGACCAGGCCGCTCAAGCGCAGTGCCTCTTCGACCAAGTCTCGCCACTTTGCTGCGGGCAGGTGGGCGGGCCGGAGGTCACGCACGTGCATGATTGCGGAGTCCAGCAGCGCCTCCGGGCCGCGAGTCTGCAGGCGCTGATCCGCGAGTTGCTCCAGCAATGGCCGCAAGCCTGCTAGCAGCTGATCCACGGCCTCTTCAGCCGCTGTTCCGTAGGGCCGAATCCATTGCTGGAGGCGTTCCAGAGCGTTGATCTGGGTGTGTTGCTTGGCCATCAACAGCGACACGAACGCCTCATACAGGCCCACGCGGCTGGGGGGAAGGTACTGACCGTCCTGGCTTGCGAAGACCACGCAGAGCATCGTGGCGATCAACGGGACCTCAGCGAGGCGGCTTAGCTGAGTATCCGCTAGTTGGTCGAGGAAAGCGTCAACAAGGGCGTTCGGATCGGGTATACCCAAAGCCGAGAACCACCGTCTCGCGAACTCGGGGAGTTGGTCCTCCGAGAATGGTTCTATGTCGTACAGCGGCACCCCATCCTTACGGAGGGCATCTAGCTGTCCTTGAGGCAGCGGACGACTCGTTACAAGGAAGCGAAATGGAGACGGCCGGGAGCGCCAGAAGGCAAGTGTCTCAAGCACGCGCTTACGACGTTCAGGATCCAGGATCTCATCAACCCCATCTACCAGGATCATCCACGGAATGCCGGGCAAGGGTTCGTCCTCAAACATGTCTGCAAGTCGCCGATCCGCTAGGCGGGCACCTAGCGCCGCCGTTACGCCTTCGGCGAGAGCCTCGGGCAGCGGGCGATCCATGGCCAGCGCCCCGGCCGGAACGAGGATAGGCACACCCGGTGCACTTGCATCAGTGAGCCAACGGCCTGCGGTGGTCTCGGCAAGATAACGCAGCAGGCTCGACTTACCGGAGCCCGGCCCGCCTACTACAAAGACGCACCGTCGGTCACCTTCGAGAACGAGATCGGCATGGATCGGTTGATCCTCCACCCCGAACTCCACCCCGTCCTCTGTCGCTTCCTCGCCGTCGATCACGCGCGTAGCCTGTTGGCGCAGGTAGACAGTACTGAGCTGCGGCGCGTTGGGCAGCGCCAGCCGGTAGGGGTGCTCACGCGCGGTCACCTGCGCCGCTTGTAGAAAGCCCCGAAGACGGGGCCCCGGATAACACCAGCGTCCGGCGGCCAGCTGCTTATCATCCAGCAGCCGGAACCACGGAACGCGGTCCGGTGTCAACATCGACGGTGGCTTGATGAGGCGTGGAAAGACCTCCAATACGCGCGCCGCTCCGATAAGCCTCGCACCAGGAGGACCACCCGGTGGGGCGTCAGCGCGACGCAGCACACCACATACTCCGCCCGTGCGCCAATTGAGCACGGGACCGCCGCTGAACCCCTCAACGGCTCGGCCCTCGGTAATCCTCAGCAACTCCAACCCATCTGCGTCCACCGAGGGACCGTCGTAGACCGAGCGAATGACGTCGCCTCGGCGGTAGGCGCCATCTGGATGTCCGCACGCCCAAAGTTCATCCCCCGGTTCGATCTGTGTGGCCAGGCACGCCACCGGATGAACCAGCTCTCCTACCACCCTCAGCAAGGCCAAGTCGTGGTCTGGTCGGAATTGCATTACCTCCAGGTCTAGGTCGGCATCGCCCCATTGCCCGGCCAAGCGTTCGGGCGGCTCGCGGGTTGGCCCGACGACAACATGGGCGCATGTCAAGACTTGCCCAGGCGCCACGAAGAATCCTGTGCCGATCCGGCCTGGAGCTGACACCATGACCGTTGAGGTACGTAGCGCCTCTGCTAGCGCCGCCCGGTCCCCCGTCACCGACCTGACTGTTCCCACTCCAAGGTCACCTTCAGAGTGGACTTCGCCGAAGCCTTGGCCAGCACCGCGACAAGCTGCCCCGTCTCCAGACCAACCTCACAACCGAACTCAACGGTGAACCGAGTCGCGCGGCTCTCGCGGAGCGACTCTCCGAGTCTGCCGCTGAAGGTCCGGATCGCTTGAATGACCTCGGTCATGTCCGGCTTCACGGTGGCGACGTCTCGCTCCTCGCCGAGGCCTCCAGCACTCTCGGGGCGCAGATCGTACGCTTCGACATAAAGTGCTGCATCACCTATGTCGACGCGGACGCGATTGAGCCTATCCGTCACAGCCCCTCCCTGGACCCTTCTTAAGCCTGCCAGTCGCAGAAAGCGACTGAAGACCAGGCTGCCAGAAATCATCCCCATTGGACATCTGGACCGCCCCGGGGATCTTGGAGGCTCTGATCCCTGGAAGGATGCAGAGTAATGCCTGCACAGCGGAAGTACCCCGATGAGCTGCGCGAACGCGCGGTGAGGATGGTCCTGGAGATCCGGGCCCGCGATGGCAAGGGCCATGGTGAGCTGGCCCGGGTGCGCCGTCAGCTGGGCGTTCACCCCGAAGCCTTGCGGGGCTGGGTCAAGCAGGCCGAGATCGACAACGGGACCCGCCCGGGCACCTCGACGGAGGATCAGGAGCGGATCGCGGAGCTGGAGCGGGAAAACCGTGAGCTGCGGCGGGCGAATGAGATATTGAAGGCGGCGAGTGCGTATTTCGCCCAGGTGTGGTGTGAGGTCTCAGGACTTGCTTGACAGTTTGTTCGCATGAGATGGGTGACGGTCTCAGGTGATGCTGGACATCGGTCAGGTTTTCGGGGTGTGGATCTTGGCTTTCCAGCGGGTGACCGGTCGTTGCTCTTTCCGGGGATGCAGGGCTGTTTCGGTGTCGTCGCAGGTGACGCGGAAGTGGGTGTCCTCGACGTGGACGGTGACGATCTGGCCGGCGTAGCCGGTGCCGACCCGGAGCCTTTGGCGGGTGACCATGATCACGCCTTGGGCGGGGACTTTGCGCTGGACGCTGACCGGGCCCGGCTTGGGGGAAGCCATAGCCCTTCTTCTTCTCTGCACTAGACAAATCGGACATCGCTTGTTCGTTGGGCGCGTTCAGCTCAGCGTGTGGGGTGCCAGAAGTCTGCATGGCGTGTGAGCTGCAGCGATGGCCATGGCTAGTCGTAGTGTCGTAGGGCATCATGATCATCTGTGTCCCTCCGCCTGCTTTATCTCATCTTCGTCCGGCTCTGCGGCTGGCTTGTCCTGCTCGGCCGGTCATCGGCCTCCAAGGACGCCGAGATCCTGGTGCTGCGGCATGAGGTCGGCGTGCTGCGCCGGACCCATCCACGGCCCCGGCTGGACTGGGCCGACCGGGCAGTGATGGCCGCGCTGATCCGGCTCCTGCCGGGGAGGCTGCGAGCGCACCGGCTGGTCGCCCCTGGCACCGTCCTGCGATGGCACCGTCGCTTGGTCACCCGCCACTGGACCTACCCGCACCGGACAGGACGGCCGCCGGTCGGCGCCGAGATCGCCGCGCTGATCGAGCGGCTCGCCACCGAGAACAATGGCTGGGGATACAAGAGGATCCAAGGCGAGCTGCTCAAGCTCGGCCACCGGGTCGGCGCGTCTACGATCCGCCGGGTCCTCAAGGCCCTGAAAATCCCCCAGCTCCGGAGCGGGACTCCGACACGACGTGGCGGAAGTTCCTGCATACGCAGGCCGCGACGATGCTCGCCACCGATTTCTTCCACGTGGACTGCGCGGTCACGCTACAGCGCCTGTACTGCCTGTTCGTCATCGAGGTCGGCAGCCGCTATGTGCATATCCTCGCTGTCACCGCAAACCCGGACGGGGCCTGGACTGTGCAGCAGATCCGCAACCTGCTGATGGATCTGGGCGACCGCGCCGCAGGCTTCCGGTTCCTGGTCCGCGACCGGGCCGGGCAGTTCACTGCATCATTTGACGCGGTTCTAGCCGACGCCGGTATCGAGGTCGTGAAGATCCCGCCTCGCAGTCCAAGGGCGAACGCTTATGCGGAACGGTTCGTGCTCACCGCCCGGACGGAGATCACCGACCGGATGCTGATCTTCGGCGAGCGGCATCTGCGGACGATCCTGGCCCAGTGCGAAGGCCATTACAACGGGCGGCGCCCTCATCGCGGCCGTCAGCTCCGCCCGCCGCGGTCCGATCACCCTGTTGCGGACCCCTCCCACGAGCGGATCAAGCGCCGGCCCGTCCTCGGCGGCCTCATCAACGAGTACGAGCGAGCCGCATAGAAGCCCAGCTCAGGACCGATGGCTGAGTTCTGGAACCCCGCACGCTGTACCTGCCCGGGACGTGCGCGGCCGACGAGGAGCACCGGGAGCTGGCCGGCGGCCCGGAGGAGGTGATGTCCGGCCAAGCCGGAGCTGGCCGGGGACTTGCTGGCCCGCGCGCACGAACGCGGGATCCGCGCCGCCTTCGCGGCCGGCGACGAAGTCTATAGCGGGCGGCAGCTACGCCGCGCGATCCGCGGCCGCGGCATGGGGTACGTGCCGGCGGTCCGCCCTAATCACGCCCTCACCGCCAGCCCGGACCATGTCATGACCGCGGCCCGGGCCGCCAGGCTGATCCTGGCCTGCTGTTTCGGCTGCAGGTCTGACACGTTGATGGTTGGCTGGCCGGGTGCTGCTCAAGATCACCTACCTGCTCATGCGCTGGACTTTTGGCCTGGCTGTCCTGATGTTCCGCGGGGACCAGGCGAAGAACGCCGAGCTGCTGGTGCTCCGGCACGAGAACGCGGTACTGCGCCGGAACGCGGGCCGGGCGCGGTACGAGCCAGCCGACTGGGCCTGGTTCACCGCGCTCACGCGGTTCATCCCGCGGCGGCGCTGGACCGGGGTCTTTCCGGTAACGCCCGCGACACTGCTGGCCTGGCACCGTCGGCTCGCCGCCAGGAGGTACGACACGGGCAGCCGGCGCCAGCCCGGCCGCCCGGCGACGGTCCGCAGCATCGCCCGGCTCGCCGTCCGCCTGGCGGAAGAGAACCTGTGCGTGCCGAGAATCCCGTCCACGGCTCTGACCAACAGGGTTGCTCACCCAGCCGCCTGACCGTCACGATCACCGGTCATGTGCCTGCAGTTTCGCCTTCCTTCTCATCACGCGGGTGACCACGTGGCTGCGGCTGTCCCGGCGTGAGGAGGCATGGCAGACCGCAGAGATCTTGATCCAGCGTCACCAGCTCGCCGTCCTGCAACGACGGCAGCCCCACCGCCCGTACCTGACCTGGGCGGACCGGGCTGCTCGCAGCCTTGCTCAGCGTGATCCCGAAAGCACGGCGCCAGGGACTGCGGCTGCTGGTCACCCCGGACACGATCCTGCGCCGGCACCGCGACATCGTCCGGCGCCGCTGGGCTGCCAGATCCAAGCGCGGCAGGACCGGCCGCCCGGCCACCCGCCGGAACATCAAGGCCCTGGTCCTCCGGCTAGCCAGGGAGAACCCCGAATGGGGATACCGCAGGATCCACGGCGAGCTGGCCGGCCTGGGAGTCAAGGTCGCGGCGTCGACCGTCTGGGAGATCCTCAAGACCAGCGGCATCGCCGCCGCCCCGCTGCGACGGACCGGGCCGACCTGGCAGCAGTTCCTGCGCTCCCAGGCCGAGGCGATCCTGGCCTGCGACTTCTTCACAGCCGACCTGCTCGACGGCACCCAGGCCTACGTCCTGGCCGTGATCGAGCACGCGACCCGGCGGATCCGCATCCTCGGCGTCACGCTGCATCCAACCGGAGGCTGGACCACGCAGCAGGCCCGCAACCTCCTCATGGACCCCGGCGGCCAGGCAGGGCGCGTCAAGTTGATGATCCGCGACCGTGGCCCGAACTTTACCGCCGCATTTGACGCGGTCCTCGCCGATGCCGGCATCCGGACCGTGCTATACAACGTCCGGACGCCTCGCATGAACGCCATCGCCGAACGCTGGATCGGGGGATGCCGACGCG
>Ga0335077_10011668_pt1 | contig 10981 bp, 10 predicted proteins | sample Lox_Sample_31_FD_207151 | JGI IMG/M metagenome (GOLD analysis project Ga0335077, IMG submission 207151) | Soil microbial communities from Loxahatchee National Wildlife Refuge, Florida, United States - Lox_Sample_3.1 | ecosystem: Environmental > Terrestrial > Soil > Wetlands | place: USA...
TCCTTTTTCCGTATTAGCCCATTCCAGTCTCGTGAATTCGATTCCTAGAGGAGCAACAAGGGTATATTCAGAATCGGGAGGTGTCGAGGGCAGTTCAGATCTTCTTGGCGTCAAGACCCACTTGGAAGCCAGCTCTTTCTACCACTTGTGAAAAATGAAAAACGCTGCGGCCACGATCAAGGCAAACCCCACGCCATAATTCCATTTGAATCGGTCTCCAAGGTAAAAGACCGAAAACACAGGGAAGATCGAGAGGGTAATGATCTCCTGAATGGTTTTCAATTGCGCGGGATTAAACTCGTACGACCCAATCCGGTTCGCTGGCACTTGAAAGCAATACTCAAAAAATGCGATGCCCCAACTCGCCACTATCACCTTCCACAGCGGAGTGCTGCGGTATCTCAGATGGCCATACCAGGCAAACGTCATGAACGCATTAGAACAAATGAGCAGCAGTATCGTTCGCATACTGGTTGAACGCTCCTCGCATCCCGTGATGACACACAGGATATGACGGGAATCAAGTTACTCCCGTTGCCAGATCCCGCCAAATCCGGGTGACGCATTCCGCACAACTGTACTTCGGGCCATTTTGCTGCTCGCGTCTTGGTTATAACTTAAACAGTGGCAGTCAAACATCGTGGCTTTTTGCTTGGGAACTTGCACGCAATTTCGGACAGTGGAGGGTGTTTTGCGTTCACGCTTGCAGAAATCTCTTGCGCTCATCTTGGGGCTCCAACTCTCCGCGTCTACAGTCCTTCTCGGCCAGGAACGAATGGTTCTTGTCGAAACCGGCTCGAGCATGCCCGAACCACTGTACGAAATGTGGAATGATGCCTATCGGAAGCAGGACGCTTCCACGGTTGTCCGCTACATGGCGGTCGGCTCCGCCGAGAGTGCGCGCAACGTTCTTGCCGGTACCGGAGACTTCGGCGGCGGCGACGCGCCAATCCCGGCGGCTCAACTACAATCCGCCGGCAAACAGATCCTCGAACTGCCCGCCGTCCTGATCGGAATCGTGATCATTTGCGAATTGCCTGACGTCAAAGGCGAGTTGAAGCTCACTGGACCAGTTGTGGCGAGCATCTTTCTGGGAAAGATCAAGGTTTGGAATGACCCGGCAATCGCTCGCCTCAACCCCGAACTGACCTTGCCTGCTCTTCCCATTCAGGTCCTGCACCGAACTGATGGCAAGGGTTCAAATTACATTCTTTCCGACTATCTGTCCAAGGTAAGCCCGGAGTTTCTTGCCGCAGTGGGCCGCAGCGAGTCTCCGAAGTGGCCGGTGGGGCAGAGCTTTCAACGATCGCAGGAACTCGTGAGCAAACTCCGGTCCACTCCCGGCGCGATCGGCTACACGGAACTCAATCTTGCCGTGAACTCCGGCGTACGCATGGCCAGCATCAGGAATGCCGCAGGCGAATTTATCAAGCCTTCTGCAAAGTCGATTGCCGCTGCCGCTTCCGCGACGGGAAGCAAGATGGGTGACGATTTCCGCGTCTCGCTTACCAATGCTCCCGGTAAGGAGAGTTATCCGATTTCCAGTTTCACCTGGTTGTATGTGCCTGCCGTGGCCAAGGATCCTGACCGCGGCAAGGCCGTGGCTGCTTACTTGAAATGGGTCTTCAGCGCCGGGCAACTCATCGCCCAGGAAAACGGCTACGCGACGCTCCCAGACGATGTGCTGCAAAAAGTCACTGCCAAAGCTGCCACCGTTCACTGAATGTTGTCACTCTTCGAAAGATTGTGCCGGGCACAAAGCAGTCGGATGTTTTTGGCAGTCAGAGAAGTGCCTCCCTTCGAATACGGAAGATCATGATCGAAGTGGAGCTGATCTGTCGCCCCGCAGATTACGCATCGACCCCTGTCGCGCTGCCATACCTCCAACTTCACCGCAGAAGGAATGACCCTCGAATGCGGCAGCAAGTCCGGCGGAGCAGCTTCGATGACTAGGTCTTCCGCCAATTCGAGTCGAAACTTAAACACAGAACGAGATCCGTCCTTCTCTTGCCAACAATCCGTGAGCCTGAAGAATCCGTTGAAAGCCCAGATTCCCACGTGAATCTTTTCGTATACGGCAACGACCTCTGGCGCTCTCTGGCCGTTACTTGTTTCTATTGCCGCTTTTTCGAAAAGTCCATTTCGCGTTAGTTTCCCTCCTCGAATCATGCGCGGCTGGTCTACGGACTTAGGGTCGGGGGATCCCTGTTTCCTTGAGGCGTCGTGTCCTTCATAAATCAGGACCCTTCCGTTTTCTTCCACGCGATCCTTGTAAGGCGCATTTGTTCGACGGCTCATGAGCAAGACGCTCAGATTGGGGCGGAGATGGAAATGCATGCCTTGCTGAAAGCTAACGCTCCATGCCTGACACATCTCGAGATAGGAAATGATTTGTCCGGCCGCGTGGGGAAGGATAAACGCAGCACTCATAACTCTCAAACATTTAGCGTGAGATTAACTAGGTCCGGCCGCGTCAATGGGGGAATCGGCGGGAGCTTCGAGCGGTCCACGGGATTGTAGAGTGTGTCGCGCTCTACCGGAATGCGTCCCGCTGCGCGAATCAGGCGCTCCAATTCGTTTCGCGGAGTAAATTCCGATGTCTTCGCACCAGCGTCGTGATAAATCTTCTCTTCCACAACCGTGCCATCGAGATCGTTCGCGCCGAACCGCAGCGCAATCTGCGCCACGCTCGGCGTTAGCATGATCCAGTACGCCTTGATGTGCTCGAAGTTGTCCAACAGCAGCCGTGAAACCGCGATGTTCCGCAAGTCCAGGTAACCGCTGGTCTTCGGAATGTGCGAAAGAGCAGTGTTGTCAGGATGAAACGCCAGCGGGATGAACGCAACGAACCCGTGCGTCTCGTCCTGCAATTCGCGCAATTTCACCAGGTGGTCTACACGCTCTTCTTCCGTCTCTACGTGCCCGTACAACATCGTCGCGTTCGACTTCAGTCCCACTTCATGCGCCTGCCGCGCGATGCTGAGCCACATCTGCCCGCTTACCTTGTGATCGCAGATGATTTTGCGCACGCGTGGATGAAAAATCTCGGCGCCCCCCCCCGGCAGCGAATCCACTCCCGCTTCTTTGAGCTTAAGCAACACTTCCTTCACGCTTAGTTTCGAAATGCGCGCGAAGTAGCCAACTTCCACCATCGTGAACGCTTTCAAATGCACGCCGGGGCAGCGCTGCTTCAGTCCGCGCATCATTTCCAGAAAGTATTCGAACGGCAGGTCAGGATGCAGGCCACCCACAATGTGAAATTCCAACGCGCCCTCGCGCATGCCCTGTTCCGCGCGCTGATAGATCTCTTCCAGCGCGAAGTTGTACGCCCCCGGCGCGTCCGGATCGCGTCCAAAAGCGCAGAGCTTGCAGTGCGCCACGCAAATATTGGTCGGATTGATGTGCCGGTTGACGTTGTAGTACGTCACGTTCCCGTGCCTTTTCTCGCGCACGTGATTTGCCAGCCAGCCCACGGCCAGCAAGTCCGGCGAGCGGTAGAGGGCAATCCCGTCGTCAAAGTCCAGGCGCTCGCCCGCGAGCACTTTTGCCGCAATCGGCTTCAGCCACTGATCTGTGATTGTCAGTTCACTCATTTCGAATCCGTCGAAATTTTCACACACGCCAGACAGCCGCGGCCGCACCCCAGAACAACAGAAACAGCATACTAATATAGCCGTTCACCATAAAAAACGCAGCGTCCAGCTTGCTCAAATCGTCTGCTTTCACGAGGGAATGTTCGTAGGCGAGCAGCGTCGCCACCACCGCAATTCCCGCCCACGCCGGCCACGGCAATCCAAAACTCAGCGCCAGCCAGCTTAGCAGCGCAATGACGCCAATGTGCATGGCGCGGGCAATCCGCAGCGCGTTGGCAATCCCGAATTTCTTGGGGACTGAAAATAGCCCCACTTGCTTGTCGTAGTCGATGTCCTGACAGGCATACAGCACATCAAACCCGCCGACCCATAGCGTCACCGCGCCGCAAAGAATCAGCATGCGCCAGTCGAGCCCGTTCGTGATGGCAATCCACGCCGCAGCAGGCGAAATCCCTAGCGCAAACCCAAGAAAAAGGTGAGACCAGTTCGTGAATCGCTTGGTGAACGAATAGAAAAACAAAATGGCGATGGCTACTGGGGCGAGTTTGAGCGCTAGCGGATTCAACTGCCACGCCGCCACAAAAAATGTCGCCACCGCCAGCAGCGTGAAAAACCACGCAAATTCAAGCGAAAGCGCACCCGTGGCCAGGGCCCGCTGCTTCGTCCGCGGATTTTCCCGGTCGTACCGCAGGTCAACGATGCGATTCATGGTCATCGCCGCCGACCGCGCCGCCACCATCGCCACCACAATCCACAAAATCTGCCGCAGTGTCGGCCAGCCATGCCTCGTCGCTCGCGCCGCCAGCAACGCTCCCGTCAGTGCAAACGGTAGCGCAAACACGGAGTGCTCGAACTTGATCATTTCCAGCACTGTGCGGATGCGGCTTCGGCTCATTGCCCTCTCGTGTTGCTACTGTGATTTTTCGTGAATAAAGCCAGTCTCGCAGCCGCTCCCCGCCAAGTCAAGCCACAGGAATCCTGCTTATCGATGATAGAATTTCGAGCGGCTGAACTTCATGAATCAAGCGGAATTGCTGAAAATTCTGGAATCCGTGCAAGCCGGGAAACTCTCCCCCGGCGCTGCCATCGAGCGCCTGAAGCACTTGCCCTTCGAAGACCTCGGCTTCGCTAAAGTCGATCACCACCGGGCGCTTCGCCAGGGCTTTGCCGAAGTGATTTTTGCCAAAGGCAAAACGCCGCGGCAAGTCGCCGAAATCGTCCGCGCGATGCTGCAAAAGAGAGACTCGCGCCACAACATCCTCGTCACCCGCGCCGAAGCCAAAATCTTCTCCGCCGTGAAAAAAGCCAATGGAAAATCAGCGCGCACCGCAAGATTCCATCCGCTGTCTGGCGTCATCACGATCGAACGCACTAACGAAATTACCGGCAAAGGCTTGATTCTCGTCGTCTCCGCAGGCACGAGCGACATTCCTGTTGCCGAAGAAGCTCTTCTCACTGCTCGCATGATGGGCAACCGCGTGGATTCACTTTACGACGCCGGCGTCGCCGGCATTCATCGCTTGCTTGAGCATCGTGAAAGCAAACTGGCGCAAGCGCGCGTCATCATCTGTGTTGCCGGAATGGAAGGCGCGCTTCCCAGCGTTGTCGGTGGCCTCGTTGCCGCGCCTGTGATCGCCGTGCCGACGAGCGTCGGCTATGGTGCCAGCTTCGGAGGCGTTGCCGCTCTGCTAGGCATGCTCAACAGTTGCGCTTCCAACGTCACCGTCGTCAACATCGACAACGGTTTCGGCGCGGCCTGTGTTGCCTCCTGCATCAACCGCCTGTAGCCGGTACTTCCTTCAGGGGTTCAACAGTACTTTCGTGACACCGGGTTTTTGTGCAAAAGCAATTGCCTTTGCAGCGTCCCGTAACGGGAACGAGCGCGTAATCAGCGGCCTCGGATCCGCCTTTCCAGAGCGCAGCAAAGCAATCGCTTTGTCAAACGGCCCGCACCGTGAACCAACGACATTGATCTCCTTCACCACGATCGGCCACGTTTCCACCGGCGCAGCACCCTGAAAGGTCGACTTCAGCACGAGCGTTCCTCGTGGCTCGGTCATCTGCTGCGCCAGCGCCAGCCCGCTCGGCGAACCCGTGGCTTCGACCAGCAGCCCAAAGGTTTCCTTGATTCGCTTCAGATCGCTTGCATCACCGTGGACTTTCTTTGTGAGAATCGTCGCCTTCTGCGCCAACGCCAGTTTGTTTTCATGTTTCCCGTACATGACTACGCGCGGGATTTTCGTCCGCAGGACTCGCGCAATCAGTTGCGCGAGTTTTCCGTCCCCGAGAACAGCCACGGTGTTGAACCTTCTCACCTCAACCTGTTCGAGAATTTCGCACGCCGCCGCCAGCGGCTCCACAAAAACAGCTTCTTCGTCACTCACATTATTCGGCACGACGTGGAGGTTTTCCACTGGCAGAGCCACATACTCTGCGTAGGTCCCGGGATGGCCAATGATTCCCAGGACCTTTCTCCTGGCGCAGTGTGATTTCAATCCCTTCTTGCAAAAATCGCACACCGGCCGCCGTCCCAGCGCCGCGCACGAAATGTTAATCTCCCCGCAGACGCGCTTCCCTAGCCACTTTTTGCGTGTCGCAGAGGGGCCTTCCACCTCGGCCACCTCGCCGACAAACTCATGTCCTGGAATTCCCTGAAAGCCGTAATACCCGTGCAGCAGCTCGATATCCGTGTTGCAGATGCCCGCAAGCCGCACTCGTACCAACGCCCACCCCGCTCGCAGTTTCGGCACCGGCTTCTCAATTTTCACGAGCTTTTTATTGTGAACCTGGAAGGCCAGCACAATTCCTCTCAGCTCGACCTCTTAAATTGGCATGTTCTCCAAATGGCAGCCCGCTGTCATCTCGACGAAGCGGGGGGTCTCTTTTCAAGGTGCCGCCGCGATGCGCTTTCTAATGCAGCACAGCCGCAAGGGTCTTAATCAGCAGGGGTTCCTGCTCCGGAAAAACCGTCCGCAAATCCAGAACAAGTCGATCCTCTTCCACACGGGCGATAACGGAAATTCCGGCTGGCGCGCGCCGCAATCGTTGTTCCAGCTTTGTCGCCGAGTAGCGCGCGCTCGCAATTCGTATCACCTTGCTCGGCAGCGACTGTGTTGGCGTCGATCCGCCCCCCGCCAGCGAAGCTCCATCCACCACTTCGATTTCCACTTCGTCCAGCGGCAGCTCCGGCCGAAGTTCTCGAATGAAATTCTCGGCGCGCCGCTTCAGCTCTTGCGGCGTTATTCGAATCATACGCATCGCTGGAATCTCATCCCACGCTGTTCGCAGATATGCTCCCAGTGTCGCGGCGAGCGCAGCAATAGTCAGCTTGTCCACGCGCAACGCGCGAAAAAGCGGGTGCCGCCGCACGCGCGCAATCAAATCTTTTTTCCCTGCAATGATCCCAGCCTGTGGTCCGCCCAGCAATTTGTCCCCGCTGCACGTCACGATCCCCACGCCGGCCGCAATGCTTTGCCGCACCGTCGGTTCACTGATCCCGTGCTCCGTCAAATCCACCAGGCAGCCTGAGCCCAAGTCTTCGACAAGCGGGATTCCGCTGCGCTGGCTCAAGTCAACCAATTCTTCGAGCGTCGGCTTGTCCGTGAATCCCGTCAGCTTGAAATTCGACGGATGCACGCGCAGCAGCAATTTGGTCTTTTCGCCAATCGCGTTCTCATAGTCCGCAACACGCGTGCGATTCGTCGTCCCAACCTCGCGAAGCAGCGCTCCGCTTTGTTCCATGATTTCCGGAATTCGAAAGCCGTCTCCGATTTCAATCAATTCGCCACGGGAAACAATTACTTCGCCGCCCCGCGCAAACGCCGCGAGCGTCACTAAAACCGCCGCCGCACAATTGTTCACCACAATCGCGGCTTCGGCTCCCGTTAAACGGGTCAGAAGCTCCGCAACATGTACGTCGCGTTTTCCACGCGCGCCGGCTTCCAAGTCGTATTCGAGATTGGAATATTTCGTCGCGGTTCGCCGAAACTCTTCGACGACGGGCTCCGGCAGCGGCGCGCGCCCCAAGTTCGTATGTAGAATTACCCCCGTCGCATTGATCACGGGTTGTAGCGAGTGCGAAAGGATTCGTTCCACAAGCGCGGTAATCCGCTCTTCCAGCGAACCCGGGTCCGAGCCAAGCGTGGAAATCTCTGCGAGAATCGCTGCAGAAACCTCTCCCGTGATGCGCGCGCGCAAATCCGAAAGCACCGTCCGCGTAACTTCAACCACTAAATTCCGGTCCACGCGTTTGGTCAATTCGGCCAAGCGGGGCTGCGCTAGCAATTCATCCACCGAGGGGATTTGCCGCAGAAGTTCCGACTGCTCTGATGAGATCACGTGTTTTCTGCCTGTTTCCATGCGAACATTTCAGCACAGAGCTGGGCAGCGGGCAACGTCAGGAATTCTTCCGCGCCCGTTCAGTGGCCCCGCACTACCACAGGATTCAAGTCCCCCGGCCTCGTCTGCCCTCCGTACTCAATTCGAACTCCCGCCCACGCCAACCGTTGACGGCCCACTCCTCTGCTCCTAGCATGGAGCTTTGGGAGCTTCCTTCACGCATGGCGACCATTGACGAAGAGCTGGGCTCTCTCGAACGCGACATCCGCCAGCTCAAGATCGAATACGACCAGTATTTCGGCGGCGGCCGCAAGCGCCCGCCCAGCGAAATCGAATGGCGCATCGAGCAGCTTATCAAGCGCTATGCCGAACGCGGCGGCGAATTGAAATTCGCGCAGCGCTTCCGCTTTAATAACCTTTCCCAGACCTACGCGAAATACAAAGACATCTTCCGCAAGAAGACTGCAATGAAGGAAGAAGGAAGAACGCAGCGCCATTTCGGCGCGGCCGCCAAGGAAATCGAAGCGGCCCGTGCCAAGGAGCATGCACAGGAAGAAGCTACGGCAGCGGCCACCGGGGGCGGGGCGAAGGCCTTTCGCATGACTTGCTCAGAGCCCGAACGCGAGACAGAGAAAGTCGAACAGTTGTACGAAGCGTTTTTGCAGGCGAAACAACTTGCCGGGGAACACACCGGAAAGCTCTCGCGCTCCAGCTTTAACGAGTTCGTTTTGAAAAAGACGAAAGAGCTCCAGCAGCAAAAGAACTGCAAGGATGTGGAATACGTCGTCGAGACCATTGGCGGCCAGGTCAAATTAAAAGCCCTCGTGAAATCGTAACAAGCCGAGCCAGGCTCGCCGTTCATTGTCATCCCGAGCGGAACGAGGGACCTGCTTTTCGCAAGACCCTCTAGCCCTCCAAACAATTTCTGAACTTCCTCGCAACGTGTTTTCCACATCGCCGCACTTTCGGAATCCGCGCCGCCCGCTTACACTGTTGTGCTTTCCTCAATGCGGAGGACGAAATGGGGATGGAGCGCGCGCTGATCAGCGTGTTTGACAAGACCGGAATCGTGGAATTCGCAAAACGGCTGGCAGCACTGAAAATCGAAATCCTCTCGACTGGCGGAACGGCGAAGCTTCTTCGCGAAAACGGTATCGCTGTCCGCGACGTTTCCGATTTCACCGGCTGGCCGGAAATGCTCGGCGGGCGCGTGAAAACCCTTCATCCCAAAGTCCACGGCGGGCTGCTTTTCCGCCGGAAACATGCCGATGATCGCAAGGAAGCCGCTGAACAGGGCATTGCTCCGATCGACCTCGTGGTCGTGAATCTCTATCCTTTCGAAGCCACTGCGGCAAAGGCCGGGCTCACCGCGGAAGAGCTGATTGAAAACATCGACATTGGCGGGCCAACGATGCTTCGTTCCGCAGCAAAAAATTTTGAAAGCGTCACCGTGGTGACAGATCCCGCCGATTTCGAGCGCGTCGCTAGGGAATTAGAAAGCACGGGCGAAACCAGTCTTGCGACCCGCCTCGAATTGGCGCGAAGAGTCTTTGCGACGACCTCGCGATACGACGGCATGATCACGATGGAATTGGAACGGCTCGCCGCAAGCACGGAACACGTTGACCTGCAAGCCAAGCCGGCCTTGCCCGAGCGTGTGCACATCGCCTTGCGTCGCCAACAGGAATTGCGCTACGGAGAAAACCCGCATCAAGCAGCCGCACTGTACGTACCCGCCGGCAAAGCGCCGGAAGGATTAGCGGGTGCGAAACAGCTCCAGGGGAAAGAGCTTTCGTATAACAATCTCGTCGATTTGGAAGCGGCGCGCAGCCTGGCCGCGGAGTTTAAGGAACCGGCTGCGGTCATTATCAAGCACAACAACCCATGCGGGACCGCCGAGCAGGCGACGCTTCGTGACGCGTATTTGAAAGCTCTGGCTTGCGATCCCGTGTCGGCATTCGGCGGGGTCCTGGCCTTCAACCGCACTGTGGATGCGGCGACGGCGGAAGAAGTGGCGAAACTTTTTGTCGAGTGCATTGCGGCGCCGGGTTTCGACGGCCGAGCAAAGGAAATTTTCGCGGCGAAGAAGAATCTACGGTTGCTCGAGCTTCCTCCCGGTGGATTGGACCCGGAACGGGAGCTCCAGCTAAAAAGAATCCTCGGCGGGATGCTGGTCCAGCAGCCGGATCTTGGTGAGCTTAGTGAGAAGGAATTGCGCACGTTGACTAAGCGCACGCCAACGGCAGACGAAATGCGCACGATGCGTTTCGCCTGGAAAGTCTCCAAGCACGTGAAGTCCAACGCCATCGTTTTCGCGAAAGACGGAGCCACTGTAGGGGTCGGCGCCGGACAAATGAGCCGCGTCGATTCCGTGAAGCTCGCAGTGATGAAGGCGCAAGCTCCGCTAACAGGAAGCATCGTGGCTTCCGACGCGTTTTTCCCGTTCCCTGACGGCGTCGAAGAAGCAGCCAAAGCCGGAGCCACCGCAGTGATTCAGCCCGGTGGCTCTGTGCGCGACGCCGATGTGATTGCAACCGCTGACCGCCTGGGGCTGGCCATGGTGTTTACGGGCATGCGCCACTTCTTGCACTGAGGAACCGAAGCCAGAGCCTGCAGCTCTACTTACTTCACTCGGTGGTAGCTGACTTCGATCACAGCCGGCTTGCCGTCCGATCCGGTGATGTCCCCGTGCGAAATGTAATGATCGGCGTCGACGTTCGTGAGGATCGCATCCTTGAGCTGGTTTTGCACCGTGTTGTCGAACTGAAACCAGCCGCCCTCCCATTTCGTGAGCTTCAGGCGATGCGCGTCTTCTTTTTCCTGCGGCACCAGCTCGGGCGAGAAATGGCGGAAGTAGAAAAAGACTCCCCCCGGCGTTTCGCGTACCGTGAAAAGTTCAATGATGAGCGTTTTTTGATCGTTGTGAAGTCGAAACATCCCCAGCATGGTTCCATTGCTCGGTGCAAACCATTCCTGCTCGGCGATGAGGGGCTTGTCCGAGCCAGGGAATGGCAGCGGGCCCTCCCAGTGGCCGGTGAGCCACGCAAAAT
>Ga0335077_10011670_pt1 | contig 10981 bp, 8 predicted proteins | sample Lox_Sample_31_FD_207151 | JGI IMG/M metagenome (GOLD analysis project Ga0335077, IMG submission 207151) | Soil microbial communities from Loxahatchee National Wildlife Refuge, Florida, United States - Lox_Sample_3.1 | ecosystem: Environmental > Terrestrial > Soil > Wetlands | place: USA: Florida...
GGTTTCCTACTCCGACCCGAAGGCGGAGCACCGTGAGGTTGCCGGCCTGCTGGATGACTACGCTTTCACTGCCCTTGCCTGCCTCGACGCTTACGAAGCCACGGCCGACCTTAGCTACTTCAAGTTCGCGCATGCGATCGCCGATGCGATGATCGCGCGGTTCTTCGATGCGACTTCGGGAGGATTCTTCGACCGCGAACCGGTCGCCGACGGCCAGATCCTGGGCGTGCTGGCAACAAAGCGCAAGCCCCTGCAGGATTCTCCGACGCCCGCGGGCAATCCGATGGCGGCAATTGCGCTGTCGCGGCTTTATCACTACACGGGCGAAGAAGGATATCGCGACAAGGCCGAGCAAACGCTGGAGACGTTCGCGGGTGTCGCGGAGCAGTTTGGAGTTTTTGCTGCGTCGTACGGGATTGCGGTCGTGCACCTGCTGGAAAGCCCGGTGCAAGTGGTCGTAGTGGCCGAGGACGAAGCAGCGACCAGTGAGCTGTACGCGGCAGCGGTTGCCCCCTTCGCTTTCGGCAAAACCGCGCTGCGCCTGGCGTCGAATCAGGCAGTCGCGGAAAATCTCCCACCGGTGTTGGCCGCGACGATTCCCGGCCTTCCACGACTGGACTCCGGGAAACCATTTGCGGTTTTGTGCTCGGGTTCAACCTGTCAACCGCCGATCGCCAACGCAGAGGACTTACGGCATGCGTTGGCAGCAGCACTCAAGACGGCCTGAGGGCTCCGCGCAAAGCCCCAGAGGCCATACCGGCGCCCAGAACACGGTCCTCAGCCCAAAAAAATAAGGGGCTGACGGGTTAGTATGAGTCCCGTCAGCCCAAGGATTGCAGAGCCCCTGTTTTCGGCCCAAGTTACGTCACAGTTACTTTGGTGACCTTGCGGTCACACGCTGCTTCCAGTCTACTGCGGAGGCAGGTTCATTTGGCAGTTTGTCTGTTTGGGTGGGCACACTAGAATCGGGCCACCGTCCGCGGCGGGAACCTGTTGGACGGCAGCTGCGACATAGGTGCCCACTAGTCCTAGCATCAGGATTGAAATCCTGACTGCACGTTTCATGGGTTCGTCTCCTATATCCGCGTAAGGTTTTCCCTGGGGAAGACTTTTGCGCGGACACGAATTATAAGACACGTGTCAAGATCCGTATGCAATAATTTTCACCCCGCCCCGCCGGCCTCGGCAGATCCACCTCCCGCCATATAATATACACTCGTTAAATACATACAAAATCAATCACATACATACAATCACGGACTCATCAATTTAAGTTCTGAAATTTGTACTCAGGAAAGGGGATTTGTCTCTTGGCGTTTACAATTCCCGAACAACGCGAGAGAAGGCTGCAGACAAAGTCAAAAACTCTGCACATCCTGGAATGAGGAAAGGATCGAGCCTTAAGGCTTCGACGTCAGGCGCACGACCGGAAGCCGGAAGCCACCCGCGGTAGCTTCAGCGTCCCAGGGTGAGCTGGAGGCAGCCCGCTGCTCTCGCACGACCGGGACTTCCGGCTGCGTGCGTGAAAGGGCGCGGTCGACCATCCCTTCAAACATCGGGATGAGCGAATCGTCCGGAACAGGGTGATGAATGTCAGACAAGCTCTGTTCCCAGCGCTGCGGACGCAGCAACGTCTGAGAGGCTTCGCGAGCCGGACTCTTCAGGGCGCAATAGCCGAGCCACACTAACAGACTGGTGTTATAGGCCGTCATGTTGACCATGCTCATCCAGGGATTGCCCAGGTGTTTGCCGACCCAGGAAGCGATCAGGACCAACTCGACCACTGCGAAGGCGCCGAAGCCCAGGGCGATACCGAAGCTGTGCTGGCGGCGGCTGACACCCATGTAGTGCGCGAAGAAGAGCAGGAACAAGACCATGCCGACCTGAATCATGCGCACGCAGCGCTGCGTCGTGACAATGGCCTGCATCCAGGGCGGCATGTCGCCCGAACTGGTGGAAACTGAGACTACCCCCGCGACGAGGAGCATCACCAGGCCAGCCCACTTGAACAGCACGGTGCCCAGATCGCGAAGCGTGTGGAACGAGCGGAACACATCGACGAAGACTTCGTGAATCACTCCGAACCCGAACGCCACGCTGACCGCTTGGGCTCCCCAGTACGAATAGAAGGTCAACGTGCTGTGGTAGGCATGCAAATAGGCCGGAAAAACGATGCCGAAGCTGACCAGTTGCGTGAGGATGTATCCGAAGAAAAACGGAAACTTGCGATGGAGCCCGCGCCAAAGCATGAAGCCGGCGATACCCGACTGGAGGACCGGATGTGCGATCCAGAGCGCGAAATAAAGAATCCGGATTTTCTCGGTCATTGGGAAAGGGCCCCCTGGATCTTTGGGCTTCAACCGCCCGCAAAACCCAGTCTTTGTCTACATTCAAAAGAAATCGCTTCGGCTCGGACAAGGCTAAGTTAGCGTGTCCCAACCCGATGTTCAATGCACTGAAGTAATCCGACGTAACGTTACTGTTGTGGGTACTAAGCGCGCAAGTTACCTTCGTGCTAGGCGGTAAAAACGGGTAGGGTTTGACGGGGGCCCGCGCTCAATTCCGCGGAAATACGGCTTTTTGATGTCATCGAGAGAGCGCGAAGGGCAGGATTGGCTCACGCGTCCGGCATGGAGTGGATGTAGGCCCGCATCATTCGAACCTCGTCATCCTTCTCGTCCAGATCATGCAGCAGGATGTCGCGCAGTGACACCATGCCAACCAGATGCCCCTCGTGGCATACGGGCAGATGGCGGAAGCTATGGCGGCGCATCAGGGCCATGCAGGTTGCGAGATCCTCGTTCATGCTGATCGTGAGGGGATCGTCCGTCATGACCTCGGCCATGCAGGTACTGCGTGGATCGCGCCCCTCGGCCACCACCCGCGACATGAGATCGCGTTCGGAGAAAATCCCAACGACTTTGTCGTTATGCAAAACAGGCACGGCGCCAATGTTGCGTTCGACCATGGCCTGCACAGTCTGGAGTACCGTGTTGCCCAGTTCCACCTGATACGTGTCTTGCGTTTTGATCAGGTCGCAGATCCGCATTTTGATACCTCCCGGGAAACAGAAGCACCGAGCTGTCCAAAAGCATCTACCGGGGCGCGAGTATATGCCTGAACCGTGACGGAAGGAAAGAAGAAAAGGCGGAAGTGATGAGAAAAATATCCCGAAACGGGCAGAGGAGATCGCTACCGGGAAATGCGATCGAGAGATACCTCATCGCCCGCGAAGACAAAATAGGAGGAGTGCAACAAGGAAGCGGGCAGGCTTCCGCGCGAACGGCCCGTGACGACAATGTTGTAGTCATCCGAGTTGCCCAGATTCATCTCGCGCAGCGGGTCTCCATCCGATGCGCTCTTCCCTTCTCCGCTGATACCGGGCTCAATCACGGCCAGCCAGGCTAGGAATTCGTGGAGATCACGCGTGCGCGGGCGTCCCGGGACGACGAAGGAAACCTCCGCTTCCTGCGTGGAGAAGTGCCATGCGAGAGACGCGGTGAGATCCACGGCCTTTTCGTACGCACGTTCGGAAATCAGGCCTGGCTCGGGATTGTCGAAGGCGATGCACAATCTGCGCTCATCTTCACGGGCAAACTCGCGGACCTTCAGCGACCCCGACTTCGCGGTAGCCTTCCAATCGACGTGGCGGGCCGAGTCTTCCGGCATGTATTCACGGATGCGGTAGAGTTCGGCGCCGCGTCCGCGGACAAAACTCTCCCACTCGCCGCGCACGAGCGGCAGAATCTGAAAGATCTCTTCGGTGGGCTCAATGCGGGGATAGACCAGCACTTCCCGCGGCAACGACACATGCCGCGTCTTAGTGAGGAAAGCGAAGGGAAAGCGGGTGGCCAGACCGAAGCTGTCTTCCCGATAACGTCCGCGCTGCTCGAACCTCAATTCCAGGTCCGCCGACAATTCCGCCTGCGGAGGAATGAAGGGAAAGTATGCCATGCCCTGAAAAATGCCCGGCGGTGGTGGCAGCACGGTGACGCGCCGCAGGCGGCGGTCCGGCAAGCGCAGCCATTGCTGGTCCGACGGCCGGTTGAACGGGAACGCGAAGGTGGTCGGTTCCCACTGCCACTGCTTGACCGGCTTCTTTCTCTTCTTACGCGTCGAAACCACGCGAATCGAAAACGATGGCAAAAAGCGACGCGGATTCTGCAGCACGATGCGGCCAAGCACGACACGTCCGGCGAAGAGATGCTCTGGCAATCGGACATCGAGTTCCAGATAGCGCAGTACCCAGGCGGAGACGACTCCCGAGACCAGTATGGCCGCAAGCATAGCTGCGACTACGATATAGAGAAGATTGTTGCCGGTGTTAAGGGCAGCGATGCCAATCACGAGAGTGACCAGCACATAAACGATGCCCGCGCGGGTAACGTCGTAGTCGAAAGACTCACGCATGCGCTCGACCGCCACGCGCCGGGCCAGGTAGGGCACTGTCACCAGACCCACCAAAGCCGCCAGCAGCAGCGACGTGGACGCCAGGATGACGGTGGCCCAGACGTTACCGGCATCGCGCGAGACCGTGGAAAACAACGCCGAGGCAAACGCCAGCCCGAGTCCTACAAGTGCCAGCAGGAACTTGACCCAGACTTCCGCCGAGGCCGACTGCAACCACTGCGCGACGCGGCCCGGTCCGCTCCGGCCGTCCACAGAAGGGTTAGATTTCAACGGATTGGCGTACGTAGAACCCACTCCTACGGAGCCTAGCATTCTCCGCCAGAACGGACAATCCAGATCGCTTTGCAGAAAAAGCGTTCGTAACTTCCTGGATCGATGCGCCCCGAGCCGCTAGCTTTCATCGCGATGGGCCGCGTACAGAATCACGAGGAGAATCACCGCCATCGATACTAGAACGCCCGATCCGAGCAAAGAGATCCTGGAAACGTAGTCGGCATCCGAGGCTTTGGTGGCCACCAGATAGACGACCTCATCGAGTATCAGCCCGGCCCCGACTCCAACTGCCACCCGCGCCAGCACCCTACGGCGCGTGCCGAATGCCAACAGGAACGCCGCCGGAACCTCGATCAGCACGCCCAGAAATAAATGGTGCACGAGGTAGCCTCCGGGATAGATGTGCCGGACATGCACGAGATGCAGATAGAGTCGGAGGCTGCAGACAGTCACCAGCATCGGCACGACAAGCAGCAGGAGCGTCTGTCTCGCGGGCAAGGATGGGCGGGGGTCTGCCATGATTTGTGTTCAGACAGGCTGCGCCTGGAAGATTGCAGTTCGGGAATGTACCACACCGGTTGACGGCTTGAAATGAATTGTAGCGGGCCGCACCTGCCGCCCGCCGGTTTCACCCTTTCGGAATCCGATTTTCTTGTGCTACTCTTCTGGCCTCGCAGGTTCTGGAGCACGTGCGTGACGTGTGTTCCCATACTCTAAGTCTGAGGAGATCCCCCATGCCTATCGGTAAACGTGCAGCAGCGGAGTTCTTTGGAACCTTCTGGCTGGTCTTCGGCGGATGCGGCTCGGCCGTACTCGCGGCGGGTGTCCCAAACGTCGGCATTGGATACGCTGGCGTGGCCCTCGCCTTCGGCCTCACCGTTCTCACCATGGCTTTCGCCATCGGGCACATCTCCGGATGCCACTTGAATCCTGCGGTGAGCGTCGGGTTGGTGGCCGGTAAGCGCTTCCCTGCTTCCGAGTTGCTGCCTTACGTGATTGCGCAGGTGGTGGGCGCGATCGCTGCCGCCGGCGTACTCTACATCATTGCCAGCGGTGTCGCGACCTTCGACGTACACGCGGGATTCGCGTCGAACGGTTACGGCGACCATTCTCCGCAAGGCTATTCCCTTCTGGCGGGATTTGTCTCGGAAGTTGTGCTGACCGCCTTTTTTCTGCTGGTCATCATGGGCGCAACCGACAACCGCGCTCCCAAGGGTTTCGCACCGATCGCCATCGGTCTTTGTCTGACCCTGATCCATCTGGTCGGCATCCCGGTGACGAATTTGTCGGTGAACCCTGCCCGCAGCACTGGGCCGGCAATCTTCGCCGGCGGCTGGGCTCTGCAGCAGCTCTGGATGTTCTGGGTGGCGCCGCTGATTGGGGGAGCGCTCGGCGGCGGAATCTATGGCGCGCTCTTCGCGGAGTAGCGAAGGCTTCTCACGGACGAACCGGATCGGCGCGGATTATTCACGATTCCGCACCGGTCCGCGTGAATCCAAGGTGACTCGGCGTCGAGCGGTCGTCCTACTATTCGTCCTTGATTCCAAAGATCTGTAACTGATGGTGGCTGGCAACGTAGACCCGGCCATTGGCGACTACGGGTACAAGGTTGGCGTTGCCTCCGTAGTTCTGCCACGCGCCGGCGGTCGCCTGAAAGAGTTGCGCCATCGAACTACCGCCCGTCTGGGGATCGAAGGCATAGAGGGAAATGCTGCTGGCTTGCCGGGAAACTGGTCGCGAGAGCGCCCAGATGATCGGGTGTGCCGTTCCGTTCGACGAAACCGTCGTGAAAAAGCCCGCATCCTGCCCGCTAGTGATTGCCGGTGACGAAGAGACGGTGGTCAACCCCGGATGGGGTGACGTGTGCAGTTTCCACACCTTCACCACTTGCCCGCCGCTGCTCACCACGCGCGGCCAGCTGTCGCTGGGGCCAACGAAGTAGGACTGCCCGCACCAGCATGGGTCGATGCTATAGGTACCGAGCACCTTGTTCTTCGTCGTCGAGTAACCACCGAGTTGATCTTCGTTCATCAGGAACATCAATCCCGCTTTGCCGGCAGCAACCGCCAGATGCGGCGTCGCGCCCGCCTGGTCAGGCAGTACCATCACTCCCCCAGAGCCAAAATCGGCGTCCGTCTTATCGAGGTGAGACTGGTTCGCGGGCGTGAACATATCGAGAACCGTGGTCAGGTCGGGTGACACTTTTACCACGCTCTCCTGCAGGTTAGAGACTCCGTCGTAAGTCGTTCCCGAAATGTCAGAATTTCCGGTGACGAACAGAACGTTGCCCGCAGTGTCGGCGGTCAACCCATAACCCGACATCCAGATGGACGAGAGAAAGAAGGTCCTCGGAGAAGAAGCCTGAGTGTCGAGCAACTGGTTAGCGGCAAGAGGTGCAAGCGAGGTTGCGTTCCAGCCCAGCACCCAGCCTCGCGATTGGCTGGGTACCATATCACAAAAGCTGCCGAAACCCGCATACACATTGCCGTTGGCCAGAAGCAAGCCGGGCCGCTGCCTCTGGTAGGTCGCATTGAAGAGAAAGGTAGTCCCGTCGGTGAGCGTGTGCGAAGCAGTCACGACCTGCGGCGCCACCTTGTCCGTCAGGTTGCCAAGATCGAGCGCGTGAATGCGATACGCCGGGCCGGTCGCCTCTTGCGTGTACGTCATGACGTACAGCGTGCTGCTGGCCGTGTCGATGACAGGAGTCGCAGTGATGCCGACGTTAGGCCCGTTATTGTGGCAACCGAGCGGATAGTAGACGGGCGCTCCGAGATTCCTGCTCAAGAAAACGTTGCCATTGTTCGCGGCAATCGCGTAAACGGTGTTGTTCTCGGTGGCGACGTACACGACTGAGTGCTTGCCCTTGAAGTTGCCCGCGGTGATCATCACGTTCGGAACCAATAACGGTTGCGCGTCGACCTGATCATCTAAGGAAACGGTGGCCAACCATCCGAACGAACTTGCCACCTTCGCGGGTGTGAGTTGCGTTTCTTTGGAATTCCAGCCGGTGCGGTAGTTGTCGTAGTGGTAGGTCGTAACGGCCACTTGCGCGGCCGCCGCCGCAATGCTGCCGAGGGCGAACAGAAAAGCGGAAACTAGCGTCAATGCAGGAAACTGAACACTCCGTCGAAGCAGGCCCATAGACGGCAGCGATGTTAGCCGAGGGCTAAATCACGGTCAATTGGAAGAACTCCCGTAGCTGAAAGGCTCTAGAGACAGCGCAGAATCGCGGCCAGTCTTTGCTAACGAATGACTACCGACCACTACCTACGGTTCCCTCAATACTGTGCAAGATCTTTCATCGCCAGGTACAGGTCGTTCGGCTGGGGAAGGATCGCGTCCTCCAGAATGGGCTGGTAGGCCACGAACACGTCCTTGGCGGCCACGCGGCGCACGGGAGCGTCGAGGCTGTCGAAGAGCTGGTCGGCGATGCGCGCGGAAATCTCAGCCCCATAGCCCCAGCTCAGCGTGTCTTCATACGCCACCAGCACGCGATTCGTCTTGCGAACCGACGTTGCGATGGTATCCCAGTCAAACGGATTCAAGCAGCGCAAATCGATGAGTTCGACTTTCACGCCCTGCTCGCGCTCGATCTTCTGGGCGGCTTGCAGCGCGCGGGGTACGACTGCGCCGTAAGTGATCACGGTCAAGTCTTCACCGGGATGAACAATCTTCGCCTTGCCAAACGGGATCATGTAATCCGGCCCCGGATAGGGCGCGCGGCCGAACGCCTCACGATAAAGCCGCTTGTGCTCGAGGAACAGCACCGGATCGTCGCAACGGATCGCGGTACGCAGAAGTCCGGCAGCATCCTGCGCGTTCGACGGAAACACCACGCGTAGTCCGGGGATATGGGTGAACACGCTCTCGCCGCACTGCGAGTGATAGATCGCTCCGCCGGTGAGATAGCCTCCGATCGCAACGCGAATCACAACCGGGCAGGAGAATCCATTGTTCGAGCGCCACCGGATGACACTGAGTTCGTCGCGAATCTGCATCATGGCGGGCCAGATGTAGTCGAAGAACTGAATCTCGACTACCGGCTTCAGTCCGCGGGTGGCCATGCCCGTAGCGCGACCGACGATGGCGGCCTCGGCCAACGGCGAGTTGAACACGCGATCGCTGCCAAATTCGTTCTGCAGGCCGAAAGTGAGTTTGAAGACCCCGCCCTTGCCCTTGACCAGCTTGCGTTTCAAATACTCTTCGCGGCTGCAGTCGCCGACATCTTCGCCAAAGATCACGATGCGCTCGTCCCGCTTCATCTCGTCGCGGAGTGTCGCAGTGATCAAGTCAGCCATAGTCTTGGTCGCCGGTTTCTTGCCATCAGCCGGGACTTCCGGTGCGACCGGCTGCGTATCGAACGCGGACGCCGTCGGATCAATATCCGGCGAATACACATACTTGGTGATGCTTTCGGGAGCCGGCGGCAAGGCTTCCAGAGCCAGGTCCACGGCAGCCTGCAGCTCGGCCTCAACTTCTTTTTCGAGCTGGTTGATGCCCTTCTCGTCGAGTATGCCTTCGCGCAACAGGAACATCTGCGTACGTGTGACTGGATCGCGGGCCGCATCCCGCTCGCGCTCCGCATCGGCGCGATACAAGCGCTCATCGTCCGACAGCGAATGGGAATAAGGACGCGTCACGTGGGCGTGAATGAACCCCGGACCGCGTCCCGCGCGGCAGTGCCGCACGGCGCGTTCAAACGCCGCGTAGCTCGCGATGGGATCGGTGCCGTCCACTTCTTCGAAATGAAAATCGGGGAATCCCGAAACCAGCCGCGAGATATTGCCGCCTGCCGTCTGCACCTCGACGGGCACGGAAATGGCGTAGCCGTTGTCCTCGACGCAGAAAATAACAGGCAGCTTTCCCAGGGCAGCGGCGTTCATTGCCTCCCAGAACTCGCCCTCGCTTGAAGTTCCATCGCCGAGCGAGACGTAGGAGATCTCGTCACCCTGGAAACTGACGTTTTTAAACTGGCGATAGTCGGCGAATTTGGGCTCAGGAACGACGGCGGCCTTCGGATGCCTCGCGAAATAGCGCCCGCCTTCGGCGCACCCCACGGCCTGCAGAATCTGCGAACCCGTGGGCGAGGACTGGGTCACGATATGCAACTCGGGATAGCTCCAGTGCGAGGGCATCTGGCGCCCACCAGAACTGGGATCGTTGGCCGCTCCCACACCCTGCAGGAACATGTCGTAGGGCTTGACGCCCAAAGCGAGGCACAGTGCGCGATCGCGATAGTAAGGATAGAACCAGTCGTAGCCCGGTTTCAGCGCCAGTCCGGCAGCGACTCCAATGGCCTCGTGCCCCGCGCCCGACATCTGAAAATAGATTTTCTGCTGGCGTTTGAGCAGGATCTCCCGGTCATCGATGCGCCGGGAGGTGTACATGAAGCGGTAAGCCTGGATGATCTGCTCGCGCGTAAGTCCTTCATAAACCTTGTTCTTCTTCGCGCCGTTGGCCGTGAGGGCCAGCTTGGGGTCGGTCTTTGTCGTCGCCATCCGGTTACCTGGTTCCTATCTTAGTTTGGATTCTGGCGGCCGTACCGCGGCTTCCGCGCAAATGGCATCCCGCGAGGACCGTCCCGCGGGTGAGGGGCCGGAATGCGTGGAACCTGTTGCATTCTATATGTTCGCCGGGTCTAGCGAAAATAGGAAGTTTCGGGTAGGAGAGGGTCGGGCGGTCGGACCACGTGACCGGTATTCACTCCTGTTCTGCTTTTTCATGCTCTTCCCGGCCAGCCCCACCGGTTTGGGCAAGAGCGAGCCACCGAAACCACAGTGTCGCCGCCACCGCTCCAGCGAATTGCGCGATGATGAACGCGGGAGCATCGGCGGGACGAATGCCCGCGAACGTGTCGCTGGCAGCGCGCGCCAATGTCACGGCCGGGTTGGCAAACGACGTAGAAGCGGTGAACCAATACGCCGCGGCGATATAAGCGCCCACGGCAAACGAAACTGCAGTGGATCGGACGCGCGCACATCCCCGGATCACCGCGAGCAGGCCGAAGGTGGCGATGAATTCACTCCACAGAAGAGCGGGGCCACTTCTCGCATGATGGGAGGCGAAGAACAACGGCAGGCCGAACATCATGTGAGCCGAGGCTACCCCGAAGAATGCTCCTACGATTTGGGCAATCATGTACGCGGGCACATCGCTCCACGCGACGCCGCCTTGTATCGCATCGGCGAGCGTGACCACAGGGTTGAAGTGAGCGCCAGAGATCGAACTCAAAGCCAGAATCAGGGAAACCAGTGCCGCTCCGGTCGCCAAAGAGTTGGCGAGGAGCGCCAAAGCGATA
>Ga0335077_10011672_pt1 | contig 10979 bp, 6 predicted proteins | sample Lox_Sample_31_FD_207151 | JGI IMG/M metagenome (GOLD analysis project Ga0335077, IMG submission 207151) | Soil microbial communities from Loxahatchee National Wildlife Refuge, Florida, United States - Lox_Sample_3.1 | ecosystem: Environmental > Terrestrial > Soil > Wetlands | place: USA: Florida...
GGATTTGCGTCACTAGTGATTTGAGGCCAGTTGAGGCTTTCAGAGGCGGGGGGGGGGTGTCCATGCCGGCTGGATTGGATAATCTGAAGCACATCGTCGTGCTGATGATGGAGAACCGGTCGTTTGACCATATGCTGGGCGGCCTGAGCATGGTCATGGAGAAAGGAAAGAAGAAGTATCCGAAGATCAATGGGCTCACTGGGAACGAATCAAATCCGGACGTGAACGGTACGAGTGTGAAAGTTCAACCAAATGCCAAGTTTCAGGGCCAACTGGACCACGACCCCGATCACCACTTTCCGGGTGTGGACCTGCAGATTTTTGGGACAACGGATCAGGGAGCTGGGCGTGTTCCCAACATGCAGGGGTTCATCAAGAGCTACGCAACGCAGAACACTACCGTCGACGAGTCTCACGGCATCATGGCGTACTTTACGCCGGACCAGCTTCCAGTGCTGACGCGACTAGCGACGGAATACGCTACCTTCAACGGATGGTTTTCCTCGATTCCCGGGCCGACAATCTGCAATCGTGCCTTTGCGCACTACGGAACCTCTTTCGGCAATGTGGACATGAACCTGTTCTACGTTCAGGACCCCATCGTCAGCATTTACGAGCGAATGATTCAGAACGGGCGTACGGCCAAGATTTATTACTACGACCAGCAAAGCTCGACGATGGAGATCGTGAATCTCTTGAAAAACCAGCCCAAGATCTTTGGGAGTTACAGCCAGTTCATCGCCGATTGCGAGGGGAACACGCTACCCGATTACTGTTTCATAGAACCGTGCTACAACGATCATCCCGGGCCAGGCGGCGGACAGATTCTCGCTTCCGATCAGCATCCCGATCACAATGTGCAGGAAGGCGAGAGGTTCATTGCGAACACGTACAACGCCATTCGGACAAATCAGCAACTCTGGGAAACCACGGCGCTACTGATTGTGTACGACGAACATGGCGGGATTTACGATCACGTGGTACCGCCGACGCTCGATCCCAATTTTCCGGATGGGAACAGCGCACCGGGAGACAAGACCGGCACTGGGATGGCGTTCAACTTCGATCGCCTGGGGATTCGCGTGCCAGCGATTCTGATTTCACCGTACATTCCTCGGGGAACGGTGGTGGCGGGACCGGAGGATCTGAATAACGGAGTGGTCCTCGAGCACGCGTGCATTCCCGGGACGGTGACGAACTTCTTCCTGAAGAATTACGACAACCGCACGGCGCGCGAGAAGAATTCGAAAAATTTCCTGACGCCGCTGACCGATACGTTGCGGCCGGATGACGACTGCTGGGTATTTGACCTGTGAGGCCAACGATGCTGAAACGAAAATTCAAACTGGTACAGAAGGTTCCGAAGACCCCGAAGAGCGCCTACAATCACGGGCGATTTATCTCCACCCTTATCGAGCACCAGGTGAAGCATTTTAACGAGGTGGAAAAGTCGCTGGCGAAGCCCGACGAGCCGGTGACGGACATCTCCGATCTTAAGAAGTGGACGGAACTGAAAGCCAGCAAGTACTTGCAGAAGATGACCGCGCGACTGCACCCGCAGGGCGCAGAGAAACCGAAAAAAGTCGCAAAGCCGAAAAAGGCCCGGCCCGCGGCGAAACGCAAGCCCAGTGCGAAGAAAAAGCAGGGCAAACGGAAGAGAAAATGATGGAGGGCTCCGTGCGACGTATCGTATTTGCGGTCATTTTACTTGCAGCGGGAACGGCGCGGGCCCAGGAAAATCCGGCCCCGGCAACAGCGCCGCCAAAAATCGATCCGGCGGGAGAGTGGGATAAGCTCAAGGAGAGTTGCTCCAGCTTCAAGGGGATCATGGGTTGTGCTGAGGAGTTGTTTACGGGCAAGCCCGTGCATATTGCCGTGGGCAGCATCGCGCCGCAGAACGGATTTGGCGCAGGCCTTTCCTATCTCGGGCACAAGACGACGGACAACTGGCGAATCAACTGGGACTCTGACGCGGTGGGATCGATCAACGGTTCGTGGCGTGCCGGTTTGTACATCAAGTTCGTGGATACGCATGAAAAGCCCATCGGCGGACATTTTGGGACTAAGGGCAGGAAAACGCGAGTGCTTTCGGAGCTCGAGGAGCATCCGGTCTTTAATCTCTACGCGCAAGCAATCTCGCTGAACAAATTGACCTATTTTGGGTTAGGGCCGTTGACTACCGAGGCGGGCCGCAGCTTCTACGGCATGACGCAAACCATCGTCGGCGGCAACGCCGTTAAGCCTTTTTTCCAGCCACTAAATGCGAGCTTGTTTGGGGAGATCAACGGACGATTCGTGGATATCCGTCCCAGCAACGGGCAGCCAAGCCCAACGATTGGCGCGCTCTACACGGAAGCGACGGCGCCGGGGCTTACGAAACAGCCAGGCACGCTGCAACTCGGCGAAGGCGTGCAGATTCGACCGACGTACTTCGAAGATTTTCTGCGGCTGAACTATCGGTTTGCGTACCAGCAGTACTTCGCGCCAGGGAACTCGAACTTCACGTTCCAGCGCGTAACCGCGGACTTGATTCATGAGTTTGTGATCTACCACAAGACCAAGAAGACGGAATATTTTCTGCCACGCGGCAACAATCCGAACGGTCCGGACGATTGTTCTCTCTCGACCGATCCCAAACACCCCGAATGTGCGGCGATCACCCGCGACCGCCAGGGCGTGGTTGACCTCGAGTTTTTTCTTGCCGAATCGATGACACCGGGCGGGAACCTGGTGCCGTTTTACTTCCAGCCAACGCTGGGAGGAGTGGATATTAATGGGAGCCCATCGCTTTCCAGCTATCAGGATTTTCGGTTTCGCGCTCCGAACGTGATGTTTTTTCGGCAGAGCGTGGAACACTCCATCTGGGGGCCGCTGGGGTTTTCGTTGATGGCGGAAGAGGGCAAGGTGGGATTGCGGCGCGGAGATTTGGGAGACAATCCCTGGCTTCACAGCTTTGCGACCGGCCTGACATTGCGTGCGGGAGGCTTTCCGCAGGTGTTTCTGCTGTTTGCGTGGGGTGGGAACGAAGGCACGCACACGATTGCCAACGTGAATACTTCCTTGCTCGGCGGATCGACGAGGCCATCTCTCTTCTAGCATTTGGGATTATGTGCAAGTTTTATGTGGCGGAGTCGGCGGTTAGAGAGTGGATTTTGGCTTCGGAGTAGCCGAGGCTCTGCAGGACTGAGGAAGTGTGTTCGCCGAGGCGAGGCGGGGGCAGGCGGTAGCTGACCGGGGCGTCCGAAAAGCGGACGGGATTGGCGATGCTCTTCGCGGTGCCGACCACGGGATGTTTGAGCTGAACAATTAAGTTGCGCGCAACGGTCTGCGAATCGGTGATTGCTTCGGCAACAGAGTTAATCGGCGCTGCGGGAATTTCAGCTTGGTTGAATTTTTCGAGCCATGCTGCAGCAGGCTGCTGCTGAAAAATGCCTTGGAGAAGAGGGATCAGGATTTCGCGGTGCCTGATGCGCTCCGCGTTTGAACGGAAACGCGGGTCTGCCCCGATTCCATCCTGAACGCCGAGAACATGAACTAGCTTCCGCCACAGTGCATCAGTTCCCACGCCGATCGCAAAAGAACGATCATCCGCGGAACGAAACACTTCATAAGGAACAATATTCGGGTGGGCGTTGCCCCAGCGCTTCGGGGAAACACCGGCGTTCAAATAACTGCTACCGACATTTGCCAGCCACGTGAGTTGCGAATCGAACAGCGCCATGTCGATAATCTGTCCGCGTCCGGATTTTTCTCGGGCGAAGAGAGCGCCAAGAATGCCCATCACCGCGTACATGCCGCAAGTCATGTCCGCGATGGCGATCGGGTAGCGAATGGGGGCGCCGCCCGGTTCTCCGGTGAAGCTCATGACACCGGCTTCGGCTTGCGCGAGGATGTCGTAACCGGGCATGCCAGCCTTTGGCCCGGTGAAGCCGTAGCCAGTGATACTGCAATAGATGAGCCGCGGATTTTTTGCTATCAGCGAATCTGGATCGAGGGCGCGTTTTTTAAGTGAATCCATCGAAGGCTGGTTGTGAAGGAAGACGTCCGCGGTGGAAAGAAGTTTGTGGAGCGCTTCAGCGCCGCGCGGATGATTGTAATTGAGTGTGATGGAGCGCTTGTTGCGATTGGTCGCGAGAAAATAAGCGGATTCGCCGCCGACGAACGGAGGTCCCCAGGAGCGCGACTGGTCGCCGGTACCCGGGCGCTCGACTTTGATGACGTCGGCGCCGAAGTCGCCCAGAAGCATGGCGCAATAAGGGCCAGCGAGTGCTTCCGTCAGTTCCACCACGCGAATGCCGTCGAGAATTGTTTTCACGGAGCGTGATTATAGCCGACATCGTTTGGCTCTCAGCTTCCTTTCAATTGCGAGCCAATTTGGTTGGGCCAAGGAAAAAAGTTGATGCAGGCAGAGCGAAGTTTCCACAGGTAGTCCTCTTGTCTTTCGAAAGCGTTCCACCTACACTCCTGCGAGCAATTTTTTTGGCGAGCCGCCTCATTCCTTTGAGAGCTTCCTGGCTCGCGAAGTAGGGGTGAAGTCTGAGGGAGAGAAAAATGAAAAAATTGTTCTGCGCCTTTTTTGTGCTGGCACTTGTGTTGGGGCTTGCCTCATCCGGGTGGGGGCAGTCGCAGATTACCGCGGGAACCGTGCAGGGCGATGTTCTGGATGAACGAGGTGGAAGCATTGCGGATGCAACGGTGGAAGCGAAGAATCTGGACACGAATTTCACGCAAACGGAGAAGAGCAACACGGATGGACATTTTGCGTTCTTGAGCCTAGCGCCTGGACACTACACGTTGACGATCAGCAAATCAGGATTTGCGACGGTACTGCAGCAAAACGTGAACCTGACGGTGGGGCAGACAATCAACATCCCGGTGACGATGAAGGTCTCCGCGGTGGCCCAGCAGATCGTGGTGAGCGACGTGCCGGTCGTCGAAGTGACGAAGACGGAATCCGCTTCCACTTTAGATGAGCTCGCCATTGCGGATACACCTGTGCTGGGGCGCAAGTTTGAAGATCTGCTCACGCTCACGCCGGGAGTGAGCATCGTGCAAGGGCCGGACGGCGACGAAATCAATATCAACGGACAGCGCGGCATCTTCAACAACATCAGTCTCGACGGCGGTGACTACAACAACGGATTCTTTGGCGAGCAGATGGGCGGCCAGCGCGCGGCGATTGACATTACGCTCGAAGCGGTCAGGGAATTTCAGATTACCGCGAGCGGCGCGAACGCGGAGTTTGGGCGCAGCGCCGGCGGTGTCATCAACGTGGTCACGAAATCCGGGACGAATACGCTCCATGGGTCCGTCTTCGAGTATTTTCGGACTGAAGCGCTGACCGCAGCCACGTCGGATGGCAAGCCACTGCAGGATTTCCGCCGCAACCAGTTCGGCGGAAGCCTCGGTGGGCCGCTGCTCAAAGATAAGCTGTTCTTTTTCGGCGCGGCAGAGGGCATTCGCGAAGATCTAACCCGCACAAATCTCAGCGTGCCCCTTGGCACTCCTTGCGATACGAGCCCGGTCTTCGACGGAACTGCCGCAACTGACACGCTGATCAACTCCAGCCCCGATTGCCAGCGCCAGGCGCTCCTCAAGTTCATGCAGACCAATTTCAACGAGAACGATGGCCTGCCGGTCAGCCACCCCGTGAGGAACGCTTCAGTCTTTGGGCGCGTGGATTACAACCTGAATGCCAAGAACCAGATCTTTGGCTCTTACAACTTTGACTGGTCCAAGAACACCAACCAGACGTTTGACGTGCCGACTTATGGCACCACCGCGAATGGCGTCGAGGGGCCGTCGAAGATTCAAGCAATCAGCATGAACTGGGTGGACACCCTTTCCAATAACTTGCTGAATGAGGCTCACTTCACCTATGCACGTGAAACGCGGCCGCGGGAAGCCACGAACCCCTCCAGCGTTCCGGATACAGCCATTGGTTTCAGCCCCAACTTCCGGTTCGGCCAACCTTTTTTTCTCGAACCGAACGTCGACGAACTTTTTTATCGCTACGACTTCCGCGACAACCTCTCGATGGTTAAGGGAAAACACACGTGGAAGGTTGGCGGCGAGTGGATTCACAGCCGAAATGACCAGATCTTCCGAGGATTTTTCACCGGCCGATACATTTTTGATAGCGTCACGGGTTTCTTGCACTATGCCTCGCCGGCCTCGTTAGGAGCGGGCTTCGGTCCGACGGCGGCTGAATGTGCGGACGGCACGTTCATAGATGTAACGGGCATCATTGTCACCCCGAAAGGCCAGAAAGATTGCAGCCTGGGTCCTGACGATCAGCCAGACACTCCGGATGACATTACCTTCACCGGGGGACCGCTTCTACTGTACTTGCAGCACGGGCCAACACAGCCGCCTCCAAAAGAAACACTCGATCAATCCGGAAAGGCCAATATCGCCAACGAAGACTATTCTCTGTTTATTCAGGACACCTGGAAGATCTGGCGGAACTTTACGTTTAACTATGGACTCCGCTGGGACGCCCAGAAGTTCCCGGATCCCACCACCGCGCCTTCGTTGACTTCTTACGGGCAGTATCTGAACAACCCTGCATTTGACTCGACCGGGTTCCTACCTAATCAGTACAAGGAATTCCAGCCCCGTGTTGGATTTGCGTGGGACATCCGCGGAGACGGAAAGTCGGCCCTTCGGGCCAGTTGGGGAATCTTTAACGCGCGACAGAACATGCTGACCCAGACGGGCGCCATCACGACGAACGGCGTCCAACAGCAAGAAATCGTGGCAGTGACCGGTTTCAATTCAGCCGGCGGCAACCCGCCGACATTTCCTGGCACTGTTCCCATTCCTACCAACGTGACGTTGCCGGTCGCAGGAGCTGGCGTGACCGTATTCAGCAAGAGTTATGCCAACCCCAGGATCTACACGACGAACGTGGGCTACGAACAACAACTCATCGGTGACTACGCTGCCTACTTCGATTTCACACTTTCAAAGGGCGTGCATCTAACCCGTTTCACTAATCCAAACGTTTCCCGCGCTACCGGGGCAGCGGCGGCGGCGACTTGCGCGAAGGCCAACTTGGCCCTCGATCCGACAGGTGTTTGCGTCCCCGCCACCGGAGGAGCCGCTACTGTTACCTACCTGAGCTCCATTCAGAATCCGGATTTTAGCTTTGACTTCCCAGCACCGTTCTCAAACCTGGGCACGATCACGGACACTGTCAGCTCCGCCAAGTCTCTCTATCGTGGCTTCACAGCCGGGATCCGGAAGCGCATGAGCCATCATTTCCTGTTTGACGCCAACTACACTTATTCGAGCGATTGGGACGACGACTCCAATGAGCGCGACCCGTTCACGTTCCGGTACGCAAACCTGTTCAACTTGGCATCGGAATATTCGCCGTCCGACCGCAACGAGACGCACAAGTTCAACGCTTACACTGTCGCCGATCTGCCTTGGGGGTTCCATGGCGACGTCCGCATGCAGGCGCATTCCGCCCAGCCGATTTCGGTTGTCAACCGCATCCAAGACGGTGTGACCCTGAGGCGAAACACGCTCATGAAGGACAACGCGTTCTTCACATTTGACTTTGGCGTGGACCGACCGTTCAAGTTCGGCGAACGGATGCGGCTGATTCCAAAGCTCGAAATGTTTAACACCTTCAATAACAAAAACAACGTTAACCCGTTGTCGTCTCCGCAGCTGTTTGACTTCAACGGCTTCCTCCGAGTCGGCGTGGGTGATCCGCGCCAGGCGCAGCTCTCAGTACGCTTCGAGTTCTAACCAACGCTCCTATTCTGACCGGCAGGTCTTCTCTCTGAGTTCTGAGGGAAACCTGCCGTTTTTGTTTTGGTCCGTCCCGTCGCAGAAGCAACGCTGAAACGACACACGGGCTTGAACAACACTTGCTCATGATTCCCTAATCCTCGACAATATAAAGTCCAAAGAATCGAAATTTCGCGACAGTGAATCGCGCCGAATTTAGTAAAGATTAAAGAGAGAGATGGCCAGTCCTTTTAATTCCGTAAAACGGTTTATCGCTTATTTTTCCATGGAAATTGCGCTGGAGAACTCCATGCCGAGCTACAGCGGCGGCCTGGGAGTTCTGGCCGGCGACACCATTCGTGCTGCCGCCGATTTGCGTCTGCCGATGGTGGCGGTGTCGCTACTTTACCGCAAAGGATATTTCACGCAGCGGCTGGGCGAAGACGGCTCGCAAGTCGAAGAACCGGTCGAGTGGCGAGTCGAGAACTTCTTGAATGAAGAGTCGGCGCGGGCTCACGTATCCATTGAGAACCGCCGGGTCGAACTTCGTTGCTGGCGCTACGCCGCAAAAGGCGTTCGTGGCTTCGAAGTGCCCATCTACTTTTTGGACGCCGATCTTCCCTCGAACGCCGAAGTGGACCGGAATCTCACCGGAGCGCTTTACGGGGGCGATTCGTATTACCGTCTGTGCCAGGAAGTCGTGCTGGGTATCGGCGGCGTGCGCATGCTGCGAGCGCTGGGTCACGACAGCCTGACGCGCTACCACATGAATGAAGGGCACGCCGCGCTGCTATCGCTGCAATTGCTCGATGACGAAACGGAGAAGGCCGGCCGTCAGTCCGTCCGGAGGGAAGACATTGAAAAGGTCCGCGGAAAATGCGTTTTCACCACGCACACACCAGTTCCTGCGGGCCACGATCGTTTCCCGATGGATTACCTCGCGCGCGTCTTTCCAACGCAGATGCAGTTTCTGGATCTAAAAGACCCCGTTTCCGCCGAATTGCTGAAGCGAGTTCTGCAAACCGAGAAAACCTTTCCGGAGTTGCAGGAAGCAGCTCGCAGCGGCGCTTCTCTCAACATGACGCAATTGGCGCTGAGCCTCAGCACGTACGTGAACGGCGTGGCCAAACAACACGGCGAAACTTCACGGCAGATGTTTCCTGAAGTGCCCATCGAAGCGATCACCAATGGCGTGCACGCAGCCTCATGGACTTGCCCCGCATTTCAGCAGCTCTTTGACCGGTACATTCCCTCCTGGCGCGAAGACAATTACAGTTTGCGGGGCGCGCTTGGTCTCCCTCCTGAAGAAGTCTGGTCTGCCCACTTGATCGCCAAGCATGAATTGCTTGAAGTGGTTCGGACAAAGACCGGCTTAAAGCTAGACCCTGAGATTTTTACGATCGGCTTCGCGCGTCGCGCTACCGGATACAAACGCGCCGACCTCATTTTGTCTGACCTCGACCGGTTGCGCGAAATTGCGAAAGACGCGGGCCAGTTCCAGATTGTTTTTGCGGGGAAAGCGCATCCGAACGACGGTGGCGGTAAGGACATCATTCGGCGGATTTTCAAGGCGAAGAAAGCACTCCGGAAAAATATCCCCGTCGTTTTCCTGGATGAATATAACCTCGACCTCGGCGGGAAAATGACCTCTGGCGTGGATCTGTGGCTCAACACGCCGCAGTTTCCTCTCGAGGCTTCCGGCACGAGCGGCATGAAGGCAGCGCTAAACGGCGTGCCGAGCTTGAGCATCTTGGATGGTTGGTGGGTCGAGGGCCACATCGAGGGAGTGACGGGCTGGTCGATCGGCGAGCCACGGCGCGGCCCAGGAAGCGGTGCGGCAGCAACTGACAACCAGACAGAGGCCGAATCGCTTTATTCGAAGCTGGAGAGTGTCATTCTTCCCATGTATTACGGCGAGCGCCGCAAATTTCTGGAAGTCATGCAGCACGCGATCGCGATTAACGGGTCTTTCTTCAACACACAGCGAATGGTGCAGCAGTACATCACCGACGCCTATCTGCGATAAACTCGGGTGAAGCTTGCTTTTCTTCGGAAACGGTGGCCACCGGCTGCGGGACTTTCTTCGTTTTACGCAATTCGGCTTCTACGTCCTTGATGTTCGACTTCGAGAAATAGTCGAAAAAGTTCCATCGGCCGTATTTTTCTTTGGAGCTTGGCAGGACGGCTTCGGTTAGGCTGTCTCCGCTCTTTCCGTCGTCGATTTGCTTTTGAACCCAGCCGCGCAAATCGGCCAAATAGCTGCGGAAAGCCTCGACGTCGTGGAAATCTCCCGGATCGCCGTGGCCGGGAACATACACGATTGCAGATGATGAGGAAGCGGTCCGCATGTCCTCCAGTGTTTTCATCCATTTGTCCGTCGAAGCGTCAATCAAATTGGGCAAAGTCGCGTGCCAGAATAAATCTCCGCAAAAAACGACCTTGGCGTCGGGAATCATGACCACAGAATCGCCGCCCGTGTGCCCCGGAAAAACCTGCACGAGTACTTCTCTCCTCCCCAGCAAAACTGCGAGGCCGTTGTCATAGAGAATGTTGGGAGCCGCAAGCGCTTCCACCATGGACTTCTGTTCGGGCTTGATGTTCTTCCCAAAGAACTTGAGATTCTCCGTGTGAATCCAACCCGCCACGTTGCGCTGCGCCATGACTACGGCTCCGGCCTTTTGGAACACGGCGTTTCCAGCAACATGATCGAGGTGATAGTGCGTGTTGACGACGTATTTGACGGGCAGCGATGTGAGTTTGCGAATTTCAGCCAGGAGCAGTGTCGCCGCCGCTTCATTTTCAAATGTATCGATGACGAGCACGCCGTCGTCCCCAATCACGAATCCTGCATTAGCGCCGGCGTGGCCCTCGGCATCATCAATTGCCGCGTAGACATTATGACCGAGTGATTTCAGAGTGAAGGGAAGGGAAATAGAGGGAGCCGCCTCCTGCCCTTGTGCCGCACCAGAAAAAAAAGATAAAGCAAATATGCAGGAAGCAAGCGCCCGTTGATGGATGGGTTTCATGAATCGGTATGCTAGCGTAGGCAGCCTTTTTAGAAAAGCGGCCGGAAAGGAAAGCCTACGTAAGAAACTGTCACGTCAACGGATGCAGTTTTTGTAGAGGGCCATGCCTACTGCGGCATCCATTCCCAGTCTTTCGAGAGCCGCAATTTCGCGCTGCGTCGTGATGCCGCCGGCCGCGATGATCGGATGTGACGTCGCCACACGCAGCTT
>Ga0335077_10011673_pt1 | contig 10978 bp, 6 predicted proteins | sample Lox_Sample_31_FD_207151 | JGI IMG/M metagenome (GOLD analysis project Ga0335077, IMG submission 207151) | Soil microbial communities from Loxahatchee National Wildlife Refuge, Florida, United States - Lox_Sample_3.1 | ecosystem: Environmental > Terrestrial > Soil > Wetlands | place: USA: Florida...
CGAGAGCGCCCTGACAGACGTTGCTGCCAAGGTCCTCGAGGCCTATCACGAGATCGACGTGGTCGTCGCCAACGCCGGGATCGCCATCGGCGGCCCGTTCCTTTACTCCGATGCCCGCTCGTTCGCGCGGGTGATCGAGGTCAACCTGCTCGGCAGCATAGCCACCGCGCGCGCGTTCATGCCCGCCCTGGTCCAGAGCAAGGGTTACCTCCTGCAGGTGGCGTCCATGGCCGCGCTCGCCCCGTCCCCGATGATGGCGGCGTACTGCGCGAGCAAGTCCGGCGTTGAGGCATTCGCCCATTCCGTCCGGGCGGAGGTGGCCCACCACGGCGTACAGGTTGGCGTGGCGTACCTGAGCTGGACCGACACCGACATGGTGCGGGGCGCGGACGCGAACGCGGCGCTCAGGGAGATGCGTGCTGAGCTGCCATTCCCTGCGGATCGCACCTACGCGCTCGAGTCCACCGTCGACGCGCTCGCGCGCGGGATCGCCAGGCGCGCACCACGGGTGTATGGGCAGCGGTGGCTGCCACCGGTTCAGCTAGCCAGGGGCCTGCTGCCGATCGCGGCGAGGTTCGCGGCCCGCACCATGCCTGAGATCGAATCGCGCTGGCTCGCGACGGGCGCGAAGACCGATCCCGTCGGCGCGGGCGGCGCCGCCGACACCGCCGCGCGGGCGGCGTCTGGCCACGGCACACCATCTGCTGCCGCGGGGAGCCAGCGATCGTGACCACGCCAGGTGTTCCTCGACTGAACTATGAACGCAGGGGATCAGGTTCCCCACTTGTCCTGCTGCACGGAATCGGCCATCGCTGGCAGGCATGGGAGCCGGTGCTGGACAGGCTCGCGGCCGAGCACGACGTCATCGCGATCGACTTGCCCGGCTTCGGTAAGTCGCCCCCGCTGGCGGGCCCATCAGGGATTACCGAGATCGCCGCCGCCCTCGCCGCGTTCTTCGAGCACCTCGGGCTGGACCGCCCGCACGTGGCTGGCAACAGCCTCGGCGGGGGGCTCGCCCTTGAGCTTGCGGCCGCGGGTAAGGTCGCATCCGCGACCGCACTGTCGCCAGTGGGATTTTGGACTCCGTGGGAGTTCAGGCTGGGGCTCGGCTCGCTCGTCGTCCTCCGGCGCACGACGTTCCTGCCCGCTGCGCTGCTACGGGCGATGGCGCGCTCGAACTGGTTGCGGGTCGTGGCCTTCGGCGCGGTCATCCGCTGGCCCGAGCACCTGACGCAGGAGCGCGCGATGGGCGACATCCTCGCCCTGCGCAACGGCGCGTTCGCTAGGGTCGCCAGCGGCGCCCAGGACTATGCCTTCCACGGCAAGCCGAACGTCCCCGTGACCGTGGCGTGGGGGACCCACGACCGGATCTTGCTGCACAGGCAGGCGGACCGCGCTAGGCGCAGGCTGCCCGCCGCTCGCCACGTTGACCTGCCCGGCTGCGGCCACGTGCCGATGAGCGACGCGCCCAACCGGGTCGCGTCGATCATCCTGGCGACCATCAAGGAGTCAAGCGCATGAACCCCAACGACCCTGCAACCTCCGACCCGGCGATCGTCATCATCGGAACCGGATTCGCCGGCCTCTGCATGGCGATACAGCTGAAAAAGGCAAGTTTCCACAACTTCGTGATCCTGGAGAAGGACGACGATCTCGGCGGGACCTGGCGGGACAACAAATACCCCGGCTGCGCGTGCGACGTGCCATCGCATATGTATTCGTTCTCCTTCGAGCTCAACCCCGACTGGTCGCGAATGTTCTCGCCGCAGGAGGAGATCTGGGCGTACATGCGGCGGTGCGCGGACAAGTACGGCGTTACCGCACACATCCATTACGGCTCCGCGGTGGAGCGCATAGAGTGGGATGACGTCAAGCGGCGCTGGCACGTCACCACCACATCGGGTGACGTGTACACGACTCGCGCGATCGTGTCGGGCAGTGGCGGCCTGCACGTGCCGTCGATCCCCGAGATTCCTGGCGCGGACCGGTTCGCCGGCCCAGCCTTCCACTCGGCCCAATGGGACTACTCTTGCGACCTGGCTGGCAAGCGGATCGCAGTCGTCGGAACGGGCGCGTCGGCGATCCAGTTCGTGCCGCAGATCGCCAAGCAGGCCGGACGGGTGGTTGTCTTCCAGCGGACGCCGTCCTGGGTCGAGCCGAGGCCCGACTTCGAGTTCCCACCCGCGGTCCGTGCCATGTTCCGCGCCGCTCCGCCGGTGACGCGGGCATTCCGTGACGGGCTGTACTGGTATCTCGAAGCGCGGGGGGCCGGTTTCGCTGTGCACCCCAGGCTGCTTGCGCCATTGCAGCGATTGGCCAAGCGCCAGATCGAGCGCCAGATCGACGACCCTGCGCTGCGTGCGAAGGTGACACCTGACTACACGGTCGGCTGTAAGCGGCTGCTCCTGGCCTCCGACTACTATCCCGCTCTGAACAGGCCAAACGTCGACGTCGTGACGGATCGCATCACCGAGATCACCGAGACCGGCGTGGTCTGCGCCGATGGCAGCACGTACGACGTCGACGTGATCATCTATGGCACCGGTTTCAAGACAGTCGAAGTGATCGAGGAAATGAACCTCTCCGGACGCGATGGCGTCAAGCTCCAGGACGTCTGGCGCGGCGGCGTCGAGGCCTATCACGGTATTACCGTCGCCGGGTTCCCGAACTTCTTCATGCTGCTGGGCCCCAACACCGGACTCGGGCACAACTCGGTCGTATTCATGATCGAAATCCAGGTCCAGCACGTGATGAGCTGCCTGCGGCTGCTCGCCAAGGAGAAGGCGGAGACGATCGAGGTCAGGGCGCCCGCCCTGCGCCGCTTCAACGACAGGGTGCAGCGCCGCCTGCGCCGTGCCGTCTGGAGCACGGGGGGCTGTAACAGCTGGTACCTGGATGACAAGGGCGTCAACCGGGCGATGTGGCCTGGGTTCACCTTCGAGTACTGGGCGAACACCAGGCACGCGCGCCGTGCCGATTACGAGATCCGCTGACCGACGTCAACGCGATCACGAGGCATCGGCCATCGCTCACCAGTTACTCTGCGGTCGCAGCGCGTCGACTGCTTCGCGGACCCTGGCGCGCAGGTCCTCCGCGTTGCCGCGGTGATAAAGCGGCCCGCTCGCATCGCCCAGCAGAACGCTGGCCTGGGCGACACCGCGGGCAGCGACAGGACCGGGCGTGGACAGGCGGCGGATCAGTTCACCGAATTCCTCGGCGGCGTGTCTGACCCGGTCACGGCACACCGGCACCGCCAGCCGACGGGAAGCGGAAGGCTGCGTGGCCGCCGCCAAGATCCGCTGCGCGCCGCGAGCAAGATCGCGCCGTGCGGATACTCGCACCAGCATCTGGGCGCGCAGCGCAAGCTCCACATTGGTTTCTGGACGGGCGCCGCACGCAAGATCGCGATCAAGACGGCCCGCACGCAGACGTACCAGGAGCCGGTCCCAGGGGCGGGCGGGCTTACCTGCGATCGGGCCACCACTTCCGTCGTCTAGCAGTAACAGCATGGGGCACCTCCCTTTGGCCGCGCCCCGGTGCGGGCGGGCGGGCAATGTGACCTCCAAAGCAATAATATTGGTCACGTCTAACCAGTCAATGAATTTAACCGGTTACAAGCGGCAGGCGTGCGCGGGGCCGTGCTGCTGAGAAAGATCTCATAGGTGCGCCCCAGCCTCCGCTGAGAACCGTTCCCGACAGTGGCTCCATGACGATCTACCAGAACCTGCTGCCGGTACCCGGCGCGGCACCCGCCGCACCGGGTACCGGCAGGCCACAGGTGGAAATTGTGGTGCCGGTCCGTAACGAGGAACGGGATCTCGGCCCGAGCATCGGGCGGCTGCATCGCTACGTGCACGGCGCGTTCCCGTTCTCGGCACGGATCACCATCGCCGACAACGGCAGCACCGACCGCACCTGGGCACTGGCCGTGGCGCTGAGCCACAAGTATCCGGGTGTCCAGGCCGCGCGGCTCGAAGAGGCCGGACGGGGCAGGGCGCTGCACGCCGTCTGGACGGCCAGCGACGCGGAGGTGCTCGCCTACATGGACGTCGACATGTCGACCGACCTGAACGCGCTGCTGCCGCTTGTTGCCCCGCTGCTTTCCGGGCACAGCGACCTGGCCATCGGAACCCGGCTCGCGCGCAGCGCAAGAGTCGCCCGCGGCCCGCGCCGCGAGATCATCTCCCGCTGCTACAACTTGCTTCTGCACGCCGCGCTTGGCGCCCGCTTCTCCGACGCCCAATGCGGCTTCAAGGCGATCCGCGCCGACCGGGCGAGGGCGCTGCTGCCCCTGGTGCGGGACACGGGGTGGTTCTTCGACACAGAACTGCTCGTGCTCGCCGAGCGTGCGGGCCTGCGCGTGCACGAGGTACCCGTCGACTGGGTCGATGATCCGGACTCGCGGGTGGACCTGGTCGCCACGGCCGTCGCGGACCTGCGCGGCATCGCCCGTCTTGGTCTCGGGCTGGCACGGGGCACCGCCGGGCTGCCGGTGTTCGATGACCGCGGCGACTGGGCCGGCCGCCTGGATCGCTCCGCCGCTCCCGACCGCCACCGGCGCCAGCCCGCTGGCGTGCCCGGCGGTCAGTTGATCCCCTTCCTGGTGATCGGCGTGGCGAGCACGGCTGCCTATTTCGTGCTCTACCTGCTGCTACGCGGCATGATGGCCGCCGAGGCGGCGAACGCGGTCAGCCTGTTTGCGACCGCGGCAGCCAACACCGCGGCGAACAGGCGGATCACCTTCGGCATCCGCGGCCGGGCTCGCATCGTGCGCCACCAGGCGCGCGGCCTGCTTGCCTTCGGCGCGGGCCTGCTACTCACCAGTGGCGCCCTCGCCCTGCTGCAGGTGGTCGCGCCCCATCCGTCCCGGCTAGCGGAACTCGCCGTGCTGCTTCCCGCGAACCTGCTCGCCACGCTGCTCCGGTTCGTTCTGTACCGCGGCTGGGTGTTCCATCGCGGCCAGCGGGAACATGGCGCGAAGCCGGTGCTGCGCGCACGCGATGCCAAGGTCGCCAGGCAAGCACGCCTCACCGACGCCGCTGGGGGCCCCCGATGACGACGACGGCACCACGAACTGAGCCTGACATTCGCCGGACCGGCCGCAGCGCTAGCCGCCACCGGTGGCAGTGGCGCGGCCGGACCGGCCGCAGCGGCAGCCACCACCGGTGGCAGTGGCGCGCTATTGAAGGCGAGCCGCGGTGGGCGCGGCCCGCGCTCGCGGGCCTGCTTGCCGCCACGGCCGCGCTCTACCTCATCGGCCTCAGCCGCAACGGCTGGGCGAACGACTTCTACGCGGCCGCCGTGCAGGCAGGAACCAAGAGCTGGAAGGCGATGTTCTTCGGCTCCCTTGACAGTTCGAACTTCATCACGGTAGACAAGACGCCCGCATCGCTGTGGGTAACCGAAGTGTCCGCTCGCATGTTCGGGCTGAATTCGTGGAGCCTGCTCGCACCGCAGGCGTTGGAGGGTGTCGCGGCGGTCGGGTTGCTGTACGCGACGGTCACGCGCTGGTTCGGCCGCGGCGCCGGGCTACTGGCGGGCGCGGTGCTCGCCAGCACGCCCGTGGCCACCCTGATGTTCAGGTTCAACAACCCAGACGCGCTGCTCGTGCTGCTGCTGGTCGCCGCGGCGTACGCGGTAACCCGGGCCATAGAGGACGGCAGGACACGCTGGCTCGTGCTGGCAGGCGCTCTTGTCGGCTTCGGTTTTCTCACCAAGATGCTGCAAGCATTCCTCGTCCTGCCCGCGTTCGGGGCCGCCTATCTCCTCGCCGGGCCACCACGGCTGCGCAGACGCGTCCGGCAGCTTGTCCTCGGCGGGCTCGCGACGCTCGCGGCGGCCGGGTGGTGGGTCGCGATCGTGCAACTGACGCCGGCGTCTGCGCGTCCCTACATCGGCGGCTCCACCAACAACAACGTGCTCGAGCTTGCCCTCGGCTACAACGGCCTCGGCAGGCTCACGGGCAACGAGACCGGTTCGGTCGGTTTCGGCGGCGGCAGAGGCAGTGCGTTCGCCGGAACGCCGCGGCTGACCCGCCTGTTCGGCGCGGATATGGGCGGTCAGGCCAGCTGGCTCATCCCCGCTGCGCTCATCGCGCTTGCCGCGCTGCTCTGGTCGGCGCGCCGCGCGACCCGCGCAGACCGCGGCCGTGCTGCGGCGGTGTTGTGGGGCGGCTGGCTACTGGTGACCGGCGCCGTGTTCAGCTTCATGGCCGGGATTATCCACCCCTACTACACGGTGGCCCTCGCGCCCGCGATCGCGGCCCTGGTGGGCATCGGCGCTAGCGTGGCATGGCGCGCCCGCCGTCGGCTGGCCGCCAGAGCCACCCTCGCCGCGATGATCGTCGTCAGCGTGATCTGGTCGCACGTCCTGCAGGGCCGCAGCCCCGAGTGGTACCCGTGGCTGCGTGTCTTGATCGTCGCCGCCGGTCTGGTGGCCGTGATCGGCCTGTTCGCCGAGGAGATCGTGACCCGCATGGGCACGGCGGTGCCGCGGGGCGCGGCATCGGCCGCCGCCGCAGGTGTCGTTGGACTGGCACTTGTCGGTGTGCTCGCGGGCCCGGTCACCTACAGCCTCGAAACGGCGGCGACGCCGCACGCGGGTGCGATTCCTGCGGCCGGGTTCGGGGTGACAACGGCGGCCGGCGGCCCGGGCGGATTCGGCGGCCCTCGTGGCGTCCGCGGGCCGGTTGGGTTCCGCGGCACTGCGGGCGTGCGGGCAGGCGCGGGCAACGCGAACGCGCCTGGTGGCCCACGCTCTGCAGGCAACCGGGGCGTTCCAGGCAACCGGGGCGTTCCGGGCAGCTCGGGTGCTGCGGTCGGCGTCACGGGTGGCCGGGCAGGCGTAGGTGGCCAGGCAGGCGCGGCGGGCGGCGCACGCGCCATTGGTGGCGCACCAGGCGGCCTCGGCGGTGCGACTCAGGTCAGCAGTGCCATGGTGACCCTGCTGCGCTCGGGGGCATCCGGCTACCGTTGGCCGGCGGCCATCGTGGGTGCCACGTCGGCCTCGTCCCTGCAACTGTCCTCCGGCGAACCGATCATGGCGATTGGTGGCTTCAACGGCACCGACCCGGCGCCCACACTGGCCGAGTTCGAGAAGCTGGTCGCCGCCCACAAGATCCACTATTTCGTCGGCGCACAACGGGGTGGCTTCGGTGGCGCCGCGTCTGGCACGTCCGCGCAGATCACGTCGTGGGTGAAGCGGCACTTTAGCTCCACCACAGTTGGCGGCTACACCGTTTACGACCTGTCCTCAGCCTCGTGACGGCTCCCTTCCCGGCCAGACGCGGCTAACATGACGCGGCTGACATGGAGATCCCGCAGCGCTCTCGGGGATGCGCAGGCCGTTGCAAAACCCGGATCTTCGTCTGCCGCGCCGCCCGCTCCTGCCCAGGCGACCGCGCGCGTGCTTGCCGCCTGGGCAGGGGATATGACCGCCGCAGGACAGGGTGCCTGCATCGGCTGGGCGTTCTGGCGCGAATATGTGACCGACGTCTGCCAGCCCTCGTCTGCCAGCCCTCGTCTGCCAGCCCTCGTCTGCCAGCCCTCGTCTGCCAGCCCTCGTCTGCCAGCCCTCGTCTGCCAGCCTTGATGGCGGCAGCGGCCGTCCCGTGCGGGCTCGGCCGGTGCGCTCATCCCGCGCCGCTGACCCGGCCGGGCGAGACAGGTTGCGCAACGGACATTATGACCACGAAAGGGGATGGACGATCCGTGCCGCTCTTATGGCGTAAATTGAGCTGATCGTCGGCGGTCAGTACCGCCCGGCCCCGATGAGTGACGCGGCGAAGGGATCTGTCCGCAGTGCTGAGACGGCAGGAGCTTGAGCGGCTCGCACGCGCCCAGGGGGTGCAGCCGAGCTACCGCGACTGGCATGGCCACCGGGTGCGGGTGGCACGGGACACCCTCGAGGCAATCCTCGCGGAACTCGGCGCGTTCGGCACGGCAGGCGCCGCCGAAGCCGCGCGGCCTGCAGGCGCTGCCCGGGCAGCCGGTCATGCCCCCATGGGCGCCGCGGCCGGGGCTGCAACAGCGGGCGGAGCGGTGGCTTTGCCAGGGGCTGCGGCGTACCCGGCACCTTCCGCACGCACATCCGCCGCCGATCCCACGCTTGCCGCGCTCACCGTGCGCATGCCAGAGTCGCGCGCCTGGGGGTTCGCCATTCAGCTTTACTCCCTACGCTCCCGTGGCTCGTGGGGCCACGGCGATCTGCGCGACCTTGCCGACCTCGCGAGCTGGAGCGCACGCGACCTCGGCGCCGGATTCGTCCTCGTGAACCCGCTGCATGCGGCTGAGCCCACACCTCCGGTAAGCCCATCACCGTATCTCCCGATGACCCGGCGCTACGTCAGCCCGCTGTACCTGCGGGTCGAGGACGTGCCGGAGTACGCGCTGCTCGGTGCGAGCGATCGGGCGCGCATTGACGGGCTGGCCGCTGTGCTGCGCGAACGTAACACGAGCAGCGAGCTCATCGAGCGTGACGCGGTCTGGTCCGCCAAACGCGTCGCCCTCGAACTCATCTACCGGGTGCCGCGCAGTCCGGCGCGCCAGGCGGATTTCGACCGTTACCGTCGAGCCGAGGGGGCGGCGCTCGAGGACTGGGCTACCTGGTGCGCCCTCGCCGAGGAGCATGGCGCGAACTTCCATAAGTGGCCGGAGCAGCTGGCGCACCCGCGATCGGCGGGCGTCACGCGGGAGCGCGACAGGTGCGCGCCACGGGTGGAGTTCCACGCCTGGCTGCAGTGGCTGCTTGATGGGCAGCTTGCCGCCGCCCAGAGCGCGGCGCTTTCGGCGGGAATGCCCATCGGCCTGATCTGCGACCTCGCCGTCGGCGCGCACCCGGGCGGCGCGGACTCGTGGTCAAACCAGGACGTCCTGGCTCTGGGCATGAGCGCGGGTGCGCCGCCCGATGCGTTCAACCAGCTGGGGCAGGACTGGGCGCAGCCGCCATGGCATCCACGGCGGCTCGCCGGTTGCGGCTACCGCCCGCTGCGTGAACTCATGGACGCATCGCTCCATCATGCGGGGGGCTTGCGCGTTGACCACGTGATGGGGCTGTTCAGGATGTGGTGGGTGCCCGCGGGGATGACGCCGGCCCAGGGCGCATATGTGCGCTACGACCAGAACGCCACGGTAGGCACGCTAACTGCGACGGCGGCGCGGGCCGGCTCCATCGTCATCGGTGAGGACCTCGGCACCGTCGAGAAGACGGTGCGCCGTTTCCTTGCCGATCGCGGTGTGCTTGGTACTTCGATGCTGTGGTTCGAGCGGAAAGCGGATGGCACGCCGCGGCGCGCGGCGGCGTGGCGCCGTGACTGCCTCGCGACAGTCGGCACCCACGACATGCCGCCCGCGGCGAGTTTCCTGACCGGAGCGCACGTCGCGCTGCGCGCCCGGCTTGGCTTGCTGACCCGGTCCGAAGACGCCGAACGACTCGAGGTGACGGCCGCCGTCAACGCGTGGCGTGCCACTCTCGACGGCATGGGGCTGCTGCCCACCGGCGCGCGGTCAGACTCCGCGGCGATGACTGCCGCACTCTACGGATTCCTCGCGCGCACGCCCGCGCGGCTCATAGCGGTCTCGCTCGCCGACGCGGTCGGTGATCGTGAACCACAGAACATCCCTGGTACCAGCGACGAGTACCCAAATTGGCGGCTTCCGCTCACCTGCGCCGCTGGCCACGCAGTACTGCTTGAAGATCTCGCGACCTGCGAGGGGGTCCACGCGGTGGTCAACGCCATCATGAGCCACGGGAACCGGAGAGCCTCCGGCTAACCCGGGAACGTGCCGCCGGTGACGTTCACGAATGTGCACGTGATGGCCGCGGCCTGCTGGTAGGCCGGGGACGGGGCCGGGTCCGCGGTTTGAGCGGGCCGGGGTGAGCGGTGCGGCATGCTGTCCTGATCGAGCTGGTTGCGGTGGGTGTGGGAGGCGGCGTCTGCTGGTTGCGGGTTGCTGTTGACCGGGGCTGGCCTTTCCCGGGGGCAGCGTGTCGGGAATGCCTGGCCGCCGAGGTGCCTAGGACGCGGGCGTCGTGGGGTCCGGTCTCGGCGGCTGGGTTGGGGGTGAAGCTGTCGGTCGCCGTGTCGGCGGGCCGGGTGGCCGGCTGGCATCGGGTTGGTGGTGGCCGGCTGGCATCGGGTGCCGGGATGGCGCCGGGCCCCGGCTTGATCATTTGGCGCGCGGCTGCCCGGGTGGTGATGAGGGTCGCTGTGACTGCGGTGATGATCGGGTGCGTGGAGCCGGCTGTCGTCGGGCCGGCTGTCGTCGGGCCGGTCGGCGGGGTCTGCTGGATGTCCCCGTGCGCGATCGGGTTGGCGGACACGCCGTTGCTGCCCGCCCGCCCGGCCTCGGCGCTGGCGTGCTCGCCGGCGGCCGGTTCGCCGAGGGCATCCAGCACGGTGGTCCCGGCCCGGCCGCCGCCGGGGCCGGTGGCCCGGCCGCCGGCCCCGGTGGCCCGGCCGCCGGCCCCGGTGGTTTCCTTGGCCGCCTCGCCGAGGCTGTCGCGGGTGCGCCCGGGCAGGAACGCGGGGGGCCGCTTCGCGGGCGGAGGCCGTGGCGGCAGCGCCGCCGATGGAGCGGCCCGCGCCCTTGGCCGAAGGTGATCGGGGCCTTGTTCCGTGGCGGCGTGCCGGTTCTGCCGCCTTGGCTGGGTGGTCACGACGATGGGGGCGCGGGCCAGGCCGGGTCGTTGTTCCCGGGGCCGGTAGGGCGCGCTTTCGGTGCGACCGGTTCCGCGGGTGTCGCGCCGGCCCTCCGGCCGGGATCGAAGTGGTCCGGCCGGTCAGGAATAACAGCCGGGAACCGGGAACCCGGCCGTTACGATCTGCGGCTGGGGTGTGAGTGGGGACCTTTGCATGCGAACACATGTACGAAGACGTGGTTTTACGATAAGCTGTTCTAGGAAGCTTTTCCAGGAAGTACCTGTCTGTGGTGGGGGTGAGCCCGTTGCCCGCGACTGCTGGGTCGGCTGTCTCGCCTCG
>Ga0335077_10011675_pt1 | contig 10978 bp, 9 predicted proteins | sample Lox_Sample_31_FD_207151 | JGI IMG/M metagenome (GOLD analysis project Ga0335077, IMG submission 207151) | Soil microbial communities from Loxahatchee National Wildlife Refuge, Florida, United States - Lox_Sample_3.1 | ecosystem: Environmental > Terrestrial > Soil > Wetlands | place: USA: Florida...
ACGCAACCCTTCGCAGGCCAGGGTCCGCAGCAGCGCACGCCGCTACTCGAGAAACGAGGAGCTGGCGGCTTCGGCCTTGGCCTTCGGCCGTATCGTAACCGGCAGAGCGAACAAATTGATGAAGCCTTCGGCGTCCTTCGGATTGTACCGGCCCATGGCGAAGCTGGCGAGGTCGGTGCGATAGAGCGAGTAGGGCGAAAGGCGCTTGGTGACGTTGAGCGTGCCCTTCCAGAGCTTGAGGCCGATGGAGCCGGTGACGCGCTTCTGGGCGACCTGGAAGTAACCGTCCAGGGCTTCGCGAAGGGGCGAGAACCAGAGACCGTTGTAGACGAGCTCGGCATAGCGAGCGGAGAGCGCCTGGGAGAAGTGCGCGGTCTCGCGATCGACGGTGAGGCGCTCGAGTTCACGATGCGCAATGACCAGAAGCGTGCCGCCGGGAGTTTCGTACGCGCCGCGGGACTTCATCCCCACCAGGCGGTTTTCGACGAGGTCGGTGCGGCCGACGCCGTTGCGTGCGGCGATATCGTTCAGCAGGTTGAGAAGATCGATGGGGGCGAGACGCTTGCCGTTAACGGAGACAGGATCGCCTTCCGCAAAGCCGATCTCGACTTCCTCGGGTTTGTCCGGGGCGTTTTCCGGAGAGACGATCCATTGCCACATGGCTTCGTTGGGGGCGTTAGCGGGATCTTCCAGTTCGCCGCCTTCGTGGCTGAGGTGCCAGATGTTGCGGTCGCGGCTGTAGATGTTTTTCTTGCTCTGCTCGACGGGAACCTTGTGCTTTTCGGCGTAGGCGATGGCGTCCTCGCGGGAATCGATGGCCCATTCGCGCCAAGGTGCGATGATCTGCACGTGAGGGGCGATGGCTTTGTACGCGAGCTCGAAGCGGACCTGATCGTTGCCCTTGCCGGTGCAGCCGTGGGCGAGACCGTCGGCCCCGAGTTGCAAGGCCAGCTCAGCCTGGCGCTTGGCGATGACGGGCCGCGCCATGGAAGTGCCGAGCAAGTAGGTGTGTTCGTAGACGGCGCCGGCGCGAAGCGTGGGCCAGATATAGTCGCGAATGAATTCCTCGCGGAGATCTTCCACGAAGGCGGAGGAGGCCCCAGTGGCAAGGGCCTTCTTGCGAGCCGCTTCCAGGTCCTCCTGCTGGCCGACGTCGCCGATCATGGCGATGACTTCGCAAGAATAATTTTCGCGCAACCAGGGGATGATGATGGACGTATCGAGTCCCCCGGAATAGGCAAGGACGACTTTCTTGGATTTGTGAACAGTGGGTGTCACTTTAATTTCTCCTCGATGGCCAAAGATGATTAGGCTTACGTGTAGAGCGCGTGCAGAATGGCTTTCTGCACGTACATGCGGTTTTCGGACTGCTGAAGAACGGCGGAATAGGGAGCGTCCAGAACCTCGTCGGTGACCTCGGCCCCGCGGTGCGCCGGAAGACAATGCATGAAGACCGCGCCGGGGGCCGCTTCCTCCATCAGTTTGGCGTTCACCTGATAGGGCTTGAAAATTTGCCGGCGAACTTTCTCTTCCTTTTCAAAGCCCATGCTGGTCCAGGAATCGGTGTAGACGGCCTGGGCGCCGTGAACGGCCTCGTGCGGATCGGTGAACAATTCGATCTTGGCGCGGGTCTCCTTCGCGACGCGCCTGGCGTCGGAAAGGACATCTGCATCGGGGGCGTAACTGGCGGGAGTAGCGATGCGGATGTTCACACCAAGGCGCGCGGCGAGAAAGAGGAGCGAATGGCAGACATTGTTGCCGTCGCCGACGTAGGCAAGCTTGAACCCCTTCACGGAACCAAACCTCTCTTCGAGAGTGAAATAATCGGCCAGTGCCTGGCAGGGATGAAACTTGTCGGAGAGGGCGTTGACCACGGGGATGGCAATGTTGGCCGCCATCTCCTCGAGGACACGCTGCTCGTAGACGCGGGCCACAATACCCTGCACCCAGCGCTCGAGATTCCGGGCCACGTCCGGGATGGACTCGCGCTCGCCGAGGCGGGCCTGGGTGTGGTCGAGGAAGACCACGAAGCCGCCCATGCTCTGGATGCCGACCTCGAAGGTGACACGCGTGCGGAGCGAGGGCTTCTCGAAGATGAGCGCGATGTGCTTGTTTCGCAGGACGGAGGCATAGCGCGAGGGGCGAGCCTTGATCTCCGCGGTGCGGTGAAGGAGGTCGCGGGTGTCTGCGGGGCTCCATTCCGCGCCGGTGAGGAGGTCCTTGGCGATCGAGACAGGAATGGTGATCGAAGCAGTCATGGTTTCATCTCCGTAAGCAAGCTAAACAACCGCACTGGTAGCGTGTCCGGAGGAGGAGTCCTTCAGAACGCGCGTTCCAGGTAAACCCGAAAAGGAACCCTTGCCGGACCCAGTCGAGAACAAGCGAGGATCCAGAACGGCCGCAGCGGCGTCCCCGCCGACGATGTGGACTTCGTGGACGCCCCCTTCAAGGGCGCGCCTTGCCGCTTCCAGTTTCAAGACCATGCCGCCGGAAACCACGCGGGAGTGGACAAGGCTCTCCATCTGTTCGCAGGAGATGGCTGAGATCACGGTGTCGCCATCCAGAACGCCAGCGACGTCGGTGAGATAAATGAGATGGTCGGCGCCGATAAACTCGGCACTGGCGGCGGCCATATGGTCGGCATTGATGTTGTAGAGTTCGCCGTCCGGCCCTTGACCGAGACAGGCCGCCACCGGCAGCAAATTTTCTCGCCAGAGGGATTCGAGGAAAGGCACATTCACGCCGGTGAGATAGCCGACGAAACCAAGGCTGCCTTCGACGTCGTTGTGGACCAGCGGCGCTGCAGAAAAGCTGGCGGAATCCGAAGCGGAGATGCCAACGGCGGGCTGACCGGCGGCGGTGATGGCAGCGGCGAGGCGCTTGTTCAACAAGCCGCCAAACACCATGACGGCGACATCGCGAGTTTCCCCATCGGTCACGCGCAGGCCAGAGACGAACTTGCTCTCGATGCCAAGACGCTTCAGCGTGGCCGTAAAGAGACGGCCGCCGCCGTGAATGACGAGGATCTCGTGGCCGATGCGGGACAGGGTCGCCACGTGTTGCGCGAGGGAAGCGACGATGGTCGCATCCTCAAGCAGCGCACCTGCGAATTTGATGACAATTCTCATAGCAAGCCCGCCTGCTCCTCGATGCCCAGCATCAGGTTGAGATTTTGAATGGCCTGTCCGGCCGCTCCTTTGCCCAGATTGTCCAGGCAAGAAACCACGATGAGCCGTTTGCCGGCGGTATCGAGGGCAAAACCGACGTCGCAGAAGTTCGTGTTGGCAATGTGCTGCAGTTCCGGCAGTTTGCCTGCGGGCCAGATGCGAACCAAGGGCTTTCCGGCGAAGAACTCGCGATAGAGTTTTTCGATGCCTTCCGGTGTTTGTGGGGCAGCGAGAGTGACGTAGATCGTGGAGAGGATGCCGCGCGCTAGAGGAAGGAGATGCGGGGTAAAGACGAACTGCGATTCCGCAAGGCCAGTGTGTTCCAACATCTCCGGCGTGTGGCGGTGCGAAAAAAGGCCGTAGGCGCGGAAGTTTTCATCCACCTCAACAAACTGCAGGTCCCGGCGGAGTTCCTTGCCAGCGCCGCTCGCTCCGGATTTGCAGTCGCAAATCACGTTTTGGGACGAAGAAAGCAGGCCTGCCTGCGTGAGTGGACGGAGGGCGAGGATGACGCTCGTGGCGTAGCAGCCGGGGTTGGCAACCAGCCTGGCGCCACGTATGTTTTCTGCATAAAGTTCCGGCAGGCCGTATACGGCCTCGCCCAAGCGCGACGCATGAGGGGCAGGCAACTTGTACCAGGAGCTGAAAGTCTCTGCGAAGGCGAAGCGGAAGGCCCCACTCAGATCGACGACGCGCAGGCCGGCGTCGAGGAGCGCCGGGGCAAGTTCGGCGGAAACTTCGTGAGGAGTGGCCAAAAAGGCTGTGCCGGCAGAGCTGGAAGTAATCGCTTCGAGCGAAAGAGAGCGCAAAGGAGCTTCGCCACGGCCGCGCAGCTGAGGGAAGAGCTGCGAAAGGCATTGGAAGCCGTTGGTTTCGCGGACATAGAAGGTGTATTGGGAGACGAGCGGGTGGCGGAGCAGAAGCGTGGCCAGCTCAAAACCGGTGTAACCGGTGACACCAATCACGGCGATGTTCCGGGGGTCTCTCATTTCACGTGGGACTCGATTTTCCTTTGGAGAGATTCGCGGGTTTTGCGGCTCGGGGTAATGATGAGCACGGTATCATCGCCCGCAATGGTGCCCGCGATTTCGGCGAATTTCGCGGCATCCAAGGCGGCGGCCAGAGGCTGCGCACCGCTGGGAGGAGTCTTGAGAACGAGAAGATTTTCCGCAGGGCGAATGTCCAGCAGAAATTCACCTAGGGCGCGTGTCAAATGCGGGACGGTGGCGACCTCTTCGGAAAGGGAGGAAGCCCGGTAGCCTTCCTTGGTTTTCACCAATTGGAGTTCCTGCAAATCGCGGGAAAGAGTGGCCTGGGTGACGCGGAGACGCTGCTGGGCCAGGCGGCGGCGCAAGGTCTCCTGGTTGGAGATATGTTCCGAGGAAACCAGGCGGAGGATCTGGCCGTGGCGGAATGTCTTGGTGGCGCTCATGTCCAGTCGTTTATGCAGCCGACTGTATATTTATACAGAGGCGCAGGTTCGCTGTCAAAGCATTTCTGTTGTTTCTCTCGCAAACGGTCTCCCGCGTCACCACCGGGTTGCGCGGGATGGATTATGATGGGAATGCTGCAGGGAATCGCTCACCCGTTCGCCGGGGTCCTTCAACCTCTCGCGGGTTTCCGTCCTGTGAAGGAGCCAACCATGGCAAAAGAACGTACACCGAAAAAGCCACGCGAACAGTACCGCCTGCGCACGCGGCTGATCCACGGAAGCTTTGCGACGGGGCGGTGGGATTACGACCATCACGTCGTGCCTCCGCAATCGAGTTCGGCGACGTATCGCCTGACATCGGTTCACCGAGGGGCGCAGGGCTTCGTCGAATTCGCCACGCCGGAATCGCGGCGCGCGCCCATTTACATCTATGACCGGTTGGATGAACCGAGCCGCGGGATGTTGGAGGAAAATCTCGCAGTGTCGGAGGGCGGCGAGATCGCGGTTGCTTTCGCCACCGGCATGGCAGCGGTAAGCGCGGCGCTGGGAGTGCTGACGGCGGCGGGCGACCAAATTGTGGCGCACCGTGTTCTCTACGGCTGCACCCACAGCCTGGTGACGAACTGGCTGCCGCGCTACAAGATTCACACGGACTTCTGCGACCTGACGGACCCGGAATCGATCCTCAAGATAGCGACGAAGAGCTGCAAGGTTGTTTATTTCGAAACGCCGGTAAACCCGACCATGGAATTGATCGATATGCAGGCGGTGCGGATAGTGGTCGACCGATTGAACGCCGGCAGGGCGAAGGAGGAAAAAATCCGGATTGTGGTCGACAACACGTTTGCGACACCCTACTGCCAGCGGCCGCTGGAACACGGCGTGGACCTGGTGGTGCACAGCCTGACGAAGGACATTGGCGGGTTCGGGACGGAAACAGGGGGAGCGGTGATCGGCCCGAGCGCCCACTTCAATCACCTAATGCTCTACCGCAAAGATTTCGGCGGGGTGCTTTCGCCGAAAAACGCGTGGCCCATCCTGGTGTATGGCTTGCCGACGCTGGCGGCACGGATGGTGAACCAGCAGAAGAGCGCCATGCAGGTGGCCGAGTATCTGTTGCACCAGCCGAAGGTGGCACGAGTCGTGTACCCGGGCCTGCCGAACTTCGCGCAGCGCGAGCTGGCTCGGCGGCAGATGACGACCAGTGACGGCTCGTTCGCCCCAGGAAGCATGCTGTACTTTGAACTGAAAGGGAAAAGCGACGATCCGAAATCAGCGGCGGACGCGGCGGAGCGGTTCGTAGATCACATCGCGGAAAAGTCGTACACGGTTACACTGGCGGTGAGCCTGGGGCAGATCAAGACACTGATCGAGAGCCCGTTTTCCATGACGCACGCGGTGGTGCCCGACGAGGAAAAGCTTCGTTGCGGCCTGCAACCGGGGGGAATCCGGCTCTCACTGGGTTTGGAAGACTGGCACGATATCATTGCCGACCTGGACGACGCGCTCCAGGTCATCTGACCGAAAGGACAGGCGCTGCATAATTGGTGGCATAATGCAGATGATTGCTGGCTTTTCGGCCCAGGGAATGTTACCTATCAGCAATCACCAGTTCTCGCCCATGACCGAACTGTGCCACATCTCCGGATGCAAGCACGACGTACCAGCCGCCTTGGCTGAGCAGAAGCTATGCATCCTGCATTTCACGTTGTCCCTGGAGGCGAGCTGCGCGGAAATGCGCCGCGAGACAGCACTTGGCAACACGCCTCATGACCGGCAGCGGGATATCATGAAATTCATCACCGAAAATGGCGAACGGCTAGCGCGCGTGGCGACCAGCGGGCTTCACCTGACGGACGATCTGAAGGCTCGCGTCCTGAGCACGTTCCTGACTCTGATGAACCTGCGAGAGAACCTGGACCGGGCAGCCATGCGGACACCCACGGGCCGCAGCGGCGTCTGGCGCTGATCCGAAATTCAGGCCCCGATATATTTTGCGTATAGCGACCGCGCCACGGAGGGATCCTTCGTGCCCTTAAGGATCGCGCGACCGTCGCCGAATACGGTCATCTCGTACGGGGGAATGCGGAATCGCAGCAGGAAATCGTTCTGACGGACATCGGGGATGGTAGCAGCAAGCCTGTTTTGCAGGGCTTTCAGGTCCAGAGAACGATGGTGTTCATGAATCTGGACGGAATCGCGCCCGCACATGGTGACGTGCGGCTGCGCGCGGCCACCCAGGTAGGCGAAGTCCCGGTGAGCGCAAACGCGGCATTCAGGGTTTCGGGCGGGCAGCAGGGATTGAAAGCGTCCGCTCCAGACGTCGCAGGAAAGCAACCGCCCATGAAGGGCGGCGGGGCGGCCCGAGAGGAGTTTCAACGCTTCGGCGACTTCCAGAGAGGCGATCAAATTCACGATCGGGGCGAGCACGCCGATGGTGTCGCAGGTTTCCTCGAGTCCGATTCCCTGAGCGGAGTCGAGCAGACAGGCGAGGCAAGCGGACTGTCCCGGGAGAATTGTCAAGGTGACGCCATAGCTGGCGACCGCGGCGGCGTAAATCCAGGGCGTGCCGGACCGAACGGCAAAATCGTTCACGAGGAAGCGAGTCTCAAAGTTATCTGTGCCATCCAGGATGAGGGGAAAACCCGAAAGCAGCTCCTCGGCGTTCCGGGGATTGAGATCCGCGACGATTCCCTCGACCCGGACTTCCGAGTTAATTGCCTTGAGCTTCCGCTCGGCCGCGACGGCTTTGGGCAGCGCCTCGGCGGCGTCCAATTCATCGAAGAGCGTCTGCCGCTGGAGGTTGGAGGCTTCCACGAAATCGCGATCCAGGATGCGGAGACGGCCGAGCCCGGAGCGGACCAAGAGGTTGGCGGCCGCAGCGCCAATCGCTCCACAGCCCACCAGCACGGCGCCGGCGCGCAAAAGGCGCTCCTGGCCTTCCGGGCCAATTGCCTGAAAGAGCATCTGCCGCGAGTATTTCGGGTCGAGAGGGTGGTTCACGTAAAATAGATTCCAAGCACTGGACTTCCCTCATGATAGCTCTAAAGGCATCCGAGGAAGCAACGCCACTGTGCTACCGTTCGTCTGACCTAATGGAACGAATGAAAGGCTGCTGGGCCAATGGTTTGCGCGGCTTTGCGCTCCTGCTCTTGCTTTGGGGAGGGCACTCTGTGTGTGCCCAGGACGTCCGCGAGGAGAAGGCAGTGGCCGTGGTGCGGGTCATTCGGGTCGTCAAGGAAGATGGCATCGTCCTTTCAGCCAGCCCACGGGGAGTAGCGGTGAAGGTAGGCGAGCCACTCGACCGGGATGCCGTCGCGGAGAGCATCCGGGCGCTGTACCAGACGGGCGACTATGCCGACATTCGAGCAATGGAGTTCCAGGAAGGGGACGGCATTCGGCTGGACTTCGTCGTTCGCGAGAACCTCTTCATCAACCGGGTCGTGATCCCGGGTTTGAAACCGCCCCCCTCCGAGGCATCCGCCGCCGGGTCCATGCAGCTGACGTTAGGGCAGGTCTACCGTCATGGAGATGTAGAGGAAGCTCTGGGCCGGCTGAAGGACACACTGAAAGATGAAGGGCTGTATCAAGCCAAGGTGACGGCGGAAGAACAAGCTCATCCGGACACGCATCAGTTGGACGTCATCGTTCACGTGGAACCCGGGCCGCGCGTGCGGCTGGGGAACATCGAATTGCTGAACAACACGGAGTATACCGATGGCACGCTTCTTAAGCTGTTCAAACTGCCGAAAGCCAGCGAGATTACGGTCGCGCGCGTACAAGGGGGAATCAGCCGCGTGCGCAAATTCCTGGAGAAGAAGGGGCACTTAAGCGCGAGAGTCTCCGTGCGGCGCGGAGAATATAGCGATGCAGCGAATTCACTGCCGTTGACGCTCGAGGTGACGTCCGGACCGACAGTCCACGTTGTCGTCGAGGGAGCAAAAGTCTCGAATCGCGACAGGCGGAGGTTCATTCCCGTGTACCAGGAAGGTTCGGTGGACCCCGACCTGCTCGAAGAAGGGAAGAAGAACCTGCGGGAGAAAATGGAGCGTGAAGGGTACTTTGACGCGGACGTGAATTACGCCGTGGCCGCCGGATTGGACAAAAATGCGAGTGCCGATTTGAAAGCGCAGGCAGAGACCATAACCTACACAGTGAATCGCGGCCCACGGTATAAAGGGTTGCGCATCGAGATTACGGGAAACCATTACTTCAGTACGGAGTTGCTTCGCAGCCGGCTTTCCATTCTCCCCAGCAGCCTGTTCGTTAAGCCAAAATTCAGCCGGCGGCTGCTCGACGCGGATGTGCTCTCGATGAAGAGTCTGTACGCGGCAAACGGGTTCCTGTCGGCCAGCGTGACCGGGACAACGCCCACGCCGAAAGAGCAAAAGGGGGGAGAGCTGCTGGTCCACATTGAAATCAATGAGGGTAAGCAGACGCTGGTGTCGAGTTTGAAGATTGAAGGCATGAGCGCCATTACCGAGGAGGAAATTCGTGGCGTGCTGGGCTCCTTACCCGGCCAACCTTATTCGGAAATCAGCGTGGCGTCCGACCGCGACAATACTCTGGCTCTCTACTTCAATGAGGGCTATCCGAACGCCACGTTCTCCTGGAGTGCGGAGCCGGATCCATCGGCAGGGGCGACCGATCCTCCTGGCGAGCCAACCGGGGCGTCCGCCGGTCGACCGGCGGAACGCGCTCAACCAATGAGGCTCGTGTACAAGATTCAAGAGGGTTCGCAGGTCATGGTGCGGCGTGTACTGCTGACCGGGTATAACCGAACCCGGCCGAACGTGATCCAGCGGGAAATACAGGTAAAGCCAGGAGGCCCGCTGAGGGAAGGGGACGTGGTGGTCTCGCAGCAGAAGTTGTACAACCTGGGCGTGTTCAACCGCGTCACGATCAGCGCTCAGAACGCCAATGGAACCGATCCGGAGAAAGACGTGGTCGTTCTTCTGGAAGAAGCCAAACGATACACAATCGCGTATGGCGGGGGATTTGAAGCGCAGCGGCTGGCCAGCACGACCGATCCCACGGGCGGCCAGGTGCAAGCGTCTCCGCGAGGGATTTTTGAGATCTCGAAGCAGAACGTAACGGGCAGAGCTGACTCGGTTTCGCTCAAGTTGCGTGGCAGCACGATTCAGGGGCGGGCTCTGCTCGCGTACACAGCGCCGAAGACCCTTAACGTAGAAAACCTGAGCTTTCAGGCGACGGCCTACGTCGAGAAAACGCAAGACATTAACACATTCACGCAGACGCGCTACGAAGGAAACCTACAAGTAACGAATCAGCTTTCGCCACGGTCATCGGTCCTGCTTCGCTACGCGTTCCGGAAAGTAACGCTGAGCAATCTGAACATTCCGGCACAAGAAGTGCCGCTATGGAACCAACCGACCCTGGTCTCGGAATTCAGCAGCACGTGGTTCCGGGACACCCGGAATAATCCCGCGGATGCGACCAAAGGTTCTTTCAATACGGCGGACTTCAGCGTGGCGGGGACAGCCATCGGCTCCAGCGCCAGTTTCATCCGGCTGTTCCTGCAGAATTCTACATATCGTCCCATTACGCGGAACTGGAGTTTCGCACGCTCCATCCGGCTGGGAATTCTGCAACCTTATGCGTCCACGGTCTCCCTCAGTTTTCCCGCACCCACGCAAGAACCCGTGCCGCAGGTGATTCCGCTTCCAGAACGGCTGTTTGGCGGAGGCGGCACATCGCTCCGAGGGTTTGCCCTGAACCAGGCCGGGCCGCGCGATTCCCTGACGGGCTTCCCGATAGGTGGGCAAGCGATGGTCATCTTGAATCAGGAGCTGCGGTTTCCGCTCAAGCTGCCATTTGTGGGGACGAACCTTGGCGGGGCGTTCTTCTATGATGGGGGCAACGTCTTCAGCCGGGTGGGCCGCATCACGTTGCGCTGGTTGCCGCCGGAGCCTGTCTTCAAAACAGCCTATCCTGGCCAGCCGCCCGGGCGCTTCAACCCGACCCAGTGCGTGTACAACTGCACGAACGAGCTCAACTATTTCTCGCACAACATCGGGTTCGGCTTGCGTTACGCGACGCCCGTAGGACCGATTCGGATTGACCTGGGCTACGAATTGAACAGACCCGAATTCGTGGTGCCCTGCCGGAACACGGCGGTTCTCTGTCAGGAAGGGACGCGGCTTCCGAAGTTTCAAATCTTCTTTAATCTCGGGTCGAGTTTCTGATGCGGAGCCTGAAAACAAACGCGGTGGTGATCCTGGCGCTGATGGCCGCGGCGGTTCTTCTGCCAGCGCAAGAAGTGGTCGACCGCATCGTCGCAAGAATGGACACGGACATCATCCTGTTGAGCGATGTGCGGTTGCTCGCACACTACCAACTGTTTGTGGATGGGAAGTCC